>Ga0137436_1000540_pt1 | contig 10978 bp, 11 predicted proteins | sample EasRivERMGT119_2_FD_102328 | JGI IMG/M metagenome (GOLD analysis project Ga0137436, IMG submission 102328) | Soil microbial communities from meander-bound floodplain in the East River, Colorado, USA - East River MetaG ERMGT119_2 | ecosystem: Environmental > Terrestrial > Soil > Floodplain ...
GCGTCGAACAGGATCAGCGGGTGCAGGTTGCCGTCGCCGGCGTGGAACACGTTCGGGCAGCGCAGGCCGTACTTCTTCTCCATCGCGCCGATGAAGGTGAGCACCTCGCCCAGGCGCTTGCGCGGGATGGTGCCGTCCATGCAGTAGTAGTCGGGCGAGATGCGCCCCATGGCTGGAAACGCCGCCTTGCGCCCGGACCAGAAGCGCAGCCGCTCGGCCTCGTCGCGCGACACGGTCATGCGCGTCGCCCCGGCGCGCTCGAGTACCGCCTTCATGCGGCCGATCTCGTCCTCGACCTCCTCCGGGCCGCCGTCGGACTCGCACAGCAGGATCGCCGCCGCGTCGAGGTCGTAGCCGGCGCCGACGAACTGCTCGACCGCGCGCGTCGCCGGCCGGTCCATCATCTCCAGGCCGGCCGGAATGATGCCGGCGGCGATGATGTCGGCGACCGCCCGTCCGGCGCGCTCGACGTCGTCGAACGAGGCCATGATCACGCGCGCGCTGTGCGGCTTCGGCAGCAGCTTGACGGTCACCTCGGTGACCACCAGCAGCATGCCTTCCGAGCCGATCGCGAGCGCGAGCAGGTCGTAGCCCGGCGCGTCCGGCGCCTCGGAGCCGAGCTCGAGCGGCTCGCCATCGGCTGTGTAGCCGCGGATGCGCAGCACGTTGTGCACCGTGAGGCCGTACTTCAGGCAGTGCACGCCGCCCGAGTTCTCCGCCACGTTGCCGCCGATGGTGCAGGCGATCTGGCTCGACGGATCGGGCGCGTAGTAAAGGCCGAAGGGCGCCGCGATGTCCGAGATCGCGGCGTTGCGCACCCCGGGCTGCACCACGGCTACGCGGCCGCGCGGGTCGACCCGCAGCACGCGCATGAACTTCGCCATCGAAAGCAGCACGCCGTCGCCCGGCGGTAGCGCGCCGCCGGACAGGCCAGTCCCGGCGCCGCGGGGTACCACGGGGACCTTCATCGCAGAACAGGTTTTCAGCACGCGCTGCACCTGCTCTTCGGTCTCCGGCAGCGCGACCACCATCGGCAGCTGCCGATAGGCGGTCAGGCCGTCGCACTCGTAGGGGCGGGTGTCCTCTTCCTCGTACAGCACCGCGCGCGCCGGCAGGAAGGCGCGCAGCGCCGCGGCTACTTCCCTTTGCCTCGCAGGTAGGGCTGCGCCCACTTCAGGCCCTCGACCGTGTCACCGAGGGGATTGTATTCGCAACCGATCCAGCCGGCGTAGCCGAGGCGGTCGATGTGGCCGAGCATGAAGTCGAAATTGATCTCGCCGCTGCCGGGCTCGTTGCGCCCGGGCACGTCGGCGAGCTGCAGGTGGCCGATCTTCGGCAGCAGGCGCTCGACCGTGTCGGCGAGATTACCCTCCATGATCTGCATGTGGAACAGGTCGTACTGGATGAGCGCGTTGTCCGCCGCGACTTCCGCCACTACCTGCGCCGCCTGCGCGCTCGAGCGCAGGAAGCAGTTGGCCACGGTGCGCTCGGAGAGCGGCTCGATCAGCAGCCGCATGCCCTCGCCGGCCAGGCGCTGCGCGGCCTGCTTCAGGTTGGCGACGTAGGTGGCGTGCAGCGCGGCGCGCTCCGCGCCCGCCGGCACGACGCCTGCCATCAGGTGCAGGCTCCGGCAGCGCGCGGCGCGCGCGTACTCGATCGCGCGCTCGAGGTCCTCGCGGAAGCGGCCCTCGCGCCCGGGCAGGCAGGCGGTGCCGCGCTCGCCGCGCTGCGCGTCGCCCGGCGGCATGTTGTGCAGGATGACCTCGACGCGCGCTTCGCGCGCCGCGGCGCCGATGTCCGCGGCCTGCCACTCGTACGGGTACTGGTACTCCACGGCGCGGAAGCCCGCGCGCGCCGCGGCGGCAAAGCGCTCGAGGAACGGCACCTCGACGAACAGCGTCGAGATGTTGGCGGCGAGCTTCGGCATAATGCGAGCATAAACTGAAAGAGCAATGGAAGCCGCCGTCGCCCCGTGGTGGATCTGGCCGCTCGCCCTGTTCGCGGTGAGCTTCGCCATCGGCATCGTGGCGGTGCTCGGCGGCATCGGCGGCGGCGTGCTGTTCGTGCCGATCGTCGCCAGCTTCTTCCCCTTCCACCTCGATTTCGTGCGCGGCGCCGGGCTGGTGTTCGCGCTCGCCGGCACGCTCGCCGCCGGCCCGACGCTGCTGCGCAACCGCATGGCCAGCTTGCGCCTGGTGATGCCGCTCGCCCTCGCCGGCTCGGTGGCGTCTGTCGCCGGAGCGGTGGTCGGGCTGTCCATGTCCACTGACGCGCTGCAAACCGCGCTCGGCGTGCTCGTCGTCGCCATCGCCATCCTGATTTGGCTGTCGAAGGACGCCTACGACAGCGGCGCCATCGAGTCCGACGCGCTCGGCGCGGCGCTGCGCATGAAGGGCGACTACGAAGACCCGTCGGCAGGAGCGCGCATCGACTGGCGCACCCACCGCACCCTCGCCGGCTTCGGCGCCTTCGGCGCCATCGGCTTCCTCGGCGGCCTGTTCGGCCTGGGCGCCGGCTTCGCCAACGTGCCGGCGCTCAACCTGCTGATGGCCGCGCCGCTCAAGGTGGCGGTCGGCTCGAGCGGCCTGATCATCTCGATCATCAACAGCTCGGCCGCCTGGGTGTACCTGCACCGCGGCGCGCTGCTGCCGATCCTCGCCGTGCCGGCGATCCTCGGCGTGATGCTCGGCTCGCGCATCGGCGCGCGCCTGCTGGCCGTGACGCCCGCGGCGACGGTGAGGCGAGTGGTGGTCGCGGTGATGCTGCTCGCCGGCGGCAGGGCGCTGCTCAGGGGTCTCGGCATATGGGTCTAGAAGAGGAACACGACGCCGAGGTGCAGGAGGTCTACGCGCGCTGGCTGGACGGCGCCACGCGCGCCGCCTTTGCCGCGTCGCTCATCGCGTTCCTGCTCTATGTGTCCGGCGCGGTGCCGTCCTTCCTGCCCCTCGAAGCGCTACCGCGGTACTGGGGGCTGCCGGTAGGCGAGTTCCTGCGCCAGACCGGCGCGCCCGCCGGCTGGGGCTGGCTCAACCTGCTCGGCGGCGCGGAGTATCTCAACCTCGCCTGCATGGCGCTGATCTGCGTGGTGACGCTGCTTTGCTATCTGCGCATCGTCCCGGCCCTGCTCGGGCTCGGCGAGCGGCTGCAGGCGGCGCTTGCGCTCGCCCAGGTCCTGGTCCTGCTCGCCGCCGTGTCGGGCTTTTTCGCCGGCGGCTGACGCGTGCTATCCTTTTTTCGCCGCAAACCCATCACATAAAGAGGGAGAAAACCATGGGTGCCTTCTTCTCGTCGCTCAATCGCACCATCGCAGCCGGCGTCGGACTCCTCGTCGTATTCATCGTCATCGCTGGCATGGGCACCGGCACATGGGTGCGCCTCTCCGACCACCAGTGGTGGGCCTTCATCTTCCGCTGGCTGCACGTCGCCTCGGGCGTGATGTGGATCGGATTGCTGTGGTACTTCAACTTCGTGCAAACGCCGTCGATGCCCAAGATTCCCGACGAGCAGAAGCCGGCGGTGAGCAAGGTGATCGCACCGGCGGCGCTGTTCTGGTTCCGCTGGGGCGCCATGTCGACCATCGTCACCGGCCTGATCCTGGCCGGGATGAACGGCTACCTGCTGCAGGCGCTCTCGCTGCAGAAGGGCGTGCACGCCATCGGCCTGGGCATGTGGCTGGGCGCGATCATGTGGTTCAACGTCTGGTTCATCATCTGGCCGAACCAGAAGAAGGCGCTCGGCATCGTGCAGGTGAGCCCCGAGGAGAAGGCCGCGGCGGCGAAGCTGGCCGGCATGACCTCGCGCATCAACACCATGCTGTCGATCCCGATGCTCTACTGCATGGTGGCGCAGCAGAACGGCGGGCTGTAGCGAGCTACGCGGCGCGGCGCAGCGGGTCGGCCGCGAGCCGGTTGCGGCTGAGCCGCTCGTCCACCAGCCCGACGATGTCGTGCAGGGCTGCGTCGCACTGCAGCCCGACCTGCCGGGCGATGCGCCGCACCAGCCGATCGACGCGGTCGATGTGCAGCGCGCCGGCGAACAGGGCGCGCGCCGCGGACGAGGGCTTGCCCAGCCCGTCGGCGGCCTGCGCGTATTTCTCGAACGGCACCAGGTCGGCCGCCTGCGCGCCGAGCTTGCCGCACAGTCCCGCCACCCACTCGTAGACCTCGCGCGAACGGGCGACGTCGTCGTGCACCGCCTGACGGATCGGCACCATTCCGTCGGCGCGGATGCAGCGGTAGTTGCCGGCGATCAGCATCGGCCACTTCGCGAGGGGCACGAAGATCGAGTCGTGCACCTTCAGCTTGACCGGGATCTCCAGCCCGCCCAAGCGCGCCGCCTCGATGTCGGCCTCGAGCTCGCGCAGCAGCTCGGTGTGCTCCTCAGCCTCGAAGCAGGCGGCCTTGAAGTTGGTCGGCAGCCCGACGTGCAGCACGTTCTTGGGATGGCCGGCCGGCCGGAAGGCCTGCGCGTCCGGGCTGGCGAGGGTCATGCGCGCCGGGTCGAAGCCCTCCCAGACCGACGGGTCGGCGTAGCAGCCCGCCAGCGCGGCGATGTCGAGGCCCGGAATGCGCTTGAGGTACGGCAGCGGAGGCATGTTCATGATCGCCAGGCAGGGGCGGCGCGAGCGGGCGATGCGCCGCATCAGCTCGCGCACGCCGTCGGCGCCGTACTGCGCCTCCTGCATGCCGAGGATGACCAGGTCGTAGTCGGACGGGTCGGTGTGCTCGGGGCTGCGCGCGGTGATCTCGCCCGGCAGCAGCTTGGAGGGGATCTCGATCGGGTCGGCGCCGCGCAACGGGAAGCGCACCAGGGTGCCGTCGCGGTTGATCAGGTCGGCGGTGGCGCGGGTGCAGACCAGCGACACGGCGTGGCCGGCCATCGCCAGCTTGGTGGCGAGAAGGGAGCCGTACGAGGCCCCCAGGATCAGAACGCTGCGCTTCTTCATGTGCATCCTCCGGCGAAGGTTGATTGCCTGCCCGTGAGAGTGCAGTATGCGTGCCGGATTCCCGTAAATTTGACTACGGAAATTTCACAGTGTTAATTTCACACCTCTCCCGCCAAACGGACCATGAGCGCGCACACCCGCAAGAGCCACTTCCTCGGCACCAAGCTGCGCGCGCTGCGTAAGCGCAACGGACTCACCCTGGAGGAGCTGTCCGCGCGCTGCATCCAGCTCGACGCGAGCGCGGCGCCCTCGGTCTCCTACCTCAGCATGATCGAGAGCGGCAAGCGCACGCCCTCGGACGAGGTGCTGGAGCTGCTCTCGAAGCTGTTCCAGCGCGAGCCGCGCTGGTTCCTCGACGGCAATCCCGAGCTCGAGGTGCAGGCAGCCACGCACCAGAGGGGTGCGTCGGGCATCCCGCTCGAGCCGGCGTTCCTGTTCTCCAAGGAGCTGCTGCAGGCGGCGATCCCCGAGCTGCTGGCGCAGACCGGCACCACCGGGCGCCAGTTCGCCCACCTCCTGATCCGTTCGCACCAGGAAATGTCGCGCAATGATTTCCCCGACCTGGAGCGGGCGGCGGAAGGGGTCGGCGAGCGCGAGTTCCCGCTCGGCGTGGAAGATCTGCTGCGCCTGTGCAAGCGGCACGGTCTCGCCATCCGCTGGTTCGACCGCAAGCCGCTGCTGGCGCGCGACAAGGACCGCGAGCTGCGCAGCATGGTGCGCTCGTTCTTCGAGCCACCGGGCACCGTGTACCTCAACCGCGAGCTGCAGGACGACCCGGCGCGGCTCAAGTTCGACCTCGCCTCGCACCTCGGCCACAAGGTGCTGCACGAGGGCGACGGCATGAAGTCGGCGCACGCCACCGGCGGCGAGATGGGCGGCAGCCCGGAGGGCGGCGCGCCGACCGCCGCGGTCATGAGCCCGCAGGACGTGCTGCACGCCTGGCGCGACTTCGAGTGCAGCTTCTTCGCCGGCGCCCTGCTCGCGCCCAAGGCGCCGTTCCGCCGCTTCCTCGCGCGCGAGTCGCACCGCGTCGAGGCCGGCGAGAAGATCGAGCTCACGCCGGCGGTGATGATGCGGCGCATGACCAAGGTCTCGCCCTACCCCTACTGGCACTTCTTCGACGCCTATCCGCCCGGCTACCTGCGCGCCGTCTACCGCGGCAACGGCATCCCGCTGCCGTGGGGCAACATGGCGCAGGCCACCGACCCGTGCCCGCACTGGGCGGTGTTCCGCATGCTGGGCGAGACCCGTGGACCGGACCGCGGCTCGCAGATCTCGGTGCTGCGCGACGGCGAGCGCACCTTCCTGTACTGCTGCCACTCGCGGCGCACCGGCGACATGGCCGGCAACCCCCACGTGCTCTCGGTCGGCGTCGACCTGGTGCCGGCGCTGCGCTCGCACGGCGTCGACGCCGACGCCATCGTCGCGGGCATCACCGACGCCTGCATGGGGCACGGCGGCGAGGCGAAGATCCCGGAGGCGGCGAAGGAGGCCATCCGCGCAGCCGCTGCGGTGCTGAACATCGCCTGGATCGCCGACGCGCTGGTCCCGCCGGCGCGCCTCATCTGCCCGCGCAGCACCTACTGCCCGCGCGCCGAGCGTTGCGGCGGCGCGCCGGCCTCGCGCGCGCGCGAGATTACCGACGTACGCCAGGAAATCATCGAGAAGGCCCGACGCCGCTAAGCAGGCGCCTAGCTAGGGACGCAGCTTTTCCATCCCGCCGAGCTTCGTGCCGGGCTTGATGCCGCGGGCAGCGAACCAGCCGCGGTCCATCTCCAGCGCGTAGCGGGCCGGCTTCTTCGCGCAGTGGGTGTCCTCGGTCTGCGGCGCCATGTCCTCGATGTTGATGATCGTGCCACCCTCGTCGAGAAACGCGACCGACAGCGGTATCAGCGTGTTCTTCATCCACATGCAGTGCAGCGACACTTCCTCGAAGATGAACACCATGCCGGCGTTGGGCGCCAGCGACTTGCGGAACATGAGGCCGCGCGAGCGGGTGCCCATGTCGGCCGCCACTTCGGCGCGGATCAGGTGCATGCCCGCCGTCAACTGGATGGTCTGCTGCGCTTGGGCAATGGCCGGCAGCGCGGCGAGCAGGAAGAAAAGGGGGCGCAGAAATGAAAAAGGCAGGGAGCGACCCTGCCTTGTATCCGAACGAAAAGCGCTTACTTCTTCTCGGCGGCCTTCTTGTCCGACTTCGGCGCAGCGGCCTTCTTGTCCGACTTCGGCGCGGCGGCCTTCTTGTCCGACTTCGGCGCGGCCTTTTTCTCCATCGACTTCTCGGACTTCTTCTCCGCCTTCTTGTCCTGCGCGATGGCAGAGACGCTCACCGCGGCAAACGTGGCCGCGAGCAGTACCGACAGCAGTTGCTTCATGATCAATCCCCTTCTCTCCAGAGAGTAGTTGTATAGGTAAAGACGGGCTCTAAAGCCCTGCCCAGCCCGGTTAACGCATACGCAACCCGGTCGGTTGACTCCTTGGGCCTTCGTCTCCCTTGGGGTTTCCCCCGGCGCGCATTCTAGACAGAACCATCGACCGCTCGAGGAGAACGCGGTAACCTGTTGTTTTTTAACGACAGCGTCCCCCGCTATCCCGGCCCGCCGGGCGGACTTCTGGCCGGCCCGCGATTCCTGGAGCGTCCCGCTCCGTGAGGGCCCGCACGCTGCAGTGCGGCATGGATCGGCGCATATAATTCGCGCGCCCGAAGGCCGCCCCATCGGCGCCCTCAATCCACTCCAGGTTTTCCATGACTGCCCAACTCGATTTGCTGAAGATCGCCCAGGAAGAACAAAACGGCGACCTGTTCAAGCTGCTCGACAGCCTCTACAAACGCTCGAAGATCCAGCCGCGCGGTTACACCGATGCGGTCATCTGGGAAGGCGGCAACGCCGCGGGCGGCGTCAAGCCGGTGGCGCACGCGTTCACCGACATGTTCGCGCTCAACGGCACGCTGATGGCGCTCGACGTGCTGGGCCTGCCCTTCCTCGGCGTGCCGATGATGGCCCAGTTCCGCCACGACACGAAGCTGGTGTCGCTCGACTGGTTCGGCAAGCTGGAGTACACGGCGCTCAAGTGGTCCACCGCCGGCGACTTCCTGGTCAACGAGAAGGGCAGGAAGGTCGTGGTCGCCGGCAAGTCGGCGAACGCACCGCTGCGCACCGCGGCGGGCGTCTACTGCAACGTGCGTCCCTACGGCACCATCACGAGCGTACGTTTCATGCCGGGCCTGCCGTACTCGCAGGACAAGAAGAAGTTCGGCGTCGACGCCGCCACCGGGGTCATTCACTCCGAGATGAATACCCCCGGTATCCGCATGGCCTACGCCGTGCGCCTGTTCTTGAAGATGGTGCACGAGACGGGCCAAATCGGCCGTGTCGCGACCAAGCCCACGCAGGCGCAGGAAGACACTGTAAACGCCGGCATCGTGCGCTGGATGCTGCAGGGCACGAAGTTCCAGCTCAAGCGCAAGTATTCGGTCGACGCCTACGAAGAGCAGAAGGAGAAAGTCGACGCCATCGTCAAGCTGCTGCCGAAGGACTTCAAGGCCGGCATGGAGAGCTGGGGCGGGGAGATCTACGAGCACATCTCCGACACCAACTTCGGCCTGCTGCTGCACGACATGATCCAGCAGAAGGGATCCATCGTATACGCCACCGACCTCGACGGCGATCGCCTCACCGACCTGATGGCCGACGCGCCCGACGTGCTGCGCGCCTGGGGCCAGATGGTGCTGGACAAGGCGAAGCCGGGCAGCGACATGAACAAGCTGTGGAGCGAGATGGGCTTCACGATGAAGAACGGCAAGGATATGACCAGTGTCATGTACCGCATGGTCGGCGAGCCGATCTTCGAGCAGACGCTCGGCTCCGCCGACGCGATGCTGCTGCGCCTTCTGGCCGGCGACGAAACCGAGGGCGGCACCAAGCAGCCCTACGACCCGCGCATTCACTTCGTGCTGATCAACGAGGCCTACAAGGCCGCCAACCCGGGCAACCGCGACCTGGCCAAGTGGCTGGATGCCCAGGTCGAGACCTTCGACAAGGTCTACTCGGGCAAGCGTCCGCGCTACCTGGACGGCTACAAGAAGCTGAAGGAAGCGATGAGGCCCTGGGGCGCCCGGTAGGCCGCAGGAACCAGGCGGCAAACAGGCAACAAGACAGGTAACAAACAAAAAGGCCGCCCTCCTCGGGCGGCCTTTTTGATTTGCGGGCGGCTGTCAGCCGCTCTTCTGAATGTTCGACGCCTGCTTCCCCTTCGGCCCCTGCACCACGTCGAAGCTGACTTTCTGACCTTCTTTGAGGGTCTTGAAGCCGGACATGTTGATCGCGGAGAAATGCGCGAACAAGTCCTCGCTACCGTCGTCGGGCGTGATGAAGCCGTAGCCTTTCGCGTCGTTGAACCACTTCACGGTGCCTGTTGCCATGCTCTCTCCCTGACTCCTGGTTGTTTGATTAGAGCTACCGGGCGTTGACCCGAGCCATGCCTGGAACTCCACGACCCCCGCCGCCCTTTGGCGAAAACAGACAGCCTGAATCCAAACACAGCCGCCTTTTACGCGCCCCGCAGGGTGCCGTCAAGGCCCGCCCATTCAGCGCCAAGGCCGTGAAAAAGCACCGTAATCCGGTCGACAGGCGCCGGTCGTCGCATTGCACCGCTCCCCCACATTGATTAGGATGTCCACAAGCAGGCAACACGGACCATAGGGCTTTGCGATCGATTCTGACGGGAACGGGCGAACACTGGCATTGTCCGATTTCGGGGGACTGGAAAGGCGCGTAGCAGCGCGGCATGGCGCAGAACAAGGACGACACCGTACTCGAGGCGCAGCGCAGCAAGCTGAAGCCTCCGCCCATGTTCAAGGTCATGCTGCTGAACGACGATTACACGCCGATGGAATTCGTGGTGTTGGTGCTGCAGAAGTTCTTCGGCATGACCCGGGAGAGGGCCACCCAGGTGATGCTGAAGGTGCACCGGGAAGGCATTGGCGTCTGCGGGGTCTTTCCCAGCGACGTCGCTACCACCAAGGTGCAGCAAGTCGCGGCATACTCCCGAAAGCACCAGCACCCGTTGCAGTGCGTGATGGAGCCAACGTAGGTGAAAGGTAAGGAATGATCGCCCAGGAGCTCGAAGTCAGCCTGCACATGGCGTTCGTCGAGGCGCGCCAGAAGCGCCACGAGTTCATCACCGTCGAACACCTGCTGCTCGCCCTGCTCGACAACCCCACCGCGGCCGAGGTGCTGCGCGCCTGCGGCGCCAACATGGACGAGCTGCGCAAGAGCCTCACGCAGCACATCGCCGAGCAGACGCCGCGCATCGCGGCCGACCGCGAGGTCGATACCCAGCCGACCCTGGGCTTCCAGCGCGTCATCCAGCGCGCCATCCTGCACGTGCAGTCCTCCGGCAAGAAGGAGGTCACCGGCGCCAACGTGCTGGTGGCGATCTTCGGCGAGAAGGACTCGCACGCGGTGTACTTCCTGCAGCAGCAGGGCATCGCGCGCCTGGACGTCGTCAACTACATCTCGCACGGCATCACCAAGACGCCCACCGCCGCGCAGGGCAAGACCGACCAGGAGGCCGACCAGGAAGGCCAGGCCGAGACCTCCAACAGCCCGCTCGACAACTACACGCAGAACCTGAACGCGCAGGCCCTCGCCGGCAAGATCGACCCGCTGATCGGCCGCGACCGCGAGCTCGAGCGCGTGGTGCAGACGCTGTGCCGCCGCCGCAAGAACAACCCGCTGCTGGTGGGCGAGGCCGGCGTCGGCAAGACCGCCATCGCCGAAGGCCTGGCGCGGCGCATCGTCGAGGGCAACGTGCCCGACCTGCTCGCCAAGTCGACGGTGTACGCGCTCGACATGGGCGCCCTGCTCGCCGGCACCAAGTACCGCGGCGATTTCGAGCAGCGCCTGAAGGCGGTGCTCAAGCAGCTGGTCGACAACCCGAACGCCATCCTCTTCATCGACGAAATCCACACCGTGATCGGCGCGGGCGCGGCCTCGGGCGGCACGCTGGATGCCTCCAACCTGCTGAAGC
>Ga0137436_1000542_pt1 | contig 10935 bp, 8 predicted proteins | sample EasRivERMGT119_2_FD_102328 | JGI IMG/M metagenome (GOLD analysis project Ga0137436, IMG submission 102328) | Soil microbial communities from meander-bound floodplain in the East River, Colorado, USA - East River MetaG ERMGT119_2 | ecosystem: Environmental > Terrestrial > Soil > Floodplain ...
AGCCTGCAGGTGCTGGCCGGTCTCGAGCGATTCCTGGAGCTGGGCCGCCCATTGCTCGTCGGACCATCGCGCAAGTCGTTCATGGCGGCGGCGACCGGGCCGCTCTCGGGCGAAGACCGCGACTGGGCCACGGCCGCCGCGGTGACCGCCGCCGCCGTGGCCCAGTCGCGGTCGTCGTCGGACAGGGGACCGGTGGCCGCGGCCATGAACGACTTGCGGGATGGGCCAACCAGGAGCGGCAGGCCAAGCTCGGCGAACCGCTCCACGCCTGCGAGCACCCGCATGCTTTGCGGCGCCCGCTTCGCGAAGCCAAGGCCCGGATCGACGATCAGCTGGCGCCGCGGCACACCGTAATCCTGCGCGCGCACAATCGACCGCGTCAGGTCGGCGAGCACGTCGCTGACGACCTCTCCGTATTCGGCGTGCGCATACATGTCCTCGGGTCGCCCACGGATGTGCATCAGGATCGCGGGCACACCGCGCGCCGCCACCAACGGTCCGAGTTCTGGGTCGTATTCGAAGGCGCTGATGTCGTTGACGATCACCGCGCCCTCGTCGAGCGCTGCCCCTGCCACCGCGGCCTTGTAGGTATCGATTGAGATCGGAAGACGAGTGGCCGGGGCGATCGCCTTGAGGACCGGCAGCACCCGCGACAATTCCTCGGCGGCGGCCACGGGGGTCGCCCCAGGACGCGTCGATTCGGCGCCGATGTCGATGAGGTCGGCGCCCGCGGCTTCCATGGCCTGCGCGATGTCGCGCGCCTGCGAGGGATCGAGCGCCTTGCCGCCGTCGGAGAAGGAATCGGGCGTGACGTTGATCACGCCCATCACAAAAGTGCGCGGGCCGAGCACCAGAGGCGCCCGGCCCGGAATTGGCACGGTGAACGATGGCCGCGGAGCGGCGATCACTCCTGCGTGAGCGGCTTTCGGATCGGTTCCATCGGCGGAACGATCGACTGACGCTCTTTCTCTTTCGACGGCGCCTCGGACGGCGGCAACTCCGCCGCCGGCGCGTCGTCGAGCGGATGGCCATAGGCCAGCCGGCGGACCTGGTCTGCGTCGAGAACTTCGCGCGCCAGCAACGCGTCGGCAATGTCCTGCAGGCGCTGCTTGTGTTCCTTGAGCAGCGCGGTGCAGCGATCGTACTGGCCGCCGATAATCTGCTTCACTTCCGCGTCGATCTTGAGCGCGGTGTCTTCGCTGTAGTCGGTGTGCTGCGCGATCTCGCGGCCGAGGAAGATCTGCTCTTCCTTCTTGCCGAAGGTGAGCGGGCCCATGTTCTCGCTCATGCCCCATTCGCACACCATGCGGCGCGCCAGGTCGGTGGCGCGCTCGAGGTCGTTGCCGGCGCCGGTCGTGATGTTGCCGCTCGTGATTTCCTCGGCGATGCGGCCGCCAAGCAGGATGCCGATCTGATCGACCAGGTAGTTCTTCGAGTAGTTGTGCTTCTCGTCAGTCGGCAGGGACATCGTCAGGCCGAGCGCCATGCCGCGCGGGACGATCGTGACCTTGTGCAGCGGATCGGCGTGCGGCAGCAGGATGCCGAGCAGGGCGTGACCGGCTTCGTGAATCGCGGTCACCTTCTTCTCGTCCTCGGTGACGATCATCGAACGGCGCTCGGCGCCCATCATCACCTTGTCCTTGGCGTACTCGAAGTGATACATCGCGACGAGCTTCTTGTTTTCACGCGCCGCGTTCAACGCCGCTTCGTTCACCAGGTTCGCCAGGTCCGCGCCGGTGAAGCCGACGGTGCCGCGCGCCAGGATCTTGATGTCGACATCGTCGGCCATCGGGATCTTGCGGGTGTGCACGGCGAGAATGCCTTCACGGCCGCGCACGTCGGGACGGTTCACGATCACACGGCGATCGAAACGGCCGGGGCGCAGCAGCGCCGGATCGAGCACGTCTGGGCGGTTGGTCGCCGCCATCAGGATGACGCCTTCGTTCGACTCGAAGCCGTCCATCTCGACGAGCAGCTGGTTCAGGGTCTGTTCGCGCTCGTCGTGACCGCCGCCGAGGCCGGCGCCGCGGTGACGGCCGACCGCGTCGATCTCGTCGATGAAGATGATGCAGGGCGCGTTCTTCTTGCCCTGCTCGAACAGGTCGCGCACACGTGACGCGCCGACGCCGACGAACATCTCGACAAAGTCGGAGCCGCTGATCGAGAAGAACGGCACGTTCGCCTCGCCGGCGACCGCGCGCGCGAGCAGGGTCTTGCCGGTTCCCGGCGGGCCCATCAGCAGGACGCCCTTCGGAATGCGGCCGCCGAGCTTCTGGAATTTCTGCGGTTCCTTGAGGAACTCGATGATCTCCTGGAGCTCGCTCTTCGCTTCTTCCGCGCCCGCGACATCGCGGAACGTGACTTTCTTCTGCGCCGACGAGGACAGCTTCGCCTTGCTCTTGCCGAACGACAGCGCCTTGTTGCCGCCGCTCTGGACCTGGCGCATGAAGAAGATCCAGAAACCAATCAGCAGCAGGATTGGCGCCCACGACAACAGCAGCGCGGCCCACGGCGACGCCGTCGGCTCCTTGGCCTGGACGATGATTTTCTTTTCGAGGAGGCGATTGACGAGGCCCTCGTACTGCGCCGGCAATGTCGTGCGGAATTTCTCCTTCGACACCAACGCGCCGCTCAGCTCGTTGCCGGTGATCGTGACAGTCGCGACCTGTCCTGAATCCGCCCAGTTGATGAACTCGGTGAAACTGACGTTCGACTCGGGGCGCTGCCAGCGCGACGAGAAGTTCCACACCAGGCCGACCAGAACGAGCATGGCCACCCAGAAAACGACGCTCTTTACTGTCGTGTTCAACACGTCCTCCAGGCGCGTCTAGCGCCTCAGGGTCAAGACTACCACGCTCTTTGTGAGCGGGGTCACCCGAAACGGGTCTGCTAAAACCTCTCCTGCAACCCACACGATCTCGCCACTTACAGTTGTGACGATCGGCACTGCATCGCGGTCGTCGCGCGGGACCTTGCGATCGACGAGCACGTCTTGCACTTTCTTGCGCCCCGGTGCACCGAGCGGCGTGAGCCGATCGCCGGGCCGCCGGTATCTCACAATCAGATGCGAGCCGACACCGCTCGCATCGATCACAACTTCGTTCGCGTCGCGCTCGATTGAAGCGGGCGTTGCAAACGGCCCCTGCGCACTCAACGTCCACGCGCCACGCGGCGCCTCGACCGTGCCGGGAACGTCCAATCGCAATTCGAGGGAATCTACTGCGCCTGGCACCATCGGCACCCGAGGCACCTTAGGCACCTCAGGCACCCTAATAGTTAAGACAACCGTGGCGGCCAAACGTTCCATGCGCAGGCCCGGAATATTTCCGTGGGCCCCGCCGGCCATCGCCCGCCGCAGCTCATCTACCTCTTCTAAGCCATACGATCGGGACGGGTTGGCGGTTTCGAGCGCATAGCGCGCGACGCGCCGCGCCAGCGCCGCCGGCAGCTTCGCAAATTCCGCCGTATCCAGCGTGACCGTGTCGTGGTCGATATCGGCTTGGACGCAGCGGAGGAACGCCGCGTTGGCCAGCCGCTCGAGAAACTCTTCGTCGCCGCGCAGGATTTCGGCGGCGCGCGCCAGCGCCGCGTCGGCTTGCGCGTTGATGGCCCGCAGCTCCGGCATCACCGCGTGCCGGACGCGATTCCGGGGAATCGCGCGATCGAGATTGGTCGCGTCTTCGCGCCACGGCTCGTTCTTCCCGCGAAGAAAATCCTGCAGCGCCGATCGCGAGATGTCGAGCAGCGGACGAATCACGTGCTCGCGTCGAGGCGCCATCGCCGCAAGGCCGCTGGTTCCGGTTCCGCGCGCCAGTCGCAGGATGACGGTCTCGGCCTGATCGTCCTGCGTGTGCGCGACGGCGACGCAATCGGCCTTCACCGATGCGATCGCCTCGTCGAAGAAGCGCTGCCGCGCGTGGCGGCCCGCGACTTCGATCGACACCTGATGCGTCTTCGCGTCAGCGGGCACATCGGCATCCCCGGTCACCGCCGGTACCCCGAGACGATCGGCAAGCGCGCGACAGAACACAGCATCGTTATCGGCATCTGCGCCGCGAACGTGATGATGGAGATGCGCGATGCCGGCAAGGATGAGCTCGTCGCGCTCGGCAAGCTCGCGCAACACCCAGGCAAGCGCGACCGAATCCGATCCGCCGGATACCGCGGCGATCACACGCGTGTCCGGCGCCCATAGCGAATGCCGGGCGGCATACCGACGCACGCGATCGAAGAGATCGTTCAACTCTTAACTGTCGACTGTTAGCCGTTGACTGGACTATGGTGCCGGAGGGCGGACTCGAACCGCCGACCCTGCGCTTATGAGACGCATGCTCTAACCAGCTGAGCTACTCCGGCACGAACCTTCAATAATATCTCAACAATTATGAGCAATCACCTGTGAGAGACCCACGTTACCTCGTTCTGGCCGGCCTCCTCGTCGCATGGCCTGTGTTGGCCCAGGCCCCGGGCCTGCGAATCGTCGTCCTCGAGGGTGAGGGCTCGGTCAACATCATCCAGCAGAAAACGGCGCTCAAGGCGCTCGTCGAAGTGCGCGATCGCAATAACGCGCCGGTGTCGGGCGCGTCGGTGACGTTCGCGGTGACCGGAAAGGGTGGCGCCACGGTTGCGGGATCGCAAACGGTCACGGTCGCCACCAACGCCGCGGGCCAGGCCTCGCTTACCGGCATGACGCCGGCGTCGAGCGGCGGGCTGCAGATCTCCGTCAGCGCCTCGTCAAACGGTGTCACCGCCACCACGACGATCACGCAGACCGTGTTCGCGACCGCCGCTGCGGCGGCGGGTGCGACGGCGGCAGTAGCCGCGGGCGCGGCGGCTGGTGGCGGACTCTCAACCGGCGCGATTGTCGGTATCGTTGGCGGCGTGGCCGCGGTCGGCGGTGGCCTCGCGGTAGCGGGCAGGGGCGGCGGCGATGATGCCGGGGACGCTCCCAATTCCACGACCAGTCCCAATCCCAAGCCTGACCCGAACCCCTGCACGTTCACCATTTCGCCCTCACCCGCGACGGTGCTGTTGGTGCCGATCGAAGGCGGGAGCTACGGGTATTCGATCACCGTATCACCGCCGAATTGCGGGGGGCCACAGTGGCGAATCGACACGAACCTGGCCAGCGCCTTCGTGATCGCGAATCCTGTTTCGGGAACGGGCAACGGCACATTCACGCTGACGTTCGCGCCATTCACGCCGACGGCCACGTTTCCCTCGAGGAGTGGCGCCATTGGCGTTCCTACAACGTTCATCCAGTTCTTCCAACCGACGCGATTCTAATAATCGACGCTGCCCGCCCTAGCTTTCGATCAAGGCCGCGGCGAGCAGCGGAATCAGCAGCTCGTGATGGCCGGTGAGCGCGTAGCCTCGTCCCGTACCCGCCGTCGGCCGATTGACGACGTTCGTGAGCGGACGATAGTGGCGGAGGAAATCCAGGTTCACCGTCGTCAGGCCGTCGAGCGATCGTCCTTCGTTGCGCGCGATCGCGACCGCCTTGAGAAACACCTCGGGCAGGACAACCGCGGATCCGCAATTCAGGTAGACGCCGTTCTCGAGGCGTGACACGCACGACACGAAGTACTTGAAATCGCGCAGGCTGCCTTCACCGATCGCGGCGCCGGACGCCTGGGGATGCATGTGAATGATGTCGGTGCCGATCGCGACGTGCACGGTCACCGGGATCTGCAGGCGCCACGCCGTCGCCGTCACGCTGATCTGCGCGAACGGCGGCTTCGCGGCGTCGAGAAACTTCCCCACCGACTGACCGAGTCCGAGTCCCGCGGCCACGCCTTCATTGATCGCGCGATTCAGCTGCGTGCCGGTCTCCTCTGCCATGCCGAACGTGCCCGGGCCAAGCGTCGCGTCGACGTCTTCCGATGTGCCCCCAGACAGCGCGATCTCGAAATCGTGAATGATGCCCGCGCCGTTGGTCGCGATCGCGGAGATGAATCCGCGCTCCATCAGATCGACCAGCACCGGCGACAGTCCGGTCTTCAACACATGCGCGCCCAGCCCCCAGATGATCGCCTTGTCGGCGCGCTTCGCCGCGGCGATGGCCTCGACGACATCCTTGAAGTCCTTCGCCGCCAGCAGATTAGGCAGCGACTTCATGAGGCCGCCGATGCCCGACCCCGCCTTGTGGGGCGTCGCAAACTGCGCGAGGCTCACCTTGCTCTGCCGCGAGCGCAGCGGGTAGGTCTTGATGCCGGCGAGGTCGGATTCTTCGTAGGGCAGCTTCATAGGATGATCGCTCATGAAACAAACATGGCGTCGCCATAACTATAGAACCGATAGCGGTTCGTCACCGCTTCTCGATACGCGGCCAGGATCGGCTCGCGTCCCGCGAACGCCGACACCAGCATCAAGAGCGACGACCTCGGCAAATGGAAATTGGTGATCAGGCCGGAGACGAGTCTGAAGTCGTGACCGGGATGAATGAAGAGCGCCGTCTCGCCTGAGCCTGGCGATACCGTGCCGTCGGGCGCAACGGTGAGTGACTCGAGCGTGCGCGTGGTGGTGGTGCCGACCGCAATGATGCGCCGCCCTTCTCTCATCGCTTTCGACAACGATGCGGCCGCCGCGTCGCTGACCTCGTAATGTTCGGCTTCCATTTGATGCTCGTCGACGCTCTCGACGCGGATCGGCTGGAACGTTCCGTAACCGACATGCAGCGTGATGCTCGCGCGCTCGACGCCCTTGCCGCGCAGCGCCTCGAAAATCGCCGGCGTGAAGTGCAGGCCCGCCGTCGGCGCCGCAATCGAGCCGCGCTCGCGCGCATAGACCGTCTGATACCGCTCGCGATCGCTGATCGAATCCGGACGCTTGATGTACGGCGGCAGCGGCACGTGCCCGATGGCATCGATGGTGTCGCGCACCGGCGAGCCGTCATCCGTCCACAATCGCACGGTCCTCCGCCCGTGAAAATGGCTGCCGACAATCTCGCCATTCAATCCGGCGAACTTCATGCGCGATCCTTCGCGCAGCCGCTGGCCGGGATGCACCAGCGCGATCCAGGTGTCGGGCTCGGCGGTGGGCCGGATCAGGAAACACTCGGCGGCGCCGCCGCCGGGCAGCCGCGTCCCGATCAGGCGCGCCGGAAACACACGCGTGTCGTTGACGACGAGCAGATCCCCAGCGCGAAGCAGCGTGGGAAGATCGTTGAACTGGAGATGCGTGATGCGGCCGCGGGCGCGATCGATCGCCATGAGCCGGCTGGCGCCGCGCGCCGCCGGCGGCTCCTGCGCGATCAGCTCATCGGGCAGATCGAAATCGAATTCGGAAACGTTCACAAAAAAGTATGGCCCGGATCCCTCTGGCAGAGATCCGGGCCTTTAACGTGTGATGAATGAAATCTCAGTGAACGACGTCGACCACCTGGCCGATGCGCTGCAGCCGCCAATCCTCCGCGAGGATCGACCACAGCACCTGATCGTGATGCTGGCCATTGCGCAGGAACGAGCGGCGCAGGATGCCTTCCTGCACGGCGCCGAGCTTTCTCAGTGCGCCGTTGCCGCGGCCGTTGGCCACCGCCGCGCGCGCTTCGAACCGCTGCGCGCCGAGCACGTCGACGCCGAAATTCAGCACCGCCTTCGCGCCGTCGACGAACAGGCCCGTGCCCCAGAACTGCGAGCCGAGCGCGAAGCCCCATTCGCACGATCCGAAGCCGGCCTCGAGCGCGCGCAGCTGGAAGAGTCCCACCGCGGTCGTCATGCCGGCCGGCACGACGCCGTAGCAGACGTGGTTGCCCTTCTCGCGCTCGCGCAATGTCCACGCAATAAAGAGCTCGAAGCCTTCGACCATGGTCGGCGGCGGCGAAATAAACCGCGACACCTCTTCGGTGCTGAGCATGGCGAGCAGCGCCGGCGCATCCTCGGCACGCAGCTCGCGGAGCATGAAGTTCGCTCCCGCGAGCACCGGCAGGCTCGCGCGCCAGTCGGTCGCCGTCGACGGCGTCGCCATGGTCACGGCGCGCTCGAGCTCGGGCTGGTACGCAAACTTTTCCATTAGCGTCTCCCGCCCGTCAGCACTTTATTTCCCCATACGATGTTGTCATCACCGCTGCCCCATACGATGTTGGCGTCGCAATTGCCCCAGACAGTGTCGTTGCCCCACACGATGTTGTCCGCATCGCGGTTGCCCCAGACGATGTTGTTCGCGGCGGCACATTTGCCCCACACGATGTTGTCGGCGGCGTTGCCCCACACGATGTTGTCCATCGCGTCGCGGGTGATGTTGCCCCACACGATGTTGTCTTCCCAGAAGCCGGACAGCACGTTCGACGCCCAGACGTCGCGCAGGTGGCTGTTGCCCCAGACGATGTTGTCGTCGTCGCTGTTGCCCCAGACGATGTTGGCGGCGTTGCCCCACACGATGTTGTCGTCGATGCCCCAGACGATGTTGTCGCTCTCGTCGTTGCCCCAGACGATGTTGTCGTCGGCCTGGTTGCCCCACACGATGTTGTCGTCGTTACCCCAGACAATGTTGTCGCCGTTGCCCCAGACGATGTTGTCGTCGTTGCCCCAGACAATGTTGTCGCCGGCCTGGTGCGCCCAGTCGATGCCGCTGGAGAGCAAGTCGTAAGACCAGACCAGATCGTCGTCCCAGCGGAACAGGTGCAGCTCGGCGTAGTGCGGCTTCACGAAGCGATCGCCGTAAATGATGCGGCGGCTCCAGTTGATCGTGTTGCCGGCCGGGTCGCGATTCGCGGCCGTGAGTCTGTGGCGAATCCAGTTCGCGCCACGAGGCACGCTGGGATTGATCGCCTCGGCGAGCGTCAGCGCGCCGGTAATGTTCAACGCGCCTGCGCCCTGCGTCAGGACGTCGGTCAGCGGCACGAGCCGCGCGGTGAACTGCAGCGAGATCTTCAGCGCGTGAACCGAGAGGGCGTGATTCTCGCGAAGCAGCAGCGCCGCGGCGCCGGCCACCGCCGGTGACGCCATGCTGGTGCCCGACAGCGAGAGGTATTCCGGCTGGCCGGTTGCGCCAGGCACGCGCAGGTTCTCGAATTCGTTGAACAGGCGGCTGCCGCGCACGGCCAGCGACACGATGTTCACGCCCGGCGCCACGAGATCGGGCTTGGCCTGCAGATCGAAGCGCGTCGGGCCGCGCGAGCTCGACTCGGAGACGCGATCGTCGGTGAGGTCAGGCGTGCCCTGCGTGTCGAGCGAGCCGACGCAAATCGCCGACGGCGCATTACACGGCACGCCGACGCCGCCGTAGCCCGGCCCATGAGTCGTGGGGTTGACGCCCTTATTGCCGGCCGCGGTCACGACCGCGATGCCCTTGCGCGACAGGCGCTCCACCGCCTGCACGAGCGGGTCGGTGAAGATCGATTCGAGCACGCCGTGTCCGAGCGAAATGTTGACGACCTTGATCTTGTAGGTCTCGTGATTGCGCGCGATCCACTCGAGCGCGTCGATGACGTCGCTGGTGTTCCCCGCGCAGTCGTCGCCGAGGACGCGTAGCGCGACGATGTCGACGACCGGCGCGATGCCGGCATAGAGACCGTTTGAATGCGCTCCGCTGCCCGCGACAATGCCGGCGACGTGCGTGCCGTGGCCGCAGTTGTCGACCGGCGTGCGGCCGCCGCTGACGAAATCCTTGTAAGCGCGAATGCGGCTCAGCGGAAGATCCGCGTGCGGCGCGATCCCCGAGTCGACGATGGCGACCGAGATGCCGATATGGGATGCGCTGATCGTCGAGGGCGCGCTGCCGAACGCTGTCGACTTGCGCGCCGAGGTGTCCCGCGCGGGCGCGCTTGCGAGCACGCGAACGCCGGCGTCGAGAGAAACCTGAGTAGCGTGCCCGATCTCGCCGGCGAAGGACGCCGCGCTGCCGAAGACGACGAGCGCCGGACCCCCTTCCGTGTCGACGGCGCGAACCGCGGCGCCGCGATCGAGCAGGCGCGTGAACGCGGCATCGCGCTCCGCCGTCGTCGCAAACTGCATGATGACGCGCGCCGACTGGCCGGAGGCGACCGCCGCCTTCACCGCATCATCGGTGTTGCCCGCGGCAGACGGAGCAACAGCCAGTAGGCTCACTGCGAGCGACACGGCCAGCGTCCGCCAGAACCTAACGATCAATTGCATGCAAGATTCCAGAGTCCGAACTGTGTCAGACACCCACGTCGTTCAAGTACTTCAAATGACTTTCAAGGAATACCAATCGAGCCGGAATAGCTTACTCCAGCCCGACCACCTTCGCTACGTTTACACAACTGCTCGAGAGCGTTAGTGCGCGGGAGCGTTAGTGGATGAGGCCAGGGCCCCACACGGCCTTCGCCTGTCGCCACTCTTCGGCAAGGATGGACCAGAGCATTTGGTCCAGGAACTCACCGTTCTTGAGGAATGACCGGCGGAGCACGCCTTCCTGGACCGCGCCCAGCTTGCGGAGCGCGCCGTTGCCGCGGCCGTTGGCGACGCAGGCGCGCGCTTCGAGCCGGCCGACGTTGAGCGTCTCAACTGCGAAATCTACCACCAGTTGTCCGGCGTCGATGAACATGCCCGTGCCCCAGAAGGCCGAGCCGAGCGCGAAGCCCCATTCGCCCGAGGCGAATCCGGCCTCGAGCTGACGCACCTGGAACAATCCGATCGCGGTGTCCATCCCGTGCGGCACGACCGCGAAGCACACGTAGCGGCCGGCTTCGCGTTCTGAGTGGGCCCACAGAATGAACTTCTCGAAGCCTTCGACCGTGGTCGGCGGCGGCGAGATGAAGCGCGAAACTTCCTCGGGCGTCAGCATCGCGAAGAGCGACGGCGCATCCGAAACTTCGAGCTCGCGCAGAGTGACCTTCTTGCCGGTCAACACCGGCAGCGCGTTGCGCCAGTCGCTTGTGACGGTGGTGGTCGTGGTCGTCGTCATGGGACGGTCCATGTCGGGCTGGTAAGGCATCTTTTCCATGGCTACTTGCCTCCCTTTCCGTTGTTGCCC
>Ga0137436_1000543_pt1 | contig 10921 bp, 11 predicted proteins | sample EasRivERMGT119_2_FD_102328 | JGI IMG/M metagenome (GOLD analysis project Ga0137436, IMG submission 102328) | Soil microbial communities from meander-bound floodplain in the East River, Colorado, USA - East River MetaG ERMGT119_2 | ecosystem: Environmental > Terrestrial > Soil > Floodplain ...
GGCCGGGTGGATCGTCCGCCAGTAGTTCACCGACACGTAGACGAATGGCACATTCGCCATGCCGAACAGCGCCAGGCCGGCGGCGAGCTTGTCCGAGCCCGGGCCGCCATACTTCCGCACCAGAAGGTATGCCCACGCAACCATCCATCCCATGAGGCTCGAGGTCAGGCGAACGTCCCACTGCCACCAGACGCCCCATGCTTTGCGCGCCCACAGCGGTCCCGTCACCAGCACGATGGCGCCGAACAGCACCGTCAGCTCCGCCGCCGCGTACGCAAGGCGATCCTGACGGGGCGAACCGCGGAAAAGGAACCGCGCGCTCGCGATCCCGCACACGATGGCCGACAGCAGAAAGATCCACGCCGACGGCAGGTGGTAGTAGAAGATTTTCTGCACGAGCCCCATCGTCGACTCGTAATCGGCGTTGGCAATGAGGAACGGTGACGCCGCAAACATCACGGCGCACAGACCGGCAAGGGGCATAAACCATTTGGGCATAGATGGATCCTACGGTTCACGCTTCTGGGTTCGAGGTTCTCGGTTCGTGTTCAGGTTCATGTTCGGTTCAGAGTTCGCGGTTCGACGTTCGCGGTTCGACGTTCGCGGTTCGCAGCACCGAACATGAACACGAACGGAGAAGCGAGAACTCAGAAGCGTGAACACCTCCGTTCAGGTTCAAGCGTGAACACCTCCGTTCAGGTTCAATCTGTCATCAACGGCTCGAACGTCCAGAGCGCGAGCGTGACGAACACCACGTCAAGCGCGAGGAGCAACGCTACCCAGAACCGCACGAGAGACAGCTCCACGTCGGGCTCCAGGAGAGCCGCCGTCGCGCGGACGCCGGCAATGATGACTGGAACCGTGATCGGATACAACAGCACGGGCAGAAGGACGTCGCGGCTGCGTGCCCGCACCAGCATCGCCGAAAACAGCGTTCCGACAGCCGAGAAGCCAATAGTGCCGCTGATCAGGACCGCGCTCAGCCAGAATGGATGCGACAGCAGCGGGGCCTGGAAGAGAAAGGCCACGAGCGGCACGAGCACGAGCTCCGCAGCGCTGAGCAGGGCGATGATGCCCAGGAGCTTGCCGACGTAGATTGCAGGCCGAGCGGCGGGCGCCATCAGGAGCGCGCGCAACGTCTCCGACTGCCGCTCGCGCTCGAACGTTCTGCCAAGCGCGAGGGTCCCCGCGAAGGCGATCGCGATCCAGAGGATCCCTGCGGCGCCATCCTCGGGCGCCTTCCCTTCCTTTACCAGCGCGAACGCAAAGAACAGCACGCACGAGATGGCGAAAAACAGCGTCGTGTACGCGATCTCGAGGCTCCGGACTTCGACGGTGAGGTCCTTCCGCAGCACGAGCCACGCGGTCCGGCCAAATGTCACGAGACTCCGGTGCGGCCCATGACGGTGCGATAGGTCGATCGAAGCGCATCCGGACGAGCGACCGTGTCGACCATCCGTCCGTCGCGCAGGAATAAGGCGCTGTCGAGAAGGCCGTCTGCCAGGTCGAGGTCGTGGGTTGCGAGGACGACAATGGCGCCCTCGGCGCGCAATCCGCGGAGCCTGCCAACCAGCGCCGCCGCCGACGCGTCGTCGAGCCCGGTGAACGGTTCATCGAGCAGCACGAGCCGAGGTCGATGAATCAGCGCACGCTCCAGCGCTACGCGTTGCCGCATCCCCCTCGAGAAACTCGCGATCGGGTCGTCCGCACGGTCCGAGAGACCTGCCTGCTCGAGTGCAGCCGAAGCAGCCGCCCGCGCGTTCGCCGCACCATACAGACCAGCAAAAAAGGTGAGATTTTCGTGTGCCGTCAGTTCGGGATAGAGGAACAGATCGTGGCCAAGGATGCCGATGGTCCGGCGAAGCGACGCCCCGGTGGCCTTCGATGTGTGGGGGCCATACCTGATGTCACCCTCGCTCGGACGCATCAGCGTGGCGAGAAGCGCGATCATCGTCGACTTGCCTGCCCCGTTTGGGCCGAGCAGCCCGAGGATCGTGCCGCTGCCCGCGCGGAAGGAAATGCGTGAAAGGGCGCGTCGCCGGCCGAAATGACGCGAGACGTCGTCGGCCGTTACCTGGTCGAAGTCGATGATCACCTAGGCGGCAAGGCCCTCACCGCCTCCCCGCGGACTCGCCTCGTCAAGCTCTCCGTAGATCTGTTCCAGCTCCGCGACGAGCCGTTGCTTGCGCGCCACGTCCTTCGCCGATTCGTCGCCGCTGCGAATGCGCTCCTCGATGCGCGCCAACTCGCCGAGCAGCGTGTCACGGCGCGACATCAGCTTCGACCGTGACTCGCGCGATCCCGACCCGCCGGACCGCGCAAGCCAGAGCCCAAGCAGGCCGATGGTCGCCGCGAGGCCAAGCGCGACGTTCCTGGGCGTCGAGCTGTGGACCGGCAGCCCGGAGATCTGCATCGTCAGCGTGCCGCCCGCTGGCATGGCACCGCCGTTTGCCAGGATGAAACTGGTGCCGTCCTCGGACTTGACGTCGCCAACGGTCGTGAACTGCGGCGACGACATCGCCAGGGTCCCGAGCTTTTGTGAAGCGACGGTCACCTGCTCGATCGGCACGGGCCACTTCTGCGTCATGGTCAGCGTGGCGCTGCTGAAAGGCATTTGAAATCCGACCTGGACGGGCGTTACGCCGGATGCAAAAGGACCGGTCACCGTGATCCGTGCCCCGCCGACGATGGCCTGCGGTGACGATCCCTCGAGTGTGAACGCGCCGGCCGCCTCCGCCGGAAGATCGATGATGAGCGGCCCACCGATATCAACTCGCGCCCGGGCGTTGTTGACGATCTCCAGCATGTAGTAGACCCGCATCAAGTCGTCGGGATATTCGACGACGATGCGGCTATTGCCGCCGAGGATCACCGCTCCACGCACCGGCGGGGCTGCGGCGGCTTGCGTCTCTTCCTTTGTGCGCCGCTCGGCTGCTTTCGCAAGGTCCGCCACCAGGATCAGGCGAAGGCCTCCGGACGTCGGGACGACAAACGGATCGGAAGCCAGCTTCTCCCCGTTGACGACAGCCTCAGCGCGCCCGTTCGCGCCTGCGGGCAGACCTTTGAACTCGGCGCGTCCCTGCTCGTCGGTGACCGCAGTCTTCGTCGTATCGCCAACCGTCATCGAGACACGCTGGCCGATGATGTTGTTGCCGATGGATTCACGGACCACGCGAACGGTGATCGTCCCGGTCTGCAGGTCCCCGGCAGGGATCGCCTTGCCGTTGATCAGCGAGGGGTCAGGCATCTGAACTTGTGCGCCTACGGTGCTCGCGACCCCGAGCACCAAAGCCAGTCCGCCAAACCTCGTCAAAGCTCCTCTCACCAATCCCCCATCTGATATCCGCAACCCTTGCAGAACCGCGCGTCAGGATCGTTTTGGGTGCAGCAGGACAAGCAGATTTTCGCGGCGGGTTTCTCTCCTTGAGGGGGGAGAACCGCGACTTGTCCCGACGAAGCCTGTGGCGAAGTCGGGTCAGGTTCGGTTGACGATTGGGTCGGCGGGCCTGACAAGGCCCGCCCCGCAGGATCCGGTTTAGGTGAGACGGTCCGTGCCGCAGGCGATCGTTTCCGGAGCCGCTTGTCGAGCTCCATCTGGATCGCCTCGCGGTATCCGCTGCCCGCATCGAGCTGCCGCAGCAGGCCCGCGGCGCGCCCGCGCAGCCTCGCGTCCATCTCCACGAAGTCCTTGTCCGACACCTTCCCCATCGCGTGGTCGAACTCGAGATCTTTGATCGAACGCAGCACCAGCGACTTCTCGCGTTCGAGCGCGGCACGGGTGCGCCCACCGAAGATTTGGGGGCCGGCAGGGGCGTCCTCCCCCGCCAGCGGCGAGCACGTCCGCCACGCGGCGACGCCGACAGCTGCCGCGCCGAAAATCACGCAGCTCAGAAGAATGATGGCGGCAGGGCTCTGGCCTTCCGAGACGAAGACGACGAGGGTGGCGCCCATGAGGCCGGCGAGCGTGAAGAACTGCCAGGGCTGAAGCGGCTGGGGTTCAGTCGAGGTTGCGGAGCTCATCGTCCAGGCGTGCACTGAGAGTGGGATCGAGCGCCGCATCGCCCGCTGCGGCAAGCGAAGGCCGCGATGACCAGCGGCGAGCCGTCACGACGACGCCAATCAGCCCCGCCAACGCCACGAGGTATGGAAACAGCCACGCGAGGCGGTTGAATCCCTTGTCGATTGGCGCGGTGAGCACGTCCTGGCCACCAAAGTCCTGTACAAAGGCGGCTAACACGGCGTCGTGATCCTTGCCCTCGGCGAGGAACTGTTGAAGCTTGGCTGTCTGGCTGGCGTGCCCCGGGCAGTTCAGCATGCCGCAGGAGCCGACCGGATGCCGGCAACCGCAGGTGCAGATGATCTCGTTTTCGAGCTGGCGATGCAGGGCGCTTCGCTCCGTCACCTGGACATTCTTCCCCTGGGCGAGAAGCGTCGAGGGCCACAGGAGCAGCGAGAGCAACAGCATCGTTGTGGTCGCCGCGCCGGCGGGCATCGAAGCGAGCGCGAATGAGAAGACGGTTTCGGGCAATAGCGCGATGCCCGTGCCGATAGCCAGCACGCCGAAGCCCGCCCAGACCCAGTTGACCAGCGGGTTGACGATGATGCCCATGCTCGCGCTCTGATCTTCGACGCTGAACGCAGGCATCACGAGATACAGATCTTCGGCAAAGCCGCGACGAATGGCCACCTCGGTCGTCGGCTCCTCTTCATGCTTCCGGTAGAACCACCGCGCGGGGTACATCCGGGTCAGTTCCTTGCCGTCGCGAAACACGGTGGTGTCCGCCGTGATCATCTGCTTCTGGCCGTCGTCGGTGACCTTCACGCCGTTGAGGAGCACCGTAAAGTCGCCCACCTGGACCTGCTGTCCCGGCTTGAGCGACACCTGCTCTTCCTTCTGGAAGCCACTGCCTGCAAAGCCCAGGAAGATCAGCACAACGCCGACATGGATGATGTAGCCACCGTATCGCCGCTTGTTCCGTGCGACGAGTCCGATGGCAGCCGTCAGGATGTCCGTCCCCGTGGCGCCCTGCCGCACACGGGCGCCGCGCCAGAACTCCTGCGCGATCGTGCCGACGACGAACGCGCTGAAGGCAAAGCACAGCCCTGAGGCCCACACGCGCACGCCGAGCGCAACAACCGTGACGCCGACGACGAGCGCGCACGCGCCGGGAATCAGGAAGGAATCCCTGAGATTGATCAGCGTCGACTTCCGCCACGCGGTCAGCGGGCCGTAGCCAGTCAGGAACAGGAGCATGAGGCCAATCGGCAGCATCCACTTGTTGAAGAACGGCGGCCCTACCGTCAGCCGCTGACCCGTAATCGCTTCGCTCAGCGTCGGGAACATCGTCGCGAAGAGGACGAACACGGCCGCGAAGAGGAGGATCCAGTTGTTGATGAGGAAGGCGGCTTCTCGCGAGACCCACGAATCGAGCTCGTTCCGGGAACGCAGCAGCGGCAGCCGGTACAACACGAATCCGAAGCTCACCACGACGATCGTGACCATGAAGCCGGTGAACATCCGGGCCAGCGCGATGTCTTCACCGAATGCGTGCACTGACTGCACGATGCCAGACCGCGTCATGAACGTGCCGAAAATGGTCAGGAAGAACGTGATGATCACCAGCGAGACATTCCAGACGCGCAGCATGCCGCGCTTTTCCTGGACCATCACCGAGTGAAGAAAAGCGGTCGCCGTGAACCACGGCAGCAGACCCGCGTTCTCGACCGGATCCCAGCCCCAGTACCCGCCCCATCCAAGCTCTTCGTACGCCCAGATCATCCCGAGGCAGAGGCCGAATGACAGGCAGAACCACGAGATCATCGTCCAGCGGCGGACCGCGCGGAGCCACGAATCATCGAGGTGACCGGTAATCAACGCCGCCATGCCGAAGGCATATGGGATCGTCAGCCCGACGAAGCCGAGATACATCGTCGGCGGATGGATCGCCATGTAGAAGTTCTGCAGCAACGGGTTGAGGCCGCGGCCGTCGGTCGGCGCCGACGTGATGAAGGTATCGAACGGGTTGTTGTGGATCACCATCAGGAACAGGAAGAACATCTCGACCATCGAGATGATGGCGACGACGTAGGGAATCAATTCCCTGTGCCGCTCCCGATTCACATAGACGGCTGTGCTGCCAAACATCGACAGCATGAAGACCCAGAACATGATCGAGCCGTCGAGCCCGCCCCAGTACGACGTGATCTTGTAGAAGAGGGGCTGGACCGAATCTGAATAGTGCTGGACGTACTTGATTGAATAGTCGTTGGTGACGAACGAGTAGATCATCACCGCGGACGCGCAGATCATGACGGCGGACAACAGGTAGAACGCGCCGATGCCGCTTTCGATCAGGCGCCGCGAGCGGCGCCGCGCGCCGGCGATCGAAATCGCCGCGGCGTACGCGCAGATGACAAATGCCGTGAGAAGGAGGTACGAACCCAGTGAGGCCATTACCTGGTACCCGACGTTGCCGCCGGGGTCGTGCCCGACGCGCCTGTCGGTGGGAGCTTGGCCGGGTCGTACTTCGAGGGGCACTTTGCCATCACGCCGTCTTTCTCAACCTGGAAGGTGCCGTCGGCCGACAGCCGGCCCTTCAGCACGACTTCCGAGTCGGCCTTGAACGTGTCTGGAACGATGCCCGTGTAGTACGCGCGAACAACGGTGCCCTTGTTCTGCACGTCGAAGCGATACTCGAGGGAGTCACGCTTGCGCGCGGGCTCTCCCTGGACGAAGCCGTGAAGCTGGAGGTTCTTGCGATACCAGGCGTCCGGGTTCGCCATCACCTCGTCCACGTGTTTGTAGTATTCGGTGCCCTCGCTGAGCGTGGAGTACAACAGTCCACCAAACGCCAGCACGAGCACGACGAACGTCAGGCCAATCTTTGCGGCTTTCTGACTCATAGGTAAGGACTTCCCAGAAATGGAGACGCGTCCAGAATAGCCCGCCCGTCAAGGTGGGTCAACCTGCAAAGTCGGTCGCGGCGCGGACCCTTTGGGTCCGCGGAACATCCCCCTTGGGTCCGCGGAACCTCAGCCGATCCTGGCAAAAACGGCGGCGACGACCCGGTCGCAGCGCGGCTGCGGGAAGCGGAAGGTTTCAGCGGCGACCAAACCGGCCCGTGCGGTCAGGTCGCGCCGAAGCGATGCACGCGCCCGCGATAGACGTGTCTTTACCACGTCCTCGCTGACCGTCAGACAGGCTGCAGTGTCCGCTGTGCTCAATCCGTCGACGTCGCGCAGCATGAACACTTCACGCAGGCCGTCGGGCAAGGTGTCGATCGCCGACTCGAGAAGCGTGCGCAGCTCGCCGGCGAAGGCCTCGCGTTCCGGGTCGGGCGAGGTGATCTGAGGGCGCACGACAGAACTGTCCTCCTGGTTGAAATCGACTGATTCGTACCGGCCACGCTTGCGGGCGCGACCGAGCGCCTCGTGAATGGCAATCCTCGTGAGCCACGTCGAGAATTTGGCGCGTCCGTCGAATTGCCGCAGGTGTGCGTACGCGTTGACGTACGCCTGCTGCATGACGTCTTCGGCTTCGACCTCGTCGCGGATGATCGAGCGCGCGGCGCGGTAGATGCGTTCGTTGTGACGCCGCATCAGCACCTCGAAGAGCGCCGTCTGGCCGCCGACGACTCGCGCCACGATCTGCTCATCCGTCAGGGCCGTCCATCGATCGAGGACCGCCCCGCTCACTACATGCATTCAGGTTCCTCCCCATTAGACTCGCGAGCCGAGAAAAGGTGACACGTCCGACGTCCGTCACCTCTGGCGCGCTCGCGACTCCATTCAAGCGAAGGCGACTACGCGCCTTGAAGAGGTGGCTCGGGCCGTACGGCTCACCTGACTGACGGCATCAGACAGCGGGGCACCATCACGGCCTGATGCGAAGGCATCCGGGTTGCACATTTTTCATGGAAACGGAGGCAGTGTTATGAAAGTCCTAAGACTGATGGCATTCGTCGCGTTGTGCGCCACGTGGCCTGTCGCCGCGGCATCTGCTGGTCAGCGAGCTGATCACCCGAAACCGGCCGTCACAAACGCCGCGCACTCGGCGGCTGCAGAGTTGCGGACGGCGATGCGCAAACTGTGGACCGACCACGTCGTATGGACGCGCGACTATATCGTCGCGGCCGTTGACGACAAACCTGATGCGATGGCGGCCGCCAATCGCCTCATGAGGAACCAAGAAGACATCGGAAGAGCGGTGGCTCAGTACTACGGCAGCGCTGCGGGTCAGCAGTTGACGTCGCTGCTCAAGGACCACATCTCGATCGCGGTTGATCTGATCAAGGCAGCGAAAGCGGGCGACAAGACCGCCCAGCAGCAGGCCGACACCCGGTGGCAGCAGAACGCGATCGACATCGCCACGTTCCTGAGCAAGGCGAACCCGAACTGGCCGAAGAACACGCTGGTCGACATGATGAAGATGCATCCGTCCACGACGACCAACGAAGTCGTCGCGCGGTTGAAACATGATTGGGAAGGTGACGTGCGGGCGTTTGACGCCGTGTACGATCACATCCTGATGATGTCGGATGCGCTGAGCGATGGGATCGTGAAGCAGTTCCCGGACAAATTCCGGGCGTCCTAACGCTCGAGGCTGTTCATCATCTCGTAGACGAGCGCGACGGGAAGGCCGACAACGTTCGAGTAGGACCCGTCGATCCGGGTGATGAAGCGGGAGGCGTATCCTTGGATGGCGTACGCACCCGCCTTGTCATCCGGCTCCCCCGTGGCGACGTACCAATCGATTTCGTCCCCGGTTAAAGGCACGAATTCGACGGTCGTCGTTTCGACTCTCGTCAGTGCGGGGCGGGCCTTGCCAGACCCGCCTCGCGGACCCAAAGGGTCCGCGCCGCTCAGTAGAGTGACACTGGTGAGCACCTGATGCCCGCGACCCGAAAGCATCCGCAGCATCCGTTTGGCGTCGTCCCGATCGACCGGCTTGCCGAGAATCGCCTTGTCGACGACAACGACGGTGTCCGCCGCCAGCACCGGCCGGCCATTCGCGCGTTGCCGCACCGCGGTCGCCTTGGCCTCCGCGACTCGCTGCACGTAGGCCTCGGGCGTTTCGCCTGGATGAACTGTCTCGTCCGTGCTCGCCGGCATGACGTCGAATTCGATGCCGGCTGCACGGAGCAACTCCGCACGCCGCGGCGATGCCGACGCCAGAATGATCCGCTCCATGAGCATGAATTCCCTTTGCAGGTTTTCGTGAGCTTTGAGATTGAGCGGCGCGGACCTTTTAGGTCCGCGGCATTTTCGTGTTCTTCGTGGTTAAGACAGTTTACTTGTAGTATTTGCACGTCGTGATTCAGGTTCATCGATTCATGCCGGAAGCCCTGGCCGAGATCCTTCGCAAGGCGCCCCTCAACGACGAGAAGATCGCATTCGCGTGGCGCGCGGCCGTCGGCGCCGCGATGGACCGCGGGACGACGGTCTCGCTGAATAGGAATGTGCTGTGTGTGCGCGTGAAGGATCCGGCGTGGCGGCGCGAGGTGGAGCGGTCAGAGACTCTGATCCGTTCTCGGCTCAACGCGCTTCTGGGGCGCGGAACCGTGCGCGCCGTCGATGTCGCGATCGACAAGGCAGCAGAATAATCTCAACCTCTTCTACCGCGCAAAATCCAAGCAGCCTCCTCGCGTCGTTAGTCGCGACGCCGACGATACAACGGACCAGACGCCGCGAGTTTAGCAGTGCTGGATCTACAATCGATCCATGCAGGAATCGGTCATTGTCTCGGCGGTCCGAACCCCCACCGGCAAATTCCTTGGCGCGTTGAAGGGCTTCAAAGCGACGGAACTGGGGGCCATGGTCGTCGCAGAGGCCGTTCGGCGCGCCGGCATCGACCCGGCGACCGTCGAGGAGTGCATCATGGGCAACGTCGTCTCGGCCGGGCTGGGCCAGGCGCCGGCGCGCCAGGCCGCGCTCCGCGGCGGACTGTCGAATGACGTCGCCGCGCTGACGATCAACAAGGTATGCGGGTCCGGACTCAAGGCGGTGATGCTCGCCGCCCAGTCAATCGCGGTCGGGGACACGGAGATCGTGATCGCGGGCGGAATGGAGTCGATGAGCAACTGCCCGTATCTGCTCGAGCGCGCGCGCGAAGGGCTGCGCATGGGCCACGGCCAGGTGACCGACTCGATGATCAGCGACGGACTCTGGTGCTCGTTCGAGGATAGCCACATGGGCAACGCGGGCGAGGTCGTCGCGAGTGAGTATCACATCGACCGCGAGTGCCAGGACCGTTACGCGGTGGAGAGTCATCGACGTGCGGCGGCAGCCACTGCCGAGGGACACTTCAAGGCAGAAATTCTGCCCGTGACGATCCCACAGAGGAAGGGCGCGCCGATCGTGATCGATCGCGATGAGTCCGTGCGCGCCGACACGAGCATGGAGACGCTTGGCGCGTTGAAGCCGGCGTTCAAGGAGGACGGCAGCGTAACCGCTGGCAATGCCCCGCCTGTCAACGATGGCGCAGCAGCGCTGGTCGTGATGTCGGCGGAGCGCGCAACGCACCTGAATATGAAACCGATGGCCCGTATCGTTGGCCAGGCGACGAGCGGGCTGGCACCGAAGTACGTGTTGATGACACCGGTCGAGGCGGTGCGACGGCTGGTGAAGAAGGTTGGATGGGCCCTCGAGGATGTCGATCTGATCGAACTGAACGAGGCGTTCGCCGTCCAGGCCGTCGCTGTGCTGCGCGAGCTGGGCGTCGATTCGAGCAAGGTGAACGTGAATGGTGGCGCCGTCGCGCTGGGCCATCCGATCGGCGCGAGCGGCGCGCGGGTGCTCACGACACTTCTCTACGCCCTCGAGCAGCGGAACCTCAAACGCGGGATCGCGACACTCTGCCTGGGCGGCGGCAACGGAGTGGCCCTGGCGGTGGAGCGGATCTAGACAACTCCCAATTCCCAAC
>Ga0137436_1000544_pt1 | contig 10919 bp, 7 predicted proteins | sample EasRivERMGT119_2_FD_102328 | JGI IMG/M metagenome (GOLD analysis project Ga0137436, IMG submission 102328) | Soil microbial communities from meander-bound floodplain in the East River, Colorado, USA - East River MetaG ERMGT119_2 | ecosystem: Environmental > Terrestrial > Soil > Floodplain ...
ACGTCGCGCTTGACCTCGACCAGCCGCTTGGCGCGCTCGAGCACCATCTCGGCCACCTGCACGTGGCGCGACGCCGGCTCGTCGAAGGTCGAGGCGATGACCTCCGCGCGGACCGAGCGCTGGAAGTCGGTCACCTCCTCGGGGCGCTCGTCGATCAGCAGGACGATGAGGTGGACCTCCGGGTGGTTCTGCATCATCGCGTTGGCGATCGCCTGGAGCATCATCGTCTTGCCGGTCCGCGGCGGGGAGACGATCAGGCCGCGCTGTCCGCGTCCCAAGGGGGACATGAGGTCGATGACCCGCCCGGTCACGTCGGAGCCGCCCATCTCGACGCGCAACCGCCCTTCCGGGTAGAGGGGCGTCAGTTGGTCGAACGTCTTCCGGCCGCGGAGCAGGTCGGGCGCGAGCCCGTTCACGGTATCGACGCGGGCGAGGGAGAAGAAGCGCTCCCCCGGCTTGGGGGGGCGCGCCTGGCCCGACACGGCGTCCCCCGTCATCAGGCCGAAGCGCCGGATCTGCTGGGCCGAGACGAAGACGTCGTCCGGCCCGGGGAGGTAGCTCGCCTCCAGGGCGCGGAGGAACCCGTACCCCTCCTGCACGCGCTCGAGGACGCCGTCCGCCACGAGGTGCCCGTTCTTGCGGGCCTGGGCCTGGATGATGCGGTACACCAGCTCCTGCCTTCGGAGCACGCCGGCGTTTTCGATCTGGAACTCCCCCGCCATCCGCACGAGCCGGGTGGCGTCCATCGTCTTCAGCTCACGGATGTCCATCGTTCGTCCTTGCGATGCGCCGCCAACGCGGCGTCGATCTCCTTCCACAGCGAAGCGATGCCGAGGCCCGAGTGCGCCGACACGAGAAACGGCGCAACACCTCCGTCCTCGACCGGAAGCGCCGCGGCCAGCCCCCGCTCCGCCCGCACGCGCTCGCCCTGGTTGAGCTTGTCCGCCTTCACCGCGACCACGATCACGGGCACGTCACGGTCGACGAGCCAGCCGAGCATCGTCCGGTCGAGCTCCCCGACCTCCCGCCGCGCATCGACGAGCACGATCGCCGCCGCGATGGCGGGGCGCCGGCGCGTCAGGAATCCCTCGACCATCCCTCCCCAGGCGCCTCGCACCGCCTCGGGGGCGCGGGCATAGCCGTACCCCGGGAGGTCGACGAAGAAGTGCCGCTCGTTCACGCGGTAGAAGTTCACGGTCTGCGTGCGACCGGGGGTCGACGAGGTCCGGGCCAACCCCTCGGCGCCGAGCAGCCGGTTGATCAGTGAGGACTTCCCCACGTTCGACCGGCCGAGGAAGACGATGTCCCCGTCGACGGCCGGCGGCTCGTCGGCCGCCCCGACCGCGGCTCGCTCGAAACGGGAGTCGGTGACGCGCATGGCTCAATGCGTCAGCGGGCCGCCGGAGGGCGGCGTCGCGCCGTCCGCGGCGGGGTCGGCTTCCGCGATCTCGGGCTGGCGGATCGAGCCCACCAGCGCGATGTCGAGGACCTCGTCCATCCCCTCGACGAGGTGGAAGGTCATCGCCTTGCGGATGTCGTCCGGGATCTCGGAGAGGTCGCGCTCGTTCTCGCGCGGCAGCACGATCGTCTTGGTGCCGAAGCGATACGCGGCAAGGACCTTCTCCTTGAGGCCCCCGATCGGCAGAACCTTGCCCCGGAGCGTGATCTCCCCCGTCATCGCGACGTCGCCGCGCACCGGGACGCCGGTGAGCAGCGAGGCGAGCGCGGTCGCCATCGTGATCCCGGCCGAGGGGCCGTCCTTGGGGATGGCGCCCTCGGGGACGTGCACGTGGATATCGTATTTCCGGTAGAAACCCGGATCGATCCCGAAGTCCTCGGCCCGAGTGCGGATGTAGGAGAGCGCCGCCTGCGCCGATTCCTGCATGACCTCGCCGAGCTGCCCGGTGAGTGTGACTTTCCCCCGGCCGGGCATCCGCGTGGCCTCCAGCGTCAGGATCTCGCCGCCGGTTTCCGTCCACGCGAGCCCCGTCGCCACGCCCACCTCGGGCACGCGCGCCGATTCGCGCTGCGGGTGGTAGTGCGGGACGCCCAGGAGGTCGACCACGCGGGTCGCGGTGAGCACGAACGGCTTCTCCGCCTCACCGGCCACGACCTTGCGCGCGATCTTCCTGCAGATCGACGCGATCTCCCGCTCGAGGTTCCTCACGCCGGCCTCGCGCGTGTAGCGCTCCGCGATCTCGACGATCGCCGCGTCCTCGAAGGAGATCTCCGCGTTGTGAAGCCCGTGCTGCTTGATCTGCTTCGGCACCAGGTAGCGCTGGGCGATCGAGAGCTTCTCGTTGAGCGTGTACCCCGCGATGCGGATGACCTCCATACGGTCGCGCAGCGCGGGCGGGATCGTGTGCATGATGTTCGCGGTCGCGATGAACATGACGTCGGAGAGGTCGTACTCGACGTCGAGGTAGTGGTCGAGGAACGCGTGGTTCTGCTCGGGGTCGAGCACTTCGAGCAGGGCCGCCGAGGGATCGCCCCGGAAGTCCGCGGCCATCTTGTCGACCTCGTCGAGGAGGAAGATCGGGTTGCGCGTCCCGGCTTTCTTCATCATCTGGATGATCTGACCGGGGAACGCGCCGATGTAAGTGCGGCGATGCCCCCGGATCTCCGCCTCGTCGCGCACGCCGCCCAGCGAGAGCCTCACGAACTCCCGGCTGGTCGCCCGGGCGATCGAGCGCGCCAGCGAAGTCTTCCCCACGCCCGGGGGGCCGACGAAGCACAGGATCGAGCCCTTCATCTTCTTGACGAGCCGGCGCACCGCGAGGAACTCGAGGATCCGCTCCTTGATCTTCTCGAGGCCGTGATGGTCCTCCTCGAGGATCCGCTCCGCGCGCTTGATGTCGGCCAGCTCGCGCGACTTCTTGGACCACGGGACGGCGAGGAGCCACTCGAGGTAGTTCCTCGACACGGTCGCCTCCGCGGAGACCGGGGGCATGACCTCGAGCCGCTTGAGCTCCTGGAGGGCCTTCTCCTTCGCCTCGTCCGGCATCTTGGCCTGCTCGATCTTCTGCCGGAACTCCTCGATCTCGTTGACGCGCTCGTCCTTGCGCCCCAGCTCCTGCTGGATCGCCTTGATCTTCTCGTTGAGGTAGTACTCCTTCTGGGCCTTCTCCATCTGCTTCTTGACGCGGTTGCTGATCTTCTTGTCCACCCGGAGCTTTTCGATCTCCGCCTCGAGCGCGCGCTCCACCTCCGCGAGGCGGTGCGGGACCACCGTCGTCTCGAGGAGCGCCTGCTTCTCCTCGATGCTCACCGGGAGGTGCGCGGCGATCGTGTCCGCCAGGCGGCCGGGATCGGTGATCTTGACCGTCGAGAGCATCGTCTCGTAGGGGAGCCCCGGCGAATACTTCATGTAGCGCTCGAAGAGCGCCCCGACGCGGCTCACCTGCTCCTGGATCTCGGGCGTGGGGTCCACGGGGCGGTCGAGCTCCTTGAGGACGACCCGGAGGAAGCCCTCGGGGTCCTCGTCGATCTCGAGGACCCGCGCGCGCGCATTCCCGTGCACCAGGAGCTTGACGTTGCCGTTGGGCAGCCGCAGGTGCTGGGCGATCGTCGCGATCGTCCCGACGGAGTTGATCTCCTCGGCACCCGGGTTGTCGACCTTCGCGTTGCGCTGCGTGGACAAGAAGACCTGCTTGTCCCCCGCGAGCGCGCACTCCACCGCGAGCAGCGAGGCACGGCGCCCGACGACGAAGGGCACCATCGTATTGGGAAACACCACGATGTCGCGCAGCGGCACCATGGGGAGTGTGATGTCGGCGTCCGAGGAACGCCGGGAGCGATCCTGCATGGGTCCCCCTCCTTGAGGGTGCGACGTGACGAACGGAACGGGACGGGACGTGGACGGTGGAAGGCGCCCTACCCGGCCTTCTCCATGACGATCAACGGGTTGCTCTTGTTGAGCACCACGTCCCGTGTGACCACGACTTCCTTGACCTCGGACTGAGACGGGAGCATGAACATCATGTCCAGCATCAGCTCTTCGAGGATCATCCGCAGCCCGCGCGCGCCGATCTTCCGCTCGATCGCCTGTTGGGCCACGCCCTCCAGCGCGTCTTCGGTGAACCGCAGATTGGCGCCTTCGAACTCGAAGATCTTCTGGTACTGCTTGACCAGCGCGTTCCGCGGCTCGGTCAGGATGCGGATGAGCGCCGGGACGTCCAGCTCCTCGAGGTTCGCGACGACCGGCAACCGCCCCACGAACTCCGGGATCATACCGAATTTGATGAGATCCGTGGGTTGCGCGTGGCTCAGGATCTCCGCCACGTTCTTCTCGCGCCGCGCCTTGATCTCGCCCTTGAAGCCCATCGTCTTGCGGCCGATGCGCTGCTCGACGATCCCGTCGAGTCCCACGAAGGCCCCGCCGCAGATGAACAGGATGTTCGTCGTGTCGACGGGCACGAACTCCTGATGCGGGTGCTTGCGCCCGCCCTGCGGCGGCACGTTCGCGACCGTGCCCTCGAGGATCTTGAGCAGCGCCTGCTGCACGCCTTCCCCGGAGACGTCGCGCGTGATCGATGGGTTCTCCCCCTTGCGGGCGATCTTGTCGACCTCGTCGATGTAGATGATTCCCCGCTGGCACTTCTCGACGTCGTTCCCCGCCGACTGAAGCAGCTTGAGGATGATGTTCTCGACGTCCTCGCCGACGTACCCCGCCTCGGTCAGCGTGGTCGCGTCGACGATCGCGAACGGCACCGACAGGAGCCGCGCGAGGGTCTGGGCCAAGAGCGTCTTCCCCGACCCGGTCGGGCCGATGAGGAGGATGTTTGACTTCTGGATCTCGACTTCGTTGCGCCGGCGCGACATCTCGTTGCGCTTGTAGTGGTTGTACACGGCCACCGCGAGCCGCTTCTTCGCGGACTCCTGGCCGACGACGTACTCGTCCAGGAAGCTTTTGATCTCGACCGGCTTCGGGAGGCGGACGCGGCCGTCGGTCTCCTCGTTTTCCTTCTCCTCCGCGATGATGTCGAGGCAGATGTCCACGCACTCGTCACAGATGTAGACGGTCGGCCCGGCGATGAGCTTGCGCACGTCGCGCTGGCTCTTGTTGCAGAACGAGCACTTGAGCCCGTCGCCCTCGGCCTTCTTGCGCGACATCAGGCCTCCTCAGACCCGCTTTTCGATGACGTGGTCGACCAGCCCGTATTCGAGCGCCTGGACGGCCGTCATGATGAAGTCGCGATCGGTGTCGCGTTGAATCTTGTCCAGCGACTGTCCGGTGTGCTTCTTCAGGATGATGTTCAGCGTCTCCCGCATCCGAAGGATCTCTCGCGCGTGAATCTCGATCTCGGACGCCTGCCCTTGGACCCCGCCCATCGGCTGGTGGATCAGGATGCGCGAATTCGGAAGCACGAACCGCTTCCCGTGCGTCCCGGCCGCGAGCAGCACGGCCGCCATGCTCGCCGCCTGCCCGACGCAAAACGTGGAGATGTCGGGCTTGATGAACTGCATCGTGTCATAGATCGCCAGGCCGGCCGTGATCGAGCCGCCCGGGGAGTTGACGTAGATCGAAATATCCTTGTCCGGGTCTTCGGCCTCTAGGAACAGAAGCTGCGCGATGACCAGATTGGCCAAGACATCGTCGATCGGCTGCCCGATGAAGACGATGTTGTCCTTGAGGAGGCGCGAATAGATGTCATACGCGCGCTCCCCGCGGCTGGTCTGCTCGACCACCATCGGGACAAGAGGCATCGTTCACTCCGCAATTTGAATATTAGCAAGGGAGGTGACCAAGTCAAGCGTTTTCTCCCTAACTAATTGAGTTTCAAGGGCTTGCACGCCGTCGCCTTTGGACAGCCGCCCGTGGAGTGCTTCGTAATCTTCGCCGATGCGGGCGGCTTCTTTCTGGATACGCTCACGAACCTCGCTGCGCTCGACCCGAACGTCTTCCGCTGCTGCAATCGAGTCGAGAACCAGGCGGGCATGGACGATCTTCCGGGCCGGCTCCTCCTGGCGGTCGCGCAGCTGCTTCCAATCGAGCTCCATCGTCCGTGGATCCATGCCGTGGAACATCATTTCGCGGACCATGTCCTCGAGGCGGTGGCGGATCTCCTCCTCGACGAGAATCTCCGGCAGGGCGACGGGATTGGCGAGGAGAACCTTGTCGAGGACCGCTTGTCGTGCGGACGCGGCGGCCGCCGCCTCTTTGCGCGCTTCGAGGTCCTGACGGACCCTCGTGCGCAGCGCCGCGAGATCGCTGAAATCGCCCATGTCCTTGGCGAGCTCGTCGTCCAGCGGGGGGAGCTCCTTCCGGCGGACCTCGTGGACCCGGACCGCATAGCTCACGCGCTTGCCCGCGAGTCCCGGCGAAGGATGGTCGGCCGGGTAATCGACGGGGAACTCCAGCGCGGCACCCGTGGCGGCTCCGGCGATCTTCGCGTTGAACGCTTCGGGGTTTCCCGGACTCCCCACCTCGATCACCATCCGCTCGCGCGTCTTGGGCTCTTCGCCGTCGGCCTGCTCGGTGACATCGGCGACGAGGACGTCCCCCGGCTCCGCGAGACGCGCGGGGTCGGGGGCGAACTTGGCGTGGGACTGGCGGATCGACTCGAGGGTCTCGTCCACCTCCCGCTCGGCGACCTCGGCCTTCGGCCGGCGGGCCTCGACCCCCCGCCAGTCCTTGACCGTGAGCTGCGGCAGCACCTCGAAGGTGGTCTTGAAGCGGAACGGGCGACCCTCCTCGTGCTCGAGCTCGTCGAGCACCGGGTCGCCGAGCGGACGCAGGCCCTTCTCCTGGGCGGCCTCGCGCCACAGGCGGGAGATCAAGCGCTCCCGCACGTCCGTCTCGATCTCCTTGGCGAACCGCTTGCGCACCATCTCCGCGGGCGCCTTCCCTTGCCGGAACCCCGGCAGGCGCACCTGGCTCGAGTAGCGGCGGAGCACCGCAGCGGTCTCCTTCGAGACCTCCTCGCTGTCCACCTCGACCGCGAGGCTCTTCTTGACGGGGCTGAGGTCGTTCAGATCGATCTTCATGTTGGGATCCTGGTGAGCCGCCCAGGAATCGAACCTGGAACCCGCAGATTAAGAGTCTGCTGCTCTGCCAATTGAGCTAGCGGCCCGTATTTCCCGTCCGATCGGCGGGCGCGGGATCTTAGCACGGGCCACACACGGTGGCGCGCACGGAGGGACTTGAACCCCCGACCGTCGGATCCGAAGTCCGATGCTCTATCCACTGAGCTACGTGCGCGCGAGGTTGGCGCAGCTTACGCCGTTGACCCCCTCCGCGCATAGGCGTATAGCAGTCGCAGCTTCGGGGGGGATCGACGATGAAACAGCTGGCGTCCTGCGCGCTCGCCCTCGGCCTGTCCTTGGGGTTCGGTGGCGTGGCTTCGGCCGCTCTTTATCCCGACGGGATCACGCAAGCGGACGGCGTGACGCTGGCCGGGATGCAGGCGGATGGCTGGATCGTCGTCTACAACGTCCCGTACGCCTCGGCGACGACCACGGGGCTCGTGGATCAATGGCGCGCCCTGGCGAACGCCGCGTTCGGCTTCGTGTTCCTGGGTGCCGCCGATGCGGACGGGAACATCCTGGTCGGTGCCTCGGGGTTCGGCCAGGAGGTGCTGACGCCGACCGACTCGACCTCCCAAGCCTCTTCTTATCCCTCGAGCGGCGTCTACTGGTACAACAAGCTCAACTACTCGATCGGCTTCACCCCGACGTCGAGCGTCCACCTGAACTCGGCGGACACCACCGGGATCCAGACGCCCGACGATGGCCTGAACCCCCTCCGGCTGAGCTGGCATCTGGACCTGGGAATCGGCGGCTGGCGCGCGGGCGCAACCGGCGGCCTCAACAACGCCTCGATCCCCAGGAAGGTCGTCCTCATCTTTCCCGACCTGAACGGGGACGCAGACGACGACGGCGTGCTCAACGGTCAGGACAACTGCCCCGGTGTCCCCAACCCCGGCCAGGAGAACGCCGACGGGGACGCGCGCGGGGATGCGTGCGACACCTGCCCGCTCGATCCCGACAACGACATCGATCACGACGGGTACTGCGGCGACGCGGATCCGTGCCCGAGCTACCCGGGGAACGACGAGGACCAGGACGGCGTCTGCGGCGACGTCGACAACTGCCGCTTCGTTCCCAACGGCGACCAGGCCGACGCGGACGGCGACGGCTCCGGCGATCCGTGCGACGCCTGCCCCCTCGATCCCGCAAACGACCAGGATGGCGACGGGCTCTGCGGCGACGTCGACCCCTGCCCGAACGACCCGGTCGGCGATAGCGACGGCGACGGGCTCTGCACCGACGTCGATCCGTGCCCGAACGATCCCGGCAACGACGCCGACGCCGACGGCCACTGCGGCGACGTGGACAACTGCCCCGACGTCTACAACCCGGGCCAGGAGGACTCGGACGGGATCGGCTTCGGCTACACGGTGACCCGCTATGGGGATAAACCGATCCTCGACCCGGACACGCTCCCCGGCTCGCGGCCCCTCACGAACTGTGACGATTGCGATAGTTACGTCAGCTTCGAGGGCCGCGCGTTCTCCTTCTTCGGGGAAGCCGAGCCCGGCGTTTACGTGTCCCCCAACGGCTACCTGGTGTTCGCAAGCGCAAACCCCTATTGGGACCTCGTGGAGCTCCTCGCCGCGGACCTCTATCCGCCGGCCAACCCCGCCGGCTACCGAGCCAACTTGCTCGCCGACCGGTTCGTCGTGACCTGGCGAAATGTTCCGTACTTCGGCGGATACGGGAATCTCACCTTCCAGGTGACGCTCTACTTCGACACCGGCGAGATCGAGCTGAACTACGACCAGCTCGTCGGCGCCAGCTACGGAGAGGTCGGGCTCAGCCACTACGGCTCCTCCGTGACGCAGTTCGACTTCGCAGGGCTTCCCGTCGGCGCATCGCACACGTTCAATCCGAACCAGGCGTTCCGTTACTACTACGACTACACGTTCGCCGACATGCAGACGTCCGTCTTCGGGATCCACTCCGGCGACGGGTATGGCGACGCGTGCGATCCCTGCCCCAGCGATCCGCTGAACGACGCCGACGGCGACGGCTTCTGCAGCAACAACGACAACTGTCCGATCATCTCGAATCCGGATCAGAGCGACCTTGACCACGACGGCCTGGGCGATGTCTGCGACCCCTGCCCCGTCGATGCCGCCAACGACCAGGATCACGATGGCCGGTGCGAGAGCGTGGACAACTGCCCGCAGACGCCCAACGGCGGCCAGGCCGACGCGGACGCCGACCAGGTCGGCGACGCGTGCGACAACTGCACATCCATCGCGAACCCCACGCAAACCAACCGGGACCACGACACGCGCGGCGACGCCTGCGACAACTGCATGCTCGTCGCCAACTCCAATCAGGCCGACACCGACGCCGACGGGCTAGGCAACGTGTGCGACAACTGCCGCGCGGCGTTCAACCCCGACCAGCTCGACACCGACCACGACGCGGTCGGGAACTCCTGCGACACGTGCGACACCGTCTACGACCCCGGCCAAGCCGACCTCGACGCCGACGGTCGCGGTGACGCGTGTGACGACTGCCCCGCCTCCTACAACCCGTCGCAGGAGGACTACGACCTCGACCGGGCCGGCAACGCCTGCGACAACTGCTACTTCGACTACAACCCCAGCCAGTCGGACTTCGATCACGACTCCGAGGGCGACCGCTGCGACCTGGACGACGGCCTCATCTATGTGTTCCCGGAGGATCCGGCCTACGTCGATTGGCAGGACGAGGACGGCGCGACCGCATGGAGCGCGTACATGGGCGACCTCGGGACGCTGAAGGCGACCGGCGCCTACACGCAGGCCCCCGGCTCGAACCCCGTCGCCGCGCGGTACTGCGAGCTGGACCAGCCGTGGGTCTCCGACTACGGTCTGCCGCCTTCGGGCACGACGAGGTTCGTGCTCGTCACCGGCTTCACGGCCGGCCAGGAGGGGAGCTTGGGGGCAAATAGCGCCGGAATCGAGCGGCCGAACACGCAGCCCTGCCCTTGACCCAGGAAGCTACCAGCGGTAGCCGACCACGATCGGGTAGTACTCGAGGGTGGTCTTGGTCTGCACCCAGTTGTAGGTCGCCTCGATGAAGAGGTCGCCCGGGCCGAGCTGGAAGCTTCCGCCGATCATCGCGTAGTAGCCGAACTTCGTCGTGGACTCGTCGGCCACGATGAGGTCGCCGACGGTCGTGTACGGATAGCACCAGCCCCACCAGTCGCACCAGATGCCGGTGACGAGCGCTTCTTGCGTCAGCTCGGCCTTGAGGTAGTTCCCGCTGATCCCCACGCCGCCGTAGAAGTTGAACCCCTCGCGCTTCGTGCCCATCTGCACGCCGCCGCGGAGATACCAGACGCTCCCATTGCCGTCGTCGATGCGGGAGGTGGCGTCTCCGCCTCCCGACGAGGGAATATCTCCGGTCTTGATGTCCCACCAGTCGTAGCCGAGATCCCCGCGCACCTGGAGGAAGCCCTTGGTGGGGGTCCACACCACGCCGAAGCCGACGCTCCATCCGTCCTTCACGAAGTCCGACGCGTCCCCGGAGACGCCGCTGTAGCCGAGCCAACCGTGGTACCGGATCGGATCGCCCGGCTCGGCGCGCGCGCCGGTGGACGCCACGAGGAGCACCGCGAAGACGAGCCAGGAAAGCCGCTTGAGCATGGGGGGATCCTCCGTAATATCGCCGCAGGGTCGTCGGAGCCGGCGGAGTATACGCCGCCGCACCTAGCAAGATTCACACTTCAAGAATTTGACGCTGACCGGACGTGACCGTATGAAGGCACGAACGGTTGGGGGGCGACATGTATCGACACCTGTGCTTTGTTGGCCTTGCTCTCGTTACGACGGTTGTTTCCCGCGTCGCGGCGACGGGCGACATCGCCGCTCTCACCGTCGATCAGCGCGTGAAGGCCGAGGAGGCGATCGAGAGGGTCTACT
>Ga0137436_1000546_pt1 | contig 10910 bp, 9 predicted proteins | sample EasRivERMGT119_2_FD_102328 | JGI IMG/M metagenome (GOLD analysis project Ga0137436, IMG submission 102328) | Soil microbial communities from meander-bound floodplain in the East River, Colorado, USA - East River MetaG ERMGT119_2 | ecosystem: Environmental > Terrestrial > Soil > Floodplain ...
GCATCGAGGAAGGTCACGGTCGCACCGCCCGCCACGCGATCCATGTGGACGTCCGGACCGGTCGACGTGCCGACGAGCATGTCCGCGAGGGCCGAGCGGTACGGCTTGTCGAAGATGTCGTCGTTTCCGTCGGCGTCACGGTCGATGCCCACCTTCCAGTACGGAGCGCCCGCCGACCCGTCCGCGGCGACCGCGGCCGTCGGCCCAGGGCCGTCGACGTCGATGCTCCGGAGCGTCCGGTCCATGACCGCCGTCGTAGGACGGGCGACGTTCCGGTCGCCGATGGTGCTGTAGGGCGGCCGGTCGAACCAGCGCTTGACCTCCCGTGTCACGCCCTCTCCGAAGTAGAGCGCCTGCCCGGAGAGCTTCTCGTTCTCCGCGATCTTGTTCTCGGTGTCGGCCATCAGGAGGAACGACACGCCGAGCAGGGTCAGGATTGCCATCACGAGCACGGCGATCACCATCGCCGAGCCGCGCTCGCCGTCCCGCTGGTGTTCATGTCCGGTGGTCATGTCGGGTCTCCGTGAAGCGGCCGTCATTCGATCGTCAGGTTCGGGAAGCTGCACGTCGTCTGGATGTCCGACGGCGTCCCCAGGCTGTCGAGGAGCGTGAACGTGTAGCTGTTCGTCGTGTAGATGTTCCGGGCCTGGCCCTGCTTGGCCTTCTTGTCGAACACGTAGGTGACGGTCGTCACGTTGCCGGCCGCCATCGGGTTGGCGTAGGGGACCTGCGGGCCCGGGCTGAAGTTGCTCTTCGTCGCGGTGCCTTGCTCCGGTGATCCGGTGACGTACGTCGTGGTCCACGATCCCGGCGCGGCGATGTTGGTCCCGTTGAACCGGGCCGTGTCCCACTTCCCCTTGTTCCCGGAGATGTCCGTCCAGCTGACGGTCATGGCGTCGACGCGGACCGCGGTGAGGCAGGTGCTGTTCCCCATCTTGTAGGAAACCTCCGCGCATCCCGCGGAGCCGCCCGCGCAGGTGAGCGGGGTGATCGTGGTCGGATACAGCGCGAGGCAGCAGCCGACCGTGCTCGCGGCGATGACGGTGATCGTCTTGCTCTTCGTGCAGCCGGTGCTGTTCCTCACGGTGGCCGTGATCGTGTAGCTCCCCGCAGGCGAGGCCAGCCAGCCGGTGTCGGCCCAAATCGGGCCCGCCGTGTTCGAGGTGTAGGTGCGGCGCAGCCCGCCGACGCTGTGGACGTAGGTGATCGTGACGCCCGTGTAGGTGTCGGTCCCCCCGCTCACCCGCACGGTGACCGGGACGACGCCCGCGACGAGCTGCCCGTCCGTCGGTGCGCTGAACGCGACGTCACCCGAGAACGCGCACTCCGCCTTCGCCTCGGCGGATGGGGCCGAAATGTTGGGGCAGGTGTCCTCGGCGGTCACGCGGTAATAGATGACCTGGTTCACCCCCAGCGTGGGCATGGCGGTGTCGAGGTAGTTGTTCACGTAGACCTGCGCGATCGGCGTCGTGTTCCACACCGCGGAAGCGGGCGAGCTGTTCGCATCGATCGGGTCCGAGCGATAGACGCTGTACCTGAAGACGTCGATGTCCTTGTCGTTCACGTCCTTGACGACCCGGTTCCAGTTGATCTGCGCTTGGCCCGAGCCCAGAAAGTTCGCGGTGACACCGACGGGAGCCTGGGGAAGGATGCCGGGGCTCGTGGCGAGGCCCTGGGCCTCCGCGGTCGGCGCGCTCTCGACGCCGCACGTATCCACCGCGGTCATCCGGTAGAAGTAGTCCTGGCAGGCGACGACCGGGGTGTCGTAGTGCGGCGGCATGCTGGATGCGCGGATCACCGCCTCCCCGGCGAGCAGGTTCGTGGTTCCCGGAGTGAACCCCGTGGCCGGGGAGCGGTACAGGCGGTAGCCGGCCAGGTCACGGATCGCCGGCGCCTGCGGGTCGGCGGCGGGATTGCTGGCGGTGTTGGTGGTGGTCGGCGAGTAGTTCAAGCGGACGTAGTAGTTCTGGTCCGTGCTCGCGGAAAGGCCCGTCGGCGCGGACGGCGTGTTCGTATTCGCCACCACCGCGTTGACCTCGACGCTCTTGGGGCTGATGTTTCCCGACGCGTCGATGGCCTGAATCGTGGCGTAGTAGGTCGAGCCCGTCGTGAGGCCGGAGAGAAAGTACGGGGAGCCGGACGTCAGCGACGTCCCGCTCGGTGCTCCTGCCGCGGTTCCGTAGTTCACCCGGTACTGGGTCACGCCTTCGGCGAGCGCATTGGGCGTCCACGTCAAGATGAGCCCGCCGCAGTGGCCGGCGATCAGTGTCGGCGTCGACGGCGTGTTGGGCGGCACCACGTCCGAGTTCAGGTCCTGCAGGCCCTTCATCCGCAGGTTGCGCGGCGTGATGTCGCCCTTGAGCTCGAACTTGCGGTATTGCCGCGACGCGGGATCGGCCGTGTCGTTGTAGTTCATGTCCAGGTCGCGCGTCATGCCCACGAGCGAGATCCCGACGTGCGTCATCGTGTTGCGGGTCGTCTTGGCCGCGGAGGTCTCGGGGATCGTCGCCGCGGCGTCCTTGAACGTACCGGCGGCGTTGTAATACGTGAACGACAGGTCGCGGACGTTCTCCACGAGCGGCGTGCGCACCACGAAACCGGGCTGGCCGTAGGTCGCGTTGTCGTTGTTGAGCGTGACCCGGTACAGCGTGTACGGCGGCGCCGTGGGGTTGAGCACGACGTTGTTGATCGTCACGTTCTCGACGTCGCCGTCGCGGGAGGCCTCGGAGACGTCGGCCTGGAAGACGATCGAGTCGGGACCGGTGCCGTCGGGCTTGGAGAGCACGTAGGCGACGATCTCGTCGTTGCCGGTCGACACGGAGGGGAAAGCGCCGTTGTCGAGCGTGCTCTCGGGCACGGTGTTGGCGCCGGCGTCCTCGATGTCGAAGTCGCCGCGGAAAACGACCGCGTGATCGAGGGCCGCCTCGAGCTGCTCGTCGGGACGATTGAGGTTGCCGTCGGGGTTCGCGTTGTAGCCGAGCATCCGCAGGTCCGCCGTGAGCCGGTCGTACGCGATGCGGACCGCCTCTTGCTGCTCGGTCGCGTTCTCGCCCTTCTTGAACGCCTTCCGCGAGGCGTCGTAGGTGACGAGGGCAATGATGATGGCGAGGGCCAGGATGGCGGTGGCCACCAGGACCTCGATCAGCGACATGCCTCGTTCCGTGCCGTTACGGGTCGTCATCGTCGTCCTCGTGCACCCACGGCGCCCGACGCGCCGGAGGCGCAAGTCAGTTCTTCGTCGTCCCGACCGTCACCGTGCGCGCTCGGCCCGGAACCTCGGTCCAGTGGACGGTCACGCTCACGCGAACCGTCTTGGCGAGGATGTTCCCGCCCGCGTCGGCGAAGTTGTTCGTGGTGCCGGCGGCGTTGGCCACCGAGTCGAGCTTGATGTCGGCATACGCCGCGGTGCCGAGCTTCGTGCCGAGCGTCGTCTGCCAGGCGGTGCACGCGGCGTTCGTGCGCGTGTCCACGGTGTAGGTGGCCGCCTGCCCGTTGTAGCCGAACACGCTCCAGAGCTGGGTGTAGCCCCAGGCGTTCATCTCCTCGTGGATCTCGCGTGCGAGCGCCATCGCCTCGCTCGAGGTGCGGCCGCTCTTGATCTGCTTCCCGCCGATGATGAACAGGCCGGCGATCGAGATCAGCACGAAAGCGAGCAGGCCCAGCGCCACCACGATCTCGACCAAGCTGAATCCACGTTCGTTGCGACGCACCATGACGCCCCCCTAGATCCGCACGTGCGCGAGCGTCGTCAACCCGACCGTGTTCACGGTCGCGGTCCAGCGCTCCAGTTTGTTCGACACCTGGGACTCGAGGATGATCGACGACGAGAAGTCCACGGCGCCGTTGGGAAGGAAGTTGATCGTGCCGTCGGACCCGGTCGCGATCTTGACGCGATTCGGCATCGAGAACTGGCGCATTGTGGGGTTGTCCCCCGTGAAGATCGGCGCGTTGTCCGAGGCTCGGTAGTTGAAGGTGTTCGTCGGGTCGGCGTTCACCGTGAAGACGATCGTCTTGTGCTTCGCGACGGCGATCATGCGCGCGGCTCGGAGGTGGAGGGCGAGATCGTCGGCCGAGGAGCGCACCTCCGCGATGCGTACCTGCTCGTTGACGAGCGGGATGCCGATCGCGACGGTGATGCCGATGAAGGCGACCACGATGAGCATCTCGGCCATGCTGAATCCGGCCTGTCGCTTTCGTTCGATCACGGGTCCTCCTCGGATCCTGTCCCCGGACACAGCACCCCGCGTGCCACGGGAAACGAGGACCGCAGCAGCTCGAAGTCTTTTCATTACAAGCAGTTACGAAATCGGCGTTCGCGAGGATCGGTCCTCGGACTCCCGTTCCCCCGAGCGATCGTCACTTTTCGTGACACCGGGAAGGGGAAACCTCAGGCGGAACGCCGCCCCGCCGCGGGGACCGTCGCCGACCTCGACCGAGCCGCCCAGATCGACGAGCGTCCGTTGGACGAGCGCGAGCCCCAATCCGGTGCCGCGAGCGCGGGTCGTGAAGAACGGAAGGAAGACCTGGGACTGCTTGTCGGCCGGGATTCCGGGCCCGTCGTCCTCGACCTCGACCTGGAGGAACCGGCCCGCACGGCGTCCCGCGATCCGGACCGTCAGCGTCCGGCCGGCCTCGCGGCCGATCTCGGCGGCGTTCTGGAGCAGGTTCGCGAAGACCCGCCGCACCAGGGTCTCGTCCGCGACGATCGTCCCGAACTCCCCCGCCGTGTCGACGGCGATCCCGGAAGGGGCGGCGTCGGCGCAGGCGCGCACGACCTGCCCCAGGTCGACGGGTGCCGCTTGGGGAGCCGGCGGGCGGGCGTAGAGCAGGAACTCGTCGATCTGCGCGCGCACCGCGTCGACCTCCTTGAGGATCTCGCGGGCCGGGCCGTGCACGCGCGGGTCGGCGGACTTCTCGAGCATGCGCGAGTAGCCCAGGATCGTGCCGAGCGCGTTGCGGAACTCGTGCGCGATACCGGCGGAGAGCTGGCCGACCGCCGCGAGGTTCTCCTTGAGGTGGACCTGCGCCTGGACGCTTCGGATCTCGGTCAGGTCGGTCATGAGCACGAGCGCCCCTGCGATCTCGCCCCGCGCGCCGGGCACGGGCGAGATCGTGACGCCGAGGTGCCCCGAGCCGAAACCTTCGCCTTTCCATTCGAGGACCTCGCGGGACACGGTGCGCCCCTGCTCGAGGCACGAGCCGATCAGGGCGTCGAGCGGATCGCGCGCGCGCCCCGCGCCGCGGCGCAAGAGCTCGTCCGCGGCGGGATTGGTGGCGGCCGGCCGGCCGCGGCGATCGACCACCAGCACTCCGGTGGACATCGAGCGTGCCGCACCGTGAGCGAATCGCACGAGGTCGCCGAGCCCTCCGCCTTCCCGGCTGAGGGCGTCCAGCGCCGCTTCCTGCTCCCGCAGCTTCTCGACGACGCCGCGGAACGCCGACGCGAGATCGTCCGGATCGGTCGCGTCGCCTGCGGCGCGCGGGGTGATCCCGGCCTCGCCGGCCGCCGTCGCCAGCCTGCGGTAGGGCCTGCTGACCCATCGGCCGAACAGGAGCGCCGCCGCGCCGATGAGCACGACCGCGCCGGCCTGGACCGCGACGACGACGCGGAAGGCGAGATGCAGCCGGCCCAGCTCGGGAACCGCTTGCTCCACGGCGACGACCGACGCGATGCGGCCGGAGGCGTCGAGGACGGGGACGAACGCCCCGAGGCGCGCCCCCACCCCGCCGGTCGCCGGCGCCATCTCGGTGGCGACCGCGCGGCCCGCACCGAGCGCCGCCCGCTCGTCGGCACCGAGAGCGGCAAAGCGCGGGGACGGCTCGGTCGCGGCGGTGCTCTCCGCCCGCAGCTCGCCTTCCGGGGCGAGCACCGCGACCCTCGCGAGATCGAAGCGCAGGGCGAGCCTCGCCAGCTCGGCGGCTCCCGGGGGCGTGCGGGATGCCAGAGCATCCGGGCCGAGGGTCAGCGCGGCCTCGCGGCCTCGCGTCTTGGCGCGCTCGCGCTCGGCGCGCTCGACCTCGTCGCGCGCCCGCGCGAGGAGCACGACGTTCATGAGGTCCAGGGCCGCGAGAAACGCGACGAGCAGGACGAGCACCAGTCGCAGCTGGAGCTCGAAGCGACCCCGGCGCCCCGGCGCTCCCACCTCAGGGCCCCACGCCGAACGCGGAGCGGTACGCCGCGAGCGCCTGACGTCCCCACAGAAGCGCCGCGAGCGACGCCGGTGCCAGGAAGCAGCCGAACGGGAGCTCGGTCTTCAGGCTCTTCCCGCGCAACGGGATCAGCGCCAGGCCGACGATCGCCCCCACGATCGAGCCGAAGAACAGCGTCGCCGCGACGCCCGCAGGCCCGGTCACGGCACCGACGAACGCCATCAGCTTGACGTCGCCCAATCCCATCCCCTCGACACCCCGCACGCGCTTGTAGACGGTTCCGATCGACCAGAGCGTGCCCGCGCCCAGAGCCGCGCCGGAGAGCGAGGCGACCAGCCGCGGCCACCCGGGCTCCCCGAGGAAGGGATTCCACCAGGAGGCGGCGACGCCGGCCGCGAAGCCGGTCAGGGTCACGGCGTCGGGGAGCAGGTGATGGTCCCAGTCCGTGAAGAACAGCACGATCATCGCGAGCGCGAACGGCGCCGCGACCGAAAACGCCGCGGTGGGGCCGAGCGCCGTCCACAGCGCCAGCAGCGTCAGCGCGGAGAGCGCCTCGACGGCGGGGTAGCGCCACGCGATCGGAGCCCGGCACGACGCGCACCTCCGTCCGAGAACGACCCAGGAGAGGACCGGCACGTTCTGCCAGGCGCGGATCGGAGCGCCGCAGGCGGGGCAGCGGGATCGCGGGTGGACGACGCTTTGCCCCAGGGGGAGCCTGTGGATACAGACGTTGAGGAAGCTGCCGACCGTCAGGCCGAGCAGGACGATCACGAAGGAGGCGTACGGCTCGAGCGAACCGACCACGTCACGATCCCAGCACGCGGGAAGCCTCGCTCGACACGGTGCCGGTCGCGGGGTCGTAGCCGTAGGGCTTGCCGTCCGGGTCGAGGGGCACCCGGCCGAGCAACCCGGCACGGACGAGGTCCTCGAGCCGGCGCGGCGGCGCGCCGCGCCGCTCGCGGAATGCGAGCACGGCGGCGTCGAGGTCCTTGAGGTCGGCACGCACGCGGAGCGTGCGCACCTGGCGCCTCGCGATCGCGTGGGACACGTCGTCGCCCCTCGGATCGGTGAGGACCTCCTCCCACTTGGCGATCGCCTCCCTCAGGTTCCCTCCGCGAGCCCGCATCCCCGCGACGAGACGGACGAGAGCGGCCGGCGCGTCGGGGATGCGCGCGGCCCGGTCGAAGTACGCCGCGGCGCGATCGTACTCCTTGGCGTGATCGCACTCCCAGCCGGCGAGGAACGGCAAGATCCACTCGTGCGGGTTCCTTTCGGCACCCAGATCGAGGAGTCTCAGCCCGCCCTCCACGTCGCCCGCCTCGGTCGTGAGGATGAGCGCGCCCAGCCAGTAGGGATCGATGAAGTGGGCATCGAGCTCCGGGATGACCGTGCCGAAGACGTGCTCGATGTACTTGTAGCGATCCTCGCGCCCGTAGTCCGAGTAGTACTGGATCGCCCAGAAGTAGACGACGTCGGCAACGATCGGGGCCTGGCCGAGGCTCGCGGCGCGCAGATACTTCCCGTTGGGGAGATACAAGAGCTCCTTCGTCCCGGCGCGAGGCGCCTCGAGCGTGTCGAGGCGCGCCCGGGCCCACCCCGCGGCGAGCGCCGCGAACGCGAACAGCGCTGCGGCCGCGGCGCGCCGGCTCATGCGAACTCGCGACGCTCGAAGACGACGCAGGCCAAGACGACGACGGCGAGGGCGTAGAACGCGCCGTACGCCGCGGCGGCGGCGAACGTCCCGGCCGGAATCGCGGCGCCGTGCACCGCCTCCGCCTTCAGGTCGAGCCGGTCCAGGTTCGGAAGGACCGCGTGGAGACCGTCGCACAGGCTCCGCGCGAGCCCCGCGGCCACGCGTTTCTTGAGCAGGTCGAAGCTCCACGAGAGATGCCCGGTGACGTAAACCGCGACCGTCCCGACCGCGGCCAGGATCGGGTTCGTGAAGCTCGAGAACAGGACCGCGAAGGCGGCGACGACCGCCAGCTCCACGAGGATCAGCGCGATCGCCGGAACGAGCACCCACGGCGGCTCGCCCATGACCGCGACCGCCGCGAGCACCGCGGAGCCGACGACGAGCACGTTCGATGCGAGGACCAAGAGCAGCCCCGCGTACTTGCCCGCGACGAACTGCCAGCGCGCGACCGGCTGCGCGAGGAGCGTGTAGACCGTGCGCCGCTCGATCTCCTTCGAGACGAGGGACACACCGACGAACACGGCGATGAGCAGCCCGAAGAGCGAGATCGCCGCGAGGCCCAGGTCCTTCACGATCTTGATCTCGCTTCCGACGGTGAGCATCGCGACGAAACGGGATCCCCCCACCACGACAAGCGCGACGGCCAGGATCAGGTAGAGGACCCGGTCGCGGATCGCCTCGCGGAACGTGTTGAGCGCGACGGCTGCGATCGCCTTCACGACACGTGCTCCTCGACCTGCGCGCGGCCGATCTCGCGCAGGAACAGATCCTCCAGGCTCTCCCGCCGCGGCCACACGCCCGCGATCGTCCCTCCCGCGGCGGTGACGGCCGACACCACCGGGGCGAGCGCATCGAAGCCCGGCAGGGTGAGCAGCGTCGTGCCGTCGGGGTTCAGGCGGCGCTCGCCGGTGATACCGGCGGGCACGGGCCCCCGCACCGTCACCTCCACCCACTTCGCGTCGGGCGACATGAGATCGTCGAGGCGCCCCTGCGCGCGCAGCTTTCCCTTGAACAGGATCGCGACCCGGTCGCAGATCATCTCCGCGTCCTGCAGGATGTGGCTCGAGAAGAAGATCGTCTTCCCCTGAGCCTTGAGCGCGAGGATGAGGTCGCGTACCTCGCGCCGCCCGACCGGATCGAGCCCGGACATCGGCTCGTCGAGGATGACGAGCTCCGGATCGTGCTGGATCGCCTGGGCGAGCCCGACGCGCTGCACCATGCCCTTGGAGAACTTGCGCAGCGGCGTTCCCTCGCGCCCTTTCAAGCCGACCCGCTCGATCGCCGCCTCGATGCGCCGCTTGCGGGTCGCCGCATCCAGCCCGTGCAAGCGTCCGTACAGGTCGAGGAACTCGACGGCGGTGAGGTAGTCGTAGAAGTACGGGTTCTCGGGGAGGAAGCCCAGGCGCGCGCGCGCGGCGACGTCTTTCGGCGGGCGTCCGAAAAGCCGCACGGTCCCGGCATCGGGCCGGACGAGCGCCAGGAGCATCTTCAGCGTCGTCGTCTTCCCCGCGCCGTTGGGCCCGAGCAGCCCGAAGATCTCGCCGGGCTCGACGGCCAGGGTGAGGCCGTCCACGGCGACGTGCGACCCGATCCCGAGATGGCCGCGGAATGACTTTCGGAGGTCGCGGATGTCGATGACGGCGGACATGACGAGGCCGAATCTAGTGACTCGCCGTCCGTCCGCCAAGGTGCGACGGGACCGTGGCAGGAAGGAGCGCTTCGTACTCCGCCTCGAGGTCACGGAGCATGCCCCGGATGTCGAAGCCGGCGTCCAGCCGGGCTCGAGCGGCCGACGCCAGCCCGCGGCCCAGCTCCGGATCGGCGGCGAGGCGGAGCACGGCGGCGGCGGCGGCGGCGGTATCCCCCACCCGCACGAGCACGCCGCTCTCTCCCGGAACGACGATCTCCGCGATCCCGCCGGTGTCGGTGGCGACGACCGGCACCCCGGCCGCGATCGCCTGAAGGGCCGCGCGGGGAAGCCCCTCGAAGTGCGAGGTCAACAAGAAGACATCGAGCGCGGCGAGCAGGTCCGGGACGTCGTCGCGCCAGCCGAGGAGCCGGACGACGCCGCCCAAGCCCCCGCGGGCGATCGCGTCCTCGACCTCCCCGCGCAGCTCGCCGTCCCCCGCGTAGACGAAGCGCAGCCTCCGGTCCTTCTCCCACGCCCGCCGCGCGGCCTCCACGAAGTCGAGCGGCGCCTTTTGCGCCTTGAGGTTCCCGATCGACCCGACGAGGACCGTGTCCGAGGCAAGGTCGAGCGCCCGGCGCATCCGCTCGCGCGCTCCGGCCGCGGGCGCGTACATCGCGGCGTCGATCCCGCTTCGAAGCACGCGGTAGGCCGACGCGTCACCGATGCCGAGCGAGATCCCGGCGGCACGGTCGACCTCGGAGACGCAGACGAGCCGCCCCGTCGACCGCGCCGCCCACCGCTCGAGCGCGACGTACGTCGACCGGACCGCCCGGCGCTGCGTGTCGTTGAAGCTCCAGCCGTGCACGGTGTGGACGACGGCGGGGACGCCGGCCAGGCGCGCGGCGGCACGCCCGAGGATGCCGGCCTTCGAGGAGTGCGTGTGCAGGAGGTCGACCCCGGAGAGCATCGAGGCGAGCCGCCCCACGGCGAGGGCGTCGCGCCATGCGGAGATCGGGTGGACCAGCCACGGGAGGAGCCGGACGTCGGTGTCGGCGAGCGCCGCCGCCTCGGGGTCGAGCCGTCCCCCCGATCCCGCCCACAAGGAGACCTCGAAGCGGGCGCGGTCGTGATGCCTCACGCAGTAGAGGGTGTTCTGCTGCGCACCGCCCAGGTCGAGCCGCGTGATGAGATGCACCACGCGGGCGGGCCTATCGCGCATGGCTCCCGAGGAACAGGCTCACCGAGACCAGGTTGAACATCGGCAGGCCGAAATCCTGCGATCCGGAGCGATGCTTCCCCCACAACGACGCGGCTTCCCGCGGCTTGAGGCCCGGCCATGCGGCGAGCGCCGCGGGCGCCAACGCGGTGTCCGCGAGATCGCGAAGCGGCCCCTTGAGCCACGCGCCGAGCGGAAGGTCGAAGCCCTTCTTGGCGCGC
>Ga0137436_1000548_pt1 | contig 10882 bp, 12 predicted proteins | sample EasRivERMGT119_2_FD_102328 | JGI IMG/M metagenome (GOLD analysis project Ga0137436, IMG submission 102328) | Soil microbial communities from meander-bound floodplain in the East River, Colorado, USA - East River MetaG ERMGT119_2 | ecosystem: Environmental > Terrestrial > Soil > Floodplain ...
CGCGTCGTAGTGGGTGTGGACGTCGACGATGCCCGGCATCAGGCAGAGATCATGGGCATCTATGGTCTCCTTCGCGGCGTCGCCGCGACCGGCAAGAACGATCCTCCCGTCCTGCACGCCGAGGTCGCCCTTCCGGGCCGGCGCGCCCGTGCCGTCGATGATTGATGCACCGCGGAACAAAAGATCCAACATCCCGCCACGCTACCAGATAAGATTTTTCGAAACCACGGGAGATTTCAAATGAAAAACACGCTGCTGCTCGCTTTTTCCCTCGTCGCCACCCAGGCCTTTGGCCAGGCCGCCTTCCCGCCGCCGCCGCCCAAGGTCAGCCCGGCGGTGGGCGTGATCGACATGCACACGCACACGCACCCGGACGTGTTCGGCCGCAACATGGACGACATCGACCTCGCCACGCTCGCCAAGGCGCGCGGCATGCGCGGCATCGTGATCAAGAACCACATCAGCGAGACCGCGAGCCGCGCCGCGCTCACCATGAAGGCGGTGCCGGGCATCGAGGTGTTCGGCGGCATCGTGCTGAACAATGCCGTGGGCGGCATCAACCCGGCCGCGGTGGAATGGATGCACCGCTTCTACGGCAGCCGCGGCAAGGTGGTCTGGCTGCCGACCTTCGAGTCCGACAAGCACGTCAAGACCTTCGGCAAGCCCACCGACAAGGGCATCACGGTGGCGCCGAACGGCCAGGTCAGCCCCGAGATGGAGGCAATCCTCAAGATCATCGCGCGCGAGAACCTGCTGCTCGCCACCGGCCACGTGCACCCCGAGGAGGTGCTCGCTGTAATCAAGCGCGGGCGCGAGCTCGGCGTGAAGAACATGCTGGTGACGCACGGCCTCACCAACGTGCCCGGCCTCACCATGGCGCAGGCCAAGCAGGCGGTGGAGATGGGTGCGGTGATCGAGGTGTGCTTCCTGCAGTTCCAGGCCGGGCCGAACGCGCCGCTCGCCTTCCTGACTCACTGGACGCAGATCAACGCCAAGCACATCGCGCAGGCGGTGAAGGAGTTCGGCGCGAAGGGCCTGGTGGTGTCCTCCGACCTCGGCCAGAGCTCGAACATGGTCCATCCCGACGGCATCGAGGCGGCGATCGGCGCGATGAAGCGCGAAGGCATCTCCGACGGCGACATCGACGTCATGATGCGGAAGAACCCGGCGCGGCTGCTCGGGCTGAACTAGGGCGAATTCCTACTCCACCAGCCCCGCCTTCTTGCGCGCGCGGGCGTAGAGGATCTGCATCACGCCGCCGATGGCGAACAGCGCGGCGACGAAGAAGGCAAGGGTGCTGGCGTCCTTGAACACCTTCGAGCTGTCGTCGGTGCGCGCGCGCTTCAGGTCGCGCGCGACGTCGAAGTAGAACATCGAGCGCACGCGCAGCTTCTCCAGGTCCTGCTCGTCGGTGATGTAGGCGCGCGCCTCGGCGTTGAAGTTGGGCAGGTCGTTCAGGCGCCTGATCTGCGCCGCGTCGGCGCCGACGATGCTCATCGCGCCGATGAACACGAGCAGCCCGGCGATGCCGAAGTTGTAAAGTAGCAGGGTGCGCCGCGTAAGCATGTCTTTTATCTCCCTTTCCGCCAGTTTACTACTGCTGGCGAGCTCCCCCGTGGCGCGGGCGGCCACCGGCGCGGAGGTCTACAAGGTGAAGTGCGCTCTGTGCCACGACAGCGGCGCGACCAGCGCGCCCCGCTCGGGCCGCCCGTCGGACTGGACCAAGCGCGCCGAGAAGGGCTTCGCCGGGCTGATGCGCTCGGCGCTGCAGGGCGTGCCGAACACCGCCATGCTGCCCAAAGCCGGCTTCCCCGAGCTGACCGAGAGCGAGATCGCCGACGCCGTGCGCTACATGCTCGCCAGCGCCGGCCTGCCGCCCGACCTGCCGCCCAGGGCGACCGCGCCGGAGCCCCCGCCGCCGGGCGCGGGCGCTTCCTTCGAGGCGCGCGTCGACGACGCGAAGCTCGCCATGTCGGTCGCCGAAGCCCTGCTGCTGGCGCGGGTCGGCGGCGTGCAGATCGAGGCGCGCAACGGCCGCGTCGTGCTCAAGGGCGTGGTGGACGACGCCGCGGCCGCCGCGCGCGCGCTGCGCGCCACGCAGGGCGTCGCCGGCGTGCGCGGCGTGGAGAACCGCCTGGTTTCGGCCGACATCTTCGAGCACGATTAAAATCAGAGGGTGAACAAGCCAGGCCTCCCTTCGCACAGCAATTTCATCCGCCAGATTATTGAAGGCGATCTGGCCTCCGGCAGATTTTCTGCAGGAGGTTCCGAGGGGAAAAGCGGCCCTGGTATCCGCACCCGCTTCCCGCCCGAGCCCAACGGCTACCTGCACTTCGGCCACGCCAAGGCGATCTGGCTGAATTTCAGCCTGGCGAAGGAGTATGGCGGGCTCACCCACCTGCGCTTCGACGATACCAACCCGGAGAAGGAAGAGCAGCAGTACGTCGACGCCATCAAGGACGTGGTCCGCTGGTTCGGCTACGAGTGGGAACATGAGGGGGTTCGCCACGAGTACTACGCCTCGGACTACTTCCAGAAGCTGTACGACTTCGCCGAGGAGCTGGTGCGCCGCGACCACGCCTACGTCGACAGCCAGACCCCCGAGCAGATGCGCGAGGCGCGCGGCACGCTCACCGAGCCGGGCACCAACAGCCCCTACCGCGACCGCGACGCCAGCACCAACCTGCTCCTGCTGCGCGAGATGCGCGACGGCAAGCACATGGACGGCAAGCACGTGCTGCGCGCGAAGATCGACATGGCGTCGCCCAACATCAACCTGCGCGACCCGGTGATGTACCGCATCCGCCACGTGCACCACCACCGCACCGGCGCGAAGTGGAAGATCTACCCCACCTACGACTGGGCGCACGGCACCTCGGACGCCATCGAGCGCATCTCCCATTCGCTCTGCACGCTCGAGTTCGAGGACCACCGCCCGCTGTACGACTGGTTCAACGTACGCCTCGCCGACGCCGGCCTGCTGGAGAAGCCGCTGCCGCAGCAGATCGAGTTCGCCAGGCTCAACCTGACTTATGTGGTTTTATCAAAGAGATTATTGATTCAACTAGTAGAAGAAGGGCACGTCGACGGCTGGGACGATCCGCGCATGCCGACCCTGGCCGGCGGCCGGCGCCGCGGCTACACCGCCGAGGGCTTCCGCCGCTTCGTCGAGGGCGCCGGCGTCTCCAAGGCGCACCAGGTGATCGAGTTCGGCATCCTGGAAGAGGCCATGCGCGGGCACCTGAACGAGATCGCGCCGCGGCGCATGGCCGTCCTGGATCCCATTAAATTAATTATTCAGAATTACCCCAAAGGCAAAGAAGAGATCGTCGAGCTGCCCAACCACCCGCAGCAGCCCGCCGCCGGCAAGCGCGAGGTGCCCTTCTCCGGCGAGCTGTGGATCGAGCGCGAGGACTACCAGGAGAATCCCGAGAAGGGTTACTTCCGGCTGTACCCCGGTAATGACGTCCGTTTGCGATTTGGCTATGTAATTAAAACTGTCGGTTTCGACAAAGAAACCAACACGGTGCATGCGACCTACTACGAGGACTCCAAATCCGGCACGCCCGGCGCCGACAAGTACAAGGTCAAGGGCAACATCCACTGGGTGAGCGCGAAGACCGCGCACGCCGCCCAGGTGCACCTCTACGACCGCCTGTTCCACGTCGCCGCGCCCGGCACCATGCGCGACTTCCAGCTCGACCTCAACCCGGAATCGAAGCGCACCATCACCGCGCAGCTGGAGCCCGCATTGCGCTATTCCAAAGTGGGCGAGAGCTTCCAGTTCGAGCGCCACGGCTACTTCGTCAAGGACCTGAAGGACGGCGGCTTCAACCGCACGGTGACGCTGCGCGATTCCTGGAGCAAGACACCCTAGGGTGCTCTACTACCTGACGGCGGCGCGGCAGGCCGCCACGATGGCGTTCTTTCTGGCGAGCTGGGGCAAGGCGCTGCACGAGCGCGTCCGCATCTACTCCTACGAGGCGCTGGCCGGTGGCGTCGAGTTCCCGATCCGCGACGGCGTCTACATCTTCGCCGCCCTCGACGGCGGCCTGGGCAGCCGGCGGCCGCCCTCGGCGCAGCGCGAGATGGCGACCGCGCTGCACGCGAAGCTGGCGCAGATCGTCGGGCCGCACAAGGTGCTGAACCATCCGCTGCACTCGCTCGGGCGCTACGCGCTGCTGAAGGCCCTCTACCAGCGCGGCATCAACGGCTTTTCCGGCTACCGCCTCGACGAGCGCCCCGGCCCGCACCGCTTCCCGGTTTTCGTGCGCAAGGAGATCAGCTCGGGGTCAGTCGAGCCGGCGCTGCTCGGCAGCGGCGAATACGGCGACCTGAGCAGCGCCGCCGCGGCGGGGGACGAGACACAGGTGGCGATCGAGTTCTGCGACACCGCCGACGGCAATGGCGTGTATCGCAAGTACGGCGCCGTGGTGCTCGGCGGCGAGGTCGTGCCCCGGCACCTCTTCCGCAGCCGCAGCTGGTTCGTCAAGCAGGCCGACCTCGACGGCGCCGAGTGGATGGCCGAGGAGCTCGCCTACCTCGAGTCCGACGGCCACGCCGCGGTGATGCGCGAGGTCTGCCGTATCGCCAACATCGGCTACGGCCGCATCGACTACTCCTTGCTGGACGGCCGCCCGCAGATCTGGGAAATCAACCACACGCCCGAGCTCGCCTTTGCCGACACGAGCTGGGCCGCCGATCCCCGCGCCCCGGTGCACCGGCGCTTCACCGAACTCTTTACCTCCGCTCTGGACCGCTTGGAAAGGACTTGATGACCCCGTTGACCATGCTTGGAGATGCCGTAGGTGGACTTCTCAAACAGAAAAAGGAAACCCTCGCCATAGCCGAATCCTCCGCCGGCGGCCTGATCAACGCCGCGCTGGTCGCCGTCCCCGGCGCCTCGGCCTACTACCTCGGCGGCTGCATCGTCTACACCCGCCCCGGGCGCTCCACTTTGCTCAACATCACCAAGCAAGACATGACCGGCATGCGCTCGGCGAGCGAGCCCTTCGCGCAGCTCCTGGCGCGGCGCATCCGGACCAATCTCGGCGCCACCTGGGGCCTGGCCGAGACCGGCGCCGCCGGGCCGACCGGCAACCGCTACGGCGACCCCGCCGGCCACGCCTGCTTCGCCGTCGCCGGGCCGGTCGAGGCGGTGGTGACGCTGAAGACCTGGAGCGCCGACCGCGAGGCCAACATGTGGGCCTTCACGCGCAAGGCGCTCGAGCTGCTCGAGTCCTGCCTCAAAACGGCGGTGTAGCGGCATGCCGACAGCTCTGTAGTCGAAAACCCGATAGGCCGCCAGAGCCGACGCCCTTTAGACTCCTGCCGGGGAATGGAAAACGCCAAGCCGCACAGCATCCGGTGGCACCTGTTCCAGGTGCTCCTCACGGCGATCGTGCCGGTGGGGCTGCTCGCGGCGGCCCTCTTCTACCTCCAGTCGCAGGCGCAGGAGCGCGAGCGCGAGCGCTCGCAGGTCGAATCGGTGCGCCTGCTCGCCGCGGCGGTCGACAACGCGCTCGACAGCACCGAGCAGCGGCTGGGCATCTTCGCCGGCCTGTGGGCCTCGGGCCAGCTCGACGACAAGGGCATGCACGCGCGCGCGGTCGAGGCGGTCGCCGCCAACCCCGACTGGAGCAACATCGTCGCTTTCCGCGCCGACGGCACGCCGCTGTTCCGCGCCGACGCCCCGTTCGGCTCGCCGCTGACCAGGATGACGCTGTTCGACATCTGGCGCCCGGTGGTGACCGAGCGGCGCACGCTGGTGTCCGACGTCTTCACCAGCCGCGCGACCGGCAGGAAGGTGCTCGGCATCGGCGTGCCGGTGATCCGCGGCGGCGAGGTGACGCACGTGCTGATCGCCGACCTGCACCTGCCCTGGTTCGACGAGCTGGTCAGCCGCCAGGGCCTCGAGGCGGGCGGCGTGGCCGGCATCTTCGACCGCAACTGGAAGTTCGTCGCGCGCAGCACCGAGGGCGACGCGCGGCGCGGCGGCGATCCGTCGCCGGAGCTGCTGGCCGACATCAAGCGCAAGCCCGAGGGCGTCGGCAAGTACCTGAACCTCAACGGCACCGCGGTGGTCACTGCCTGGACGCCGACGCGCCACGGCTGGTGGGTGGCCTACGCCACGCCGAGCGCGCCGGTCGACACGGTTTTCTGGACCTACCTGCTGCTGTTCGGCGCGGTGTGGCTGGCGACCATCGCGGCGGGCATCGCCTTCGCGATGGCGAAGGGGCGGCGCATCGCCTCAGCGCTGGTGTCGCTAGAGTCGCGCGCCGATCAGCTGGCGCACGGCCGGCCGCTCGACGGCTTCGCCGCCTCGCGCGTGCGCGAGATCGACCACGCGCTCGGCGCGCTCGCCAAGGCGAGCGAGACGCTGCGGCTCGCCACGCAGCAGCGCGACGCCTCGCTCGCCACCGCGCGCGAGGCGCGCGCCGCCGCCGAGGCGGCCAACCGGGCGAAGGACCAGTTCCTCGCCATGCTCGGGCACGAGCTGCGCAACCCGCTCGCCGCCATCACCAACGCGGCGGTGATCGTGAAGAGCCCGCTGCGCAGCGACGAGCAGGTCGACTTCGCCGGCGGCGTGATCGAGCGCCAGAGCCAGCACCTGAAGCGCCTGATCGACGACCTGCTCGACGTCGGCCGCGTGATGACCGGCAAGATCCTGCTCGAGCACGGCCAGCTCGACCTGGCGGCGAGCGCGCGCTACGTGGCCGGCTCGCTGGAGACCGCCGGCCGCTTCGCGCAGCGCCACCTCGAGATCGACGCGGCGACGGCGTGGGTCGACGGCGACCAGACGCGCATCGAGCAGATCATCAGCAACCTGCTGATCAACGCCGCCGCCAATACCCCGCCGGGCGGGCGCATCCAGCTGCGCGTGGCGCGCGAAGGCGACGACGCGCTGCTCGAGGTGAGCGACACCGGGCGCGGCATCGCGCCGGAGAGCCTGGCGCGGGTGTTCGAGCTGTTCTTCCAGGCCGACCCCACCGTCGACCGCGGCAGCGGCGGCCTGGGCATCGGCCTGACGCTGGTGCAGCGCCTCGCCGAGCTGCACGGCGGCTCGGTGCACGCGCGCAGCGACGGCAAGGGCAAGGGCGCCACGTTCACGGTGCGTATCCCGCTCGCCCAGCCGCCGGCGCTCGCGCAGCGCGTCACGGCCTCGGCGCGCGCCCCGCAGCCGCACGACATCCTGCTGGTGGAGGACAACACCGACGAGCGCCAGAGCCTGAAGGTCGCGCTGCAGCTGCAGGGCCACCGCGTGCTAGATGCCGCCGACGGCGCGGCCGCGCTCGAGCTGGTGCGCCACTGGCGGCCGACGGTCGCCATCCTGGACATCGGCCTGCCCGGCGGCATGGACGGCTATCAGCTTGCCCGCGCGCTGCGCGAGCAGTTCAGCGCCCTGCATCTGGTCGCCCTGACCGGCTACGGCACCGAGGAAGACCAGCGCCGCGCCAGGGAAGCCGGCTTCGACCGCCACCTCACCAAGCCCGCCGGCGCCGAGGAGCTGGCGCGGGCGATCCAGCCCGTGCGGCGCCTCGCCCCGGCTACCCCGCAGCGAGCGGCGTAGCCCGTACCGGGCGGCTCAAAGCCCCCGCAGCAGCGCGATCAGCGCCTCCGGCGCGAAGGGCTTGCGCAGCGTGGCGCACACGCCGAGCTCCTTCGCCACCGCCAGGTGGTCGGTTTTCATGGCCGGGGCGCTGCCGCCGCCCGAGATGACGATGATCGGCATTTCCGGGTAGTCGGTGCGAAAGCGCTGGATCGTCTCCAGGCCGTCGGCTTCGGGCATGAACAGATCGGTGACCAGGATGCGCGCCGGGCGCTCGCGCTGCACCTGCAGCGCCTCGCGGCCGTTCGCCGCCAGCTCCACCCGGTAGCCCTCGCTTTCGAGCAGCAGCTTCATGGTGAGGCGCAGGTCGGCGTTGTCGTCGACTATCAGTATCCTGTCCACCGGTTCGCCCGCCATGACGCATTTTGCGGCGGGCTGTCGCGGCCGGATTGCCTCCCGTCGCAGGTCTTGCAATGCTTTACACAAAATGATCCGGTCATACGGATTTAACATACTGCCCGATGCCAGCCAAATTTCTCTTCGTGTCCTACACCGGCCTGATCGCCGACATCGCCTGGCAGATCGTGAAGGAAGGCCACGAGGCGAAGCTCTTCATCGAGGACCAGGAAGAGAAGGAGATCGGCGACGGCTTCGTGCCCAAGACCGCCGACTGGAAAAGCGATCTGGATTGGGCCGACGTGGTGGTGTTCGACGACGTGCTCGGCATGGGCGCGATGTCGGAGGAGCTCAAGGCAAAGGGCAAGCTGGTGGTCGGCGGCTCGGCCTACACCGACCGCCTGGAGGACGACCGCGGCTTCGGGCAGGCCGAGCTGAAGGCGGCCGGCGTCTCCATCATCCCGCAGGAGAACTTCACCTCGTTCGACGACGCCGTCGCCTACGTCACGGCGAACCCCAACCGCTACGTCATCAAGCCCAGCGGCGAGGCGCAGAACGAGAAGCGGCTGCTGTTCGTCGGCGAGGAGGAGGACGGCCGCGACGTGATCCAGGTGCTGGGCGACTACAAGCGCGCCTGGTCGGCCAAGATCAAGGAATTCCAGCTGCAGCGGCGCGTGGTCGGCGTCGAGGTGGCGGTCGGCGCCTTCTTCAACGGCAAGGAGTTCATCCTGCCGATCAACGTCAACTTCGAGCACAAGAAGCTGTTCCCGGGCGACATCGGCCCGCCCACCGGCGAGATGGGCACCTCGATGTTCTGGAGCGAGCCGAACCGGATCTTCAGCGCCACGCTGAAGAAGATGGAGGCGAAGCTGGCGGAGGAGAAGTACACCGGCTACATCGACGTCAACTGCATCGTCAACAACAACGGCATCTACCCGCTGGAGTTCACCGCGCGCTTCGGCTACCCGACCATCAGCATCCAGCAGGAGGGGCTGCTCACCCCGCTGGGCGAGCTGCTGCGCGGGATGGCCGACGGCACGCTCTCGCGCGTGCGCGCGAAGAGCGGCTTCCAGCTCGGCGTGAGAATAGTCGTCCCGCCGTTCCCCTACCGCGACATGGAGACGCTGGAGAGCACCTCCAAGGACGCGGTGATCCTGTTCAAGACGCCGAGCCGCGAGGGCTACCACATCGAGGACGTGCGCACCGTGGACGGCGAGTGGCTGGTGACCGGCACCTCGGGCGTGGCGCTGCTCGTCTGCGGCACCGGCCCGACTATGAAGCAGGCGCAGCGCATGGCCTACAATCGGGTCAAGAACCTGATGATCCCGCACATGTACTATCGCGAGGACATCGGCGACCGCTGGTTCGAGGAAGACAGCGACCGCCTGCACGCCTGGGGCTATCTCAGGGACTAGACCGACAAGGAAAAGAGATGCGACACACCAGCAAGCACCTGCGCAACCGGCGCGCCAGCCAGAAGCGCGCCAACAAGGCCGCCACGGCGGCGAAACAGGCCAGGAAAGCCCAGCGCAAGAAGAAGTAGCCGGGCGCGATGCCCTCCCGCGAGCGCTGGGACGCGATGTGGCGGGAACTGGGCGCCGCGCGTGTCGCGCCGGCGCTGTATGACGAGGTCCTCGCGCACTACGCCGAGCCTCAACGGCACTACCACACCGCGCAACACCTCGATGAGTGCTTCGCGCAGCTCGACGGCGCGCGCGCGCTCGCGGAGCGTCCCGCCGAGGTCGAGCTCGCGCTCTGGTTCCACGACGCGATCTACGAGCCGCGGCACAACGACAACGAGGCGAAGAGCGCGGACTGGGCTCGCGAAAGCGCGCTTGCCGCCGGCGTCGCCCAGGATGCGGCCGCCCGCGTGCACTCGCTGGTGATGGCGACGCGCCACGAGGCGGTGCCGCAGGGCCGCGACCAGGAGGTCCTGGTCGACGTCGACCTTTCCATCCTGGGCGCGCGAGCCGAGCGCTTCGACGAGTATGAGCGGCAGGTGCGCGAGGAGTACTCCTGGGTGCCCGGCTTCGTCTTCCGCCGCAAGCGCAAGGGCATCCTCGAGCAGTTTCTCGCCCGGGCGCACCTCTTCAGCACCGCCGCCTTCAGCGAGCGGCTGGAAGCGCCGGCGCGAGCCAACCTCGCCCGTTCCATCGCCCAGCTGTAAGGCGCGGCGGGGTCGGTGCGACAATTGGAGCGCATGAGCGTCGTCTTCCGCCACAGCGCCGTCGTCCGCATCACCCACTGGATCAACGTGCTGTGCCTGGTCGTGCTGCTGATGAGCGGCATGCAGATCTACAACGCCCACGCGGCGCTGTACTGGGGCAAGGATTCGCACTTCGAGACGCCGCTGTTCCAGCTGCCGGCGCGGCAGACGGACGACGGCGAGGAAACGCGCGCCTTTCCCTACTGGCTCACCCTGCCCGGCTACCACGACCTCGCCACCGGCCGGCGCTGGCATCTCTTCTTCGCCTGGGTGTTCGTGCTGAACGGCCTGGTGTACCTCGCCTCGGGAATCGCGAGCGGGCATTTCAAGCGCGATCTCGCGCCCACGCGCCCGCAGCTGCGGCACATCGGCCGCTCGTTCCTGGAGCACCTGAAGCTGCGCTTTCCCAAGGGCGAGGAGGCGAAGCAGTACAACGTGCTGCAGAAGCTCGCCTACGCGGCGGTGATCTTCGTCCTGCTGCCGGTCATCGTGCTTGCCGGCTTCAACATGTCGCCGGCGCTGAACGCCGCGTTTCCCTGGCTGCTCGACCTTTTCGGCGGCCGCCAGTCGGCGCGCACCATCCACTTCGTCGCCGCCAACTTCATCGCGCTTTTCTTCCTGGTGCACGTGGCGATGGTCATCGTCTCCGGCCTGTGGAACAACCTGCGCTCGATGATCACCGGGCGTTACCAAATAGAAGAAATGCGCGAGGCAAAGCGTGAAGACTGATC
>Ga0137436_1000549_pt1 | contig 10869 bp, 9 predicted proteins | sample EasRivERMGT119_2_FD_102328 | JGI IMG/M metagenome (GOLD analysis project Ga0137436, IMG submission 102328) | Soil microbial communities from meander-bound floodplain in the East River, Colorado, USA - East River MetaG ERMGT119_2 | ecosystem: Environmental > Terrestrial > Soil > Floodplain ...
CAGCGGCGCCGCTCGCGGGGCTCGTCGTCCGGGCCGAGGGTGTAGGGATCTTCGATCATTGAGTCCCCGACGTGCTCGCGCCGTGCTCGCGCACGAGGCGCGCGAATCGCCCCTGGCCGTCGCGGCCGCAGCACCCGCGCCCTCCGCAGAGGAGCTCGCGCGGCTCACCGCCGCCAACGACATCCTCTCGAAGCAGGTGACGCTCGCGAAGGGGAAGGAGTTCTACCTCGTGCTCGATCCTTCCGAGCGCACGCTGCATCTCATGCTCAAGGGCGCGCTCCTGCAGCAGTACCGGGTGTCGGCGCTGGAGGTGGGCGTGCCGCGGGTTCTCTACCGGGCCCGCGCCGACGCGTCGGACTGGGAGGGGCGCGTCTGGGAAGCGGGAACGCTCGATCCGGCGCGGCCGCTCGACCGGGTCGAGGTGCAAGCGCCGCCGCCGACCGCCGAAGGGACCGAGCTCGAGGTGAAGGTGCCGCCGACCCCTGAGGAGAAGTATCCGGTGCCGGCGCGCTACCACGTCCGCTTCCAGGGCGGGCTGTCGATCGAGGTGCGGCCGCCCGGCACCGAGAGCAAGCGCGGGTTCTGGGGACGGCTCGCGTCGGGGCTCGGCGCGTGGTGGGCCGATGCGAGCGCCGCGGCGGGAGCGGGGCGGGGCGACACGGTCCGCCTGCACGTCGTGCTCTCGAAAGAAGACGCGGCGTCCCTCTACCGCGCGCTTCCCCCGGCGACCAAGCTCCTAGTGCTGCCCCCCGGCTAGGGCGATGGCGTCGCCGGAGAGGTGCGACCTCTCCGTCGGTCCCTTGTGCGCGGGGTCCCACTTCTTGATCCCGTCCTCGCGCACCCCGCCGATCTGGTGGAGCTTGTCCTTGCCGTAGATCATGAGGTCGCGGGAGTGCCCGACGACCACGTAGGTCTTCGACATGAAGATCGCCTCCTCCGGGCACGCCTCCTCGCACAGGCCGCAGTAGATGCACCGGAGCATGTTGATCTCGAACGTCGACGGGTACTTCTCGATCTGGTGGAGCGGATGGTCGGGCGGATACTCGGCGGCCTCGATCGTGATCGCGAGCGGCGGGCAGACCCACTGGCACATGTAGCAGGCGACGCACTTCTCGCGCCCGTCTTGATCCTTGACCAGCGCCGGCACGCCGCGGTACCGCGGGCCGAACGCGTGATGCTCCTCGGGGTACTGGATCGTGTCCTTCTTGCGGAACATGTGCCGGAAGGTGACCACGAGCCCCGAGAGGATGCTGGGCAGGTAGAGCCGGTCGGCGAGACCGAGCTTAAGCTTTCGCGTCACCTGCATCGGGGGGTCTCCCGGCGGGATCTTCGGGGAGCTCGATCTCGACGTCCTCCCCGGCCGCTCGCGTAGCGTAGCACGCGACCGAGACGCCCGGGACCGAGCGGCAGCGTCCCGTGACCGCGTCGAACACCCAGCTGTGGCTCCCGCAGATCACCTGGCCGTCGTGGTACGCCCCCTCGCCGAGCGAAGTCCCCTCGTGCGGACACGCGTCGTCGATCGCGAGGAACCCGCGATCGGGATCGTGGAACAGAGCGACCCACCGGTCGTCGACCCGCACCGAGCGTCCCTCCCCCGGGGGCACGTCCGCGCGCGCCCCCGCGCGCACCCAGCGCCCCACCCTACGAGGCGCCCGAGGGCCGGAGGCGGTCCGCCACGACCTGCGCGACGTCCTGCACGCGCAGGCTCTCCGCGCGCCCCGTTTCGTTCACGCCGTCGGTGAGCATCGTCATGCAGAACGGGCAGGCCGAGGCGACGAGCGAGGCCGGAGTCGACGCGGCCTCGTCCACGCGCGCGACGTTGACCTTCGTGCCGATGCGCTCTTCCATCCACATGCGTGCGCCCCCCGCGCCGCAGCAGAAGCCGTTCTCGCGGGAGCGGGGCATCTCGACGACGGTGAGACCCGCGGAGGAGAGCGCCTCGCGGGGCGCGTCGTAGACCCCGTTGTGGCGCCCGAGGTAGCACGAGTCGTGGAACGTGACGGTCTCCCCCGCGGTGGAAGGCGTCAGCGCGATCCGCTTGTCGGCGATCAGCCGCGCGATGACCTGGGAGTGGTGCAGCACCTCGTAGCGCCCGCCGAGCTGCGGGTACTCGTTGAGCAGCGTGTTGAAGCAGTGCGGGCACTGCGCGACGATCTTCCGGACGCCGTGGCGCGCGAGGGTCTCGACGTTCTGCCGGGCGAGCATCTGGAAGAGGTACTCGTTGCCGCTGCGGCGCGCGGGGTCGCCGGTGCAGGTCTCCTCGGAGCCCAGGATCGCGAACGAGACGCCGGCTTCCTTCAGGATCCGCGCGGTCGCCCGCGCGACCTTCTTCCCGCGATCGTCGTAGGAGCCCGCGCAGCCGACCCACAGGAGGTACTCGACCTCGGAGGCGCGCTCGGCCATGAGCGGGATGCCGAGCCCCTGGGCCCAATCCGCCCGCGCCTCGGCCGGCTGGCCCCACGGGTTCCCGGCCTTCTCGAGATTGCGGAATGCGGTCGCCAGCTCCGGCGGGAACGAGGAGTCCTCGAGCACGAGCTTGCGGCGCATCCCGACGATCCGGTCGATGAACTCGATGAACAGCGGGCACGCCTCCTCGCACGCGCGGCACGTCGTGCACGCCCAGATCTCGTCGTCCGCGATCGTCCCCGAAGGCAGGATCGGCAGGTGCGCGCCTTCGGGCAGAGGCTTCCGGCCGATCAGGAACGGGAGCGCCGGCACGAGCGCCGCGCGCATGTCCTCGTTGATCTTCTTCGGGTTGAGCGGCTTTCCGGTCGCGTACGCGGGGCAGGCGGCCTGGCAGCGTCCGCACTCGGTGCACGAGTAGACGTCGAGCACGTCCTTCCAGCGCATGTCCGTGAAGCCGGTGATGCCGAACTTCTCCGAATTCTCGAGGTCGATCATGGGGAGCGAGCCCGTATCCAGGCGCCGGAACAAGACGGACGGGAGCGACGTGATGACGTGGAAGTGCTTGGACACCGGCAGGTACACGAGGAAGCCGAGCAGGGTCGCCAGGTGCACCCAGAAGCTCACCGTGTACAGCGTCGCGTGGCCGCGCAGGGAGGCCAAAGCGCGTCCCGCCGGGGAGGCGGAGCCGGAGGCGCCCGCCATGACGAGATCGGTCACCATGAGCGCGCCGATCATGGACAGGATGAGCACCGCGTCCCACGAGCGCGTCAGCCGCCGCGGCCGGACGTAGGCGCGCCGGAAGCCGGCGACCCCCACCATGACGATCACGAAGACCTCGAACACGTCGCGGATCACGAGGTAGACGCGTCCCAGCGGATCGTCCGGCCCGAGCAGCGGCAGGTGGAACCCCGCGTGGAATCCCGCGCCCACGAAGTGGATCGTGTTGAGCCCGACGGCGAGGAAGCCCCAGAAGATGAGCGCGTGCATGACGCCGGCGGCGAGATGCTGCGGGCTCAAGATGCGCCGCTGTCCGAGGAACTGGGTCAGCACGCCGCGGAGCCGCTCTCCCCAGCGGTCGAAGCGGTCGATCGAGCCCGCCGCGCGCAGCATCGCGACGCGTCCCTCGATGAGATACGCGAAGGCCGCGAGCGAGGCGGCGAGCATCGCGCAGAACACGATGAAGGCCGGCATCGAGTCGGTGGGCTGCACGGTGCGGGATCGTACTACGCGGGCCGCAGCACGAGCACGTCGGCGCGCGGGTTGACGCGCTCGACGCGGAGCCGGACGCGGTCGCCGAGCGCGGCGTAGGCCAAAGACGCCACCGGCTCGTCCAGGAGCGTCTCGTCGAGCGTGACGACCGTCCGCGGGGCGACCTCGACGACGACGCCCGTCACCGTCGACCCGGTGCCGCGTGCCAGCAGGCGCAGCATCGCGTAGCGCTGAGCCGCCCGCTCCGCCCTTCGGCCGTCGCTCTCGGCCCGCTCGGTCGCGGCGAGGATCGCCTGCATCTCGGCGACGCCGTAAGCGGGGGCGCCCGTCGTCAGCAGAGCCGCGAGCTGCCGGTGCAGGGCGAGGTCCTGGAAGCGCCGCAGCGGCGAGGTCACCTGGACGTACGCCTGGAGGCCGAGGCCGTGGTGGGTGCCGGGCGCCAGGCTCGTCTCCCCGCGCCGCAGCGAGCGGCGCAGCGCGCGCACCCGGACGGCCTCGGGGAGCGAGGGATCCACGTCGGGGAATCCGAACTCCGGCGGTGCCTGCCGGCGGAAGATCGCCGGAGCGCCCCGGGCGATCAGCCACGAGGCCCCCACCTCCCCGGCCAGCACCATCATCTCGGAGACGAGGCGCTGCGCGGGGGTCCCTTGGTCGCGCCGGCTCAGCTCGACCTCGCCGGACGGGCCGATGCGCGCTTCGGCCTCGGAGGCGCGCAGGGCGACGGCCCCCGCCGCGACGCGCAGCCGCTCGCGCGCTGCCCCGCACCGGTCGAGCGCCGTGAGCGCCTCCGCGTGCGACCCGCCGCCGCCGGCGAGGATCCGGTCCACCTCGTCGTAGTCGTAGCGCGCCGCGACGCGCACGACGGACCGCACGATCTCGTGCGTGACCACGCGGCCGCCGGGGTCGAGCGTGACCCGGAACGTGAACGCCGGACGGTCGCAGCCCGACGCGAGGCTGGCGGCGCCCTCCGAGAGCGCCGCGGGGAGCATGAGCAGCTTCCGGTCCGGAAAGTAGTACGTGGTCCCGCGCGAAAGCGCCTCGGCGTCCACCGGATCGCCGATCGCGACGAAAGCGCCCGGGTCGGCGATGTGGATGCCGACCTCGAAGCGGCCGCCGGGGAGCGCCGTGATCGTGAGGGCGTCGTCGACCTCCGACGTCCAGGGGGAATCGACGGTCACGGCGGGGAGGTCGGTGAGATCGATCCGGCCGGCCCGGTCGAATCCGCGCGAGGCGGCGCCCCCGGCCGCCGCCTCGACGTCGGCGGGGAAGTCCGTGCGCAGCGCATAGCGATGGATCCCGAGGTTCTCGTGGTCCGAGAGGAATCGGCCCGTGAGCCGCAGAAGGCGGAACGCCCGCTCGGCCGGCCGCTCTCCGGGGGCCTTCGCGGCCTCGAGAGCCGACAGCGCGAGGGAGCGCTCCCTCTCGGGCGTCTCCTGGTCGAAGATCGCGAGGCGCTCGAGCGCGCCGAGGACGGCCTGCTCGGTCTCGGTGCCGGTGCCCCGGTAGGGCGTGCCGTGCGCCGCGGCCGCCAGCGCCTCGAACACCTCGCCGCGCTCGACCGACCGGCGGGACTCGGAGGCGCGGGCGGCGAGGAGCCCCTCGACGTGCTCGCTCGAGCGCGGGAGCCAGCCGGCGGTCTTGCGCGCGAAGCGCACGCCGTCCCTCCGGAGCGCGAGGATCAGCGCGGCCCGCTCGATCTCCCCCGGCCGCTCGAACGCGATCCCGGCGAGGTCCGATTCCGTCCTCGGCCGCGCCTCCTCGCGGGAGACCAGCTCCCACAGCGTGGAGACGTCCACCTCGCGCGACAACGCGTCGAGCCTCTCCCCCGCCTGACGCGCGACGAGCGCGGCCGCCGTCTTCCCCGCGGCATCGCGCGCCGGAGCCTCGCCGCGCTCGATCGTGGCGACGACGCGAGCCGGGGTCAGGCGCGTCTCGCGCCCGTCGGCGTCGACGACGATCAGGCGCTGCTTCTCCTCGGCGACGACGGCGCCGCAACGCAACGCGTCGTCCTCCCACCACGCGACGATCAAAGCCGGCGCCTCAGCTCGGCGACCCCGGTCGCGAGCCCCGCAAGGTCCGTCGCCTCGACGAGCACGTCGACCGACGGGAGGTACAGCGGAAGGGCCGAGTCCCCCGTTCCCCAGCGCGCGGCGGGCTCCGGGACGAGCCAGAGGACGCCGCCGCATCCGCGCGCGAGATCCTCGAAGGCCCACGGCAGCGGGTCCAGCCGGTTCGCGCGACCGTCGCCCAGGACGACGAGCAGGACGTCGCGCCCCCTCACGCCGCGCCGTGCGCCCGTCAGCGCGTGGAGCGTGCGGCCGTAGTCGCTGGGAGCATCGAGGTTCAATCCCTCGATCCCGGTGAGGACGTCGGCGAAGCTGACGGCCCCCCGCACGATCCCGTCCCCGGGGCGCGCCCGGCCCCCGGGACGCGCCGCGCGGACCCCTCCGCGCATCCAGCGCGCGATCGCCGCGGTCGCGTCCACCGGACGGTCGACGAAACAGACGACCCGGGCGCGCCGGCCGAACTCGAGGAAGGCTCCGGCGAGGAGCAAGAACAACCCCGCGGCCCGCGCGACCGAGAACGACACGTCGACGAGGAGCACCACGCGCACCGCGCGACGCCTCGGCGCCTGCATCGGCACGACGAAGGGCACGCCCTGCGTCGCGGTCGCACGGCGGAGCGCCTTGCGAAGCCACGGCCGTCCCGCGCGAGCCTGCCGGCGCCTCCGCCCGGGCCTCAAGCGCAGCGCCTCCACCAGGCGCGGCACTTCCCGCGCGATCGTCCGCTCCTCCTCGGTCGTCATGCGGCGCGTGAGCTCGCGCCGGCTCGGCTCCGGAGCGGGATCGCGCCGCTTCGGCGCGCGGACGATCTTGGGCCGCCTCTCGCGTAGCCGCAGCCCGGGGCGCGCCTTCTTCTCCGACTCGCGCTCCGAAGGCGAGCGGTGCCGGGACGTCTCGGGAGGCTCCGGCCGGCGCTTGCGCTTCTCCCCGGCCTTCGCACCCGCCGGCTGCCCCTTTCCCTTCCCGTCGGCCGGAAGCCGCACCGGCGCGAAGAACCGGTCGAAGAGGCGGTCGAAGGCCGCGCGCGCGGTGCGGTCCTTCGCGAGCGTCGCCGCGAGCGCCCGGCGGACCGTCTCGCGCCGCTCGAGGCCGAGCAGTCCCAAGGCGCGCGCCGCGTCGACCGCCTCGGGCGAGGAGACCGCCACCCCTTCCGCGCGCAGCGCGTCGACGAACCTCGCGAGAGCGGGGATCATCCCCGGTAGCGGCCGGGCTCGGCGAGGACCCGCTCCACGTCCTCGCGGTTCTTCAGGAGCGCGCCCAACGTCTTGCGCAGCGCGGACGCCGACAGCGAATCGGCGCCGACGACCGTCAGCGCCAGCGCCCAGTCCACGACCTCCGCGATCCCCGGCGCCTTCTTCAAATCGGCCTTGCGCAGCGCCTGGGCGAAGCGCACGAGCCGGTCGGTGAGCGCGGCGGCGATCCCGGGGACCCGGGACTCGACGATGCGGATCTCGTCGTCGAGGGAGGGGTAGTCGACGTGCGCGTACAGGCAGCGGCGGCGCAAGGCGTCGGAGAGATCGCGGGTGTCGTTCGAGGTCAGCACGACCCGGGGCGGCGACGCGGCCTTGAGCGTGCCGAGCTCCGGGATCGAGACCTGGTGGTCGGAGAGGACCTCGAGCAGGAACGCCTCGAACTCCTCGTCGGAGCGGTCGACCTCGTCGATGAGCAGGACGACCGGCCGCTTCGCGAGGATCGCCTGGAGGAGCGGCCGCGGCAACAGGAAGTCCCGCGAGAAGAAAGCGTCGGCCTCGTCGCGCAGGATCGCGATCGCGGAGCCCAAGTCCGGGGCCTGCGCGAGCACGTCGCTGGTCTTGTCGCGAAGGAGCTGCGCGTAGAGCATCTGCTTGCCGTAGGACCATTCGTACAGCGCCTTGGCCTCGTCGAGGCCCTCGTAGCATTGCAAGCGGATCAGCTCGGCATCGTGGAACGTAGCCCAAAGCTTCGCGATCTCGGTCTTGCCGACCCCCGGGGGCCCTTCGAGCAGGAGCGGCTTGCCGAGCGCTTCGGCGAGGTGGAGCGCGGTCGCGACCTCGGGCGGACACACGAACCCGGAGGCGGCAAAACGCTCGGTGATCGACTCGGGCGTGACCTCGACCGGACGCGTCACGCCCGGGAGTATAGCTAGGGGCTCTCGAACGGGTCCTTGAGGCCGGTGAGGGCCGGCGGCGGGTCGCATCCCTTCGCGAAGATCGCGACCTTGAACGCGCGGCCCATCCCGTCGGGGTGGATGAGCAGCTTCGCCCGGAGCCGCCGCCGCACGGAGCGCGCGTCGTGTCCGCCGTCGTCGAGCCCGTCGAGGAGCCCGTTGGCGATGAGGAAGCGGTCCTGCGTGGTCACGCCCAAAGGGACCAGACCGCACCCGAGCGCGGCGTCCCGGAGTGCCGTGAGGTTGACGTGGGCCGTCAGGTCCTGCTCCCCGACCCGGAGGAGGAAGTCCTCGCTCGCCGTGTGCCGGTGGTACGCGAGCAGCGTCCCGCGGCGGCGCGAGCGGTCGTAGAGGGCGGGAGTCGTGTCCCCGTAATCCACGACGAGCAGGAACCCCCGGTCGATCGCTCCGGCCAAGCGTGCCAGGCACGGGTCGAGCTCCAGCGAGACCTCGGCCTCGTCCCCCTCCTCGGGGGCCGCGCCGTACCGCTCCGCCCAGCGCGCGACCTCCGGCGGGCACTCCTCCTCCAGCTCGACGAGGGCGTCACCCGAAAGCCCGACGCGGACCTCGCGGAGCGCGCCCTCCCGGCGGCGGACCCGGTGGACGGGAAGCGCATCGAACAGCTCGACCGCGATCACGCATCCCGCGCCCCCCGCCCGCACCTCCGCGGGCGTCACGACCGAGGCCTCGGGGACGAGCGCTCCGGCTTCCGCCCTCATCCCCGCGCTCTCGTCGGCGAGCGTGGGCGCGACGCGGTCGGCGAGGTCCCCGTCGGTCTCGGTGAAGGTATCGACGACGTCGCGCGCGAGGAGCCCGCGTCCGGCGCCGAATTCCACGTAGCGGAAGGGATCGGGGCTTCCGAGCAAGGCGTCCATCTCGCGCAGCTGCCGCGCGATCGTCTCGCCGAAACCGGTGCCGACGTCGCTCGCGGTGAAGAAGTCGCCCCGGCGGCCGAGCCCGTGCGCCCCGCGCGCGTAGTACCCGCCGTCCGGGTCGTAAAGGCACAGCCGCATGAACCGCGCGAACGAGAGCGGGCCGGACGCCCGGATCAGGCCGCGGATCTTGGCGAGGAGCCGGGGATCCCCGGGAGAGCGCTCCGACAAGCGGCGGTCAGGCCGCCGGACGCGGGGCGCCGGCGGCGAGCTCCGCGGCGCTCTTCCCGCCTCGCTCGATCTTGCGGCGGATCTCGAGGACCGCCTCGATGAGCGCCTCGGGGCGCGGAGGGCACCCGCTGATGTACACGTCCACGGGGATGATCTCGTCCACGCCCTGGACGACCGCATAGGAGCGGTACATCCCCCCCGAGGAGGCGCACGCCCCCATCGAGATCACCCAGCGCGGGATCGGCATCTGGTCGTAGATGCGCTTGAGGAAGGGCGCCATCTTCTTGGTGACGGTTCCGGAGACGATCATCAGGTCCGATTGCCGCGGCGAGAACCGCAGAGCCTCGGCGCCGAACCGCGCGAGGTCGTAGCGCGGGCCGACGGTCGCCATGAGCTCGATGGCGCAGCACGCGAGGCCCATCGGCATCGGCCAGAGCGAGTTCTTCCTCCCCCAGTTGACGAAATCGTCGACCCTCGTGGTGTAGGCCGACTCGCGCGGGTCGCTCTCCGGGAAGCGCTCTCGAAGGATGAGAAGATCGCTCTTTTCGGCCATGCACCGCGCATCTTACCAGGTCGGCCGCCGCCTTGACGCCCGGAGCAGGCGGGCGATAGAGTGCGGCGCCCGACCCCGACCCCCCGGAGATCGACGCGTGGCCTCGCAGGAAACGACCTTCGACTTGACCGTCATCGGAAGCGGCCCCGGCGGGTACGTCGGCGCGATCCGCGCCGCGCAGCTCGGCCTCAAGACGGCGTGCGTCGAGATGGCCCCCCGGCCGGGAGGCACCTGCCTGCTCTGGGGGTGCATTCCGACCAAGGCCTTGCTCCACGCGGCCGAGGTTCTCGAGACGTCGCGCCACGCCGGTTCGTTCGGCATCGTCGTCGCCCCGGGAACGATCGATGTCCCCGCGATGCAGAAGTACAAGGACAAGGTCGTCACCTCGAACGTCAAAGGGGTCGAGTACCTCTTCAAGAAGAACGGCGTGACGCTCGTGCCGGGGCGCGGCACCCTCCTGGGGAACGGAAAGGTCCAGGTCGAGGCCGACGGCGTCAAGAAGGTGCTCCAGTCGAAGACGATTGTGCTCGCGACCGGCTCCGCGATCCGCGACCTTCCCGGCGCCGAGTTCGATGGGGTGCAGATCATCAACTCCGACCACGCGCTGTCGCTCCCGAAGATCCCGACGTCGATGATCGTGCTGGGCGCCGGTGCCGTGGGCGTGGAGTTCGCGTCGATCTACGCATCGTTCGGGACCCGGGTCACGGTCGTCGAGCTTCTCCCGCGCCTGATCCCGATCGAAGACGCCGCCTTGGGCGCCGAGCTCGAGAAAGCGTTCAAGAAGCGTGCGATCGCGGTCCACACCGGCACCAAGGTCGAGAAGGTCGCGAAGGCGAAGGACGTCGTCACGGTGACCGCGTCGAAGGACGGGAAGCCGGTCGAGCTCCAGGCCGAGATCCTGCTCGTGGCGATCGGCCGCCGCCCGCTCACCGAGAACCTCGGCCTCGAGGCGGCGGGCGTGAAGACGGATCGCGGGTTCATCGAGGTGGACGGGATGATGCGCACCTCGGCCCCCGGGATCTACGCGATCGGCGACATCGTGAAGACCCAGGCGCTGGCGCACGTCGCCTCGCACGAAGGCATTCTCGCCGTCGACCACATCGCCGGCAAGCCGGCGCACGCAATCGACTATCTCGCGATTCCCAACTGCACGTACTCGCACCCCGAGGTTGCCAGCGTCGGCTTGACCGAACGCGCCGCGCGCGAGAAAGGCCACGACGTTCGCGTCGGCAAGTTCCCGTTTGCCGCGATCAGCAAGGCCGCGATTCTCGGCGACACCACCGGCTTCGTGAAGATCGTCGCCGAAAAGCGCTACGACGAAGTGCTCGGCGTGCACATCATCGGCCCGCGTGCCACCGAACTCATCGCGGAAGCCGTCTTGGGAAAACA
>Ga0137436_1000550_pt1 | contig 10868 bp, 19 predicted proteins | sample EasRivERMGT119_2_FD_102328 | JGI IMG/M metagenome (GOLD analysis project Ga0137436, IMG submission 102328) | Soil microbial communities from meander-bound floodplain in the East River, Colorado, USA - East River MetaG ERMGT119_2 | ecosystem: Environmental > Terrestrial > Soil > Floodplain ...
CGGGGCGGACCTTCGCCGGGCGGACCTTCGCGGGGCGAACCTTTGCTGGGCGGACCTTCACGGGGCGGACCTTCGCCGGGCGGACCTTCGCGGGGCGAACCTTTGCTGGGCGGACCTTCGCGGGGCGGACTTTCGCTGGGCGAACCTTAGCGGGGCGAATATTATGGTTGGAAATGTTTGTAAATTCATCCAATGAGCAACCCCCTTCGCGCCATCCGCCGAAAAATCATCCGCAATCTGAACCGCAACGGACTAAAACAAATCCAAAAAAAGTATCGTAATGAGGCTCACAGACAGATTCAAAAACAAACTACTCCCGCTCATCCGTTCAACTACCCCGACCGTCCGAGTTACAATGACTAGACCCGGGCAGGACCGAACAACCTTTCTTGCAACCGCGACCGCCGAAACAACCTCAATGTATTTTCTAACCTGCGAAACCAACCGCTCCGGTGAATGGTTCGCCAAACAAAGCAAACATGTCAACTGCTCGTGATTGGAAACCTTACAAAGTATATGGTCCCGCCAATGTCTTGGTTTTTTCCGATGTTCACATACCGTATGCTGATGCTCGTGCGGTCAGAACCATGTTTGGTTGGGTGAAGGGTCAACGAATATCTCACGTCCTACTCAACGGAGACATCGCCGATTTTTATGGTGTGTCCCGATGGGAAACCAATCCGCTTGAGCGCAATTTCCCGGAAGAAATTAGAAAGGTGCGCAAGTTTTTGGCGAGCGTGCGTGAAAAATTCCCGAAGGCAAAAATCATCTACAAGTTAGGCAATCATGAAGAACGCTATCAAAAATTTCTTTGGCAGAAAGCTCCTGAGTTTCTTGGGTTGGATGATGTGTCATTGCCCCGTCTCCTGCGGTGCGACGACTTGGACATCACGACAATACAGGATAAGCGACCGATACTTCTTGGACGTTTACTCACTGCTGTCCACGGGCACGAGTATGTGTTTCAAATTTCGAATCCAGTCAATGCAGCACGAGGACTGTTTTTACGAGCAAAGTCTCACGTTATTGGCGGTCACTTCCACCAGTCCAGCCAACACACAGAACGAGCCATCACCCAAAAAGTAATCGGCGCATGGTCTGTGGGATGTCTATGTGACTTGCATCCGGAATATAGACCCTTGAACAACTGGAATCACGGCTTTGCTATGGTTCAAATCACAAAAACGGGCGGGTTTACGGTTCAAAACTATACAATCATTGACGGAAAAGTGTTATGACTATTATTGAAGGAATGTTTTTGCTGTGTGTTGTGGCCTTTTTAGTAGCACTAGGTATTTGGATTGACGGCAAAGTTTTATGAAAATCTTTCTCTTCTTTAACAATCCCTGCAAGCTTCCCGCTGATGGGGACAAATGGAACAACTGGACGGACCCCGACACAACCAAACTCGCTTGGGTATGCGGCGAGTCATGGCGTCGGGCGGGATGGGATGTTAGAAGGTTATCTCCACTACCAAAAAACACCGGCGGATTTCGTCCGTTTACCGGCAGACTTGCCGAGTCTGTGAAATTCTATCCGCAAGAATACTGGGATTTTTGGTTTCAAGCTTTGATGGAATGCAGGACTAACGGCTCCACATGGTTCACAACGATTGATGTTATCAACTTTGGGGGATGGACTCCAACGAAGGCACAACATGCGATTGATTTGAAGATGCCTCCGTATGACTCTATGGACATCATTACTCTTCAGCGCCAACATTTTTCTGCTTCAGCGTTGCGATTGACCGAGGAAGGTTGTTGGCAAGTAATCAATTTGATTTCAGATTACGACTGTGGGGCGCTTGAAACAATCCCGATTGACCTTGTATCCGACGAAACCATTGTCCGGTTCTACGGGAAATACACAAACCTGAAAGTTTGCGGCTATCCCGTGGAGCATGATTGTCATGAGCAACCCCTTGTGCATGTCACCAAGTCCACCCTTGCGCGCTTGTTCGATTCGGACGCACACGGAGCAATCAACTAATGCATTTCGGCTTCTACATCACTAAAACTGCCGCCGTTCAATGGTCCATCGGGAAGTATTCTGATGCTGACTTGCTCTTGTTGGATGACATACTTGACCGCTCTCGCGGCGTGTATTGGGTAGGCTCCGTCAAAACCTTGAAGGAATGCTTTGAACTGCGGTCTTACGGGCCACGTTTCGCGTTTCGAACCAAGGTTGCTACTATCATTCGCTGGGCGCATGATGCCGGGTTCGCTCGAATGCACGCTGAAGAGAACGGCAGCATGCGTTTTATGGGTTCACTGCGTTGCAAAAAGGTGTGAGTGATGAGAAATTGTTTGTATGCCCCGACGCAAAAAGCCTTCAAAACGTTCAGAGCGTCTTGCTGCACACTTCCGCAAGCTAAAACATGAAAAACAACTTAAAGCTGTCAAGTCCCGATTTGTTCCGCGAAAAAGAGAACGAGACTCTTTTGTCTTTCTTGACACAACAGGCAAACGTCGAGATGTTGGCGGACGGGCCAGAGGTTTTCTATTTTATGTCGACAAGTCCGGACGGCGTTTTATACAGCGTACGGGTAAGCAGACAATTCCTGTCCCCCAACGTTATCGAGACTTTGACCTTGCGCGCAGCCCGCATACCAGAGCAAGAGAAAAATGGGAACGACAATTTGCCTTTGAAAGCTTCGGAAAAGAAGTATCTGTCCGCAGCAGAGATTCAATCGGCATGGAACCGTTGGGACGAAAATTGCGGAGCAGACTAGGCGAATTCATCGGCAGATTCGGAACAGGGCAAGTTATGATTGTGGAAATGTCAGTTCACACCAAAGGCAAGATTGTCCGCACGCAATTTCTTCTCACGGGTTCTGAGCTTAAGGCGTTCGAACGGGGTAAAAAAGGTTTCCTTCCCAGACTGGCGTGGAAAGCCATCAGCACGGAATTGTCGATTGAAGATATGGTCGCGCAAACGTCGGCGGACTTCATCGTTGCACTCTCAGGAAATAGACGGCGGAAAAAGAGCAAATGGACAGACTCGCGGGGAGATGTGTGGGGCAAGGCCGGATACAAGAAAGTCAAAATTTCCCAGGTGGACATTCGCATCAAAGTTGCCACTAAGAAAAGGCTGAAATGAAAAGCTGCCTGCGTTACACGGCACATCTATCAATTAAAATGCAAGGTTCCTATTGGTTCCACGCATGGCCAGATATTCGTCGATTAGCTTTTTGTGCCCGTTATCGGGGCGCATGGTTATGAAAGGTCGCTTCATAGTTTTCGACACTGAAGATGATTCTCCTGAGGTAATCAAAGCGGGAAAGTCAGGATTCGCAAAACGGGTAACGCAGATTGCGGCAGTGACTAGCGACGGCAAAGAATACTATTCGCAGGGAGACATTCCGGGCTTTCTGCGATGGTTAAAAAAAATGAACCCGGAGTCAGTATGGGCGCACAACTTACAATATGACCTTGGGAATATTTTCGGAGATTGTTTGGACGAAATTGACGCGACAACAATCGGGGGACGCTTCATTCGCTGTTTCTGGCAAGGTATTGAATTTCGAGACTCTTATAATATTTGGGTATGTCGAGTCAAAGATTTGGGTGAGGCGTTCGGACTTAAAAAACTGGACACTAATGTCCACTCACGCGTATATGTCTTTCGCGACTGTCACATTGTCATGCGTGCCCTTAAGTTCCTTGTTCACATGTGCAAGGAATATGACATTCCAAGAATGCCTTGCACTCTCGGGGGTTTTGCTGTTAGGGTTTGGAAGTCTATCGGAGGAAACAATTGGTTCAATAATTGGCCGTTTTCTCGGGGAGCATACTTCGGAGGACGCGTAGAGCTTTTCCAGCATGATGTCAGGGGCAATCTTTTCTGGACGGACATCAATAGCCTATACCCCTATTGCATGACGTTTGATTATCCGGTCATGGCCAAAGACATGAAAGACATCGAAGGGTATGGCGTGGCAGGCGTGAAGATTAAGATTCCCGAACGCTACATCCAACCTTTGCCGTGCCGTATCGAAGGAAAAAAAGACGGGGAAGAACGGGTTAACTATCCCTTCGGCACAATGGAAGGTATCTGGACATTCCACGAAATTCGAACCGCGGTCGAGCATGGAGCGAAGATTCTGAAGCTGTATGATGCTGTCGGCAGCAAGGCGGGACATCCGTATTACGCGGACTTTGTCCAGACGTTTTACAAGCTGCGCAAAGGAACGGACGACAAGGCCAAGAAACTGTTTTACAAGCTGCTCATGAATAATCTTTACGGCCAATTGGCGTCCCGGGGGGTGATAACTAAGACCGTATCAATGCATGACCCTAGGCTGGTGTCCGGGACAAAGACGTTCGGGGTTAAGGCGTTTCTGGACATGACCACAAGACCGCCAGAACATGTCAATTACTTGCACGCGGCATACGTAGCCAGCTATGGCAGGCTTGAGCTATTCCGTTACATGAATCAACTAGGCGAGCGCATGATTTACTGTGACACTGACTCAGTCATATTCACGGGCAAACCCCCGTTCGAGATAGGCGATGATTTGGGTCAAATGAAGCTGGTTGCACGAGGCAAACATTGCATTACTCACGCCCCTAAGACTTATGTGTTTGACGACGAGTTTGTAGCTAAAGGAGTCCCCAAGCTGCACGCCAAGAAGTTTATTAAGACTGGGAAAGCTAAATACGACCAGCCTTTTCGCTATCGGGAAGCTGCTAAATTCTTTGACCGGGGGAATACCCATAAGCTGTCAGTCTGGCGCACCGTGACTAAAGAATTGCGTTCGGAGTATGATAAAAAGCGAATGGACAAATCCGGGAGATATTATCCCCGGAATATTGACAAACTCCGTAAATAACTTACAATAATTTGTCCTGAATTCTGGCAATTAACGCCCGGGACATTAGTGAACAATGAAAACGAAAACAAGCCGAAAAGACTTCAAAAAAGCTACCGCGGACAATTCCGCTGCGGTGGCGAAGGCGTCTAAATCCAGCAAGGGTAACCGTAAATGGGAGACGGTCGAAAACGAATTCTTGCCCAGCTTTAAGGCTGCTGACTTGGCGGGAACAACGGTTGAAGGCAAGATTGTCGCCTTTGAAGACTGGAAGAAGGGTCGCATGGCGGGAACGTCAATCACGCTGGATAACTCCGGCTTCTTGTTTCGAATTCCCGCGTATGGTTCGATTGTCTACCGTCTGGCCAAGTCTCAAGGGAACAAAGAACTTGACCGCAAGAAGATTGTCGGCAAGCGTATCCGCCTTACGCACGTCGGCACCAAGCCCAGCAAGAGCGGGCAAGACATGCAATTGTTTGACGTGGCCGTGGCCAAGTAATTATTTCATCCTCGGGGCGGATGGAGCTATTCTTCCAATATCTCATCCAAGTCGCAATCCTCTTGCGCAACGTGTGCAGGCTTGCTTCATCCGCCCCTTTCTTTTTTATGGCAGACCCCACCCCTAACCCCAATCCCGTTCCCGCTCCTGAACCTGACGATAAGGCCACAAGCGCCGACATCGTTACGGGTAAATGGAGCAAAGTTGTCAAAGCTTTGGAAACCCGCGTTTCCGTGCTGGAAGACAGTAACTCTAAACTTTCCGAGACGAATAAGTCGTATGAAGCGCGCTTCGCAGTTCTCGCCCAGACGCCCAGCAAGCAACCGGGCAAGTCTCTTCTGCAAGAGCTTGACGAATTTGTTTTCGGCCCTAAACCTCAGGCTTAATCCGTGGACACACCAACGCAAAATCCAACGATTGTTTCGGAAGGAAATCAACCGACTGAAACTACAGCGCAAGTTCAGCAATCGGCTTCTGAATTGGTTGCAAAACACCGAAAGCAGCGTGCGGACAAAGGGAAGCCTCGTGGGGCTCGCAAAGATGAAGTTGCGCCATCGTCTAATCTTGCGCCTAGCGACCCTCTGTTTCAACTTAACGTCGAGCTTGTTAAAAAGTCCGTCACGGCGCTAGTTTCAACTGTTGACACAATCGTTGTCCGACGGATTTACAACAAGTCAAAGGCTCTTGGCGCGGATGACGGCGTAGCGCAAGAATACGCGCACACGGCAGGACTATCCAAGAATGAAGCTGAGATTATCTCGGAATGCACAGCGTCAATTATGGCGCGGTCTGATTTTCTCATCCGTCATGCGCCTGAGGTTATGCTAGGATGCGTGGTCATATCCTATAGCGTTCGCGTTGTGGGAACACTCAAACGGCTGGATGAATTGGAAGCACAAATGAAAGCTGCCAAGTCCAAGAAAAATGTAACCCCCCTTGAACCTCGCACATCCGAGTAGCAAAATTCTGGTGACCGGACAAAGCGGGCAAGGTAAATCAACTTACTTTGCCCGTTTGCTTTCCCAGTCATACCGCACGCTTTACCATAAGATTTTTGTCTATGACCATATCGGAGAAATATCCGCACGGCTCGCCATTGGGCCGTGTTATACGGAGGACGACCTTGGTAAAGCGTTTGAGCAAGGCTTTGTCTGCTTCGACCCTGCCCAACTTTTCCCGGGTGAGACGGATACGGGTTGGAATTTCTTCTGCGAATGGGTTTTCCTCCGTTGTCAGAATAACCTTGGGTTTGCGAAGTTACTGGCCGTGGATGAACTACAGATGTTCTCTTCAACGGGCGTGCTCAGCTGGGAACAATGTTGCGTTGTGGAAACGGGTCGCAAATATGAGCTCGATTTTCTCGCCATATCGCAACAAATGAATTTGATTCACAACCGGCTGCGCAACCAGCTAACTGAGATTGTGACGTTCCGCCAAGAGGACAAGCTCATCATTGACGCTCTGGAAGAACGGGGCTTTGAAGAGTCCGCTCTGCGCAGTCTGAGGAAAGGCGAATTCCTCGTGCGCAACTTCCAGAATGGCGCATATCAAAGGGGGTCGCTGGACTTGACAAAGCAGAACCATAGATTAGACTCTCCTAACGATGTTATGCCAGACTATGTTTCGGAAAACGAGTCCGATGAAACATCCGAAGAAAATCCTTAAATCATGGCTTGGAAATCTATCCTGGTGATTGCCGTTATCAGCGTCGTTGCTGTGGCAGTCGTGTTTCGCGTCGCGTTCCTGCGCAACCTCGTTACCGCTCCCACTCCTGCAGCCTAACCGTTATGTTGTTTCCTAAACGTCAGGACTTCACCCCTACTCAGACCGGACTGGCCTTAGGGTCAACCATCCGGTTTGAGATTACGCGTGAATTCCATGTTGAAGCGTTGTTCTTGATGATTGTTGTGACGCCATCGGTCGCGGCGGCCACTGCCAACGCTGATGCGCTTCAGGCAATCGTCAATCGCGTGCAAGTCCAAGTCTCGGACGGCGCACAAAACCGTAACGTAGTCGATGCTTCCGGTCCGGCTTTGCTTGAGCTTGCTTTGCAATGGCAGGGTGGACTCGACCGCGATACAGCGGCCAACGTCGGCACCAATCCGTCTTCTGGCGCGAAAACTCTGGTCTATCCAATCTGGTTTTCCCATCCTCAATTGGCGGACCCGGTTGGTTCCGTGCTTCTGTTGCCTGCTCCCCGGTTTAACAGCAACCCCGTTGTCTCCGTGACGTTCGCCACGCAGGCGCAAATGGACACCAATGCCACGCCGACTTTCGCGGTGTCCGCTTTGACTGCCCGTTTGATTATCGTCCGTCGGCAAGTCAATCGTCCCAAGTTCCCCATCTTCAACACGGAGATTGCGGAGCTTGAGGTTTCCTACGCTACCACGGGCAATGCGCAGTTGTATGAACTGCAAATCCCGGGAAGTTACACCGGAATTCTCTTGCGAGATTACACCTCGGCCACGGCTCGCGGCAGCATCATGACATCTGGTGGCGAAAACCGCCTTCAGTTGCTTGGGACTGTCATTCGTCGATGGGACCAAAGAGACCTTGCGTTCGAGAATGACACCAGCCTGCGGTTGTATCCTGCCACGTGGAATAACATCAGCGGCTCCTATTACCTGGATTTCCTGACTGACAAAGTCGGCGAAGTGTCCGGTGACTTGGGTTCCGTGCTTGATGCCAACATTCTTGCGGCGTCCGGGTCGCGCTTGCAACTGTTGCAAGACATCACCGGTGGCGCGAACGTGAAACGGAAATACGTCACGCACCGAATCTTCGGTAACTTGAAAGACTTGAAATTCTAACCGTGCCTGTAATGGGCAGACGCAACGGGCGGATGAGGGTTTGTTTGTTTCCCCTTATCCGCCCTTTCTCTTAAAATTATGGCCGACTCCAACGACTACGTAAGCGGGTTATTCAACCTTGCCAATACGTTTGCAACACCGTTCGCTCAAAAGCTGGCAACGGACATCACCTCAACACAAAGCACACAAAAGACTGCCAACCAGAATTTGTCTGAAGCCATCGACTACTCCAGACTTAACGGGTCCGGTCCGAACGACACTCGTGCTGCGGCTCAGCAAGCTCCCACAAGCCTGTTTGATTTCATCAACGGACGAAATGCGGGCACTACGACCAGCAACGCCGTCCAAGGCGGAACCAATTGGGTTCTGATTCTAGGCGTGTTGTTCGTTGGCGTGTTCCTGTTGCTCAAATACCGCTGAAATGTTGTGGCCTTCCAAGGCAATCAACCGTTCCTGTTCAATTCAACGGGAAGCATCGGTTACGACTTTGACCCGCTAGCCAACGCAGCGGAAATATCGGGCAACAACGCCTTATACAACGTCACGGGCTTTGGGGGTATATCTGGCAATGTGACCGTTCCCATTGATGCACGCACGAGCAATATCAGTCCTGCTCTCACGACTTTACTTGGTGGCGTGCCTCTATGGGTCTGGCTTGGTATCATTGGTGCGGCGTTTGTTTACGTGATTAAGAAAAAATGAATGTTGAACTGGCCTTTACTCCGCAAAGCCATTGGATACATTTCAGCGGTTCGGGAGCGGCCAATTCAAATTTTGCCGAACCATTGGTTCGTGTTCCGACAACTTTGTATGAACGACAAGTCTACTTCAGTCTGCGGTCTGACACCGGGTCAAACTATGCAATCGGCGGAGTCTTGTCCTTCTACCTTGGCGGACAAATTATGTGCCAGCAACCGTGGCGACGTTCTGGCGCGGGGTCTGGTGGCGAGCTTTTCTTTCAGCAAGGTGTGGGAACAGACGCCATACGGTTTCAAGAAATTGGTCTATCGCAAGACATATTACCCGTCAAGTATGTTGTCTGTTGTGACAAAATCTCTTTTACCGCCAACGAAAATTCAACGAGCGGCGGAGCGCGTCCGGTATGGTTTCTCGGCGTGCTAAGCAAATCCCTATGGTGACATGCAAGTCATACTCGCCAACACTCCAACATCGCAATTTAGCTTTGACTACTACCGTCAAGCGGGTGGAGACTGGCCGGACATCATTCTGCCCGTCCCTGCTCAGCTATACGACCGGACAGTCTGGCTCAACATTTCCGGGAATGGGAATTTCCAGTGGAAAGGAAAGCTCGTTGCCTATCAGGGGGGAGTTGAACAATTTTCATTTCCCCTGTTACTATCGCAGGGAATATCCAGTGGAGACACCTTGTCCGTTTCTCATGATTGGACAGGCTCGACTGACAACCCCGAGGGGCTTTTGTTTAATGACATCGACGGACTGAAAATGTTGCCGTTCAACTTTACATGCGCGTGCCAGGAAATAGGACTTATCAAAGAATCAGTCGTGAACCCTACGGCAGGTTTTCCAAGGCGTTTCTTTGGCGTGCGCAGTCGAACAAAATTCTAATATGGGACAATCCGCAAGCTCAAGCTCGACTAGTAATCAGACCAGTGTTTCGACGAACACCATTACTGACAGTTACAATCAGGCATTCACCTCGACCGAAAGCCTGTCCAACGTCGGAAACATCAGCCTAGGCGACAAGTCAAGCTCCATCATACCCATACTTTTGATTGGCGCACTAGTTGCTGTTGTGATAATCTTTAAGAAGAAATCCTAAATCTATGGACTACGGCTCTATGTTATCTGGTGCGACCGGCTCCCTTGGACTGGGCGGTGGCGTGGGCGGAAGCGGTGGCGCGGGCTATGGCAACGCGGCATCCTCGGCAACGTCCAGTCTGAACACTGGACCCATTTCCATCAGCACGGGAGATGTATCAAGCGGCGGAGTCAACATCGCGCCAACCATCCGCATCGCATTTCCCGATGCTGAACTGTCCGATTCCGCGGACATCAATCCTCCGTTATCTGTCTACGTGAAGAAAAACTTTGCGTTGCTCGCCATCGTTGGCGCGGTCATAGTCGGCTTAATCTTTCTATTCAGGAGCTAATATGGGATTTTGGAGTGCAATCAAAGCTGTCGGCACGGGAGACTTCTCCAATGCCGGAAACTATCTCTTCACCAGCGAAGATGACATCGCGACGAAGATTGAAGTTGATAACGCTCAAGATGCCCTAGTCAAGCAACGTCAGGCGGCCGGGCTCATTAGCGAGGACAAGGCTCTAGGCTATCTGAACGACATTCAGCGAAACGCTTTCCCCGTTCTCTGGGCGGAAGGTGGGGGTCCAACCCAAGCATTCACTGACTCAATAAAAGAGTCTGTCGCAAAATTTCCGTCCAGCTTGGCGGGCAAGGTTCCGTGGTATGTTTGGGTGATTCTTGTTCTCGCGCTTCTGGTGTATCTCGCCCCGTTTTTACCCCGCAGACGGTAATGGACAAAATCATCGAACAACTTGCGGCCAGCAAGAAACACAACATGAGCTTTCTAGTTGCACTGGGAGTGTTCCTTGGAATTCAATACACGGAATTCAAAGGACGCCTAAGCCGCATTGAAGACAGAATTGCCCAACTGGAAACCAGAAAACCGTGAACACTAAAAACGTAATCCTCGGAGTGATTGCCCTTGCTATTGTTTGGTGCCTTCTAAAGCCCAAGACCAAGCGCGCC
>Ga0137436_1000551_pt1 | contig 10845 bp, 11 predicted proteins | sample EasRivERMGT119_2_FD_102328 | JGI IMG/M metagenome (GOLD analysis project Ga0137436, IMG submission 102328) | Soil microbial communities from meander-bound floodplain in the East River, Colorado, USA - East River MetaG ERMGT119_2 | ecosystem: Environmental > Terrestrial > Soil > Floodplain ...
ATCCAGTACGACACCCAGCAGCGGCCCAAGTGCCGTGCCCAGCCCCCCGATCAGCGCGTAGGCGAGGCTGTGCACCCCGAGCATGATGTCGAAGTTGCGTGGCTCGATGTAGGTGTTGTGGTGCGCATAAAGCACGCCACCCAGCGCCGCCAAGGCGCCCGCCGCGGCCGCGACGCCGAGTTTCACGCGGTTCACGTTCACGCCGAGCGAGGCCGCGAGTTCCGCGTCCTCGCCCACGCCGCGCAGGGTGGCGCCGAGCCTGGAGCGCTCGACCAGCAGGAACGCCACAAGCGCCAGCGCGAGCAGCGCGTACACCATGCCGAGGTATTCGAGCGGCTCGACGCCATGCTCGAATACCCAGCGGATGCCGCGGAAGCCCTGCGAGCCGTCCGGTCCGACCGGCTCGCCTTCGAGCAGGCGCTGGAAATGGAACAGCTCGAACAGGATGCGCGCCATCTCGGCGGCCGCCAGCGTGGCCATGGCGAAATACAGCCCGCGCAGGCGCAGGGTGGGCAGGCCGACGAGGAACTGCGCCAGGGCGCCCAGCGCCATGGCGCATAGCGCGGCCAGCGGCAGCGACCAGCCGTACATCGCCGTGAGCATGCCGCCGGCGTAGGCGCCCACCCCGAAGAACGCCTGCTGGCCGAAGGACATTTCCCCGGTGATCAGCAGCAGGTAGGCCGACAGGGCGAGGAACGAGATCAGCCCGATATTGGTCAGGACGCCGATCGCGTAGTCATCCATGGCACTCTCGCGGCGAGCAGGATGAAGATCAGGGCATAGGCAATCAGGTCGCGGTTTTGCGGTCCGAAGAACCACTGGCTGTGCGCTTCCAGCAGGCCCAGCGCCAGTCCGCCCAGCACCGCCCCGGGCAGCGAGCCCAGGCCGCCCAGCATCATCGCCAGCAGCCCCTTCATGGTGGACCACATGCCGAGCATCGGCGTGACCTGTTCGTGGCTGGCGGCAATCAGGAAACCCGCCAGCCCGCCGATGGCCGAGGCGAGGGCGAAGGTCAGCATGAAAACGCGCGGCACGTTGATGCCGGCAAGTTGCGCCGCCTGCGGCTGGTCGATCACTGCGCGCACTGCAACGCCGAAACGCGTGCGATACAGGATCCACCAGAGCAGGGCGCACATCAGCAGCGCGGCGAAGAGCATGACCAGCGATTCGATGCGCAGGGTCATGGCGCCGAACGCCAGCGGCGCGCCGCCATGCAGCGGCGGGAAGTCGTAGAGGTGGCGGGGCAGGACGATGGTCGCCAGTTCCTCGAACTGCATCCACAGCGCGAAACTCGCCACCATCGCCGCGATGGCCGAGCCGCCGCGGTGCGGGGCGAAGCAAAGCCTCTCGACGTAGGCGCCTGCAAGGATGGATCACAGAATGGTCACCAGCGCGAGCAGCACGAGCCCGGCGCCGAAGTTCAGGTTCACCCAGGTGGCCGCGTAGCAGCCGAACATGACCGCAGGGCCGAAGGACAGGTTCACTCTGCGCAGCACGCCGAAGATCAGGGTGAAGCCGAGCGCGAGCAGCGCGTACGAGGAACCGAGGAACAGCCCGTCGAGCGTGTTCTGCGCAAGGTCGCTCAAATTTTGCTCGACCCCAGGTAGGCCCGGTGGATGACTTCGTCTTCGGCGAGTGCGCCGGGCGTGCCGCTGAAACTCACCTTGCCCTGTTCCATGAGGTAAAAATGCTGCGCCACCTTGAGCGCCATGTGCGCGTTCTGCTCGACGAGGAAGATGGTGGTGCCGTCCTTGTGCAGCTCGGTGACGATGCGAAAGATCTCCTCCACCACCAGCGGTGCGAGCCCCAGTGACGGCTCGTCCATCAGCAGCAGCTTCGGGCGGCTCATCAGGGCGCGCGCCACCGCCAGCATCTGCTGCTCGCCGCCGGACAGGGTGCCGGCCTGCTGCGCGGCGCGCTCCCTGAGCCGCGGGAAGCGCGCAAGCAACTTGTCGATGTCGTCGGCGATGGCCTGCTTGTCGCCCCGTTGGTACGCACCGGCGTTCAGGTTCTCCAGCACTGTCATGGAGGGGAACACCAGCCGGTTCTCCGGCACCAGGGCCACGCCCCTGGCGACGATGGCGTGCGGGGGCCGGCCGGCGATGTCCTCGCCGCCGAAGTGGATGGTGCCTTTCCTCGGCCTGAGGATGCCGGCGATGCTCATCATCAGCGTGGTCTTGCCAGCGCCGTTGGGGCCGAGCAGGCAGGTGATCGAGCCCTGCGCCACTTCCAGCGACACGCCTTTGAGCGCCTCGATCTTGCCGTAGGCGGTGACCACGTCCCGGACCTTGAGCAGGCTCACGCCGCATCCCCGCCCAGGTAGGCCTTGCGCACGGCCGGATGCGCCTGGATCTCGGCCGGCGTGCCTTCGGCGATCTTCTGGCCGAAATTGAGCACCGCGATGCGGTCGGTGACGCCCATCACCAGCTCCATCACGTGCTCCACCAGCAATATGGTGACGCCGCGTTCGCGCAGGCTGAGGATACGCTCGCGCAACTGGGCGATTTCCTCGCTGTTCATTCCCGCCGCGGGCTCGTCCAGCAGCAGCAGCTTGGGCTTCGCCGCCATCGCGCGCGCAAGTTCCAGGCGCCGCTGCTCGCCGAAAGCGAGATTGGCGGCGAGCTCGTCCTGCTTGTGCGCGAGGCCGGAAAATTCCAGCAATTGCGCGATTTCGGCGCGCACGCCGCCCTGGCCGCCGAGCCAGCGCGCGAAGAAGCCCTGGCGCTCCTGGTCCTCGGCGGAGTTCTGCGCCACCCACAGGTTCTGCCACACGCTGAGCTGGCCGAACAACCGGATGTTCTGGAACGTGCGCGCGATGCCTGCGCGCAGCCGCCGATGCGTGGGCACGGCGGCCAGGTCCTCGCCGCGGAACAGGATCTTTCCGCTGGTCGGGGCGAACAGCCCGGTGATCACGTTGACGGTGGTGCTCTTGCCGGAGCCGTTGGGGCCGATCAGGCCGAAGATCTGGCCCTCCGCCACAGACAGGTCGAGCCCGTCCACGGCCCTCACCCCGCCGAAGTGCCGCGACAGGGTCTGCAGCTCAAGCACGGCGCCGCGCCCCGAGGAAGCCGCTGGGGCGCAGGTTCATCGCCAGCACGATGAGCGCGCCGAAGAGCAGGTTCCTCCAGTCGCCCAGGAAGCGCAGGCCCTCGATGAGGAAGCCCTGCACGAAGATCACGGCGAGCACGGTGCCGAACACGTTGCGCAGGCCGCCGACGATCGGGTAGGCGATGGCGAAGGTGGCCAGCAGGATGTTGAAGCTGGCATGCTCGATGTGGGTGGTGTAGTGCGCGTAGAGTCCGCCGCCCACCCCTGCAATCGCGCCGCCCACGGTCATCGCGCTCACCTTCACGGCGGTGAGGTTGATGCCGACCGATTGCGCGGCCAGTTCGTCCTCGCCCACGGCGCGCAGCACGCTGCCGTAGCGCGACCGGTCGAACCACCACAGCAGCGCCATCGCGGCCGCGACGATCGACCAGATGAAAACCATCACTTCGCCGGTGGTCCAGCCGTTCTCGGGAAAGAAGCGGATCTGGCGGAAGCCTTCGCCGCCGAGCGGGCCGACCTTGATTTCGCCCTTGGCGATCTGGTAGTCGAAGTTGAAGAAGAACAGGCGCACGCCTTCGCCGAAGGCGAGCGTGGCGATGACCAGCATCAGGCCCTTGACGCGCAGCGCGGGAAAGCCGACCGCGCAGGCCACCCCCGCACCACAGACCGCGCTCGCGCCCAGCGCCGGCACCAGGTGCCAGCCCGCGAGCACGGTGAGCATGCCGGCGGCATAGGCGCCGACGGCGAAGAAGCCCGCCTGGGCCAGGCTGACCTGCCCGGTGAGCAGCACGATGTAGGCCGAAAGGCCGAGCAGCGTGTGCACGCCGATGATCTGCACCAGGCCGAAATAGAAATCCATGGCCTAGTCCCCGCCGCTCTTCGCGGCGAAGATGCCGCCGGGGCGGAACACGAGGAACACGAAGAGCAGCAGCATCACGTAGAGATCGCGCTCGGTGACGCCGCGGTAGAGCTGGAACACGTTCTCGAAACCGCCCACCAGCAGGCCGGCCACGATGGCGCCCGGGATGCTTCCCAGCCCGCCGATGACCGTGACGATGAGGCCCTTGACGGTGAGGGGCGTCGTGAGCAGCGGCGACAAGGTGCCCACCGAGGCCCCGATCAACGCGCCGGCGATGCCGCCGAGCAGCCCGGTGACGACGAAAGTCGTTGCGTTCACCTGCTCGAGGCGGATGCCGCAAAGGCGCGCCGCCACCGGTTGCTGCGACACGGCGCGCGTGGCGAGGCCCAGTCGCGTCCGGTAGAGCAGCAGCATCAGCGCGGCCATGCACACGACGGCCACGCCGAACACCAGCAGCAGGTCGCCGCGCAACGTGAACTCGCCCGCGCGCAGCATCACGTCGTCGAACATCGCCGGGTAATTCTGCGGCATGCCCTCGGTGAAATGCACGATGACCTCGTCGATCAGCAGCAGCATGCCGACCGTGGACATGAGCGTGGCGAGCGGGCTGGACAGGGGAATGAAGTGAAAGCAGGTGAGGTAGACCATCCAGCCCAGCAGGCCGCCCGCGGCGAAGGCGCCAAGGAATACCAGCGCCGGCGGCGCCGCGGCCATCACCTTCAGTACCAGCAAACCGGCGTAGGCGCCGCCGATCGAGGCCGCGGCATAGGCCATGTTGATCTTGTGCATCACGCCGAACACCAGCGTGAAGCCGATGCCGATCAGCGCGTAGGTCGCGCCGAACAGCACGCCGTCGGATGCCGCCTGCAGAAAATCCAGCATGGACAAAAAAACGGGCGCGGGTTCACCGCGCCCGTTGGCTCCCTCTCCTCGCGCTCAGAGCGGGTTATGCAGGACGACCCATTCGTTGCCCTTGGCCTGCACGAACAGGTAAGGCTTGTCCGCTTCGCGGTCGTCGGTGCGCTTGGTCACGCCCATCAGGCCCTGCGTGGTCTTGAGCATGGCCAGCCCGTCCCGGATCCTGCGGCGGTCGCCCTGCACGTCCTTGCCCGTGATCTTCGCGGCCTCCATCACGTCCTTGAGGATGAACATGTTCTCCCAGGCCGCCATCGAGTGCAGGTCCGCCGCGCCCTTGAACTTGGCGGTGGACTGCGCCGCGAACTTGCCGTCCTTGGTCACCGGCGCGAAGGAAGTCGGGATGATGATGCCCTGCGCCTGCTTGGCGCAGCCCTGCAGCGTCTCCAGGCTGGAGGACGAGGTCAGGCCGACCAGCACCTTGGGCTTCACGCCCTGGCGCGCCATTTCCTTCAGGGCGCCGCACAGGCTGAACGGGTGCGCCGAGATGGCGATGATGTCGGCGTTGGCCTTCTTCATCTCGCGCACCTGCGTGGCGAAGTTGGTGTCGGCGAGCAGCCATTTGGATTCGCCCACCACGTTGAAGTTGTTGGCCGTCGCGCGGTCCTTCATCACGATGTGCCAGGAGGCGCGCGAATGCGCGAAGTCTTCCTCGACGCCGCCGTAGACCGTCTTCAGCTCGGGGCGGGTGGTGTGCAGCCAGTAGAACACCGAGGAATACATGGTGATCTCGTTGGGCACGTTGCGGAACGCCCACTCCGAGATCTTGGCGAGCCCGACCTTGATCGCGACATCGGTGAACACCGGGAACTGCAATCCGGAGTCGCTCGCGTCGCCGGCCTTCTTCTGCAGGATGCCGAACAGCGGCTCGGCGACGTTGGAGCAGGTCGGGCCGATCGCCACCAGCGCATCGCCGCCCGCGATGCGCCGAATCACCGAAATGCCTTCCTCGGCATTGCAGCGGTCGTCGTAGAAGTCGACGACCATTTTCGCCTTGCTGCCGTCGGCGAGCTTGACGCCGCCCGCCTTGTTGATGACTTCGGCGGCGGCGAGCAATGCGGCCTCGCTGTTCACGCCGAACATGCGCACCGGGCCGGTCTTGGCGCCGAAGCCGGAGATCTTGATCGTCTTGTCTTGTGCCATGGCGCCGCCGGCTGCAAATGCCAAGGCGATGGCGAAAGCGAGTTTCTTCACTGGGTCCCCCTCCTTGCGGTAAATTCGCGAGAACAGTGTAAGGCGGGGAGCGGCGGATGGCCAAGCAGAAAAAGAGAATTGCTGCGGTGCGCAAGAGCATTTGGGAAGGTCTTGGAGCTGGTATCGCCAATCACACCGAGCTCTCGCCGATCGTGTTCCTGCCGCGCGCGGCCGAGATCTATCCCCAGCGCGTCGCCGTGGTGCATGGCAAGCAGCGCATCAGTTACGCGCAATTCTTCGAGCGCGCAAAACGGCTGGCCTCCGCGCTCGCGCAGCGGGGGGTGAAGCGCGGCGACGTGGTGTCGGCGATGCTGCCGAACGTGCCGGCGATGCTGGATGCCCACTACGGCGTGCCGATGCTGGGCGCGGTGCTCAACGCGATCAACACGCGCCTGGATGCCGAAACCGTCGCCTATATCCTCGAACACGGCGAGGCCAAGGTCTTCATCACCGACCGCGTGTTCGCCGGGGTGGTCGGGCCGGCACTGAAGAAACTGAAGACCAGGCCCTTTGTCATCGACGTCGACGACCCGCTCTACACCGGACCCGGCGAGCGGGTGGGTTCGGTGGAGTACGAGAAATTCATCGCGGGAGGGGATCCCGGCTTTGCCTGGTCGCTGCACAAGTCGGAGTCCGACCCCATCGCGCTCAACTACACCAGCGGCACGACCGGGCGCCCGAAAGGCGTGGTGTACCACCACCGCGGCACGTTCCTGGAGTCCCTGGGCAACATCGTCGCCTGGGCGATGCCGGCGCAACCCGTCTACCTGTGGACGCTGCCGCTGTTCCACTGCAACGGCTGGTGCTACCCCTGGTCGGTGACCGCGATGGCGGGGACGCACGTGTGCCTGCGTGCAGTGGATCCCGCGCAGATATTCCCGATGATCGTCGAGCACGGCGTCACGCACATGTGCGGGGCTCCCACGGTGCTGACGATGCTGATTTCGGCGCCGGAGGGGCAGCGGCGCAGGTTCGCCCAGCCCGTGCACATCATGACCGGTGGTTCGCCTCCGCCGGCGAAGGTGATCAAAGGCATGGAGGAGCTGGGCTTCAAGGTGCTGCACATCTACGGCATGACCGAGCTGCAGGGCCCGTCGACGTTCTGCGCCGTGCAGGACGACTGGTCGGCGCTGCCGCTGGAGGAGCGCGCCAACCGCATGGCGCAGCAGGGCGTGCGCTACCAGGTGGTGGAAGGGCACATCGTCGGCGACGCGAAGACCTGCAAACCGGTGAAGAAGGACGGCCAGACCATGGGCGAGATCCTGGTCCAGGGCAATACGGTGATGCTCGGCTACCTGAAGGACGCGAAGGCGACGAAGGAAGCTTTCTATGGCGGCTGGATGCACACCGGGGACCTTGCCGTGTGGCACCCGTCGAACTACATCGAGATCAAGGACCGCAAGAAGGACATCATCATCTCCGGCGGGGAGAACATTTCCTCGGTCGAGGTCGAGATCGCGCTGTACAAGCATCCCGCGACCGCGCTGGCGGCAGTGGTGGCACGGCCGGATGACAAGTGGGGCGAGACGCCCTGCGCGTTCGTGCAACTCAAGCCCGGCGCGCACGCCAGCGAGGAGGAGTACATCCAGTGGTGCCGCGACAACCTGGCGAAGTTCAAGGTGCCGAGGAAAGTGGTGTTCGGCGACTTGCCCACGACGGCGACGGGCAAGATCCAGAAGTACGTGCTGCGGGAGAGGGCGAAGGGCCTGCAGGCATGAGAAGGGTGCTCAACGTCGGCGGCAATAGCAAGGAAATCCCGCTGCCGCCCGTGTACCAAGGTTGGGAGAAGGTCCTGCTGGACGTCGACGCGCGGGTAAAGCCGGACGTGCTGTGCGACGCCCGGGAACTCGCGCGCCTGCCCGGCAACGAGTACGACGCGGTGTATTGCGCCCACAACCTCGAGCACTACCATCGGCACGAAGTACCGAAGGTGCTGGGAGGATTCCGCCACGTGCTCAAGCCGCGGGGCTTCGCCCACGTCTGCGTTCCGGACATGGCGGAGGTGATGCGCCAGATGGTGCAAAAGGACCTCGACATCGACGACGTGCTGTACCAGTCCGCCGCGGGACCGATCACCGTGCGTGATGTGATTTACGGCTACGGCGTCGAGATCGAGCGCAGCGGCAACGATTTCTTCGCGCACAAGACCGGCTTTACGCTCAAATCCCTGGACGCGATGCTGCGGTCCTGCGGTTTTCCGTTCATTTTTATCGGGACTCGGTCCCTGGAGGTCATGGCACTGGCGTTCAAGGAACCGCCAGACGAGGAGGCGCGCAAGGAGCTGAACCTGCCCGCCCGCTAGCGGAACAGTTCCTGGTCCTTGTAGGAGGCCGCATCCTCGATCGGCTCGAGGTGCGTCAGCACGGCGGTGCCGGGCAGGAGGGCGCGGATCCGCTCCTCGATCTCGTCGGCGGCGCGATGGCCTTCGCGCACGCTGATTTCCCCGGGGACCAGCAGGTGCAACTCCACCAGCCTGCGCCGGCCCGCCCGCCGCGTGCGCAGCGCGTGGTAGTCCAGGCCCTTCGCCTTGTAGGGCTCGAGGACGGCACGGATGTTCTCCAGTTCGCTCTCGGGGAGCGCGCGGTCCATCAGGCCCCAGACCGAGCGGCGGATGACGCCCACGCCCGTCCACACGATGTAGACCGCCACGGCGATGCCGATCAGCGGATCGACAATCAGCCAGCCGCTGAGCGCGACCGCGCCAACGCCGAGGACGACGCCGATGGAGGTCCACACGTCGGTGAGCAGGTGATGCGCGTCCGCTTCGAGCGCGACGGAATTGTGTTGCCGCGACGCCCGCAGCAGCACCAGGGCGACGGCGAGGTTGATCGCCGTCGCCGCCAGCGAGATGACCAGGCCCACGCCAATTGCGTCGATCGGCTGCGGTGCGATCAGCCTGGGCAAGGCTGCGGCGACGATGGCCAGTGCGGCGACGATGATCAGCACGCCCTCGGCCACCGCGGAAAAGTATTCCGCCTTGCTGTAGCCAAACGGATGCTTCTCGTCCGGCGGACCCACGGCCACGCGAAGCATCCAAAGGGCGAGGAGGGCCGCCCCCAGGTTGACGAAAGACTCGAGCGCGTCCGAAAGCATGCCTACCGAGCCCGTTACCCAGGCGGCAATGCCTTTGAGCGCCATGGTGATCAGGGCGGCGACGATCGACAGCCAAGCGTACGAGGCAAGGGGGGCCATCCGGCCAAGCGTATCAGCCCATTTGCTTCCGGGCCCGGATGGTTCTAGCATGGCGTTCCGGGCTTCTTGATTGAGGGTAGACCCATGGCAAACAAGGCCTTAGCAACGAGTCTTATTGCGCTACTCGCGGTTTTGCCCGCAGGCCAGGCGTCTGCCCAGGCAGCCCCTGCAAAGCCCGCCGGAATGGCGGTCCAATCTGGCGAGCCCAAGGCCACCAAGACAGCGGCGAGCAGCAGCAGGAAGGCCCCGACCAAGGTCAACGAGGACGCCCGGCACTGCCTTGACCTGGCCAGCACCGTCGAAATCGTGAAGTGCGCGGAGCCGTACCGCTACTGACTTGAGGGGCGCTGCGTCCAGGCGCCTGTTTCGTCAGCGGTTTCCACCTGCAGGTCTCGATGGGATTGCACGTGCTGCGGCCCGGGCATAAGCTAGGTCGAGTGAGCAAGAAGATCGCCCTTGGATTGGCTGCCCTCGCCTGCATCGGCGTTGCCGCGGTCGTCCTGTTGCCTGAAAGGACTTCGGCCCCCAATGGCACCGCCGCGACGGCTGCGGCGGTCAAGGGCGCCGCTGCGCGATCCGAGGAAAGCCGTTTGGCCGCGTTGCCGTCGCGCGAAGGCCTGGGCAAGCAGCGCAGCGATCCGTTCGGCGTGAGCATCGCGCCGGCGCCCCGCGCGCCGGCGCAGGCCGCCGCGCCCAAGGCGCCGCCGGCGCCGCCGACGGCACCGCCGATGCCTTACCGGGTCGCCGGCCAGCTGGTGCGCGATGGCGTGCCGCAGGCAGTGCTTGCGCGCGACGACCGCGTGATTTTCGTGCGCGAAGGCGAGATTCTGGACGGCGGTTACCGCGTGGAATCGATCAGGCCGGACGGCGTGACGCTGGTGTACACGGCGCTCGACGCGCGCGAGACCCTCCCGTTCTCCTCGGTGCTTCCCGCGCCGAGAGCGATCGCGGCCGCGCCGGCCGCGAACGAGCAGAAAGCCGCTGCAGCGCAGCCGGCGCGGCTGCGGTGGGAAGGGCCGAAGCAGGTGCAGGCGGGGAGCAACTTCAACGTCTCCCTCATGATCACTTCCAATCAGCTGGTGCGCGGTTCCCCGGTGCAGCTCAGCTACGATGCCAAGCTGCTCGAGCCGGTGGCGGTGCGCGCCGGCGATTTCTTCGCCAACGGCAGCTTCACCTATCGCGTGAATCCGGGCGGCTCGATCTTCGTGGGGGCTTTCGGCAAGGGCGCCGTCGCCGCGGACGCCGAGTTCCTGGTGGTGACGTTCAAGCCGATCGGCTCGGGCGGCGTCGCCGAACTCAATATCTCGTCAATGGTGCTGCAGGGCGCCGCGGGCAGCGCCGTGGTTCACGAGCCGGTCGCCGCCTTCCGCACGTCCATCACGCAGTAGCCGAGGTCTTTTGTGCCGCCCGGTCGTTGCGCGACGGCCATTGCTCGGCGAGATCGGAGAAGTACGTCTTGAGGAAAGCGTTGAAGCCCTGCGCCGCGCTGGAGAGCTTGCGCGCCCGGCTGGCCATCCAATAGAAATCGCTGGTCACCACCGGGCCGACGATCGGATGCATCGTGATCCTGCGCTTCGCGCACGCCGGCGCGGCGAAGATCGGGACCACGGCCACACCCGCACCGACCTCCACCATCG
>Ga0137436_1000552_pt1 | contig 10837 bp, 8 predicted proteins | sample EasRivERMGT119_2_FD_102328 | JGI IMG/M metagenome (GOLD analysis project Ga0137436, IMG submission 102328) | Soil microbial communities from meander-bound floodplain in the East River, Colorado, USA - East River MetaG ERMGT119_2 | ecosystem: Environmental > Terrestrial > Soil > Floodplain ...
CGCGGTCGCGCGCGGCCGGAAGGACGGGTCGTACGCGGCGGCGTCGTGGGTCAACCTCGGCTGTCTCGCGGCGGCGCCCGCGCCGACGCCCTCGCCCGCGCCCCGGGGCGGCGACGGCGACGAGGGACCGCCGGCAGAGCGGAAGCGGGTCGCCTGGTTCGGCGACCTCGACGGCGACGGGCACGCGGAGATCGTCACGCGCGAGGGGCTCGACACGAAGAGCGGCATGAAGCAGGCGAAGAAACCGCACATGCGCTACGCGATCCACGCCCTGCGCGCCGACTTCACCGTCGATCCGACGCCCAAGCGCGCGTTCGAGGCCGAGGGGTATGCCTTCAGCGGCGCCTTCCAGGACGACGTGGATCTCGACTTCATCGACCTCGATGCCGACGGCCGGAAGGACCTCGTCACGGTCACGCTCGACTTCTCGGTCTTCCAGCTCCTGCGCGTGATGACCGCGAAGAAGATCGGCATTGGGCTCGAGTTCCACGTGCTCTCGCACAAGCAAGACGGCGCCTTCGCGCTCGTCGAGGGCCAGACGCTCGACGAGAAGCTTCGTCTCGACCTCAACCATCTGGAAGTCTCGCGCCTCGGCCAGTTTCGCGGCGACTTCGACGGCGACGGCCGCATCGACTTCGTCCATCTCGGCAAGGGGAAGGACGTGACGATCCACCGCGGCCAGCCCGGTGGGCGCTACCCGGAGAAGCCGGATCTTGCGATCGTCCTCGACGAGGAGCCGCAGGACGTCATGCTCGTCCGCGTCACAGATCTCGACGGCGACGGCCGCTCCGACCTCGCGATCACGCGTACGCTCGAAGAAGGGGAGGCGGGCGCGACCGCCCCGGCACGTCTCGAGCTTCGGCTGTCGGGAGGTGCCCCGTGATCGGCGCGTGGTGGACGCTTGCGCTTGCCGCCGCCGCACCGTCCGCGGAGAAAGCGCCGGAGCCGCCGCACGCGGAGCTGCAGAAGCTCGACGACGGTACCCGGATCGATCTCAAGCTCGACGGACCTGTGCTCGGGCTGGCCGTCGCACGCCGGGAGGGCGACCGCCGGTGGGTCCTGGTCCTCGTGGGTCGCCCCGAGCCGCAACGAGGTCCGACGCCTTGCGGGGTCGAGTCCGCCGCCGACGCGAAGCCGCGCGGCGATGCGAGGCTCTTCGGTTGGAACCCCGACCATCCCGAGACGCTTTCCGCCCTGGGCCGCGACCTTCCGGAGGGGGCGATCGATACCGCGGACCTGGATGGCAACGGCGTGGACGAGATCGTCCTCTTCGGCGAGACGGGGATCGCGGAGCTGCTCGTGGACGCGGAGGCCGGTACGACGACGGTTCGTGAGCTCCTCGCCGGTAGGTACTCCCAGGTCTGGGATGAGGAGGGGAGGGATCCCGCGCTGCGCGCGGTGTCGATCGGGGCGCTTGCGACCTATCGGCGTGGCGAGGGGGAGGCGATCCGCCCCGTGAGCGATCTCGAGCTGCCGATTGTGGTCTCGCGGCGCGGGGAGGGCGTCCACGTGCGGACGACGTCCTTCTTGCCTGTCGATGGGATCGCCGACGGACGAGTCCGCTTCGTCGCGGGACTCGAGCGCATCCCGGACTTGCGCCGGGTCAGGACGCTGCTTCTGGATCCGGAAGGGCCAGCGGAGTCTCGCGTCATCGAGGCCTGGGCGCGCTTCCCTTCCCGCGAGCGGGCGCTCGAGAACGAGGTTGCGCTGCTCGATGGCTCGCCCGTGCTCATCGTCCTGACGACGCCCGCGGACAAGCTGAGCCTGTTCGGGGAGAAGCTACTGCGCGTTTTCCCGCTCGCGGCGGATCGCACGCGCTCCGGGCACCCGCCGCTCCTGGCGGACGAGACCGGCATCAACCTCTGGCAGGGCGGGACCCCCGAGGTCCTCGACCTCGACGGTGACGGCCGCGACGATCTCGTGCTGGCGTACTGGAAGGGCCTCAAGGACAGTATCGCGGCCCTCGAGGTCCGGAAGCGCCTCCCGGACGGATCGTTCGCCCACGCAAAGACGTTTGACTTCGACGTCAAGGACGGAGATCGCGGCTGGACGTTCTATGGCCGGGATCTCGACGGTGATGGGCGTCCCGACCTCGCGTTGCGCGCGGAGGGGGCATTTCTCGTCTACCCCGGCTCGCCCGGAAGCCAAGCGATCGAGCACCCCGTCGCCAAGGTCCCGAGCCGTCGCATCCCCCTCGCGTCCGATGCGATGCTCAGCATTACCGCCCAGAGCATGTCGTTCGGGCCGCAGGGCCTTTCGGTCGAGTACGACGTGGACGCCCGTCTCCCGCGCTTCCTCGATCTCGACGGCGACGGCCGGGTCGAGGCGATCCTCGCGGGTGGCTCGGGGGCGGCCGGGCGCGTCGTGATCGTCCGCTTCCGCTGAACGCTGCGGTTTTCCCTCCGCGCGCGATGCGTTGACGGCCCCTCCCCGCCTGGCTATCCTGCCACGGTTTCGGCGGCTTCTTGGTGGGAGACATGGCGGCGACGACAGTGCGGATGACGCTCGAGAGCGACGTGCGTCTGGTCGACATCGCGCACGCGGCCTCGGAGACGATGGCGGCGCTCGCGGGGTTCGACGAGGACGACGCGTTGAACGTCGGCATCGCCGTGCGCGAAGCGGTGATCAACGCCATGAAGCACGGCAACCGCGCGGACCGCTCGAAGAAGGTGGGCATCGTGCTCCAGGCGACCGGCAGTGCGGTGAAGGCCCGCGTGAAGGACCAAGGCGTCGGGTTCGATCCGAGCGCCACGGCCGACCCCACCGCGGGCGACAACGTGCTCAACACCTCGGGTCGCGGACTCATGCTGATGCGCGCGTTCGTGGACCACGTCGATTTCAAGTTTCGCGAGGGACGCGGCATGGAAGTCACGCTCGTGAAGAAGCGCGCCGCCCGAAAGCCCAAGACGATCCTGGCCTCGGCTCGGTCCTAGCGGCCGGCCCACGGAGGAAGCGAGTGATGAAGACGACAGTGCGGATGGTCGGTCAGGTCGCCGTGGTCGACCTCTCGGGGAAGATCACGATCGGTGAAGGGGACGTGGTCCTCCGCGACAAGGTCCAGGAGCTGCTGGAGCAGGGTCAGAAGAAGATCCTGCTCAACCTCGAGAAGGTCTCGTACATGGACTCGGCGGGGATCGGCGAGCTCGTCGCTTGCTACAAGCGCGCGCGGGAGAAGGGCGGCACGGTCAAGCTCCTCCGGCCGTCGGGCAAGGTCGAGGATCTCCTCCAGCTCACGAAGCTGTGGGAGGTGTTCGAGATCTTCACGGACGAGCCGCAGGCCAACGCGTCCTTCTGATCAAGGTTTGCGGCGGCTCTCCGCAAGCCGCCGCTTCCAGCGATCGACGAGCGCCAGCGCCTCGAGCGGCGTCAGCCGCTCGGGGTCCTGGTCGAGGATCTCGTCGAGCACGTCGCCTCCCACCGCGGGCGGGGCCGGCGCTGCGGCCGCCGGCGCGAACAGCGGCCGATCCGAGGCGCTTCGCCGCGGAGCCTCCTTTCCCGCCCGGCGCGCGCGCCGCGGCATCCCGTCACCGCCGTACTCGTCGCGCTCGAGGTTCGCGAGGATCTCGGCGGCGCGGGCGACGACCTCCCGGGGCACGCCCGCCAGGCGCGCGACGTGGATCCCGTACGAGCGATCCGCGGCACCGGGCTCGACGTGATGGGTGAACACGACCCGCTCGCCCCACTCCTTCACCGCCATCCGCAGATTGACGACGCCGGTGAGGGTCACGGCGAGCTCGGTGAGCTCGTGGTAGTGCGTGGCGAACAGCGTGCGCGGCGTGCCCCCGGGGGCTCCCGCGAGCGCCTCGGCGACCGACCAGGCGATCGCGAGCCCGTCGAAGGTCGAGGTCCCGCGGCCGATCTCGTCGAGGAGCACGAGGCTATGCGGCGTCGCGTGGCGCAACAGGTTCGCGGTCTCCGCCATCTCCACCATGAACGTGCTCTGGCCCTCGGCGAGGTTGTCCGACGCACCGACGCGGCAGAAGATCCGGTCGGCGATGCCTAAGGTCGCCTCCTCGGCCGGCACGAACGAGCCGGCCTGCGCGAGCAGCACCAAAAGCGCGTTCTGGCGTAGGAAGGTGGACTTCCCGCCCATGTTGGGGCCGGTCAAGATCGCCAGGCGTCCGTCGTCCGGCGTGAGCTTCGCGTCGTTGGGGGTGAAGCGCGATTCGACGAGCGTCTGCTCGACGACCGGATGCCGCCCGGCAGTCACCTCGAGAACCGGCTCCTCGACGAGCCGCGGCCTCCTGTAGTCGCGCTCGGCCGCGACCTCGGCGAGCGCCGTCAGCGCGTCGAGCGAAGCGATCGTGCGCGCCGCGGCCTTGATCCGAGCGGCCTCGCGCGCGACTTCGGCGCGCAGCGCGACGAACAGGTCGTACTCCAAGGTTTCGATCCGCTCCTGCGCCGAGAGGACCTTGCCCTCGAACTCCTTGAGCTCGGGCGTGTCGAAGCGCTCCCCGCCCGCGATCGTCTGCTTGCGCTGGTAGTGCGCGGGCACCAGGTGGAGGTTCGCGCGCGAGACCTCGATGTAGTAGCCGAAGACCTTGTTGAAGCGCACCTTGAGCGAGGCGATGCCGGTCGCCTCGCGCTCGGCGGCCTCGAGGGCGGCGATCGTGGAGCGGCCGTCGCGGCGGATCGCGCGCAGCTCGTCGAGCTCGGCGTGCAGCCCGTCCCGGATGAGCCCGCCCTCGCGCAGCCCCGCGGGCGGGTCGTCCCCGAGCGTGGCGGCGAGGCGGGCGTGCAGCTCGGCGCAGGGATCGCACGAGGCGGCGCGGCGGAGAGGCTCGGCCCTCGCGTCCGAAAGCTCTCCGGCCAACGCCGGCAGGCGGGCCAGCCAGTCGCGGATCCCGAGGAGGTCGCGCGCGCCGGCGGTGCCGGCCACGGCGCGCGCCAAGAGCCGCTCCACGTCGAGCGTCCCCCGGAGGTGCTCGCGGACGGCGGCGCGGACACGCCCGCGCGCGAGCCCCTCCTCCACCGCGTCGTGCCGCAGCGCGATCTCCGCGCGGTCCACCAGCGGCTCCGAGAGCCAGGCGCGCAGCGCGCGCCCTCCGGCGGCGGTCAGCGTGCGATCGATCGCTCCGAGAAGCGATCCGGCGCGTCCGCCGTCCCGGAGCGAGCGGTCGACCTCGAGGCTCCGGAAGGTCGCGGGGTCCATGCGGAGGTGGCGCGCGGGATCGTGCACGGAAAGCGCGTCCACGTGCTCGAGCCCGCTGCGCGTCGTATCGCGCACGTAGGCGAGCAGGCCGCCGGCCGCCGCGACGGCGGCGGGCCTTCCGGTCATGCCGAAGCCGTCGAGCGCTTCGACCTGGAAGTGGCGCTTGAGGAGCTCGGCCGCGGCGCGCGGCTGGAACGTGAACGGGTCGGCGGGCGTGACGGCGGGGCCCTCGATCCCGGGGCCGGCTTCCCCCTCGGCGTGGACGATCTCACGCGGGTGGAAGAACTCGAGCCGCTCGCGGAGTCGCGCCTCGGCGCCCTCCCCGGAAGCCTCCCAAGCGAGCAGCTCGCCGGTCGCGGTGTCGAGGAAGGCGGCGCCCGCGCGGTCGCCGACGCGCACCACCGCGGCGATCCACGCGTTTTCGCGCCGCTCGCCGTCCTCGGGGTCGTCGAGCGTGCCGGGCGTGATGATCCGCACGACGTCGCGCCGGACCAGCCCCTTCGCCTCGCGCGGGTCCTCGACCTGATCGCACACCGCCACGCGGTGCCCCGCGCGCGCGAGGCGCGCGGCGTAGGTGTCGAGCTGATGCCACGGAAAGCCGCACATCGGCGCCGCGTGCGCCGTCCCCTTGCCTCGCGCGGTCAGGGTGAGGGACAGCAGCGGGCTCGCGGTGCGCGCGTCGTCGTCGAACATCTCGTAGAAATCGCCCATGCGGAAGAGGAGGATCGCGCCGGGATGCTCGGCCTTGAGCGCGCGGTACTGCCGGAACATCGGTGTGGTCGCGGCGGCGTCCGACATGGGGCGAGCGAGTATAGAGCAGGGGTCGTGCTATAAACCGGCCGTGGAATCGGAGCCGCTCGCGCAGGAGCTCACCGACCAGGATCGCGTGCTGCTCGTCTTCGCCTACCTCGGTCCGCTCGCCCTCTTGCCGCTCATCGCGGCGCGGCGCGAGTTCGTGAAATGGCACGCGAAGCAGGGCGCGCTGCTGGCGCTGGTGACGGCCGTCCTGTGGATCGGGGCGCGCGGGATCTACCTCCTCGTGCGCGGGAAGCTCTGGGCGCTGGTCGGCGTCCTGTTCGGGACCGCGGCGGGGCTCGTCGCGCTGGGCCTCGTCCTGCTGCTCCTGTTCTGCATCGTGCGGGCGCTCGAGGGGGAGCGCTTCAAGATCCCCCTCCTGGGCGACATCGTCGACGCGCTGTAGTGAAGAAACGGGGACAGCTACCGATTCTTCACTCCGGGTCGGGGGGAAGCTCCCACTCGCGGTTCTGGAAGATGAGGACCGCGTACCCCTCGCGGAAAGCGGTCTCGCGGATTGGTCCGCGGCGGAGCGCGTACTCCAGGGCCGCCGCCGTGAAGCGCCCTTTGAGCGCCTCGAGCTCCGACGTCAGGCCGGCGCGCACCTGGGGCTCGAGCGCGACCGTGGGCACGCCGTCGGCGCCGGCCTTCATCGCGACGGCGCCGCGGCCCTGCACCTCGCGCACCGCCTCGAATTCCGCCTTCATCGCCGCTTCGAGCTCCTCGCCCGACATCGTCTGGAACGGCTTTCCCTCGGCGCCCACGGCCGGGAGCGCCGGGAGTCCCGCCGCCATCATAGCCACGCGAGAGGCGTAGCGCGGGTCGTCCGCGTTTCCGGGGTCGAGCTGGACGACCTTCTTCCAGGCCTCGGAAGCGAGCTCGTACTTCTTCTGACGGCCGCGCGCGATCGCGAGGGCGTTCCAATCGGCGCCCTCGACCTCGCCCATATCGGTGAGCTTGACGAGCGCCGCTTCGGAGGCGGCGTAGTCCCCGCGCGAAACGGCGACGGCGGAGGTGTAACGCAGCGCCCAGCGGATCGGGCCGGCGTATCGCTTCGACTTCGGATCGAACGCCTCGATCGCCTTCGCGTACCACGGCATCGCGTCCGCGGGCCGACCCTGGTCCTGGTAGAGCTTCCCGAGCTCGAACGCGTCGATCACGCCCGACGGCTTGGGCCGGCCGCCCGCCTCCTGCGACCGCGTCGCGAGCTCCGCCACGCGCCGGGCGTCTTGCGAGCGGTTGAGGTTCGTGTAGGTGTTCGCGAGATAGAACGGAATCTCGAGGGGCGCGCCGTCGACGTTCTCCCGCTCGAGGGCCTCGCGCGCGCGGTCGAGCGCCCGGAGGGACGCCTCTTCGTTTCCCGCCGCTTTCTCGCAGTAGAACAAGCGGTAGAGCTGGGGCCCCGGGAGGGGGCCCGCCGCGTCCAGGGTCCTCAGCGCCTCGCAGGCCTCGGCGTACCTGCCCTCGTCGTAGAGCGCCACCGGGTCGGGGGCGGCCGGCGTTGCGGGCTTCGCCTGGACTGCCGCCAGTTCGAGACCGAGGACGAGCAGGAGCGGGACCGTCACCGAGCGCCTCCCCCGACATATTACCCAGGGGCGGCCGGGGCGTGTACCGTGAACGGATGCGCTCTCTCTTCTTCGCCGTGCTGCTCGCGGCCGCCTCCGGGGGCGCCCCCGCGCCCGATCGCAACCACGTCGTCGCCGGGTTGCAGGCCTGGCTCGACGGGACCACGCGCCTGGAGGCGACCTTCCGCCAGTCGCTGATCTCGGGCGCCTTGGGGACGACGACCGCCGAGTCCGGGCGGATGTACCTCGAGCGTCCGGGGCATCTGCGCTGGGACTACCTCGACCCCGAGCGGAAGTCGGCGCTGCTCGTCGGCGACCGCACGGAGCTCTACCTCGAGGAGGACCGGCAGCTGATCCGTGGCCGGCTCGATCCGGGCGGCGCGCTCTTCCCGCGGCTGCTCGCGGGGCGCGATCGCGTCGAGCAGGCGTTCGACGCCCGGCTCGTCGGGACGCCGGAGTCCTCCGGGGGGACGTTCAAGCTCCGCCTCGTGCCGCGCGGCGAGGCGGAGGGTCTGTCGGCGGTCACGCTCATGCTGCGGCCGGGCACGTACGCGATCGAGGGCGCCGAGATCCTCGACGAGACGGGGAACCGCACGACCTACAAGCTCGGCTCGGTCCGCCGGAACGGCCGACTGCCCGACGGGATCTTCGCCTTCGAGCCCCCGCCGGGCACCGAGATCGTCGATCAGCCGTAACGGGGGGCCGGTGTTACCATCCGCGTCACCTTCCCGGAGGGCCGCTTGAGCCGCACCGCCAGTTTCCTCAGCGTCGGCGAGCGCGCACTTCCCGCGCGCACCGTGGCGCCGGAGGACATCGTCGCCTCCGTCGCCCCGCGGCTCGCGCAGGTCGAGCGGATGTTCCGGGAGAACCTGACCTCGCCCGTGACGATCGTCGGGGAGATCGGCGAGTTCGTGGCGCAGGGGAGCGGCAAGCGCGTCCGTCCGACGCTCCACCTGCTCGCGTGCGACCTGTGCGGCTACTCGGGTCCTCACGACGTGACGCTCGCGACCGTCCTGGAGTTCATCCACTCCGCCACGCTCATCCACGACGACGTCATCGACGACGCCGCGACCCGGCGCGGCCGCCCCTCCGTGAACCGCCGCTGGGGGAACACGATCACGGTCCTCTTCGGCGACTATCTCTACGCGAAGGCGATGGAGCTCGCGCTCCAGGCGGGAAGCCTGAGGGTCATGGACCGTCTGGCCTGGATCACGCTGCGCATGACCGAGGGGGAGATGCTCCAGACCCGGTACGCGGGCCGGCTCGACCTCCCCATGGCGGATTACCTCGGTCTCATCGAGCGGAAGACCGCGGTCCTGTTCGGCGGCTGCTGCGAGCTCGCGGGCCTGCTCGCGGAGGTCGACGAGGTCGCCGAGGAGCGCCTCCGGCAGTACGGGCTTCAGATGGGGATGGCCTTCCAGATCGTGGACGACCTGCTCGATTTCACGGGGGACCCCGAGATCCTCGGCAAGCCCACGGCGAGCGACCTGCGCGAGGGGAAGGTGACGCTTCCCGTCATCGACCTGCTCGAGGGGAACGCCGCCGGCGGGCGCGAGATCGTCGAGCGCATCGCCCGGGGCGACGGCCGTCCGGGAGACGGCCCCGAGCTGATCGCGCTCCTCCACGGCTCGGGGGCGATCGAGCGCGCGGAAAAACGAGCACGCTCCCATGCCGACCTGGCGCTCGCGGTGCTCGACTCGTTCCCCGACGGCCCGGCCCGGCGAGCGCTCCAGGGCGTTCCGGAGCTGCTCATCTCGCGGAGCCGCTGAGCCCGGACCTCCCGTTCTACAAGATATGGGGGCGGGAGCGGATGCCCCCGCGAAATCTAGCGGTGCTTCGTGGGGCGGCGCTCGCTGCGCGGTGTTATATTTCCCGGCGCGGAGCGACGGTCCCTGATGCTGAAGATCGAAAAAGTCGAGATCTCCGGGTTCAAGTCGTTCTCCGACGCGACCGAGGTGCGCTTCCCCGACGGGATCACCGCCGTCGTCGGCCCCAACGGCTGCGGCAAATCCAACATCGGCGACGCGATCAACTGGGTGCTCGGCGAGCAGAGCGCGCGGATGCTGCGCGGCTCGTCGATGCAGGACGTGATCTTCAACGGCAGCGAGAAGCGCAAGCCTCTCGGCCTCGCCGAGGTCTCGCTCCAGCTCGCCGGACGGGTGAACGGGAACGGCGACGGCCCGAAGACGATCAAGATCACGCGGCGTCTCTTCCGCACCGGGGAGAGCGAGTACCTCCTCAACGACCAGCGCAGCCGGCTGCGGGACATTCAGGACCTGTTGCGCGACGAGCGCGTCGGGGCGCAGACCTACGCGACGATCGAGCAGGGGAAGATCGACCAGATCTTGAACGCCAAGCCGAAGGACCGGCGCCTCATCATCGAGGAGGCCGCGGGTGTCGCCGGGTTCAAGCACAAGCGCCGCCTGGCCGAGCTGAAGCTCGAGGCGACACAGGCGAATCTCCTGCGCGTCAACGACATCGTCCAGGAGATCGAGCGGCAGATCGGCTCGCTCAAGCGGCAGGCCGCCCGGGCGAGGCGGTACGGACGGCTGCGCGACGAGCTGCGCGCCAAGGAGGGGCTGCGATTCGCCGTGCGTGCGCGCCGCCTCGACGAGGAGCTCTCCGGCGTGCGCGCCGCCGAGCAGGCGGCACGGGATGCCGAGGCCGCCTCGGCGGCCCGGCTCGCTCAGCGCGAGGCGGGCGCCGTCGCCGGACGCGCCGAGCTCGAGGATGCCGAGCGCGTCCACCGGGACGAGGCCGAGACGCTCCATCGCGTGGATCTCGAGATCGAGCGCGCCGAGGCGCGGATCCGCGCCGCGCGCGAGCGCGTCGAGGAGGCGCGACAGACCCGGGCGCGCCTCGAGGCCGAGCTCGCGGCGCTCACCGAGCGCCGCACCGGGACGCACGAGGAATCGACCGCGCGCGCGGCGGAGCTCGCCGAGGAGTCGGCCGCGGAGACCGCGGCGGCCGCAGCGCTCGAGGAGCGACGCGTGCGGCTCGCGGATGCGGGCCGGGCTCGCGCGGCGCGTCACGAACACGTCGAGGCGCTTCGGGTCGAGCACCTCGCCTCCCTCTCGCGCTTGGGCGACGCGCGCAACCAGCGGAGGCTGGTCGACGAGGCGGCGGCGCGCGCCTCGGCGCAGCGGGAGCGCCTCGAGCGCGAGCGTGAGGAGGCCCAGGGCGAGCACACGCGGGTCGTGCAAGAGGCCGCCGGTCTCGGCTCCCAGGCGTCCCGCCAGACGGCGAGCGTCGAGGAGCTCCGCGCCGAGGTCTCGCGGTCGGAATCCGAGCTGGTGCAGGCGCGCAAGGAGCACCTGGAGGAGCA
>Ga0137436_1000553_pt1 | contig 10823 bp, 7 predicted proteins | sample EasRivERMGT119_2_FD_102328 | JGI IMG/M metagenome (GOLD analysis project Ga0137436, IMG submission 102328) | Soil microbial communities from meander-bound floodplain in the East River, Colorado, USA - East River MetaG ERMGT119_2 | ecosystem: Environmental > Terrestrial > Soil > Floodplain ...
AATCTCGTGGACCTTCAGCCAGTACGCGCGGCCGCGGTCGGAGAAAATCATGATGTAGGCGTGCGTGGACGCCACGAAGAGATGCGACACGAAGTCCTCTTCGCGGGTGCGCATCCCGATGCGTCCCTTGCCGCCACGGTGCTGGTTCCGGTAGTTGGTGATGGCGGTCCGCTTGATGTACCCGGTGTTGCTGACCGTGATCGCCATGTCTTCTTCGGCAATCAGGTCCTCGATCCGGAACTCGCCTTCTTCCGCGAGGATCTCCGTGCGTCGCGCCTCGCCGTACTTGTCCTGGACCCGGCGCAGCTCGCCGACGATGATCTGCATCACCAGCTTGTCGCTCGACAGGATGGCAAGGAGACGCTCGATCAGTTTCAGCAGCTCCGCGAGCTCGTCGAGAATCTTCTGGCGCTCCAGGCCGGTGAGGCGCTGCAGCTGCAGATCGAGGATCGCCTGTGCCTGGATCTGCGACAGGCTGAACTGCGTCATCAGGCCTTCGCGAGCCTCGCCGGGATTCTTCGCCGCGCGGATCAGCGCGATGACCGCGTCGATGTGATCGAGCGCGATCTTGAGTCCTTCGAGGATGTGGCGTCGCGCCTCTGCCTTCCGCAGCTCGAATTCCGTGCGGCGCCGGACGACTTCGCGTCGGAACTCGACGAAGTTGTCGATTAGCTCGACGAGCGACAGCACCTTCGGCCGGCCGCCGATGATGGCCAGCATGATGATGCCGAAGCTGCTCTGCAGCGCCGTGTGCTTGTAGAGATTGTTGAGAATGACGTCGCCGACCTCGCCGCGTTTCAGGTCGATGACGATGCGCATGCCGTCGCGATCGGATTCGTCGCGGATGTCGGAGATGCCTTCGATGGTTTTCTCGCGCACCAGGTCGGCGATGCGCTCGATCAGCCTCGCCTTGTTGACCTGGTACGGAATCTCCGTGATGACGATCGACGAGCGATCGCCCTTCTTCGACACCTCGATCTCCGTCTTCGCGCGCATGATGACGGCGCCGCGGCCGGTGAGGTACGCCTGCTGAATCCCGTGGCGGCCGATGATGTAGCCACCGGTGGGGAAGTCGGGCCCGGGCACGAGCTCGAGCAGTTTGCGCTGCTTCTCCGAGAGCGTCGGCGGCGCGTCGGACTGCGCGCTCTCGATCGTCCAGATGGCCGCCTCGATCACCTCGCCCATGTTGTGCGGCGGGATGTTCGTCGCCATGCCGACGGCGATGCCCGCCGATCCGTTCACGAGCAGGTTCGGGAACGGCGCCGGGAGGACGCTCGGCTCCTCGGTCGTCTCGTCGTAGTTCGGAATGAAGTCGACGGTCTCTTTGTCGAGATCCGTCATCATCTCGTCGCCGATGGCCTTCAGGCGCGCCTCGGTGTACCGCATGGCTGCCGGCGGATCACCGTCGATCGAACCGAAGTTCCCCTGGCCGTCAACCAGGGGCGAGCGCATGTTGAAGTCCTGCGCCATCCGCACCAGCGTGTCGTAGATCGACGCATCGCCGTGGGGATGGAAGTTCCCCATCACCTCGCCGACGATCTTGGCGCATTTCCGGTAGCCCCGCGTGGCGGAAAGCCCCATCGTCTTCATGCCGTACAGCACGCGGCGATGCGCAGGCTTGAGCCCGTCGCGAACGTCGGGCAGCGCTCGTCCAATGATTACGCTCATGGCGTAATCCATGTACGAGCGCTTCATCTCGTCTTCGATGTTGACCGGAATCTTGTTCTGCGGGATCGGTGAGGTCATGAATCTCTAGACGTCGAGGTTGCTCACTTCGAGTGCGTGGTCCTCGATGAACTTGCGGCGCGGCTCCACCTGGTCGCCCATCAGCGTCGTGAACATCTGATCGGCTTCAGCATGATCTTCCGCGCGCACCTGCATCAGTGTCCGGTTCTCCGGATCCATCGTCGTCATCCAGAGCGTGTCCGGGTTCATTTCGCCGAGGCCCTTGTAGCGGTTGACGGCAACCCCTTTTTTGCCGGCGGCGATGAAGTACTCGACGAAGTCATCGACCGTGGCAAGCGTCGTGTCCGGCTCCTTGCGTCCGCGCGTCGCTGCAGAAGCGGGCGTTTTCGGCTCCGCGGCCGGCCTTGTCCCCTCGTCAACAGGCGCGCCGCCGATGCCAGTGTCATCCGCCGCGGCAGTGTCCGGCTCCTCGACCGCTTCCTCAGCCACCGCGGACTCGCTGGCCTTGATCACAACCGGGAACCTGATGTCCTGGATCTCGCGATACGCCGCGTGAAGCGTGCGGTACTCGCCCGACCCGATGAAATCGACGCCGAGCGTGTATCGCCGCGGATACCCCTGCGATCGATCCTCGATCGTCAGCTCGAAAGCGTTGTGCTCGTCGTCGCGGCTCACCGACACCGTCCGCGTCGGCGTGGTCATTCGCGCCGCGATGACATCGAGCCTGTCGCGCTGCTCGAAGAACGACTTGTCGCGAGCGTCGACTTCGAGAAGCGCTGTGACGATCTCCGGCGGATTGCCGCGGCGCGTGACCTGCTGCAGCAGCTTGCGATACGACATCATGCGCTGCAGGTATCGCTCGAGGGTATCGCCGAACATCTCGCTGCCATCGGCCAGCCGCGCCACACGCGATTCGACCGCGCGCTTGATGAGGAACGTCTCGAGCTCGCGTTCGTCCTTGATGTAGGTCTCGGTGCGGCCGCGCTTCGCCCGGAAGAGCGGCGGCTGCGCGATGTAAATGTGGCCGCGGTCGACGAGCTGAGGCATCTGGCGATAGAAGAACGTCAGCAGCAGCGTGCGGATGTGCGATCCGTCCACGTCGGCGTCCGTCATGATGATGATGCGGTGGTAGCGGAGCTTCTCGATGTCGAAGTCCTCCGTCCCGATGCCGCAGCCGAGCGCCGTGATCATGGTTCTGATCTCGTCGCTGCCAATCATCTTGTCGAAACGCGCCTTCTCGACGTTGAGAATCTTGCCTTTGATCGGCAGAATCGCCTGGAAGCGCCGATCCCGGCCCTGCTTCGCCGAGCCCCCTGCGGACTCGCCTTCGACGATGTAGATCTCGCACTGCGCGGGATCTCGCTCCTGACAGTCGGCCAGCTTGCCTGGAAGGCCGCTGCCGTCGAGCGCGCCCTTGCGGCGCACGAGATCGCGAGCCTTGCGCGCAGCCTCGCGGGCACGCGCCGCATCCACGGACTTGCCGATCACCCGCTTGGCCACGACCGGGTTTTCTTCCAGGTACTGACCCAGCTTGTCGTTGACGATCGTCTCGACGATGCCCTTCACCTCGGTGTTGCCGAGTTTCGTCTTCGTCTGGCCTTCGAACTGCGGCTGCGGAATCTTCACGCTGACGACGCCGGTCAATCCTTCGCGGATGTCGTCGCCGCTGATGCTGGCGTCCTTGAGGTCCTTCGCCATGTTGCTCTTGGCGGCGTAGGCGTTGATCGTGCGCGTCAGCGCCGACCGGAACCCCGACAGGTGTGTGCCCCCTTCGTGCGTGTTGATGTTGTTCGCGAAGGTGAAGATCAGCTCCGAGTAGCCGTCGTTCCACTGCAGGGCAATCTCGGCGTCGATGCCGTCCTTGTTGCCCTTCATGAAGATTGGCTTGTCGTTGACGACGGCTTTGTTCTTGTTCAAGTGCTGGACGAACGACACGATGCCGCCGTCATACTGAAACTTGTGTGTCTTGCCGTCGCGCTCGTCGTCGATGGTGATGAGAATGCCGCCGTTGAGAAACGCGAGCTCGCGGAGGCGCTGAGCGAGCGTGTCGAAGCTGTACTCAATGGTCTCGAAAATCTGCGTGTCGGGCTTGAACGTGACCTTGGTGCCGCGTCGTTGTGTCGTGCCGGTCGCTTCCAGATCGCGAATCGGCGTCCCCCGCTCGTAGCTCTGCTGATAAACCTGCCCGTTGCGCCAGATCTCGAGATCGAGCCGCTCCGAAAGCGCGTTGACGACCGAGATACCGACGCCGTGCAGGCCTCCGGAGACCTTGTAGCTGTCGTTGTCAAACTTGCCGCCGGCGTGCAGCACCGTGAGGACGACCTCGGCGGCCGACTTGCCGCTCTCGTGACGATCCACGGGAATGCCGCGGCCGTTGTCGACGACCGTGACCGAGTTGTCGATGTGAATGGTGACGTTGATCTGATCGCAGTAACCGGCCAGCGCTTCGTCAATCGAGTTGTCGACGACCTCGTAGACGAGGTGGTGCAGTCCGGGCGCGCCGGTCGACCCGATGTACATGGCGGGCCGCTTCCGCACCGCCTCGAGCCCCTCGAGAACCTTGATCTTGTCGGCGCCGTAGTCGTCGACGGAGGTTCCGTTCCCATTCGGGCCCGGGGATGCCGGAGTGTCGGGAGTGAGGAGCGCTTCGGTCTGGTCGGTCTGCTGGTCGGGATGTGACACGCGTGTCCTTCAGGTGCTCGTCAGATTCGCATCGGCATGATCACGTAGGTGTAGTCGTACCCCTGCGCGCCGACGGGCGTCATTACGGCCTGGCTGACTTCGTCCTTGAGGGAAAGAGAGACCACGTCGGTTTCGACGACGTTCAGGAAATCCAGGACGTACTGAGCGTTGAACGAGATTGCAAGCGCGTTGCCCTGATAGTCGACGGCCAGTTGCTCACGCGCCTCGCCGAACTCGGAACTACTCGACGTGACTTCAACCTTGCCCTTGTCGATCTCGAATTTCACCGCACGTGACCGCTCGTTCGAGAGCAGGGCAACGCGTTTCACGGCATTGGTCAGGCGCTCACGCTCGAATTCGATATCTTTGTCGTTGCCCTTCGGGATGACGCGCTCATAAGCCGGAAACTGCCCGTCGATCATCCGCGAAATCAACATGCGGCCTCCCACCTCGAAGAACAGGTGATTTTCGCCGCGCTCGTAGGTGATGTCGCCGTCCGCCTCCGAGAGGAGCTTGCCGAGCTCGAGGAGCGTCTTCTTCGGCAGTATCACTTTCACTTCTTCGCCTGCCTTGATCGCCGGGTCGCCTTCGCGTTTCACGGTGACGAGCGCGAGACGATGGCCGTCGGTCGCCACCAGGCTCATCGAATCGGTGCGCAGCACGAAGAGCGCGCCGTTCAGAAAATACCTCGTGTCCTCGCCAGTGATCGCGAACTGTGTTTTTGCGACCATCTCGCGCAGTGCCTCGCGCGGCAGGGAAGCCCGCGCCACCCCGGTCGCTTCAGGCAGCGTCGGAAAGTCTTCGCGCGGGAGTGTCTGCATGCGCGAATCGAACTTGTCGGCGGAGACCTTCACGCCGTTCTTGTCCTCTTCAATCCTCACGTCGGTTTCGGCGAACGCCTTGACGATCTCGTACAGCTTCTTCGCCGGCAGGGTCAGCGATCCGCCCTTTGCCACCGACGCCGCGCACTTGCTGCGAAGCGCGACTTCGAGATCGGTCGCGAGCATGCGGACCTCGTTGCCTTTGGCTTCGATCAGCACGTTCGCGAGAATTGGAATCGTGTTCTTGCGTTCAACGATGCCCTGGAAAAGTTGCAGTTCTCGCAGAAGCTCGTTTTTTCTGACCACGAGTTCCATAGGCGTACGGTGACCTCGGAGCGGAGTGTCCGCCGTTAACGGAGCCTCAGTCAGGTTGTTCTTAACTCTGATCTAGAGGATCTGAAGGAGATAAAGAATTATACAGAAAAGAAGGTGCTGTGCAAAACAGGACGTGTGACGTTTAATCCTTGACTACCAATAATTTAGGCTGTGTACATTTCTGTGATTTCGGGACATGAAAAGTGCGCGGTTTCTGTGCGGATCTGCCCGTCTAAAATCATGCACAGGCGGCCGTTCAATCCGGCTGTGGACGCCCGCGCATCTACCGGAAAGACTGCAGAAAGTTGGTGATCAGGCTGTTGAAATCTCCGTCCCGCTTCCGAAGCTCTTCGACTTTCTTGATCGAATGGATGACCGTGGAATGGTGCTTTCCCCCAAAACTGCGCCCGATTTCCGGCAACGAGGCGTGCGTCAGCGTTTTGCAGAGATACATGGCGATCTGACGCGGCATCGCGATCGATTTCGAGTTATTTCGCGACTTCAGCTCGAAGACTTTGAGCTGATAGTAGTCGGAAATGTGTTTCTGAATCGACTCGATCGTGACCGCCTTTTCTTCCTGCTCGAGGACGTTCTTGAGCACCTCTTGTGTGAGCTCGAGCGAGATCTCACGCCCCGTTAACGACGCAAACGCGATCAACCGGATCAGCGATCCCTCAAGCTCGCGAATGTTCGACTTGATGCGCCCGGCGATATACATCGCAACGTCGTCCGGCAGCGGAACGGCTTCCGCTTCGGCTTTGCGCTTGAGAATCGCCACCTTCGTCTCGAGATCGGGCGACTGGATATCTGCAATCAATCCCCATTCAAACCGCGATCGAAGGCGCTCCTCGAGCGCCGGAATCTCATGCGGCGGACGATCGCTGCTCAGCACGATCTGTTTCTGCGCGTCGTAGAGCGCGTTGAACGTGTGAAAGAACTCGGTCTGCGTGCCTTCCTTCCCCGATACGAACTGGATGTCATCGACGAGCAGCACGTCCACGCTGCGGTACCGCTCGCGGAAATCGAGGATGCGATCGTAACGGACCGCGTTAATCATCTCGTTCATGAAACGCTCGGACGAGATGTAAGTGAGCTTCAAAGCCCCGTCGTGATGCAAGACGTATTGCCCGACCGCGTGCATCAGGTGCGTCTTGCCGAGACCCACCCCGCCATAAATGAAGAGCGGGTTGTACGAGCGTGACGGCGCTTCTGCGACGGCGCGACAGGCGGCATGCGCGAACTGGTTCGAGGGTCCGACGATGAACGTGTCGAAGGTGTAGCGCGGGTTCAGCCCTGCGGGGGGGCTGTTCTCGACGGCCGTCACTTCGACGCTCTCTGCCGGAACCGCTGGTGGCTCCGGAGGTGGCGCCGGGGAAGGACCGGGTTCCGCAACGAATACCAGGGAGGTCTCCGCGCGGCGAACCTCACCCAATGCTTCCGTCAGCACGACGGAGTAATGCTTCGTCAGCCAGTCCTTGAAAAGTGTGTTGGGGACCCGCACGGTGATTGCGTTTCCCCCGTCGGCGACGAATGACGTGGGCTTGAACCAGGTGGAGAAACTGTGGCGGTTAACTTTCGTTTCGATCCGGGCGAGGATCTGGTCCCAAATACTGGTATCCATTTCAAATATCACCCGAAAAACCGCTGAGAACGGGACTTTCGCCTCGTCGACCGCCCGGGAACCCGTGTTCCGCGCGACTGTGTCCCCGCGCGAGGCCACAAAATCGGGCCTTCCCGCGCTTCGCCGTGCAGAAAGTGGCGCAAAATCACGCTCGGCCGCTACAGTCCGGCTAAGGCCCTAGGTTTTCCACAGTGTTTTCCACAGTTGTGGAAATCTTGGGGAACAAACCGAAGCGTCTCCCTGCAAACCAAACCGGCAGGGATCAAATAGAATCCGGGACTGTAGCACAGGGCGTTGATGCGAGATCCCGCGTTGACACTCCGTTCCAGCGACGACTAGTATTGACAGTTCCGCCGGACTCCTCTGGCGCTCACATTTAGTGCCTCCGGATCTTTGATCCGGGCTGCGCTCAGGACATCATGAAGGGGAAGCGCACCTACCAGCCCAATACCCGTCGCCGCAAGAAGACGCATGGCTTCAGAATACGAATGGCGACGAAAAACGGCCGAATCGTGCTGAAGCGGCGCCGTGCGAAAGGTCGCAAGCGTCTGACCGTTGCTGACGAGTAGGGAGGCTTCTCGGGCGCCCACATGGAAGATCAGGGTCTGGGGGCGCCGGAGCGGATTCGCCGCCGGCCGGAGTTCGAGCGGATTTACAGCGCCGGCGTCAAGATCCACGGCCGGCTCATGACGGTGTTCGTCATGCCCAACGGGACCGCGACGCCGCGATTTGGCGTGGCGGCGACCCGGAAACTTGGTTCAGCCGTCGAGCGCAACCGGGCGAAGCGTCGGGCCCGTGAGCTCTTCAGGCGACGAAAGAACATTGGCGGCCTCGACATCGTCATCGTGCCGCGTCGGGAAATGCTCGATGCACCGTTCGCTACACTCGAAGCCGATTACACCGCTCTCCTCGCCCGTCATCGTGAGCCCGCCAGACGCGACGCACGTCGGCCTGGTGTCGGCGCTCGTTCTGGGACTGCTTCGAGTCTATAAGATCCTTATTTCGCCGCTGTTTGCCGGATCCTGCCGCTTTTATCCCTCGTGCGCCGACTACATGAGCGAAGCCATCCACGTCCACGGGGCTGTCAAAGGGATGTGGTTTGGCGCCCGACGCCTTGCGCGCTGCCATCCGCTCGGCACCCACGGCTTCGATCCAGTACCACGCCCGTGAAAAATTACTAAATGGAACGCAGGGTTTTCATCGCAATCATTCTGTCTTTCCTGGTGCTGTACGCGTACCAGGCGCTGTTTGTCCGTGCCACGCCACCGGCCACGGCAGCCAAACCAGCAGCGGCAACCACAGCCCAGACGCCCGTGCCGGCACCCGCAGAGAACGCTCCCGCGCCGTCCAAGGATCGGGTGGCGGCGACCGTTCCTTCTGCGACACCGGAACCGCAGGCGCTCGTGTCTGAACCATCGGAGCGGGAGATCACGGTTGACACAGCGACCGTGCAGGCCGTTCTCACGAATCGGGGGGGCCGGCTCGTGCACTGGCGATTAAAGGAGTACCGCGATCTCCAGGGCCACCCGGTCGATCTGATCCCGAGCGGACTTCCACCGACCGAGCAGCTCCCGTTTGCGCTTCGCGTGGACGAGGAGCAGGCGGGGGAGAGGCTGAACCAAGCAATCTATCGTGTGAGCGGCGACTCAGGGGGGCACGTCGATGCGACGCGCACGCCTGCCACGGTGGCGTTCGAGTACCAGGAAGCGTCGGGCATTCACGTCCGCAAGGAATTCCGATTCGATCCGAGCAACTACATCGTTGCATTCTCCGCGAGCGCGACGAACGGCGATCGATCGATGAACCCAACGGTTGTCTTCGGGCCGGGACTCGGCGATGTTGCAGCGTCGACAGGCAGCCGCGGCTTCTTCAGCGGGAGCAGCGTCCTCCCCCCGGAGGCGATTCTTCATCGCGCGGGCAAGGTCGAGAGAGTGGCGCTCGCGAAGATCAGTGAGCAACCGGTGCAGGAGGGACAGTTCCGGTTTGCTGGCGTTGAGGATCTGTATTTCATGGCCGCGGTCGTGAATCCGGGCCAGGCGCGGGTTGAGTACCGCCCCGTCGTCGTTGCCGGTCCAGCGAACACGCAGCGGCAGTTCATCTCGCAGGCCGTGCGTTTCGCGCAGCCGCCGATGAACGCGCGCTTCTTCGTTGGCCCCAAGCAATTCGATCTGCTCAAATCGATTGATCCCGAGCTCGTCCGCGCCGTCAACTTCGGAATGTTCGGGTGGCTCGCCGTTCCGCTTCTCGGCGCGCTGAAGTGGATTCACGGGTACGTCGGAAACTACGGCTGGTCGATCATTCTGCTCACGGTGCTCATCAACGTTCTGATCTTTCCGCTCCGTCATAAGAGCGTCGTATCGATGCGCCGCATGCAGGCGCTGCAGCCGCAGCTCAAGGCGATCCAGGACCGGTACGCCACCCTCAAGGTCACAGACCCCGCCCGTCAGAAGATGAACACAGAGGTCATGAACCTGTATCGCGAGAAGGGCGTGAACCCGGCGAGCGGGTGTATCCCGATTCTCATGACGCTGCCTGTGCTGTTGGCCTTCTACGCGCTGCTCGGCCAGGCGATCGAGCTGCGCGGCGCGGAGTTCGGATGGTGGGTCAAGGATCTCTCGCGGCCGGATCCGTACTACGTGATTCCGATCCTCGTCGTGGTGACGATGGTGTGGCAGCAGAAGCTCACCCCCGCGGCGATGGATCCGACGCAACAGAAGATGATGATGTTCATGCCGATCATGTTCGGCTTCATCTTCCTGACGACCGCCGCGGGCACGGTGCTCTACTGGTTCGTCAGCAACCTCTGGGCGATCGGCCAGCAGTACTTCACCAACTGGCTCATTGGTCCGCCGGTCGTGCCAACCGTCAGACCGGCCGCCGAAAAACGTCTCAAGAATGCGGGCGCCGGCCGCACCGCGGGCGCCGAGAAGCACTCATAGGCCTATGTCTTTGATGATGCAGATTGCCGGATTCGTCCAGAACGTCGTGAACGCCATGGGCGCGACACTTACCGTGAACGTCGAGGAGACGCCGGAAGGGACGCGCATCAACATCGAAGGCGAGGATGGCGGCGTGCTCGTGCGCCACGGCGGGGAAGGACTACAGGCGCTTCAGCATATCGTCGCGACGGCGTTCCGCAGGCAACTCGGCGACGACAACCGCATCGTCATCGACTGCAACGGGTTCCGTAAGGAGAAGGACGCGGAGCTTCGGCAGATGGCCACGTACATGGCGGAGAAGGCGCGTACGAGCGGCATTCCGCAGGAAATGGGGCCCCTCAATCCGTACGAACGCCGCATCGTTCACCTGGCGATCGCGGAAGATCCGACGGCGAGCTCCGAGAGCATCGGCGACGCGTTCATGAAGACGGTCATCATCTCAGCAAAAAAATGATTGGTGGTGGTTGGTAGTAGGTGGTTGGTGGACAACCACCAACCGCCAACCATCAACCACTAACCGATGTTTGCCACCGACGACACGATCGTTGCGATAGCGACTCCCCCGGGTCGCGCCGCCCTCGGGGTCGTGAGGATCAGCGGCCCACGCACGCTCGAGATTGCGGACGCGATGCTCGAGTGCCACGAACCCCTTCAGCCGCGGTACGCCACGTTCACGCGCGTACGCGGTGAGATGTCGAGGACTGGTGCGCTCGATGAAGTGGTCGCGACGCTCTTTGCCGCACCTCATTCCTACACCGG
>Ga0137436_1000554_pt1 | contig 10817 bp, 9 predicted proteins | sample EasRivERMGT119_2_FD_102328 | JGI IMG/M metagenome (GOLD analysis project Ga0137436, IMG submission 102328) | Soil microbial communities from meander-bound floodplain in the East River, Colorado, USA - East River MetaG ERMGT119_2 | ecosystem: Environmental > Terrestrial > Soil > Floodplain ...
CCCAGCCGCTTGGCGAGATCGCTGATGCCGATTTCGTACTCGTCTTCGGAAAACGTCTTGATGAGCCGCAGGGAATTCGCGACCGACGAGAGGCGAGTCCTGGATTTTGCGGAACGGGGTTTTCGTTCCATCGCGGACGTTCTCAAGCGGGTCTCGGGCGAGCCAGTCGCATTGCGACGGCGAAACTCGCGACCACGATAATCGCGACGCCGAATCCCATCGGGAGTTCGGCCCCCGCCAGCACTGCCGCGGCTTGCGCTGAAAGCAGCCGGGCCATCCCGAGGCTCGCAATTCCGATGCCGAGGAACGCGATCGCCAGGCCCATCACGCGCGAGGCCACCCGGGCGCGCCGGTCGGCGCGCTCGACCATGCGCGCCACCCATGCGCCGTTGAGGCCGTCGGTGGTCATCATTCCCAGCGTAAACACCAGCCCGAGTGCGACCGAAAACGGCCAGCCGCCCAGATGCACGCCCGTCAGGGAGAAAAGCGCCGCCTGGCTGACCGTATCGAAGGAAAGCGCAAAGGCCGCGCCGATCATCGTGATGACGGCGGGGTGGCTGGTCTCGGCGATTCGTCCCAGCCAGCGCCCCTTGAACCCCGTCAGGCGCACCACGCGGTCCGCGGGGGTGCGGAAAACCGCGACGATATTCGCGATTCCCAGCGCGAGGAGAAACACGATGGAAATCCATGCGCCGAGGCGCTCCAGCCATACCGGCGCCGCGCTGTCGTGCAATGTGGCCGCCACGAACCCGGCGACCAGCGTGACGATGGCGCCGTGGCCCAGAGAGAAGAAGCACCCGGACCAGCGCGCAAGCCGCGGCCGGTTTTGGCCGTTGTAGCGCGCGAGCCCGTCGATCGTCGCCAGATGGTCCGGATCCATTCCGTGCCGAAGGCCGAGGAGGAACACCATCAGCGCGAGTCCCGCGAGATCGTGCGGCAGGGACGAAGTCATCCTACTTCGCCTTGACGAGTTCGTTCCAGAACTTGAGCCACTTCTCGTCCTCGTCGATCAGCGTGATGGGATCGAGCATCAGGTAGGGAAAACCGCCGATGTTGCTTTTGACTTTCTGACTGGAGGGAAATCGGCCCATGGAATTGAAAAGCTGCTGCCCTTCCGGGGACAGCACGAAATCGGCGAAGAGCAGCGCGGCATTCGGGTGGGGCGCGTTCGCCGCGAGCCCGATCGCCTGCGGTCTGCCGATCACCGGTTCGACCGGCTTCCAGTCGATCGGCTTGTCCCGGCGTTTCATCGAATCCGCGTTGGAAGCATAGTTGGTCAGGCTGACGGGCACCTCTCCGGCTGCGACCATCTCGGACAACAGCACGTGCCCCTTGCGCACGTCGGGCTTCATCGCGACCAGCCCGCGGAAAAACTCCAGCGCGCGCTTCTCGCCCCAATGCTTCGCAAGCCCCGCCAGCCACTCCTGGTCGGTCGCCTCCAGGCCGATCCGCCCTTTCCATTTGGGGTCGAGGAAGCCTTCATAGGTCGCCGGCAGTTCTTCGCGGCGGACCTTGGCCGTGTTGAACGCGACGACGAAGTAATCGACGCGGTCGGAGATCCACATCCGGTGCGGGGGCACGCCCCAGGCGGGGATATCGGCGATGTAGGGACTGAAGAACCGGGCGGTCACCCGCTCGCGCGCCAGCGCCTCCAGCTCCGGGGCGTTGGTCTCGATGACATCGACGTTGTGGCGGCGCGCCTTCGCCTCGTTGAGCGCGCGCTGCACCACCGCGTCGCTGAGCGAGCGCCACAGCTGGACCTTGACGCCGTATTTCTTTTCGAACGCCTGGGTGAGCGGCACCGATTCCGAGGTGGCGAGGGAGGTATAGACCACCAGCGTCCCTTCCTGGCGCGCCCGCTCGATCAGGCGCTCGGTGCGATCGCCGCCCTCGTAGAGGTAGACCGCCGCATTCTTTTCCGGGGACTGCGCGCTCGCGATCGGGGCGCAAGCGGCGCTCAGAATCAGCCCCTGAAGCAAACTGCGGACGATCGGGCGGCTCCCCTCCATGGTTTCCTCCTGACGGCCTTTCTGGACTCGGCGGCCGATTGACGCTGGCCGGGATTATATGGTCGAATGGGCGCCGTTCGCAAAAGTTTGGAACCCTGTTCTGCATATCAGAACATGGCTTCCCCGGCCGAGAACCCTCCATGCCGCACGAGAAAGACACAACCCACTGGCACGAACCCACCGGCAACAGGAAAGCCGGCTTCGGCGAATTCAAGAAGCAGCCCACGCCCTACGACGCCTTCATGGAGTCCGAGGGCGTTCCCGTCTTCCGCGGCATCGGCATCCGCAGAGTGCAGGACCTGCCGCTCGTACCGTGGAAGCGCATGGGCGGGCGCGGCCACTACATCCAGCTCACCGGCACGGAAACCAAGTGGGGCTGTTACGTGGTGGAGATCCCTCCCGCCGGAGCGCTGAACCCCGAGCGGCACATGTACGAGGAGATCTTCCTCGTCGTCGAGGGGCGCGGCACGACCGAGGTCTGGCAGGAAGGCGATGCGAAGAGGCACGTTTTCGAATGGCAGAAGGGTTCGATGTTCTCGATCCCGATGAACGCCTGGCACCGCCTGGTCAACGCGACCTCGGGCGGCGCGCTGCTCCTCGCGGGCACCACGGCGCCGAACGTGCTCAACATGATCAACAACGTGGATGCGGTGTTCAGGAATCCGTTCGTGTTCCGCGAGCGCTTCAGCGGCGCCGAGGATTTTTTCAAGCCGAAGGACGATATCGAGCCCGACCCGGTGCGGGGGCTGGCGATGCGCCGCACGAACTTCATCCCCGACATCGTCAACTGCGAGCTTCCGCTGGACAACCGGCGCTCGCCCGGCTGGCGGCGCGTCGAGCCCTTCATGACCAACAACTGCTTCTATTTCTGGATCGGCCAGCACGAGAACGGCCGCTACTCGAAGGGACACGCGCACACCTCCGCCGCAGTCCTCATCTGCGTCAAGGGCAAGGGCTACACCTACACCTGGCCCGAGCGGCTCGGCGTCGCGCCGTGGAAGGACGGCCGCATGGACGAAGTGAAGCGCGTCGACTACGAGCCGGTCGGCATGGTGTCGGCGGCGCCCGGCGGCGCGCGCTGGTACCACCAGCACTTCAGCGTATCGAAGGACCCGTTTCGCCTCACCGCGTGGTTCGGCCCCCACAACCCGGGCCGCGACCCCGGCGCGCCGGGCGAGAAGGCCATCGACTACACCGGCATGGACATCCCCGACGGCGGCACCTCCATACCTTACTGGATGGAAGACCCGTACATCCGCAGGGAGTACGAGGAAACGCTCCGGAAGAACGAAGTGCCGAACCGCATGGACCCCGGGTGGTACGTTCCACCAGCGAGCGCAGCGACTCGGTGAAGTGACCGGTAAATTTCCCGTCGTCCCCGCGGAAGCGGGGACCCAGCGGCCTTCAAGCAACGACGCTGGATTCCCGCGTTCGCGGGAATGACGAAGCATGAGCGAAGCAGGCGGCAGGATCTTCTTCAGCAACGTCAGGCGTAGTCTCGAGACGGAAGACGAGATCCGCCTCACCAGCGTCGGCATCGACATCGGATCTTCCACCTCGCACCTCGTCTTCTCGCGCCTGGTGCTCGAGCGGCTGGACAACCGCTACGTCGTGTCCGAGCGCAAAATCATCCACGAATCCGAGGTCCTGCTTACCCCTTTTATCGAAAATGCGGCCGACGACACGACGATCGATGCAGCAGCGCTCGGCGGGTTCATCGACAGACAATACGAGCTCGCCGGAGTCGACCCTGCTGCGATCGACACGGGCGCCCTGATCCTCACCGGGGTCGCCGTCCGGCGCAGCAACGCGCGGGCGATCGGCGAACTGTTCGCCGCCCAGGCGGGGAAATTCGTCTCGGTGAGCGCGGGCGATGCGCTCGAAGCCACGCTCGCAGCGTTCGGCTCGGGCGCCGCTGCGCGCTCGATCCGGGAATCAGTCCGGGTCATGAACATCGACGTCGGCGGCGGCACGACCAAGATCGCCGTGTGCGAAGCCGGCGAAGTGATCGAAATGACCGCGGTCGACGTCGGCGCCCGCATCGTTTCATTCGACACGGAGGGACGCGTCAAACGCATCGAGGAAGCGGGCCGGCGTTTCGCTTCCGAGGTCGGGCTCTTGCTCGAAATCGGCAGGAAGCCGGAGGCGGCTTTGCTCGACGCGATGGCCGAGCGCATGGCCGATCGTCTGTTCGAAATCATGAGCCGACCGGTCCTTCGCGCCGAGTCGAGCGACCTGCTGCGCCTCGATCCGCTGCGCAACGAACGCAAACCCGAGGCGATTACGTTTTCAGGCGGCGTGTCGGAATATATCTACGGACGCGAGAACGAGGCCTTCGGCGATCTGGGGCCCGCCCTGGCCCGCGCGATCCTCGAGCGAATCGAGACCTGGGGACCGCGCATCGAGCCTTCCGACGAAGGCATCCGCGCCACGGTAATCGGCGCCTCCCAGTACACGATCCAGGTGAGCGGCAGCACCATCTTCGTTTCACCGCAAAGCGTGCTTCCTCTAAGGAACGTACCGGTCGTCACGCCGAATCTGCCGCTCGAGGACGAAGCTCTCGCCGTGGAGCGGATTTCCGAGTCGGTGCGCGCCGCGCTGCGCCGCCTCGGTCTGGACGGCGGCGAGCGGGCGGTGGCGCTTTGCTACCGCTGGAAGGGCTCGGCGACGTTTGCGCGATTGGAGGCCTTCTGCCGGGGAATCGCCTCAGGCCTTGCGAACGAGCTTGCACGCGGCCTGCCGCTCGTCCTGGTGGGAGACGGCGACGTCGGGGGACTGGTCGGCATCCACTGCCGGGAGGAAATCCGGCTCTCCAATCCGATCGTGTCGATCGACGGGATCGCGCTCAGGGAATTCGATTTCATCGACATCGGCGCGCTGCTGGAGAATTCCGGCGCCGTGCCGGTGGTGATCAAGTCGCTGGTGTTCCCGACGGCCGCACTAGGGCGCGCGAAGGCCGATACAACCGCTTAGGGTCCGACACCCGGGTTGAACGCCGGGCTGGGTATTACCTGTGGCTGTGTGCGTACGCTTCCCGCACGACGAGACACAGCGCGCTGACAAGCGCGGCAAGAGCAACAACGACTATCCATTCCATTACACGTTCTCCAATTCCTCGATGCGGCGATACGCGCGACGATTGATGATGACCACAACACCCGCGATGACAAGCGCAGCAACCAGCGCTGCTCCGACTATGATAGGACTTGCCGCTGCGTAGTTCTGCGCGAGCCACGCTACCATCGAGATGGTCCTTGCCCCCGTCAACGGCTGAGCTATTTGAAGAACAGGCTGAGCTGCGGCACGAAGACCAGAAGCAGCGTCACCAGCGCCATGCAGATGACGAACGGGAACGCGCCGGCGAAGATCTCGTGCAGAGTGATGCGCTGGTCGTCGAGCGTGGACTTGACCACGTAGACCGAGATACCGAACGGCGGGGTCAGCAGCCCGATCTCGATCGCCACCACGGCGACCACGCCGAACCAGATGAGATCTCCTCCGAGCGCCTGCACCACGGGAATCGCGAACGGCAGTGTGATCACCATGATCGAAACCGAATCGAGCATGCAGCCGAGCACGATCGCCAGGGCGACGTAGAGCAGAACGAATCCCTCCAGGCCGAAGCCGGCTCCGGCGGCGAGCGCGGAGAGCTGCTGCGGCAGGTTGGACATGGTGAGCATCTGGCCGAAGATGCGCGCACCCAGTATCAGGAAAAGGATCGAGACCGTGACGTAACCGGCCTCGACCGTCGTGTCCCAGAGACTCCGCCAGGTCAGCTTGCGGCGCCAAAGCGCGATCAACAGTGCGCCGAGCGCGCCTGCCGCCCCGGATTCTGTCGGGGTGAAAACGCCGCCGTAGATGCCCCCGAGCACGATGCCGATCAGAGCCAGGATCGGAGCGAGCTTGAGCGCGGCGCTCCTCACGCTCTCGGATTCCTCTCCTTCCGCGCCGGGCGCCGCGCCGCCGACCTGGGACGGCCAGAATACCGCGATGAGCACGATCATGATGGAGAATGCCGTCGCGAGCAGGAGACCCGGCACGATCCCTGCAAGGAACAAGGCCCCGACCGACTGTTCGGAGAGAAAGCCGTAGACGATGAACAAGAGGCTGGGCGGAATCAGCATGCCGAGGACCGAAGAGCCGGCGACCACGCCGACCGAGAAGCGCGGCGTGTAGCCGTGGCGCAGCATCTCGGGCGTCGCGATCTTGGTGAACACCGCGGCCGAGGCGATGGACGATCCGGTCACCGCGGCGAATACGGCGTTCGCCGCGACCGTTGCCACGCCCAGTCCGCCGCGCACCCTTCGCAGCAGCCAGCGCGCGACGTCGAAGGTGTCCTTGCCGACGTCGGAAACGCTGACGAGCAGACCCATCAGCACGTACAGCGGCACGACGCCGAAAAAATAGTTGTTGAGGTACTCCGTGGAGCTTTGCGACAGTGTGCGGATTCCCAGGCCCGGGTCCCCGCGGATCAGCCAGATTCCGGCGAAACCGGTGACGATCATCACGATGCCGATGGGAAGGCCGCCAAGGATGAAAACGACCATGCAACTCACCCCGAGCATGCCGATCTGCAGGTTGCTCAAGTCGAGCGCGGAGGCGATCCCGGCCGCGCCGAGCACGGCGAAGGCGATGACGACCGGCGGCCAGCCCGATCGCTCGCCGGGCGCCGGCCGAAGCCACGCAACCGCGGCTCTTCGCGCGGAATGTGCGAACCGAACGGCGAACTCGGCGCAGGTGACTGCCGCACCGAACACGATCGCGGCGAGGAACGGCCAGATCGGGAAGGTGAATACGCCCGGCGTGCCGGTGATCTCGCTTGTCGTCCAGGCGTACGCGAGTTTCGGCCACGTACCCCAGGTGATGGCGCCGAAGACCGCGGCCCCGAGCAGATTGAACAGCGCGACGAACGAGCGGGCGGCGGCCGGCCGCCTAGCCTCCATCGGCTCGATCAGGATTTCCACGCGGGTGAAGCGCCCCGCGTGCAGCGCGCTCGCCATCTGCAGGAACACCGCGGTGACGATCGAGTAGCCGACCATCTCGGCGGCGCCCAGGATGGGAGCGTTGAAGAGGTACCGTCCCGTAACGTCGCCGCAGATCAGGAACATCAGTCCGAAGATCCACAGCGTGCCGACGCTGCCCATGCCGAGCTCGAGGGCCGCAAGGCCCTGCGCTAAGCGCGCGAAGGCCCCGCCCGGCGCCCGGGCCGGCGCCGCGGCCGCCGCAGTCATGCCGGAAGCCAGCTCCGGCCGGAGCTCAGAGGCCCTTGTCCCAGTCGCGCAGTGGCTTAGCGCCGCGCTTGCGCGCCTCTTCCATGAACGTCTTCAGGACCACGCGTCCGGCTTCGCCGTTGCGCTTGGTCCAGTCGCCGGCGATATCGGGCAGCGCGGCCGCCCACTTCGCACGCTCTGCCGCGGGGAGTTCGGAGACCTTCACGTTCGGCATCTTGGCGAGGGCGGCCCAGGTGCCGGCTTCGCGTTGCGCGACCAGGTCCGCGCACATCTTGGCGTACTCGCGGCCGAGCGTCCGAAACAGGTCTTTCATGTGCGGCGGAAGCCCGTCCCAGGTCTTCTTATTCATCGCGAGCGCGCCCGAGAACACGGCGCCGAGGTCCACCTTGGTGATGTAGGGCGCAACTTCGTGAAGCTTGAACGGGATCACGCCGGTGATCAAGATCACCGCGCCGTCGGCGACCCCGGTCTGCAGCATGTTGTAGAACACCGGCAGCCCGGCGTCGACCGCGGTCACGCCGATGCCTTGCACGCGGGCCGCGATCGCGCCCGGGGCGAGCAGCTTCTTGCCCTTGAGGTCCTCCAGCTTCGTCACAGGGAACTTGGTGACGAGGTGGTAGCTGTCCGCGGCCTGGGCGCCGAGAAACACGGTGTTGTGCTTGGTCCACTCGGCGGCGAACGCCGGCACTTTCTCCATCAACTGCTCCTGGATCGCCGTCATCGCATAGACGTCGCCGCTGACGAAGGGGAAGTAGTACGCGACGTTCTGCAGCGGCTGCTTCGCCGGCTCCCACAGCGAGCCGACCCAGCCGATGTCGGCAAGGCCGTCGCCCACGCCCTCAAGCGTGTTGTTGAAATCGTAGAGCGCGCCGGCGTAGGCCTCGGTCCACTTGATCGTGTCCGGCGAGCCGGAGGCCTTGAGCTTCTTGTTCGACTCCGGGACGATGAGGTCCCGGAGCGGAATAGTCCACGGCAGCACCGGGGGATGGCTCGAGCCGATGGTCATCTTGTAGTCGGTAGCGCCGGCCGGGAACGCTGCGGCAGCGAGCAACGCGGCAATTACTGGGATTTTGCCTTTCATGTGTCGGCCTCCTTCGGGGTTAGCGGTTCTCGACCAGGGACAGGCTCTCGTCGCCGGCGAGGCAGCGGGCCTCGGGAACCCCGAGCTCGCGCCGCACGATGTTGGTTCCCTGGACGATAGCAACCATTTTGTGGAACGCGTGGCGCCGGCTCATACCCTCGCGGCCCATGCCGCAGTCCGTGGCGAGCACCAGGCGCTCCTTGGGGACGTGCTTCAATCCCCGGCGGACCATCTCGGCGACTTGATCGGGCGTTTCCACCTGCAGCGTGTGATGATCGACCACGCCGATCGCAACTTTTTTCTCCTTGATGCCGCGGCCGATCGCCTCCAGGTCCATGCCGCCGGAACTGCAGTTCTCGAACGTGATGACGTCGGCGTCGACGCGGTTGAGCGGTTCGATCGCCGGCGCGTAGCTCGGCTGCGTGTTGAAGATGCGTTGCGCCCCGGGGTTGCCCCAGCAGGTGTGGCACCAGATCTCGGCCTTGCCGCGCAATCCGCGCACCGTGTTGTTGAACACTTCCACCATGAAATCGGGGTTCAGGACCTTGTCGGTGAGTCCCTTCGCGGCGAGCAGGTGGATCTGCGGCTCTTCCATCTGGATCACCTTGCACCCGGCCGCGACCAGCTCGGTCAGCTCCTCGCGGAGCGCGTCGCTGATGGCGAGGATCGCCTTGCGCAAATCCTTGTAGTGAAGGTCGCGCACCGACATCGCGATCAGCTCGGCGGTGATGGTGCCGAACTTGACCGGGCGGGTCGTCAGCCGCTGCGCCGCCTTCCAGATCGCCGCGTACTGCAGCGTTCCCCGGCCGACCGGACCGACCAGATCGGGCATGACGCGCGCTTCCAGGATGTCGTGCAGGATGTGACCGCGCGGATGAACGACGCCGGCGCGCCCGCCCTCTTTCCTGTAGGCGAAAGCCCCGGCGAAACCGTCCATGCGGATCGGCGCGTAGGAAAACCAGTTGTGGCCGCCGACGTCGGAGTCGAAGCGGCAATCGCCGTCAGTGACGATATCCAGTCCGGCGACTTCCTGGTCGCGGATATACGAGGAGGCCGCGTCGAGATACTGCTCGCGGTACGCGCGATCGACCATCGCCTCTCGGAAATTGCGCCGGCCGAGATTCTCCGTATACCAGAGCGGCCGCGGCAGCGAGCCGATGATGGTCGTGGGCAGCACGATTCCCGCGGTCGCGGTGTACATGGAACTCGCCTCTCCTCCGGGGAGGATGCTACATCATCGCCATGCGTGCGGGTACGAAAACCAAGCCCACTTTCCCGAGAGTACTCGCGGCAACCGCCTCGCCGGTGGGCGTGCGCCCACCTCTCCCACGGCGTTCACGCCAGCCCGCTCGCGCGCGCCTCAGCCCTGCCCTGCCCGATCGAGAATCGCACCGATCCTCTCGGCGGTCACGCGCGCGCCATCGGCGGCGATGGGGCGCTGTGGATACGGTGTGGCAAGCACGTGCTCGATCTTCGACCGCAGGCATTCCGGCTCGAGATCCGCGGGCCCGATGGGATGCACGAAGCCCGCGGCGGCGAGCTTGTCGATGCGGAACCCCTGCTCGCTGTCGCCTTGCGACGGATACGCGAGCGATCGCGTCCGGGTGGTGATCACGTCCATCAGCGTGTTGTCGCCGCCCAGGCTGATCGACAGCGCGGACTCGAGCAGGTGGCGCTGGAAGTCGGGCAGGAAGGGCACGATTTCCACGTTGTCGCTGCGGACCTCGGCACGCAACCCCGCGAGTCCCTCCGGCGTGGTGCGCGAGGCGGCGGCGATCAGAAAGCGGTACTCGGGCAGCAGCGGCGCGGTGCGGATCGCCGAGCTCAGCATCTCGCGGCCGAGCTCGCCTCCGCCCTGGCTCACCAGGATCTTCCTCTGGCGCGGCGGGAACGCGGCCGGCGGCTCGGGTGCCACGTAGCCGGTGTAGACCACCTTGTCGCGGATGGCGTCGATCCGCGCAAAAGTCTCGTCGAGCCGCACGACGTCCGGGTCGCCGCGAACGAAGATCGTGTGGATGTCCTGGTTCACCATCGCGACGATCCGCTGCTCGGTGCGATCGTCGGCCGGGATCAGCACCTCGCGCACGTTGCAGAAGATCGGGATCGCGCCGCTGGCGGCGCGCACCGCGTCGAACAGCGCGTAGATCTCGCGCCGGAAACGGCGGCGGCCAAACGGAAAGAACTCGATTACCAGCGCGTCGTACGGCGGCCGAATGAACGCCGCCATCGCCGCGGCGCGCGCCTGCCACAGCTCGCCGATCTCGGTGCCGCCGTCGGCGTCGACGATGCCGCCGGTGTCGCTGTCGTGCAGCAGCGTCGGCAGCTTCAGGTTGCGGTAGTTCGGGTGCTCGATGCCGTTGCGGACGTCGAGGCCGCCCTGGATGAAGTCGACGTCGTGCCCCTGGTCGAGCAGCGCGCGCGCGATGCGCAAGCTCGAAGTCAAGTGCCCCATCCCGACCAGGCTCTGGCAGTAGTAAAGGAGCTTCCGGCGCATCG
>Ga0137436_1000555_pt1 | contig 10815 bp, 8 predicted proteins | sample EasRivERMGT119_2_FD_102328 | JGI IMG/M metagenome (GOLD analysis project Ga0137436, IMG submission 102328) | Soil microbial communities from meander-bound floodplain in the East River, Colorado, USA - East River MetaG ERMGT119_2 | ecosystem: Environmental > Terrestrial > Soil > Floodplain ...
CTCGCCGAGGTCATCGAGCCGCGCGTGGAGGAGCTGTTCTCGCTGGTGCAGCAGGTGCTGCGGGAGTCCGGGTTCGAGGAGCTGTTGTCCTCGGGCCTGGTGCTCACTGGCGGCAGCGCGGTGATGCAGGGCATGGTCGAGCTCGGCGAGGAGATCTTCCACATGCCGGTGCGCGTCGGCATTCCGCGCTACGCCGGCGGACTCGCCGAGGTGGTGCGCAATCCGCGCTACGCCACCGCGGTGGGACTGCTGCTCGAGGGCGTGCAGCAGGTCAGGCAGGGCCAGCTTTCACGGCAGGACGGTTCGGTGCGTGCGGTGCTTGGCCGCATGCGCGAGTGGTTCCAGAGGAATTTTTGACGTCGTACTCACTGGCAAGGAGGAAGCACATGTTCGAGATCGTAGACAGTCAGGCAGCGGGGCCGGTCATCAAGGTGATCGGGGTCGGTGGCGCGGGCGGCAATGCCGTGAACCACATGATCGAGCAGGGCGTCGAGGGCGTGGAGTTCATCGCCGTCAATACCGACGCGCAGGTGCTATCGCGCAACAAGTCGCGCAACCAGATCCAGCTCGGCTCGAGCGGGCTAGGTGCGGGCGCAAAGCCCGAGGAGGCGCGCGCAGTGGCGATCGCGGAGCGCGAGCGCATCGAGGAGGCGGTCGCCGGGGCGCACATGGTGTTCATCACCGCCGGCATGGGCGGGGGCACCGGCACCGGCGCGGGGCCGGTGATCGCCGAAGTCGCGCGCACGCTGGGCATCCTCACCGTCGCGGTGGTCACCAAGCCGTTCTCCTTCGAGGGCTCCAAGCGCATGAAGATCGCCGAGCAAGGCATCAACGAGCTGGCGCCGCACGTGGACTCGCTCATCGTGATCCTCAACGACAAGCTCGAAGAAGTGCTCGGCGAGGACGTAACGCAGGAAGAGGCGTTCAAGGCGGCTGACGACGTGCTGAATAGCGCGGTCGCGGGAATCGCCGAGATCATCAACCAGCCCGGGCTGGTGAACGTGGACTTCCAGGACGTGCGCACGGTGATGTCCGAACAAGGCATGGCGATGATGGGTTCGGCTGCCGCGAGCGGCATCGACCGCGCGCGCATCGCCGCCGAGCAGGCCATTGCCTGCCCGCTGCTGGAGGGCGTGAACCTGGCCGGCGCGCGCGGCGTGCTGGTCAACATCAGCGCCTCGCGCGCCAGCCTCAAGCTGCGCGAGACCAAGGAGGTGATGAACACCGTGCGCACCTTCGCTGCCGAGGACGCCACCATCATCTACGGCGGGGTGTACGACGACGCACTGGGTGACGAACTGCGAGTGACGGTCGTCGCCACCGGCTTGGGCGCGCCGATCGGCGCGCGCCAGCCCAAGCCGCAGCTGGTGGTGTCGCAAAAGACCGGCACCGACAACCAGCCGCTGGTAGCGGCAGGCGCGGTGGATTACAGCCATCTCGAATCGGTGCCGGCCGTGATCCGGCGCAATCGCGCTTCGACGGTCGAGGCGTTGCAACAAAGCGGCGTGGACAAGTACGACATCCCTGCGTTCCTGCGCAAACAGGCCGACTGAGCCGGCGCGCCGCACGGGCGGTGCAGCGCTTCCATCCTCCTTGCCGGAGGCGCTGCGCCGATCCCGTCTGTTAGAATCCGCCTTTCGCTCAAGAAGTTACGCATGCTCCGGCAACGCACACTGAAGTCCCTGATTCGCGCCCGCGGCGTGGGCCTGCACACGGGACAGCAAGTGAACATCGCACTGCGGCCCGCGCAGCCTGACACCGGCATCATCTTCCGTCGCGTGGACCTTGCCACGCCGGTAGATATCCCGGCGCGCGCTGATCTGGTCGGTGAGACCCGCCTGTCCTCGTGCCTCGTACACCAGGGCGTGAAGATCTACACGGTCGAGCACCTGATGTCGGCGCTCGCCGGCCTGGGCGTCGACAACGCATACATCGACATCGACGGGCCGGAAGTGCCGATCATGGACGGCAGCGCGGCGCCTTTCGCACTCCTCGTGCAGCAGGCCGGGCTCGAGGAGCAGGCGGCGCCCAAGCGCTTCCTGCGCGTGAAGCAGCCCGTCGAGGTGCGCGACGGCGACAAGTGGGCGCGCCTCGAGCCCTATGAAGGCCTGCGCCTTTCCTTCTCCATCGTGTTCAATCACCCGGTGATCGAGAAGACCAGCCAATCCGTCACGGTGGACTTCGCCGAGACTTCGTATCTGAAGGAGATTGCGCGCGCGCGCACCTTCGGCTTCATGCACGAGGTCGAGCGCCTGCGCGAGGATGGCCTGGCGCTGGGCGGCGGGCTCGACAATGCTCTGGTGCTGGACGAATACCGCCTGCTCAACACTGAAGGCCTGCGATTCGCCGACGAGTTCATACGCCACAAGGTGCTGGATGCAATCGGCGACCTGTACCTGCTCGGCCGTCCGCTTCTGGGGGCATTCGCCGCGCACAAGTCCGGCCATGCGCTGAACAACATGCTGTTGCGCGCGCTGCTGGCGAACGCTTCGGCGTGGGAAATGGCAAGCTTCGAGAGCGCCGAAGCGGCCCCTGCCGGCGTCGCTGGCCTAGGTTTGTTGCGACAGACGTCTTAGGTGCTGCTGCTGCGCGTCCTCGGCCTGCTGGTCGCCGTCGCACTCGGCGCCTGCGTCCTGATGTACATGCTGACTGGTGAGCGAAGATACCTCCGTCACGCTTGGCAGACCTTCAAGTACGCCCTTTTCCTCTTCGTCCTGATCCTCTTGCTGCTCTTTGGAGAGCGGCTGCTGGTGGTGGTTTGAGTCCGTGCCGGGTCAACAGCCTTTCCAAGGCGTGCCGCACCGGCGAATCTGGCGTGAGGCGACTGTAAAGATCTGATAATTCAGAGATTCCCTTCACTGAAAGGACGGCGGTCTTGCCCGGCGGCGGGGTGGCGAAGTGTGCACTGGTCGGTTGCACCCTCACCGAAACTGAACTAACCTTCGAACCCTGCTGTAACAAGAACTTACGCAGGCTCTCGGCGACCATTTTCAACTTTGCCGCGGCGGGCGGGTTGGCAGCGAGCAGCACGAGTTCGCCGTCCTTGAGGTTGGCCGCCCGCACTTGGCGGGCCAGGCCCGGTGGGAGGAAGTCGGCGCAAAGTCTGGCCAGTGCCTCGATCTGGCGCGCCTTTGCGACGATGGGCCGGAGGGCGTCATCGGTAGCGAGGTAGCGGTCGATCTTTAAGGGTTGCACGGGGAACTGAGCAAAGGGAGTGCTGGGTGCAGATTATCGTAATCCCTGACCGTCTGGCCAGGGCCAGGACGCTGACCGTCTCCACTCGCCACCTGATGGCGTCGTTGATGATCGCGCTCATGCTGCTGCTGGGCATGACCGCAGGCCTGTACTGGCTGACCATCCGTTTTGCCGCTGACATCAAGTTTCCTGTGGTGCGGGAACTCGTGCTCGCGGCGCAGCAGGGCGAATCCGAGCGCGCGCGCCAGTTCGTGCAGCAGAACCTGAACGCCATGGCGGTGAAGCTGGGCGAGATGCAGGCGCAGTTGGCCCGGCTCGAGGCGCTGGGCGACCGCCTGTCCACGCTGGCGGGCATGCGCCCGCAGGAATTCAGGTTCAGCGAAGCGCCTGGCCTGGGCGGGGCGCAGCCCACCGCGCTGCCGCCGCAGAACCTGTCGCTTGCCGAGTTCGGCGAGAAGCTGAGCGCGCTATCCCGCAACGTGGAGAACCGCACCGACATTCTCGGGGTGCTCGAGGCGCAGCTGTTCGAGCAGGCGATCAAGAAGAAGCTGATGCCGACGATGATGCCGGTGAGTGCGCCATTCAACGCATCCGGCTTCGGCATGCGCATCGATCCGTTCACCGGACAGCAGGCGATGCACGAGGGCATCGATTTTCTGGCCGATCTCGGCGCGCCGATTGTCGCGGCGGCGGGCGGCGTGGTGATCTTCGCCGGCTTCCACCCGCAGTACGGAAACGTGGTGGACGTGGACCACGGCAACGACCTGGTAACACGCTATGCCCACGCATCGAAGCTCCACGTGAGGGAGGGCGATGTGGTGCAGCGCGGGCGCAAGATTGCCGATGTCGGCACCACCGGCCGCTCGACCGGCCCGCACCTGCATTTTGAAGTTCGCTTCAAGGGCGCGGCGCAGAACCCTGCGCGCTTCGTACTCGCCTCCCAGGCCTCGCAGCAGTCCGCGCGCGCCGGCAAGTAGCGGCGCACCGGGGTGCCACCCCGGCATGCTAAAATTTTTGGTTTTCAGGCCATTTCCGCGCGCCCGCGACGACAGCGGCGCCATCGATGATCGCCAACGTCCTCACCAAGATCTTCGGCAGCCGCAACGACCGGCTGCTCAAGCAGTATTCCCGCGTCGTCGCGCGCGTTAACGCGCTCGAGGCAGGCGTCGCGGGCCTTGCCGACGCCGCGCTGAGCGCGAAGACCGGGGAATTCAAGCAGCGCCTCGCCGCGCGCCTCGCCGCTGCGCCAGAGGAACAGAAGGATGCCGCCGAGCGAGAGGGGCTGGAGGCACTCTTGCCGGAGGCGTTCGCCGTGGTGCGCGAAGTCGGCAGGCGCGCGCTGAAAATGCGCCACTTCGACATGCAGCTGATCGGTGGCATGGCCCTGCACGATGGCAAGATCACCGAGATGCGCACCGGCGAGGGCAAGACGCTGGTGGCGACGCTGCCCGCTTACCTTAACGCACTGGCCGGGCGCGGCGTGCACATCGTCACGGTCAACGACTACCTCGCCAAGCGCGATGCCGAGTGGATGGGCAAGATCTACGGCTTCCTCGGCCTTACGGTGGGCGTCAACATCCCGCAGATGGAGCCCGAAGCGAAGCGCGCCGCCTACGCTGCCGACATTACCTACGGCACCAACAACGAGTTCGGATTCGACTACCTGCGCGACAACATGGCGATGCGCGTCGAGGAGCGCTTTCAGCGCAGCCTGCTCTACGCCATCGTCGACGAGGTGGACTCGATCCTGATCGACGAGGCGCGCACGCCGCTGATCATTTCCGGCCAGGCCGAAGACCGCACGGAGGTCTACGCGCGCATGAACGAGGTGGCGCCGCTGCTCACGCGACAGAAGGACGAGAAGGCAGAGGGCGATTTCTGGGTGGACGAGAAGAACCACCAGATCACCCTGTCCGAGGCGGGCCACGCCAGGGCCGAGGAGGTGCTCGCGCGCGTCGGCATGCTGCCGCAGGGCGCGAGCCTGTACGAGCCGGCCTATGTAAATTTGGTGCACCATCTCTATGCGGCGCTGCGCGCGCACCACCTGTTCCACCGCGACCAGCACTATGTGGTGCAGGACAGCGAGGTGATCATCGTCGATGAGTTCACCGGTCGCATGATGCACGGCAGGCGCTGGTCCGATGGCCTGCACCAGGCTGTCGAGGCCAAGGAGAAGGTGGCGATCCAGAACGAGAACCAGACGCTCGCCTCGATCACCTTCCAGAACTACTTCCGCATGTACCGCAAACTCGCGGGCATGACCGGCACGGCGGACACCGAGGCCTACGAGTTCCAGGAGATCTACGGCCTGGAAACGATGGTGATCCCGACGCACAAGCCAATGGTCCGGGACGACCGGCTCGACCTGGTGTACCGCACCGCCAAGGAGAAGCACAAGGCGATCGTCGACGACATCAAGGACTGCCACGTGCGCGGCCAGCCGGTGCTGGTCGGCACCACGTCGATCGAGGCCTCCGAGCTGCTGTCCTCGCTGCTCGCCAGGGACAAGCTGCCGCACCAGGTGCTCAACGCCAAGCAGCACGCGCGCGAGGCGGAGATCGTGGCGCAGGCCGGGCGGCCGAAGATGGTCACCATCGCCACCAACATGGCGGGCCGCGGCACCGACATCGTGCTGGGCGGCAACGTGGAGAAGCAGGTCGAGCTGATCGAAGCATCTGCCGAAATTCCTGGCGAGGACAGGAACGCTCGCGTGGAGAAATTGCGCAGCGAATGGCAACAGCTGCACGACCATGTGATCAAGGAAGGCGGCCTGCACATCGTCGGCACGGAGCGGCACGAGTCGCGCCGGGTGGACAATCAGCTGCGCGGCCGTTCCGGGCGCCAGGGCGATCCCGGCAGTTCACGCTTTTATTTGTCGCTGGAGGACCCGCTGCTGCGCATCTTCGCCGGCGAGCGCATCAACAAGATCATGCTGATGCTGCGCATGCCCGAGGGCGAGGCCATCGAGCACGCGATGGTGACGCGGTCGATCGAGAGTGCGCAACGCAAGGTCGAGGCGCGCAACTTCGACATCCGCAAGCAGTTGCTCGAGTACGACGATGTCGCCAACGACCAGCGCAAGACGATCTACGCGCTCAGGAACGAGCTGCTCGAGTCGCAGGATGTGTCGCCGCGCCTGGCCGACCTGCGCGCAGGGGTGATCACCGACCTGTTTCGCACTTTCGTGCCCGAGGAAAGCGTCGAGGAGCAGTGGGACGTGAAGGGACTCGAGGGCGTGCTCAAGGCGGAGCTCAACTTGTCGCTGCCGATCGGCAAGTGGCTGGAGCAGGAGCCGGAGCTTGGCGACGACGCACTGCTGGAGCGCATCTCGCAGCAGGCGCATGCAGCCTACCGCGCCAAGATTCCGCCCGGCGCCGAGGACTCGTTCCACCAGTATGAGCGTTACATGATGCTGCAGATTCTGGACTCGCACTGGCGGGAGCATCTGGCCGCGCTCGATCATCTGCGCCAGGGCATCCATCTGCGCGGCTATGCGCAGAAGAATCCCAAGCAGGAGTACAAGCGCGAGGCGTTCGAATTGTTCGGGGGCATGCTGGAGGGGCTGAAGCTGGAGGTGACGCGCACCCTGGTGGCGGTGGAGATTCGCGCCAGCGACGAGGTGCCCAAGGCCGACGTCGAGCAGCACGTGGAGAACGTGCGACTGCAGCACGCGGACTACGACACCGCGCTCGCGGACGGTGCTGAAGAGAAGAAGCCCCAGCCGACCGTGCGCCCGACGCAGAAGGTCGGCCGCAATGACCCGTGCCCCTGCGGCTCGGGCCGCAAGTACAAGCACTGCCACGGCAAGCTGAGCTGAACGGATGGCGGTGAACTTGCGGACGCCGGATCCGGCGCAGCTACACCCGGTCGCCGGTGTCGAGCTCGGCGTCGCCATGGCAGGCGTGCGCAAGGCCAACCGCAAGGACCTGCTGGTTCTGCGCCTGGCGGCCGGCTCAGCGGTAGGCGGCGTATTCACGAGGAATCGGTTCTGCGCTGCGCCCGTGTTGCTGGCAAGGAAGCACCTGCGCAATGCGGTGCGGGCCTTGGTGGTGAATACCGGAAATGCGAACGCGGGAACGGGCAGCGACGGCATGACGCGGGCGCTTGCCGTGTGCAGCTCGGCAGCGGCGGCACTGGGTTGCAGGCCCGGGCAGATCCTGCCCTTTTCCACCGGGGTGATCATGGAGCCGTTGCCGGTCGACAGGATTGTGGCCGGCCTGCCGCTGGCGGTGCGGGACCTGCGCGCGGCAAACTGGCTTTCGGCCGCCGAGGCGATCATGACCACGGACACGGTGCCGAAGGCGGCGTCCGTCCAGGTCAAACTGAGTTCCGGGCGTGCAACGATTACGGGAATTGCGAAGGGAGCAGGCATGATCCGCCCCGACATGGCGACCATGCTCGGCTTTCTCGCAACCGATGCGAAGGTCGCACGCGGCGTGTTGCAACGGCTGACGAAGGCGGCGGCAGACCGATCCTTCAATGCCATCACGGTGGATGGCGACACCTCGACGAATGACGCGTTCATATGTCTCGCGACCGGAAAAGGCCCGCTCGCGAGATCGGGGAAAGACCTGGAGACGCTCGGGGCGGCGCTGACAGAGGTTGCACAACAGTTGGCCCAGGCCATCGTGCGCGACGGCGAGGGAGCCACCAAGTTTGTCACCGTGCGTGTCGAGCGCGGCCGCAATGTTGCCGAGTGCCGCAAGGTGGCCTACGCCATCGCGCACTCGCCGCTGGTGAAGACCGCGTTCTTCGCCTCCGACCCCAATCTGGGCCGTATCCTTGCGGCGATCGGTTATGCCGGCGTGGCGGGGCTCGAACCTGCGAAACTGGATCTCTACCTCGACGAAGTGCTGGTGGCGAAGGGTGGCGCGCGGCATGCAGGCTACCGCGAGGAGCAGGGCCTGGCCGCGATGAGGAAGCCGGAGTTCACCGTGCGCGCGGTGCTCAATCGGGGCAAGGCGGCAGCCACAGTGTGGACCTGCGACCTGTCGTTCGACTACGTGAAGATCAACGCGGAATACCGATCGTGAGCAAAGACGTCAAGGAACTGCTTGAGCGCCTGGAGCAATTGCTGCCGCCGGCCCCGCCGCCTACCGACTGGAACGCGAGCATCGCGCTCCGCTGGCGCAGAACTTCCGGCCTCAACGCGCGTGGCTGGCTGCAACCCGTGCGCCACGTGCACCGCATGCGCCTGTCCGACCTGCAGGGCATCGGCCCGCAGATCGCGAAGGTCGAACAGAACACGCGCCAGTTCATCGAGGCCAGACCGGCCAACAATGTGCTGCTCACCGGTGCGCGCGGCACCGGCAAGTCCTCCATCGTCAAAGGCTTGCTCAACAAGTACCACAAGCAGGGCTTGCGCCTGATCGAGGTGGAGAAGAACAACCTCGTCGACCTGCCGGAGATTACCGATCAGGTCGCGGGACGACCGGAGCGCTTCCTCGTGTTCTGCGACGACCTCACGTTCCACGGCGCGGAGGACGGCTACATCGCGCTCAAGGTGGCGCTTGACGGGTCGATTTCGACCACCTCCGAAAACCTGCTGATCTATGCCACCTCCAACCGCCGGCATCTGATGCCGGAGTACATGCAGGAGAATCTGGAGACCAGGTACGTGGGCGAAGAAATCCACCCCGGCGAGACGGTGGAGGAGAAGATTTCCCTGTCGGAGCGCTTCGGACTGTGGGTGTCGTTCTATCCGTTCGACCAGGACGAATACCTGGAAATCGTGGCGCACTGGCTGAAGACCCTTGGCTGCTTGGCGAAGGAAGCCGAGGCGGCGCGCGAAGAGGCGCTGCAGTGGTCGCTTCAGCGCGGCTCCAGGAGCGGCCGCGTCGCTTACCAGTTCGCGCGGGACTGGGCCGGCAAGCACGCGAAGAAGAAGTGAATGGCGCTCGAAGTTGCCGCGGCGGTCATCCAGCGCGCCGACGGCGCTTTCCTGCTCGCGCGACGGCCCGCCGGCAAGCTCTACGCGGGCTACTGGGAGTTCCCCGGCGGCAAGGTGGAGACGGGTGAACCGGCGGAGCGCGCGCTGGTGCGCGAACTGCACGAGGAACTCGGCATCGACGCCTGCACGGCGTTTCCCTGGATTACCCGCATCTACACCTATCCGCACGCCACCGTGCGGCTGAACTTCTTCCGCGTCACCGCGTGGAAGGGAGATCCTCATCCGCGGGAGCAGCAGGCAATCGCCTGGCAGCGCTTCGGCACGCCGCTCGCCGCGCCCATGCTACCGGCGAACGCGCCTGTGCTGGCGGCGCTCGAGCTGCCGCAGGAGTACGCGATCACGGACGCGGAGAACCGGGGCCGCGGACCAATGCTGGCAAGCATCCGCGAGCGCCTCGGCGCCGGGCTGAGGCTGATCCAGGTCAGGGACAAGGGTCTGGCGCGACGCGAGGATTTTGCGCGCTCTGTATTGCGGCTTGCCCACCGCCATGGCGCAAAGGTTCTCCTCAATGGCGGCCCGGCGATTGGCGACGGTGTTCACTTCACCGCTGCGCAGCTGATGGTCCTGGGCGAGCGGCCGCGGGGCATCCTCGCCGCGGCCTCCTGTCACAATGCTGCTGAGCTGGAACGCGCAATGCAGCTGGAGATGGACTTCGCGGTGCTCGGGCCGGTGAAACCTACGGCATCGCACGCTGGTGCGCCCAACCTGGGCTGGGAAGGCTTCGCCCGCCTCGCGCGGGGCGCCAGCATCCCGGTCTATGCCATCGGCGGCGTGAAGCGCGACGACCTGCAGACCGCGTGGCGCGGGGGCGCGCACGGGCTGGCGATGATCAGCGGCGCCTGGAGCTAGTCGCACTCGGCGTCCGGCTTCCCCGGCGTTTCGGGCATGCGATAGTTCTCCGCGGCCCAGTTTCCCAGGTCGATCAGCCTGCAGCGTTCGCTGCAGAACGGGCGCCACTGGTTGGCCGCGGTGAACGACGCGCGCGCCCCGCAGCGCGGGCAGGGAACCGTGGTTACAGGTTGCAGAAGGTGAGCTCGAAGGCGACGTCCCAGTCCGCGGTGCGTGGCTTGGGATCCTCGCCGCTCTGCGTCAGGAAACGGATGTTGAGCACGTACTTGTTGGCGCTGATCTCCGGGACGCAATTCAGCGCCGGGTCGAGGCGCACGCGCATCATCTGCGCGGTCTTGCCGCCCAGCATCTGCTGGAATGTGCCTTGCGGCGCCGACACGCGCTGCGGCTTGCCGGACTCGCGCAGGATGCGCAGGATGATGGCCGAGCCGTCGCGCAGCGGGAACAGCGGGCCAGTCCAGGCGGCGAGCTGGCCGATGCGTTCTTCCGCCGGGCGGTGCAGCCAGTAGTGGTAAGAGGGCAGATCGAACTCGCAGGCGCCCCCGGGTATTCCCGTGCGCTGCTTGATGGACATCAGCCAGTCGTTCTCGCGCAGATACTGGCCGATCTTGCCGGTCATCGAGAAAAGCGCTGCGGCAGCCTGCTCGATATCGCGCAACACGCTGTTGAGCGCCTCCTCGGAGATCTCAGGATTGTTGCGGAAAGACAGCAGTACCTGCTTCTGCCGTTCGAGCTCCTGCAGCAGGTCGGACTTCCGGTCTGCGCGGCTTGCGACCTCGAGGATCTCGAACAGGGTGAGCAGCGCGACATGATGGTCGAGC
>Ga0137436_1000556_pt1 | contig 10808 bp, 9 predicted proteins | sample EasRivERMGT119_2_FD_102328 | JGI IMG/M metagenome (GOLD analysis project Ga0137436, IMG submission 102328) | Soil microbial communities from meander-bound floodplain in the East River, Colorado, USA - East River MetaG ERMGT119_2 | ecosystem: Environmental > Terrestrial > Soil > Floodplain ...
GCCGATTCGTACCCTTTCTCGGGGTTTGGCGCCGAGCTGAGCCGCATGAAGCAGGGGTGGGGGCTTCCCTCGGCGAAGAACCTCTACGACCGACGCCAGAAGATCCGCATCGTCAACCAGGACCGCGTGCTCAAGGAGCTCGAGGAGCACGTCTACACGGCGTCCGTGGGGCCGGGGGAGACGGCGCTGCGCGTCACGATGACGTTCATGGATCGCCCGGGGACGACGTCCTCGACGGTCCATCGCGTCAACGACGTCAGCCTGCAGGTCACCGACCCGACCGGGACCTCGAAGTACTTCGGGAACAACGGGCTGACGACCGGCAACTGGTCGGTTTCCGGCGGAACGCCGGACCACGTGGACACGGTCGAGAACGTCTTCGTCCCGAATCCTGCCCCCGGGACCTGGACGATCCGCGTGACCGCGGACGACATCAACGCGGACCAGCACTTGGAGACGGTCGAGGACGACCAGGACTACGCCCTCGTCGTCTCGGGGGTCGGGGGTCTCGCCTTCCTGGGTCCCGCTCTGCCGGGATCCGTCGGCGAGCGAGCTCTGACCGTGGCGAAGAGCGGCTCGGACATCCTGCTCTCGTGGAAGCCGGACTGCGGGGGCGGAGGCTCCTACGCGGTGTATCGCGGCGCGCTCGCGTCAGGGTACGCGTCCGCGGCGCCCGTTCCCGGCGCGTGCGCGGTGGCCACCACGTTCGTGACGGTCCCCGCGGGCGGCGAAAGCTCCTTCTACCTCGTCGCCCCGACGAACGGGAGCGTGGAAGGCACGCTCGGGACGACGAGCGCCGGGGCTCCGCGCGCCCAGCCGGCGAGCGCGTGCCTGCCGCGCGCGGCGGAGCCGAACGCCTGCGCCCAGTAGCCTCGCTACATCATCGCCGAAGGCGGCGCGGGCTCGTTCGGGTCTCCGGCGTTGTTGAGAGGGATCTTCACCAAGAGCCACGTGATCAGGCCGATGACGCCCACCCCGAGGAGATAGCTCGGGTGGTTGAAGTAGTTCTCGCTCCCGGCGGCTCCCTGAAACAGCGTCCCCAAGTTGATCCCGACGAGCGTCATCCCCGAGGTGACGAGGCCCATGAGCGCCTCACCCGCGATCAGCCCCGAGGCGATCAGCACCCCCACGTTCCCGAAGCGCGCCATCTGCGCTTGGTTGAGCCCCTTCTTCTCCGCGACCGTGTCGGCCAGCCAGCGGATCATCCCGCCGACGAAGATGGCGGAGGTGGTCCCGAACGGCAGGTACATCCCGACGGCCACCAGCATCGGGCTTCTCACCTGGAGCAGGATCATCGTGAACCCGAGGGCGATCCCCACGATCACGAGCGGCCAGGCCATCTCGCCCCCCACGATCCCCTTCGCGAGGAACGCCATCAGGCTGGCCTGCGGTGCGGAAAGCCTGGGGTCGCCGAACCCCGTGCCCCCCGAGGCGATGTTCGCCTTGTAGAGGATGAGCAGCGGGAAGTACATGACGAGCGCCGCCACCACGACCGCGACCAGCTCGACGAGCTGGATCGTGCGCGGGGTGCCCCCCAGGATGTAGCCCACTTTGAAGTCCTGAAGCAGCTCGCCTGCCACCGCGGCGGCGACGCACACGACGGCCGCGACACCAAGGACGGCGATGACCCCGCTCTGTCCCGAAACGCCCAGGGCGACCATTAGCAGCGCCGCGACGATCAGCGTCGAGAGCGTGATCCCCGAGATCGGGTTGTTGGTGGAGCCGATCATGCCGACGAGGTACCCCGACACGACGCAGAAGAAGAACCCGGCGATGAGCATCACGATCGCGGCGGTGATCCCCGCCTTCGGCCCCGCGAAGCTGATGTACAGCGCCGTCATGGCGAGGAAGGTGAGCCCGATGAGGATGAAGACCGTCTTCGAGGCCATGTAGCGCTCGGTGCGCACGCTCTTCGCCGCCACGGAGGTGCTCTGCGACAGCTCGCGGACGGCGCGAGCGAGACCCTGTCCGATCTTCTCCCGCATCCGGAACATCGTGAACCCAGCGCCGACGAGCATCCCGCCGACCGCGATCGGCCGGACGATGAACCGCCAGACACTGTTGGCCACCGCGTCCCAGCTCTCGATCGGCGCGTCGGCGGGGAGGAACGTCTGGAGCTGCGGCCCGAGGAAGTAGATGAGGACCGGGACCATGAACCCCCACGCGAACAGCGAGCCGGCGAAGTTCAGCGCGGCCACGGACGGCCCCAGGATGTAGCCCACGCCGATGTAGGCCGGGCTGACGTCGGGGGTGGAAAACTTCGTGACACCGCCGGCCGTTAGCGCGTTCGCGCCCTCGTTGGCGCCCAGCCGGACCTTGCTCAATCCGATCTGCCCGATCCGCCACAAGAAGTCCTTCGAGAGGGCGAAGATGTTGAGGCTCGAGGCGAGGAAGATTCCAGCCCCGACCACCATGTTCGTGAACAGGTGCTTCGCCGCTCCCGCGCCGCGCTGGCCGGCTTTGTGGATCTCCGCCGCGGCCGTGGACTCGGGGAACGGAAGGGTGGGGTCTTCGACCATCGCGCGGCGCACGAGAGAGACGAACAGCACGCCCAGCACCGAGCCGATCACCATGAGGACCGTGGAGCGCCAGTAGGCCCCCGGCCCCTCGAACGACGGCCACGCGCCTGCGATGACGAACGCGGGGATCGTGAAGATCGCCCCCGCCGCCACCGACTCGCCGATGGAGCCCGCCGTCCGCGCCAGGTTCTCCTGGAGGATCGTCCCGCGCCTGAGGCGCAAGAATGCCATGCTGATGACCGCGGCGGGGTAGGTCGCCGCGATCGTCTGGCCCGCCTTGAGTCCCAGGTAGGCGTTGGCCGCCCCCAGCACGACGGTCATGACGAGACCGAGCACGACCGTGCCGATCGTGAACTCCTTCATATCGACGTGCTGCGGGACGAACGGCTTGTACTCGGCCATGGGCTCCCCTCCTTGGGCGGCGGGAGCATACAGCGTGGTGCGAAGAATGGGGAAGAACAGGGCGGCCGCTCCGGCCGCCCCTTCTTGGTCTTCCGTCGACGAGGGTCGCCGGGTCGAGGTACGTGACGCCTGTTGGACGCGCGACTAGTAGGCGAGCGCTCTTTCGTGGGGGCAATTCGGCCCGCCGGGGGTAATCCAGGCGCGCTTGTAAAGATCGATCCAGCTCTTTGGGAGGAGCACGCGGCACGGGAAGAGTCTCCTCGCGAGCACGCGCCTCCAGCTCCACGGTTCGGTCGTCAATCCCACCCGCATCGCCGGCGTCACCTTGAAGGGTTTCCGCTCCGACACCTTCTTCACGAAGTTCCTCCACACCGCGGCGAGGTAGAGGCGCTCCAGGATCGCGTTGGTCCGCCGTCCGAAGGCGATCGTCTCGCGGCGATGGTGGCACTCGGAGTGGCGGATCAGATTATGGAGCGCGTCGACCGGGAACATGGCTCGATCGCGGCGGATCGCTTGCGGGCTTCGTGGGGAGCCCTTTGGTCCGCGCTTCGGATTCGGGTACGCGCCATGGTCGAAACGACCGAGGAAACGGCGCTGGGCAAGCGCATCGACGTAGGCGGTCATCCCGTCGGTCGTGAGCCCGATCGAGCGATTTTCCGGAAAGAAATGCAGCAATGAGTCGAGGACCCGCACCATCGAACCGGTGTAACCCCCTTGGCCAGACTGTGGAGTTCGGGCTTTGCGTTTCGCCTCTTGAAATCGCGATCGCTTGCCGGTCCGCTTGTGCGGCGCGGGGTCGAGCCCGTAGATGAACCAGCTTTGGTTGCCAACGACGGTGGCGACCCCCACTGGGTAGTCCTGTGTCCTGACGAACGACTCGAAGTGGTCGATGACGAGCCGCTCGTCGACGGCGTCGAGTTCGGAAAGCGCCAACGCCGTGAGCAGGAGCGCATGCCGCCCGAGGCGTGCGCTCTGACGTGTGACCGTCGACGGCGCGCAGCCGAGCGATCGCGCGAGCTGGCGGTGACCGGATCCCGCCTGCAGCCCTGCGAAGATCGGGACCGTCAGCTCCGGCCGCTTCAAGTAGTAGGTGACGGAGAACGCCTGCTTGGAGAACCCGTGTTTTCCGACGCGGCAGTAATAGCGCCGCACCCTTCGTCCGTCGCGACGCCGGTACGAGCCGTTGTACTGAAAACGGAGGCGCTCATCGGGCTCGAGGGTGTGCGCAGGGCAATCCTTCCGAGGACAGAAACGGGGCACGAACCTCCGTTGGATTTCGACAGGTTGAATCGGCCAGTCCACGCGACCGGGTGGGGCAATGCCCGTGCCGAGGAAAAATGTCGGAGCGGCGCTTGCTTCGGACTCAGCCTGACCGCGGGCGGACAGAGCGCGTACGCCGGCGGACGCTGCTATCCACCATTCTTCGCACCACCATGGTCGACATCGGCAGGTCGGTGGACATGGGCGCCCTCGCGGTGCCGCGATCCTACAGGAACTCCCAGCCGTCCACGATCCCTCGAAGCGCGGGCTCGTCCTTGCCGAGCGCGCGCGCCGCGAACGCGGCGCGGATGATGAACAGCCGCGTCGCGCGCCGCACGACCCAGTAGGTCACCTTCGATTGCGGATCCTTGGGGCGGATGCGGATCGGGTAGGTCCACTCCGTCGCCGGAAGCCCCGCGACCGTCGTCTCCTCGCGCGTGGGCGGGCCGTCCACGACGTAGTAGTACTTGGCCCACTCCTCGAGCTGCGGGAGCAGCGTGTCGGGAAGCCCGGCGACGAATGTCTTGTCGGCTTCGACGAGGTCGTACACGCGCAGGGTGAGCAGGCTTCCCGACGCGGAGAGGATCTCCCCGTCGTGGGACTGCCAGCCCGCGGGAACGGTGTAGCGCACGCCCCGCGCCTTGTCCTCGACGACCCGGGCGGAGTCCTCCGGACGCGGTGCCATCTTGCACGCCGACAGCGTGAGCAGAAGCGCGGCGGTGAGGCGGGAGCACCTCATGGCGTCTGCCCGAACGCCCGCGCGTAGGCCTCGGGGTCGTCAATGTCGTCCGCGATCCCCGTGTCGTCGACCTCGAGCTCGAGGCGGTCGTCGTGAGCGTGGACGATCTCTCCGGCGTTCCCGCTTTCGGGAAGCCCGGCCAGCTCCTCGAGCGCGCCGCCGGCGAAGACGACGGGATGGCCCCGGCGCCCGTCCTTCCGCGGCAGGACGACGGGCGCGCCGTGTGCGCGCTGGGCCGCGATGAGGGTCGCGATCGTTCCGGGCTCCACGCGGGGATGATCCACCGGCCACACGATCACCGCACCGGTCCCCGGGGGAAGCGCGCGGAGGCCGCACTGCAAAGACGACAGCATCCCGCGCGACGGATCCGGGTTGACGACGAGCTCGGCACCGGGGGGCGCCGCGCGGCGATCGTCCGGGCCGACGACGACCCACGCGGGAACGCGCAGGCGTCTCAGCGTCGTCAGGATCGACTCCAGGAAGCTCGTGCCGCCCGGCATCTGCAGGTCGGCCTTGGCCTGCCCCATCCGCTCCGACGCGCCGGCCGCGAGCACGATCGCGGCGATCACCTCAAGAGCCTCTCGAGCGCGGGAACGGCGGCGGCCGACCCCGCGCAGGCGGCGCCCCGCGACAGCCCGGAGATGGCCAGCTCGACCGCCGAGGCGGCCATGTCGGAAAGCCGCACGTCGTCGGAGCGTCCCGCAAGCCCGTCGCGCGCGGCGGCGTCCATGGCGCGGCGCCACGCCGCGGGACCGTCGAAGGGGCGCCCGAGCGCCAGCGCCCGGTCGAGCGCGTCGTCGTCGTAGAGCAGCCCCGTCCACAGCGCGGGGACCGCCATCACGAGGTCGTCGCGAACGAGGTCGGCGCTGCGGACCTCGACGTACGTGTAGGAGCGCACCTCGGTGAAGATCGACGAGAGGTGGAGCTCCCAGTCCTCCATCGTCACCCCGTCGCAACCCGACCGCTCCAGGAGCGTGCGGAAAGGGGAGCCGCCGGAAGGGGCGAGGCCCGTTCCGCGCCGCAAGAACAGCGTCGGCACGTCGCACACCCACTCGACCCAGGCATCGATGCCGAAGCCGGGATCGAAGACGATCGGCGGCAGGTCGCAGCGGTCGGGATCGGTCTGCCGCCAGATCGCCTGCCGGTAGGACGCGAAGCCGCTCTCCTTCCCGTTCACGCGGGACGAGTTCGCGAACAGGGCGACGGCCGCCGGGGCGAGCAGCGCCGCGGCGCGGAACTTCCGCGTCCAGTCCTCGTCGGAGGCGAAGTCGAACGCGCACTGGATGCTCGCGGTCTGCGTCATCATCCGGTGGGCGAGCGCCCCCTTCGCCCCGAGGATCGACCTCATGATCCCGTAGCGTGCCTTGGGCATCCACGGCATCTCGGCGACTGACGCTTCCGGCTGGACCGCGACGTCGAGCCAGCGGATCCCTCTCTCCTCGCCGATGCGGGACAGCGCGGCCAAGTGGAGATCGAGATCGGCCGCCAGCGCGTCGAGGTCTTTCGCCGGCCGGGCCGACCACTCGAACTGTCCGCCGGGCTCCAGCGAGATCCCGCCCCACGGCGCGTCGATCCCGATCGGCTTGTCCCCCTCGAAGACGAAGGCACCGCCTCGCGCATCGCGGTAAGCCTCGATCGCCGCGCGCACCGAGGCGGGCTGACCCTCGTACGGGATCGGGCGGCCCGTCGCCCGATCGGCACCCATCTTCTCGACCTCGATCCCGACGAGCCACCCCGGCCGCGGCCGGAACGCCGAGCGGAAGTAGGCCGCGAGCTGCGGGCAGTCGAGCTTTCCACGGTCGATGCGCGGCATCGGCGGGATTGTAGGCGAGCGTTGGTAGACTCGCACCGTGACCTCGCTCGCCCGCCTGCGCCCGCGCCTGCTCGCGTGCCGGCTGCCCCGCGGCGAGCGTTCCGGGGACCTCGTCATCGGCCCGTGGCGGATCCGCTTCGAGGGGATCGACGCGGGGCTCGACGCCGCTCTGGCGCACCGCTGGGGCGCGTTCTGGGGTGCGCCCGCGGGATCCGGCACCGTTACGGTGCAGGTCGTGCGCGGCGACGGCGGGAGCTGGATCCCCCCCGGCAGCCCGGGCGAGCTGTACCGGATCGAGGCCGAAGCGGAGGCCGCCGGAATCCTCGTGGCGTCCTACCGGTTCGCGCTCGCTCCCGAGACGAACGCCGCATGGCGGCTCGCCGTCGAGGAGACACCGGAGGAGCCGCTCGAGCGGATCGTCGAGAACGCGGCCCGCTACCTCGTCGCACGCCTCGCCGCGGAAACGGGCGGCATCGCGCTCCACGGCGCCGGACTCGCGCGCTCCGGGCGCGCGTGGATCTTCGCGGGGCCGTCGCGGTCCGGGAAGTCCACCGCGGTGTCGCACTCGCCCGGCGTGAGCCTCGGCGACGACTATGCCGTCGTCCTCCCCGGATCAAAGGGTTGGATCGTCCCCGCCGTCCCCTTCGACAACGCGGAGAGCGGCTCGGTCGCCTCCACCCCTCCCATGCCCCTCGCGCGGATCCTGCGCCTGCGTCACGCGACCACGCCGCGGCTCGAGCGCCTCTCCGGCCCGCGGGCCCAGGCGTCTCTCATGGGCTGCGTGGCGTTTCCGTGGGCGCTTCCCGATCTCGCAGGGCCGATCGACGCGGCCGTCGCGTCGCTCGTGGCAGCAGGCCTCTTCGCGGAGCTTCAGCTCGCGCCGAACCCATCGTTCTGGGACGTGCTCGCCACCGAATAGTGTCTCAGGGTCGTCTTGGGAGAATCCGGGGGTTTACCCCGATGGCCCCTCGCCCGGCGTGCAGCGAACAATTACAGCATGGCGCGCGCACCCGTCCGGACCGTCCTCGTGGACGCGAGCGAGACCTTCGTGGTGGCGGCCGAGAAGTGGCTCGCCCGGCGCCCCGAGGTCGTCGTCGTCGGCCACGCTTTCACCGGCGGGGCCGCTAGGGCGGCCGTGGACCGGCTGAACCCGGAGCTGATCGTCCTGGACGCGATGCTTCCGAGTATCGAGGGGTACCGGCTCGTCCTGGAGTGGAAGTCGCGCCCCAAGCCGCCCCGCGTCGTCCTCTCGACGCACTCCGCGTCGCATGCCGCGCGCCGGGCAGCGTTCGCCGCGGGCGCCGACGCCTTCCTCCGCAAGGAAGCCTTCGCGCACGAGATGGATCTCCTGCTCCGCACCCTGTGACAAAATCGCCGCCATGGCGAAATCGAAGTGGCTCTCGGGAAAGCGGATCGATCCCACGCCGGTCGCAAGCGGAGTGACCGCGGCCGACCTCATTGACCAGGCGTACCTCGCCTACAACGCGGGCCGGCTCCAGAAGGCGGCGCGCCTCCTCGTCGACAAGATGCTCGAGCCGGACTGCTTCGTCGGCCTCTCGCTGACGGGCGCTCTGACCCCCGCGGGCCTCGGCCGATCGGTCTTGATCCCGATGATTCGCGCGGGGTTCGTGGACTGGATCGTCTCCACCGGCGCGAACCTCTACCACGACGCGCACTTCGGCCTGGGCTTAGCCCTCCACCAGGGAACGCACGAGGTGGACGACCGGGTGCTCCGCGCCGAGGGCGTCGTCCGCATCTACGACATCCTGTTCGACTACTCGGTGCTCCTCGAGACCGACGCGTACCTCCGGAAGGTCATGCAGGCGCCCGAGTTCCAGCGCGACATGTCGAGCGCGGAGCTGCATTTCCTGCTCGGGAAGTACCTCGCGGCGCGCGAGGACGAGCTTAAGGTCGTCGACACCTGCGTGCTGTCCACCGCGTATCGGTGCGGCATGCCCTGCTACACCTCGTCGCCGGGCGATTCCTCGATCGGTATGAACATCGCCGAGCTGTGGCTCAAGAGCCGCGGTCCGCGGATCGACGTCTCACGCGACGTCAACGAGACCGCAGCGATCGTCTACGAGGCGAAGCGCAGTGGCGGCACGTCGGGCGTGCTCATCTTGGGCGGAGGCTCGCCGAAGAACTTCATCCTCCAGACCGAGCCGCAGATCCAAGAGGTGCTCGGCCTCGACGAGGCGGGGCAGGACTACTTCGTGCAGGTGACCGACGCCCGCCCCGACACCGGCGGGCTGTCGGGAGCTACGCCGGGCGAGGCGGTGTCGTGGGGGAAGGTCGACCCGGAGAAGCTCCCCGGCACCGTCGTCGTCTACGGCGACACGACGATCGTCGCGCCGCTGCTCGCTGCGTACGCGCTCACGCGCCACGCCCCACGTCCGCTCCGGCGCCTGTACGACCGGCGCGAGGCGATGCTCGACCGGTTGAGGAGCGATTTCGTCGCGAAGGGTGGGCGAGGTTGAGGATTCGCAAGTTGTAGCGGGCGCAAGGGTGGCTCGGCGCCGCTAACCAACGGGTCGGTGGTTCAAATCTCTCGTGGGGAGCCAAACCCGCGAGATACAAATTCGCGGGAATGGTGAACAACCAGAGAGCCGGCGAGTTCCGACTGTCGCGCACAAAATCCGCGACCGGGGCGGCTCCTGGCGTTCAGATCGGCCGATCGTACCACGATCGGTGCGGAGAAGGGGCGGTCGGCTCTCCCGCTCTCCCGGCGTGACGGAGAGCCGCACTTAGTCCTTCTGCCGTTCGCCCTGCGATCTTGTATTCGTGTTGCTACCGGACCCGTCGTGAGCTTGGCGGAGCGCATCAATTCTCCGCTCCCAGTTCTTCCAGAGTTCCGCGCTGAGGCTCTCGAACCCTCACCCGCCCCCCAGCGAGTCAGGCATCAATCGGCCTAGAGTGCGACGCAGTAGCGGACGCTCCGCCCCCCACCTTTGAGTGCCACAGCAATCGCTAAGGTTCCTCTCTCGAAACCCGGCACCCGCCTCGGTTCAACGTAACCGGTCAAGAATCGGTGTCCTTCCTCTCGATCCCTGCGCCGAGTACAACGCGTCCTGCGCCGGAGTTTCCGGCGACACGATGTGCTGGGCGCGGAGGACACGATGCGGCGGAGACGCGGTGTTCGGCGGAGCGAAGAGCAGTGGAGCGGGATTCTCGAAAGATTCGGATCGAGCGGACTGACGGCGCGTCGATTCTGCGACCGCGAGGGCGTGCCGCTGAGCAGCCTTCAGCGCTGGCAGCGACGGCTGCGGTCCGTTCCTGCGGCGAAGTTCGTGGAGCTCGCGCCGACGGTGTCGGCGCGCAGCACGGCGACATGGTCGTTCGAAGTTTCGCTTCCCGATGGCACGACGCTGCGATTCCAGGGGTAGACGGTGTTCTTCACATCCGCGCCGCGACGGATCCTCGCGTATCGCGAGCCCGTGGACATGCGCAAGTCGTTCGACGGACTGATCGGGGTCGTGCAGAGCGTGCTCTCGGAGGACCCGCTCTCGGGGACGCTGTTCGTGTTCTTCAACAACCGCGGCAACTACCTGAAACTGATCGCCTGGGACCGCACGGGCTACTGCCTGTTTGCGAAGCGGTTGGAGCGCGGGAGATTCCAGCTTCCCTCGGATGACACGAAGCAGGAGCTCTCCGATCGAGCGCTCGAGCTGATTCTCGACGGAATAGTTCTTGGCAGGCGACGCGCGATGCGATAGAAATCGCGCATGTCGCTCGACGAGCAAGCAAAGACGATGGAGCACGAAGACATCGTTGCATTGCTCGCATCGCACAATCAGCTTGCCGCGCACAATACCGAGCTTGCTGCGCGGGTCGAAGAGCAGAAGCGCCAGCTCGACTGGTTCAAGCAGCAGCTGTTCGGCGAGAAGTCGGAGCGCCGATTCGTCGATGCCGATAGCCGGCAGCTTGCGCTGGGTGAATGGCGAGCGTCGGTCATCGCGGGAAAAGAGATCACGGTCGCCGAGCATCAGCGGCGCAGCCGTCCGAAGAGCGACGAGGCCACCGGCGAGGACGCCGTCCGGTTCGACGACACCGTTCCCGTCGAGGAGATCCGTCTCCC
>Ga0137436_1000557_pt1 | contig 10797 bp, 6 predicted proteins | sample EasRivERMGT119_2_FD_102328 | JGI IMG/M metagenome (GOLD analysis project Ga0137436, IMG submission 102328) | Soil microbial communities from meander-bound floodplain in the East River, Colorado, USA - East River MetaG ERMGT119_2 | ecosystem: Environmental > Terrestrial > Soil > Floodplain ...
ATCGCACCGACATCACCAAGGTGCCGTTCTTCGGCGATATCCCGTTCCTCGGCATCCTGTTCCGCAACAACACCACCTCCTCCAACAAGACCGAGCTGCTCGTGTTCATCACGCCGCGCGTGGTGACCGAGCGCCTCACGGTTCGCTGATCGCCGCATCTCCTGCTGTTTTTACTCTGACGACGGCCGGGCCCTCCCGGCCGTTTTTGTTTCTACAATGCCGGTGATGAAGGGCGGCGCAAACATCTTTCTCGTCGGCATGATGGGCGCGGGCAAGACCACCGTGGGGCGGCTGCTCGCGCGCCGGCTCAGGCTGCGCTTCATCGATTCGGATCGCGAGATCGAGAGCCGCTGCGGCGTGAAGATCCCGGTGATCTTCGAGATCGAAGGCGAGAGCGGCTTCCGCTCGCGCGAGGCGCTCGCCATCGAGGCGCTCACCGCGCTGGAAGGAGTCGTGCTCGCCACCGGCGGCGGCGCGGTAATCGCCGAGCAGAACCGGCGCTGCCTTGCGGCGCGCGGCACCGTGGTGTATCTCAGCGCGAAGCCGGAGGACCTGTACGAGCGGGTGCGCCACGACCGCAACCGGCCGCTGCTGGCCGGCGGCGAGCCGCTGGCGCGCCTGCGCGAGCTGCACCTGCAGCGCGACCCGCTCTACCGCGGCGTGGCCGACATCGTCCTGGAAACCGGCGCGCAGAGCGTGCAGGCGCTGGCGCGGCAGCTGCTCGACCGGCTGGAGGCCGAATGGAAAGCCTCAGCGTAGCCCTCGGCAGCCGCTCCTATCCGATCCACATCGGCAGCGGCCTGCTGGAGCGCGCCGAGCTCTACCGGCCGTACCTGGCCGGCGGCAGCGTGGCCATCGTGACGAACCAGACCGTCGCGTCGCTCTATCTTTCGAGGGTGAGAGCGGCGCTGCAGGGCGCGCGGGTCATCGAGGTCATCGTGCCCGACGGCGAGCAGGCAAAGGGCTGGCAGACGCTGGAAGGCGTTTTCGACACCCTGCTGGCCGGCCGTCTCGGCCGCGACGGCCTGGTGGTTGCGCTCGGCGGCGGCGTGGTCGGCGACCTCGCCGGCTTCGCCGCGGCGGTCTACCAGCGCGGCGTCGATTTCGTGCAGGTGCCGACCACCCTGCTGGCGCAGGTCGACTCCTCCGTAGGCGGAAAAACCGCCATCAACCATGCGCGCGGCAAGAACATGATCGGCGCGTTCCACCAGCCGCGCGCGGTGATCGCCGACGTGGCAACCCTCGACACGCTGCCCGACCGTGAGCTGCGCGCCGGCCTGGCCGAAGTGATCAAGCACGGGCTCGCCCTGGACCTCGAGTTCACGCACTGGCTCGAGCAGAACATCGAGAAGCTGCTCGCCCGGGAGCGCGCCGCCCTGTCCCATGCCGTGCGCCGCAGCTGCGAGCTGAAGGCGGCCATCGTCGCCGCCGACGAGCGCGAGTCGGGCGCACGCGCCCTGCTCAATTTCGGCCATACCTTCGGCCACGCCATCGAGTCCGGCGCCGGCTATGGCACGTGGCTGCACGGCGAGGCGATCGCCGCCGGCATGGTCATGGCGAGCGAGCTGTCGCAAAGGCTCGGCAACATTCAGAAAGCCGACGTGGCGCGGGTGCGCGACCTGCTGCGCCGCGCCGGGCTGCCGGTCGCCGGGCCGGCGCTTTCCCCCGAGCGCATGCTCGAGCTCATGGCGGTGGACAAGAAGGCGGCGAAGGGGCGCGTGCGCTTCATCGTCCTGGAGGCGATCGGCCGGGCCTCCCTGCGCGGCGATCTGGCGGAGTCGGCGGTGCGCGAGGCCATTGTCGCTGCACTGCAATAACGGTATATTTCATCTACCCGATTCATAGGCTTAGCTAGTGCTGCCGGTCGCACAAGGTCTGTATCACCCCTCCAACGAGCATGACGCTTGCGGCGTCGGCTTTGTCGCGAACATCAAGGGCAAGCGTTCGCACTCGATCGTAGAGCAGGGCCTGACGGTGCTGCGCAACCTCACCCACCGCGGCGCGGTGGGCTGGGATCCGAAGCTCTCCGACGGCGCCGGCCTGCTGATCCAGATCCCGGACAAGTTCCTGCGCGAGGCGATGGCGAGGCAGGGCGTGAAGCTGCCGCCGGTCGGGCAGTACGGCGTGGGCATGGTCTTCCTGCCGCGCGAGCCGGCTTCGCGCCGCGCCTGCGAGTACGAGCTCGAGCGCGCGATCAAGGACGAAGGCCAGATCCTGCTCGGCTGGCGCGACGTGCCGGTCGACAACTCGGACCTCGCCGAGCCGGCGAAGAAGAGCGAGCCGGTGATCCGCCAGGTGTTCGTCGGCCGCGGCCGCGGCGTGACCGTCACCGACGCCCTCGAGCGCAAGCTCTACATCATCCGCAAGAGCGCCGGCCACGCCATCCAGGCTCTCAAGCTGGCGCACGGCAAGGAGTTCTACGTGCCGTCGATGTCGGCGCGCACCATGATCTTCAAGGGCCTGCTGCTCGCCAACCAGGTGGGCGAGTACTACCTCGACCTCAAGGACCCCAAGGTCGAGTCGGCGCTGGCGATGATCCACCAGCGCTTCTCCACCAACACCTTCCCGTCGTGGGACCTGGCGCACCCCTTCCGCATGATCGCGCACAACGGCGAGATCAACACCGTGCGCGGCAACGTCAACTGGATCCGCGCGCGGCAGGGCGCGATCTCGAGCCCGGTGCTGGGCGAGGACCTCGGCAAGATCTGGCCGCTGATCTACGACGGCCAGTCCGACTCCGCGTCGTTCGACAACGCGCTCGAGCTGCTGGTGATGGGCGGCTACTCGGTCGCGCACGCGATGATGATGATGATCCCCGAGGCCTGGGAGCAGCACAGCCTGATGGATCCGGCGCGGCGCGCGTTCTACGAGTACCACGCGGCGATGATGGAGCCGTGGGACGGCCCGGCGTCGATCGCCTTCACCGACGGCCGGCAGATCGGCGCCACGCTCGACCGCAACGGGCTGCGCCCGTCGCGCTACATCGTCACCGACGACGACCTGGTCATCATGGGCTCGGAGTGCGGCTGCCTGCCGGTGCCCGAGGAGAAGATCGTCAAGAAGTGGCGCCTGCAGCCGGGCAAGATGTTCCTCGTCGACCTGGAGAAGGGCCGCATCGTCGACGACAAGGAGCTGAAGGACACGCTCGCCAACATGCGGCCCTACGCCGAGTGGATCGAGCGCATCCGCATCAAGCTGGATGAAGTGGAGAGCGACAAGCAGCAGCCCGAGCGCTCGGCCGTGCCGCTGATCGACCGGCAGCAGGCGTTCGCCTACACGCAGGAGGACGTCAAGTTCCTGATGGCGCCGATGGCGCAGGCGGGCGAGGAGCCGATCGGCTCGATGGGCAACGACTCGCCCATGGCGGTGCTGTCGAACAAGGACAAGACCCTCTACCACTACTTCAAGCAGCTCTTCGCCCAGGTCACCAATCCGCCGATCGACCCGATCCGCGAGGAACTGGTCACTTCGCTGGTCTCCTTCATCGGGCCCAAGCCCAACCTGCTCGGCATCGACGAGATGAACCCGCCGCTGCGCCTGGAGGTGAGCCAGCCGGTGCTCGACTTCTTCGAGATGGAGAAGGTGCGCCACATCGAGCGCTACACGCAGGGCAAGTTCCAGGCGAGCGAGCTCGACATCACCTACCAGGCGGCCTGGGGCAAGGAGGCGATCGAGGCGCGCCTCGCGTCGCTCTGCGCGCAGGCCGAGGACGCGGTGCGCTCCGGCACCTCGATCATCATCATCTCCGACCGCAAGCTGAACCGCGAGCGCGTCGCGATCCCGGCGCTGCTCGCGCTGTCGGCGATCCACCAGCATCTGGTCGGCAAGGGCCTGCGCACCTCCACCGGCCTGGTGGTCGAAACCGGCTCGGTGCGCGAAGTGCATCACTTCGCGCTGCTCGGCGGCTTCGGCGCCGAGGCGGTGCACCCGTATCTCGCGCTGGAAACGCTGCTCGACATGGCGGCGCAGGGCAAGTTGGGCGAGGGCGTCGACGGCAAGAAGGCGATCAAGAACTTCGTCAAGGCGATTGGCAAGGGCCTGAAGAAGGTGATGTCGAAGATGGGCATCTCCACCTACATGTCCTACACCGGCGCGCAGATCTTCGAGGCGGTCGGCCTGTCGCGCACGCTGGTCGACAAGTACTTCACCGGCACCACCTCCAACGTCGGCGGCATCGACCTGTTCACCGTCGCCGAGGAGGCGTTGCGCGTGCACCGCGCCGCGTTCGGCGACCGCGACCCGGTGCTCGCCGGCGCGCTCGACGCCGGCGGCGAGTACGCCTGGCGCGTGCGCGGCGAGGAGCACATGTGGACGCCCGACGCCATCGCCAAGCTGCAGCAATCGACGCGCGGGCTGACGAAGGACCCGCGGGCGACGTACAAGGAATACGCGCAGCTCATCAACGACCAGTCCGCGCGCCACATGACCTTCCGCGGCCTGTTCGAATTCCGCCGCGAGAGCGTCAAGCCGGTGCCGCTGGAGGAAGTCGAGCCGGCCGCCGAGATCGTCAAGCGCTTCGCCACCGGCGCCATGTCGCTCGGCTCGATCTCGACCGAGGCGCATACCTCGCTCGCCGTGGCGATGAACCGCATCGGCGGCAAGTCGAACACCGGAGAGGGCGGCGAGGATCGCCGCCGCTATGCCGTGGTCAAGGCCGGCGAGACGCTGCGCTCACGGCTCGGCGCCGGGAGGGTCGAAGTCGACTATCCGATCCGTGAAGGCGACGTCCTCAAGTCCAAGATCAAGCAGGTCGCCTCGGGCCGCTTCGGCGTCACCGCCGAGTACCTGGCGAGCGCCGAGCAAATCCAGATCAAGATGGCGCAGGGCGCGAAGCCGGGCGAAGGCGGCCAGCTCCCCGGCAAGAAAGTCTCCGAGTACATCGCCGAGCTGCGCTATTCGACGCCCGGCGTGGAGCTGATCAGCCCGCCGCCGCACCACGACATCTACTCGATCGAGGACCTGGCGCAGCTGATCCACGACCTCAAGAACGCCAACCCGCAAGCCTCGATCTCGGTGAAGCTGGTTTCCGAGGTCGGCGTCGGCACGGTTGCCGCGGGCGTGTCCAAAGCCAAGTCCGACCACGTCACCATCTCCGGCCACGACGGCGGCACCGGCGCCTCGCCCTGGAGCTCGATCAAGCACGCCGGCACGCCGTGGGAGCTCGGCCTGGCCGAAACGCAACAGACATTGGTCTTGAACAGGTTAAGAGGAAGAATTGCCGTACAGGTCGACGGCCAGCTCAAGACCGGCCGCGACGTGGTGGTCGGCGCGATCCTCGGCGCCGACGAGTTCGGCTTCGCCACCGCGCCGCTGGTGGTGCAGGGCTGCATCATGATGCGCAAGTGCCACCTCAACACCTGCCCGGTGGGCGTGGCGACGCAGGACCCGGTGCTGCGCAGGAAATTCAGCGGCAAGCCCGAGTACGTGGTGAACTTCTTCTTCTTCGTCGCCGAGGAGGTGCGCGAGCTGATGGCGAGCCTCGGCGTGCGCAAGCTCTCCGAGCTGATCGGCCGCACCGACCTGCTCGACATGAAAAAGGGCATCGAGCACTGGAAGGCGAAGGGCCTCGACTTCTCGCGCATCTTCTACATGCCGAAGATGCCCGCCGAGGTCGCGCTCTACAACAAGGAGACGCAGAACCACAACCTGGAGAAGGCGCTCGACCAGCGCCTGATCGAGCTCGCGCAGCCGGCGCTCGAGCGCGGCGAGCGGGTCGCGATCGACATGCCGATTCGCAACATCAACCGCACCGTCGGCACCATGCTGTCGCACGAGATCGCGAAGCGCTACGGCCATGACGGCCTCGCCGAAGACAGCATCCACGTGCGCTTTGCGGGCTCCGCCGGGCAGAGCTTCGGCGCGTTCCTGGCGAAGGGTGTGACGCTCGATCTCATCGGTGACACCAACGACTACTGCGGCAAAGGCCTGTCCGGCGGCAGGATTTCGGTGCAGCCCTCGCCCAAGTTCCGCGGCGAGCCGACCGAGAACATCATCACCGGCAACGTCGTGCTCTACGGCGCGATCGCCGGCGAAGCCTACTTCCGCGGCGTCGCGGGCGAGCGCTTCGCGGTGCGCAACTCCGGCGCGAATGCGGTCGTGGAAGGCGTTGGAGACCACGGCTGCGAATACATGACGGGCGGCATGGTGGTGGTGCTCGGCCTGACCGGGCGCAACTTCGCCGCCGGCATGTCGGGCGGCTATGCCTATGTCCTGGACGTCGACGGCGACTTCGCCAAGCGTTGCAACACCGCGATGGTCGACCTCGAGCCCCTGCAGGCCGAGTCCGAGGACGAGTCGGATCTGCGCCGCCTGATCGAGAATCATGCCCGCTACACGGGCTCGAAGCGGGCGCAGGAGATCCTCGACAAGTGGGCGCAGTACCGCGCGCGCTTCGTGAAGGTGTTCCCGAAGGAATACCGGCGCGCGCTCGCCGAGCTCGCCGCCTCGCGCAAGAAAGCGGCGGCCTAGATGGGCAAGGTCACCGGCTTCCTGGAGTTCGAGAGACTGCAGGAGGCAGCCGAGGACAAGGACGCGCGCAAGAAGCACTATCGCGAGTTCGTCCTGCATCTGACCGACGAGGAAGCGAAGCTGCAGGGCGCGCGCTGCATGGACTGCGGCACGCCGTTCTGCATGTCGGGCTGCCCGGTCAACAACATCATCCCGGACTGGAACGACCTGGTTTACCGCGGCGACTGGAAGCAGGCGATCGACACGCTGCATTCGACCAACAACTTCCCCGAGTTCACCGGCCGCATCTGCCCGGCGCCGTGCGAGGAAGCCTGCGTGCTGCGCATCAACGCCGACCCGGTCGGCATCAAGTCAATCGAGCACGCCATCATCGACCGCGCCTGGGAGGCGGGCTGGGTGGCGCCCAAGCCGGCTGCGCGCAAGAGCGGCAAGAAGATCGCCGTCATCGGCTCGGGCCCCGCCGGCCTCGCCTGCGCGCAGCAGCTCGCGCGCGCCGGCCACGCCGTCACGGTGTACGAGAAGAACGACCGCGCCGGCGGCCTGCTGCGCTACGGCATCCCCGACTTCAAGATGGAGAAGTGGCTGATCGACCGGCGCATCGAGCAGATGCAGGCCGAGGGGGTCGAGTTCAAGGTGAACCATGTCATCGGCGCCGCGCCGGTGGGCGCCGGCAATCGCCAGGCGCGGCCGGTCGATGCGAAGAAGCTGCTGGCCGACTACCACGCGGTGGTGCTCGCCGGCGGCGCCGAGGCGCCGCGCGACCTCCCCGTTCCGGGACGCGACCTCGACGGCGTGCACTTCGCGATGGATTTCCTGCCGCTGCAGAACCGCCGCGTCGCCGGCGACAAGAACGTGCATGACCTGTGGGCGAGCGGCAAGCACGTGGTGATCATCGGCGGCGGCGACACCGGCTCCGACTGTGTCGGCACCTCCAATCGCCACGGCGCGAAATCGGTTACGCAGTTCGAGCTCCTGGACAAGCCGGAAGACCTTGCTTTCAACCCGGTCTGGCCGTATTGGCCGATCCGGCTGCGCACTTCGTCCTCGCATGAGGAGGGAGCGGAACGCGACTGGGCGGTCGGCACCAAGGCGTTCATCGGCGAGGGCGGCAAGGTCAAGGCGCTGAGGACGGCGAAGCTCGACTGGAGCAGCGGCAAGCCGATGGAGGTTGCCGGCTCCGAGCGCGAGATACCCGCCGACCTGGTGCTGCTCGCGATGGGCTTCGTCTCGCCGGTGCAGTCGGTGCTGGAAGCGCTGGGCGTCGAGAAGGACGCGCGCGGCAATGCCAAGGCATCCACCGAGGGCGCTGCCAGCTACAGCACGAACGTGCCGAAGGTCTTCGCCGCCGGCGACATGCGCCGCGGCCAATCGCTCGTCGTGTGGGCGATCCGCGAGGGCAGGCAGTGCGCCCGCACGGTGGACGCCTTCCTCATGGGATCCTCCGAACTGCCGCGCTAGCCGAGCGCGAGCGCCGCGAAGCTGGCGAGCCAGTGCTCGCCGTTGTAGTCCCCGCCGACCACGTGCGGCATCCCGGCCGCGAGATGCTTTTCGGCGAGATCCGCATGCCCTAGCTGCGAAAAACACCAGGCGCGCGACAGGCACAGTCCGTCGAGGTGGCTCTGCTTGGCATCGGCGTGATCGGACACCGCCGGCGGCTCGGCGAGCGGGCCGAGCTCGGCTGGCAGGAAGTGCGCCAGCCAATCGGCGAATTCTTCGTCGACCAGTACTCTCTTCATGAGCAGCGCCTCGACCAGCGCCGGCGAGAGGAAATCGTCCGCCGACGGCTCGTAGCGAACCGGATAGTCGCGGTCCTGTGCATACCAGCGCTTCGCTGCGGCCTGGATGTCTCGCTTCAGCAACGGATCCTTGGCGGCCTGGGCGTAGTCGAGCGCGAGCACGCAGGCGAAGGCGGAATTGCCGTGGGTTCCGGCGCGCACCGGATACGCCGAGCCCTGGACATACTTCGCGAAGCGCTTGGCGATCTCCGCCGCGAGCGGCGTCACCGCCTGGTACCAGCGACCGAGCTCCAGCAGCTCGGCGTAGAGCTTGAGCAGCCAGGCCCAGCCATACGGCCGCTCGAACGTCCGGCCGCCGGGGCTGTTGAAGAAGGCGAGTTCGTGCTTGATCGCCTCGGCGGACAGATGCTTCTCGAGCAGCGCCGAAATATTGCCCGCTTCCGGCAGCGCAGGGTGCAGGCGCAACAATCTCGCCAGCAGCCAGTGCATGTGCACCGCGGAGTGCCAGTCGTAGCTGCCGTAGAAGGCCGGGTGCAGCTTGCGCGGCTGCCACTCCGTGTCCGGCGCGGTGAGCAGCTGGTCCAGGCGCCTTGGATACTCGCGCTCGACGTTGGCGAGCGCGACGCGCGCAAAGGCCGTGGCGAGCTCAGCGGTAAGCAAGCGCGCCTCCACTAGTCGCTCGCCGGGGCGATGCGGTACTCGAGCACCCTGGGATTCGCCTTCAGCGCGTCGGACAGCGCGCGCGACGCGTCGCTGCCGACCGCCCGCAGAACCATGCGGTACTCGAACTGTTCGCCGTCGCCCGTCAGGCGGTAGGTAAGGTTGTAGACGGAGAAACCGAGCTGCGCAACGAGCTGGCGCAGCTCGGGCTCCGGTATTGCCGACGCGCGCGCGAAGCGCACGGTGAAGTTGGCGTAGAACTCGGTCGGGATCTTGCCCTCGATCCATCGGAACAGCGACAGCGTGCCCAGCGTCAGCACGGTGCCGAGGCCGGCCGCGAAGTAGAAGCCGATGCCGGTCAGGATGCCGATCGCCGCGGTGACCCAGATCGACGCCGCGGTGGTCAGGCCGCGCACCGACAGGCCTTCCTTGACGATGACCCCGGCGCCGAGGAAGCCGATGCCGGTCATGATGCCCTGCGCCATGCGCGTCGGGTCGATCGCCACCCGCGCGCCCTGCGACGCGAGGTTGAACCAGTGCGACTCGTACACGGTCACCAGCATGAGCAGGCTGGATGCGACGCAGACCAGCGCGTGGGTGCGGAAACCCGCCGCGCGCCCGCGGTAGCTGCGTTCAAGGCCGATAAGCCCGCCCGCGAACAACGCGGCGACCAGGCGGAACGAGATCTCGAAATATTCCTGCCCCATCCGCGCGAGTCTAGGCGAAAACGTCCAACTATCAAAGGCTTTGGCGATGCCCCGGTGCTAGAATCCGGAGCCGAGTTGAAAGCCGGATGGCGCTAGAAATCATCGTTCTCGCAGCGGGCCAGGGGAAGCGCATGCACTCCGCGCTGCCCAAGGTGCTGCACACGCTTGCCGGACGGCCGCTGCTGGCGCACGTCCTGGATGCCGCGCGCGCGCTCGCGCCGCGCAAGATCATCGTCGTCAACGGCTATGGCGCCGACGAGGTGCGTGCCGCGTTTCCCGATCCGGCGGTCGAGTGGGTGCTGCAGTCCGAGCAGCTCGGCACCGGGCACGCGGCGCAGCAGGCGCTGCCGCGCCTTTCCGCGGACGCGCATGTCCTGATCCTCTACGGCGACGTGCCGCTGGTGCGCCCTGACACGCTGAAGCGGCTGCTCGAGGCTTCGCAGAAAGGCGTCGCGGTGCTGACCGCGGAGGTGGCCAACCCGACCGGCTACGGCCGCATCGTGCGCGCTTCGGCCGAGCGCGTCGCGCGCATCGTCGAGCAGAAGGACGCCACGCCCGCCGAAGCCGCGATCCGCGAGATCAACGCCGGCTTCTTCGCGCTGACCAGCGGCCAGCTGTCCGCCTGGCTGGGAAAGCTCACCAACCAGAACGCGCAGAAGGAGTACTACCTGACCGACATCGTCGGCCTGGCCGGAACCGACGACGTGCCGGTGTTCGCGGTCAAGGCCGACGACAAATGGGAGATCGCCGGGGTCAACTCCAAGCAGGACCTGGCGGGGCTCGAACGCGTCGTGCAGCACCGCGAGGCGGCGCGCCTGCTCGAGGCGGGGGTGATGCTCGCCGACCCGGCGCGCATCGACGTGCGCGGCGCGCTCGCGTGCGGACGCGACGTGTCGATCGACGTCAACTGCGTCTTCGAGGGCCGCGTCGCGCTGGGCGACGGCGTGCGTATCGGGCCCAACTGCGTGCTGCGCAACGTTTCCATCGCGGCGGGCACGGAGGTGCGCGCCTTCTCGCACCTCGACGAGGCCGAGGTGGGCGCGCGCTGCGTGCTCGGCCCCTACGCGCGGCTGCGACCCGGCACCAGCCTCGCCGACGAGGTGCACATCGGCAACTTCGTCGAGGTCAAGGCGAGCCGCGTCGGCAAGGGCTCGAAAGCCAACCACCTCACCTATATCGGCGACTCCGAGGTCGGCGCCAACGTCAACATCGGCGCCGGCACCATC
>Ga0137436_1000559_pt1 | contig 10736 bp, 11 predicted proteins | sample EasRivERMGT119_2_FD_102328 | JGI IMG/M metagenome (GOLD analysis project Ga0137436, IMG submission 102328) | Soil microbial communities from meander-bound floodplain in the East River, Colorado, USA - East River MetaG ERMGT119_2 | ecosystem: Environmental > Terrestrial > Soil > Floodplain ...
GCCTCCTCGAGGTGCGTTACTACCTCTACCTCGCGCGGCGGCTCGGATGCCTCGACCTCAAGGCCTACCGGCAGCTCGCCGCCCTGCAAGACGTGGCCTTGCGGGAGCTCGGATCGGTGCTCGAGGGACGGGAAGGGGGCTCGGCTAGAATCCCGGGGTGACGCAGGCCCTGCTCCCGGTCGCTCTCGCCCTCCACGCGGCGGGTGCCGCCGTCTCGTTCTACGGCGAGCTCCGCAAGCGCCCCGGATGGGCGCGCGGCGGCGCGCTCGTCCTGTCCGCCGCGTTCGTGCTCGAGCTCGCGCTCGCCGCGCTGCTCGGAGCGTCGGAGTCGGCGTTCCCGTTGCGAAGCGGCGGCGAGTACCTGTGGACGCTGGGCTGCTTCGTGCTCGCGCTCCACCTCGTCCTCGTTCTCGGTCGCGGGCTTCCCGGGATCGCGCTGGTGCTCCCGATCGCCTCGGCGGCCATGGTGTTCGCAGCGACGGTCGTGCCGTCGGCCCAGGCCGGAGGGGCCGTCGCGAAGAGCGGATGGTTCGTCGCGCACACGGTCGTCGCGACCTCCGGGATGGCGGCGCTCGCGGTGGCCTTCGCGATGTCCGTCCTGTTCCTCGTGAAGGACCGCGCGCTCAAGCTCAAGCGGTCGGTCCGGATGCTCGAGCGCTTCCCCTCGCTCGAGACGATCGACCGCGTGGGGTTCCACGCCATGCTCTGGGGCTTCTCGCTCCTCACGCTCGGAATCGCGACGGGGCTCGCGATGCAGGCGGAGCTGCACCGCCCGCTGTGGGGCTGGAGCGCGAAGGAGATCTTTCCCATCCTCGCCTGGCTCGTCTTCGCGTTCCTCTTGACCGCGCGCTTCTCGCGGGGGGTCAGCGGCCGCCGCTCGGCCGTGCTCGCCATCGCCGGGTTCGCGCTCGGCATCCTGACGATCCTGGGCATGCCGCGCTGATGATCACACTCGTCGGCATGAACCACCGCAGCGCGCCACTCGATTTGAGGGAGCGGGCGTGCTTCCCGGAGGACGAGATCGAGGCCGCGCTCGGAAGGCTCACGGGCCGCGAGGGCGTCCACGAGGCGATGATCCTGGCGACGTGCAACCGGGTCGAGATCCTCACGCGCGGGGACGCCGGCGGAGCAGGCCCGGCCGTGCGCGCGTTCCTCGCGCAAGAGCGCGGGCTCGACGAGGAGATGCTCGAGCGCCACGTCTACGTCTACGAGGAGCTCGCGGCGGCGCGCCACGTCTTCGGGGTCGCGTGCGGGCTCGATTCGATGATCCTGGGAGAGCCGCAGATCCAGGGGCAGGTCAAGCGCGCGTACGAGACCGCGCGCCGCTGCCGCGCGACGGGGCCCGTCCTCGACCGGCTCGTGCAGCACGCCCTGGCGGCCGCCAAGCGCACGCGCAGCGCCACGGGCATCTCGCGCCACGCCGTGTCGATCGCATCCGCCGCCGCCAAGCTCGCTCGCAGCCTGTTCGACGACCTAAGGGAGCGGCACGTGCTGCTCCTGGGGGCGGGCAAGATGAGCGAGCTCGCGGCGCGGCATCTTTCTTCCCAGGGCGTCGCTTCCCTGACGATCGCCAACCGCACCTACGCCCGAGCCTCGACGCTCGCGGAGGCGCTGTCGGGCGTCGCCATTCCGTGGGACGACGTGCCGGCGGCGCTCGAGAGGGTCGACATCGTGCTGACCGGCACCGCGGCCGCCGTCCCCGTGCTCACGCGCGAGGCCGTGCGGCGGGCGCTTCAGGCGCGGCGCGGGCGGCCGCTGCTCCTCGTCGACATCGCGGTGCCGCGCGACGTGGAGCCGGACACGAACACGCTCGAGGGGGTCTACCTCTACGACGTCGACGATCTCCAGGACATCGTGGACGAAGGGCACGGCGAGCGCCGTCGCGCGGCGGAGGAGGCCCGCCGGCTTCTCGAGGTCGAGGTCGTCGGCTTCGACCGCTGGCGGCAGGTCGCCGACCTCGCTCCGACGATCGCCGCGCTGTACCGCGAGATCTTCGGCCTCGAGCCGCCCGGGGCGGGGGAGGAGGCCGCCGGGCCCCGGCGTCTGATCCGCGGCGGAAAGGACGAGTAGCCGTGCGCGTGCGGCTGGGGACGCGAGGCAGCGCGCTCGCGCTCTGGCAGGCGCGCCACGTCGCGGAGCTTCTGGCCGCCGCCCATCCCGGGCTCGAGGTCGATGTCGTCGTCCTGAAGACCGAGGGGGACCGCGCCCCGGACGCGCGCTTCACCGCGGCGTGGGGGCGCGGCGTGTTCGTCAAGGAGATCGAGGACGCGCTCCGGGGCGGCACCGTGGACCTCGGCGTCCATTCCCTGAAGGACCTCCCCACCGAGCCGGCACAGGGGATCGCGATGGCGGCGACCCTGAAGCGCGCCGATCCGCGCGACGCCCTCGTGATGCCGCACGGGGCGTCGATCGAAGCCTGCCCGCCGGGCGCCGTCCTCGCGACCGGCTCGCCGCGACGCCGCGGACAGCTCTTGGCCGCGCGCCCGGATCTCCGGTTCGTGGACGTCCGCGGCAACGTCGACACCCGGATACGCAAGCTCCTCGCGGGGGAGTTCGACGCGCTGGTGCTCGCCGCCGCGGGCCTTTCGCGGCTCTCCGTCGATCGCGCCCTGTGGGCGGAGATCCCGATCGCGGTGTGCCTGCCCGCCCCGGGTCAGGGGGCCATCGCCGTGGAGGCCCGCTCGGAGGACGATCGGAGCGGCGCCCTCGCCGCGGCCCTCGACGATCCGGACACCGCGGCGGCGACGCTCGCGGAGCGCGCGTTCCTCGGTGCCCTGGGCGCCGGTTGTCTTGCGCCGGCGGGGGCGCTCGCCGTCGTCACGGCCGGGCGACTGACGATCGAGGCGGTCGTCGCATCGCCCGACGGCGCCACCGTGGTCCGCGATCGCGCGTCCGGTGCGCCGGAGGACGCCGCGTCGGCCGGGCTCGCGGTCGCGGAGCAGATCTTGGCCGCCGGCGGCGACGCGATCGTCCGGGCCTGCCGGTGAGGGTCCTCGTCACCCGTCCTCCCGGCTCGTGGCCGGAGCTGATCCGCCGCGTCGCGGCTTCCGGCATCGAGATCGAGATGGCCCCGACGACCTCGCAGGTCGAGCCGTCGGATCCGGCCCCCGGGGACGGAGCGCTCGCACACCTCGCCGGGATGACGTGGATCGTCGTCACGAGCGGCCAGGGGGTGAAGGCGCTGACGCTCAAGCTCGCGGCGCGGGAGGCCGTCGTCCCTGCGTCCGTGCGATGGGCCGCGGTCGGCCCGGCCACCGCGCGCGCTCTGGCGGGGATCGGGGCGCGCGTCGAGCTCACGGCCGAGGACCCGCGCGGCGAGGGGCTCGCGCGCCAAATCGCGCCGCGGCTGTCGGCGCGCGACCGTGTGCTCGTCGTCCGCCCCGAGGGGAGCGCCCACGCGCTGCTCGCCGCGGCGCTGCGTGCGACCGGCGCGCACGTCGAGGAAGCTCCGCTCTACCGCACCGTCCCCTCGGCAGACGCCCCACGCCTGGCGCGGGCGGTTCTCGACGGCCGCTACGGCGCGATCGTGTGGACGGCCCCGTCCGCGCTCCGCCTCTGGCTTTCGGCCTCGCCGGATCCGCCGCGATTGCGCGAGGCGCTCGCGCGCGTCGGCCGGGTCGCGATCGGCCCCACGACGGCGCAGGCGCTTGCAGCCGAGGGGCTTCCCGCGCACGAGATCGCCGAGGCCCCCGAGGAGTCGGGAATCGGCGATGCGATCCTCCGCGTGGCTGCTAACATACCCGCCCCGCGCGGAGGTCCCCCTTGAGCGAGACGATCCGGACGACGCCCCTCCACCGAGTCCACCGCGAGGCCGGCGCCCGCATGGTCCCGTTCGCCGGCTGGGACATGCCGGTGCAGTACACGAGCGTCGTCGATGAGCACATGGCGGTGCGCACGCGGGCCGGGTTGTTCGACGTCAGCCACATGGGGGAGGTCGCGGTCCGGGGGCGGGGATCGCTCGCGTTCCTGCAGCACGTGACCTCGAACGACGTCTCTCGCCTGGCGCCCGGGCGGATCCAGTACTCGGCGCTGACGACGCCGAGCGGGACGTTCGTCGACGATCTCCTCGTCTACAAGCTCGCCGAGGACGACTACCTTCTCGTGATCAACGCCGGCAACACGCCCAAGGACGTCGCGTGGCTCGCCGACCACGCGCGGGGCCGGGACGTCGACCTCGCCGACGTCTCGAGCCGGTGGTGCCAGCTCGCCGTTCAGGGGCCGCGGGCCGAGAGCATCCTGGCTCCGCTGACCGCGACCGGCCTGGCCGCGATCAAGTACTACGGCTTCGAGCGCGGGGAGGTGGCGGGCCTGCCGTGCCTCATCTCGCGCACCGGCTACACCGGCGAGGACGGGTTTGAGCTGTACGCCGCGTCGGAGAGCGCCGAGGCGCTCTGGCACGCCCTGCTTGCGGCGGGGGCGTCCGAGGGGCTCGTCCCCGCGGGGCTCGCGGCGCGCGACACGCTGCGGCTCGAGGCGAAGATGGCGCTGTACGGCAACGACATCGACGACACGACCACGGTGCTCGAGGCCGACCTCGGCTGGATCGTCAAGCTCGAAAAGGGGGAGTTCCTCGGACGCGACGCGCTCGTGCAGCAAAAGGCGGAGGGGCTGACGCGCAAGCTCGTCGGCTTCGAGACCGAGGGGCGTGCGGTCGCACGCCACGGCTACGAGGCCCAGCACGGCGGCCGCGCGGTGGGAACCGTGACGAGCGGCAGCTTCGCCCCGTTCCTCAAGAAGAACATCGGGCTCGCCTACCTGCCGCTCGCGCTCGAAGCGCCGGGGACGCGCTTCGACGTCGTCATCCGGGGCCGCCCCGAGGCGGCCGTCGTCGTCCCGACCCCCTTCTACAAACGTCCGCGCTGACGGAGGCTGCGATGGTTCCGAGCGATCGCCGTTACACGAAGGACCACGAGTGGGTGCAGGTCTCGGGGGAGACCGCGACGATCGGGATCACCGACTTCGCTCAGGGCGAGCTCGGCGACATCGTGTACGTCGAGGCGCCGGAGATCGGCAAGACCGTCGCCCCCGGGGAGGTCCTCGGGACGATCGAATCCGTCAAGGCCGTCTCGGAGCTCTACGCGCCGGTCGGCGGCACGGTCACGGAGTCGAACGCGGCCCTCGCGGGGGCGCCCGAAACCCTCAACCGCGACCCGCACGGGGCCGGCTGGATCTGCAAGCTGAAGATCGCGTCGCCCGCGGAGGCCGACGGCCTGATGGACGCCGCGGCCTACGCCGCCCTGATCGGCTAGGCGAACTCCTCGACGGGCGGGCACGCGCACATCAGGTTGCGGTCGCCGTAAGCGTTGTCGATGCGCGACACCGCCGGCCAGAACTTGTGCGCGCGCGTCGCGGCCGACGGGAACGCCGCCCGCTCCCGCGAGTAAGGCCGGTCCCAGCCGTCCGCGGTGACGACCGCCGCGGTGTGGGGCGCCATCTTGAGCAGGTTGATGCTCCGGTCGGCGCGCCCCTCCTCGATCTCGCGGATCTCTTCCCGGATCGCGATCATCGCGTCGCAGAACCGGTCGAGCTCTTCCTTCGGCTCGCTCTCGGTCGGCTCGATCATCAGGGTTCCGACGACCGGCCAGGACATCGTCGGCGCGTGGAAGCCGTAGTCCATCAGCCGCTTCGCGACGTCTTCGGTCTCGATGCCGGCCGAGGCCTTGAAGGGACGCAGGTCGACGATGCACTCGTGGGCGACGAACCCGCCGCGCCCCTTGTACACGAGCGCGAAGTGCGGGGCGAGACGATGCGCGATGTAGTTCGCGTTGAGGATCGCCACCTCGGTCGCGCGCTTCAGGCCCTCGCCGCCCATCATCGCGATGAACGCCCACGGGATCGGGAGGATGCCGCCGCTCCCCCAGGGCGCCTGCGCCACGGGGCCGATCGCCTGCTCCCCACCCACGGACGCCGCCGGGTGCCCGGGGAGAAACGGCGCCAGGTGCGCCGCGACGCCGATCGGGCCCATGCCCGGCCCGCCCCCGCCGTGCGGGATGCAGAACGTCTTGTGGAGGTTGAGGTGGCACACGTCCGCGCCGAGCTCCGCCGGGCGCGAGAGTCCGACGAGCGCGTTGAGGTTCGCCCCGTCGAGGTAGACCTGGCCGCCCTGCGCGTGGACGATCGAGCAGATCTCCCGGATCTCCTCCTCGAAGACCCCGTGCGTGGAGGGATAGGTGACCATGAGCGCGGCGACGCGCTCGCGGTGCGCCTCGGACTGCGCCCGTAGGTCGGCGACGTCGACGTTCCCTTGAGCGTCGCAAGCCACCGCGACGACCTTCATCCCCGCCATTGCCGCGCTCGCGGGGTTGGTTCCGTGCGCGGAGACCGGGATGAGGCAGACGTCTCGATGGGTGTCCCCACGGCTGCGGTGGTACGCGCGGATCACGAGCAGCCCGGTGTACTCCCCCTGCGAGCCCGCGTTGGGCTGGAGCGAGATCGCCGGAAATCCCGTGATCTCCGACAGCATGGCGGAAAGCGAGCCGGTGAGCTCCGCGTAGCCGGCCACCTGGTCCGCGGGAGCGAACGGGTGCACGTGGGCGAAGCCGGGGTCCGAGATCGGCAGCATCTCCGCCGACGCGTTGAGCTTCATCGTGCAAGAGCCGAGCGGGATCATCGAGGTCGTCAACGACAGGTCGCGCGACTCGAGCCGCCTCACGTACCGGAGCATCTCGGTCTCGGACCTGTGGGCGTGGAAGACCGGGTGCGGAAGCGGCGCCGTCAGGCGCCGCAGCTCCGAGGGGATCGTCTCGTCGACCGGCCGATCGAGCTGGCTGGGATCCGCGCCGAAGGCGTGGACGAGATCGACGAGGTCCCTATCGTCCACGGTCTCGTCGAGGGCGATCCCCAGGTCGCCGTCGTCGTAGCGCCTCAGGTTGATCCCGGCCGCGAGCGCCCCCGCGAGGACGGCGTCCGTCGTCCGGGGGCCCGGGCCCACGCGGAGGGTGTCGAAGAGGAGCCCGCCGCGCACCGCGCACCCGGCCGCCGACAGCGCGGCGGACAGCCGCAGCGCCTGGCGCCTCGTCCGCGCCGCGATCGCGCGCAGGCCCTCCGGGCCGTGATAGACCGCGTACATCGAGGCGACCACGGCGAGCAGCACCTGCGCGGTGCAGATGTTGCTGGTCGCCTTGTCGCGGCGGATGTGCTGCTCGCGCGTCTGGAGGGCGAGGCGGTACCCGACGTGCCCGGACGCGTCCTTGGAGACGCCGACCAGGCGGCCCGGGAGGTGGCGCTTGTACGTCTCGCGCACCGCCATGTACGCCGCGTGCGGACCGCCGAACCAGAACGGCACGCCGAAGCGCTGGGCGCTCCCGATCGCCACGTCGGCCCCGATCGCCCCCGGCTCGCGGAAGAGCGTCAGCGCGAGCAGGTCGGCGGCGACGACGACCAGCGCCCCGGCGTCGTGCGCCCGCCGGGCGACCGCCGCGTAGTCGAGCACCTCGCCGTCGGTGGTGGGATAGGGGAGGAGCACGCCGAAGGTCGGCGTCCCGAAATCCCACCCGGCCGGGTCCGCCACCGCGACGCGGATTCCCAGGGGCTCGGCACGGGTGGCCAGCACCGCGAGCGTCTCCGGGTGGCAGCGATCGCTGGCGAGGAAGCTCCGTCCCTCGGCGCCGCGCTCGAGCGCGCGGGCGCACAGGGTCATCGCCTCGGCGGCGGCGGTCGCCTCGTCGAGGAGCGACGCATTGGCGACGTCGAGCCCGGTGAGCGACGAGACGAGGGTCTGGAAGTTGAGGAGCGCTTCGAGCCGTCCCTGCGCGATCTCGGCCTGATAGGGCGTGTACTGCGTGTACCAGCCCGGATTCTCGAGGACGTTGCGCCGGATGACGGCGGGCGTGATCGTGCCGTGGAACCCGCGCCCGACGTACGTGCGGAGGACGCGGTTCTTCCCCGCCATGCCGGCGAGCGCCGCCATCGCCTCGACCTCCGACAGCGGCGGGTCGAGCGCGAGCGGGCGCGCGGTCAAGATCGAGCCGGGAAGGGCGCGCGCGACGAGATCGTCGAGGCTGTCGCAGCCGAGGGCGGCGAGCATGGCGCGCTGGTCGTCCTCCCGCGGGCCGATGTGCCTGTCCACGAAGCGGTCGGGATGCATGAGGTGCGGAATCCTAGCAGCCGGGCCCGGGCGGTTCCACGAGACGCCGGGCGAAGTCGTCGCCGACCTCCTCGAAGAGCGCGGGCAGCACCTCGAGCGGGAGGCCGACGACGTTGCTCCACGAGCCCTCGATGCCGTCGGTGAGCAGCACGCCCTTCCCCTGCAGCGCGTAGGCGCCCGCCTTGTCCATCGGCTCGCCGGTGCTCACATACCAGCGCGCGAGCGCCTCGTCCCACGCGCGAAAGCGGACGGTCGAGCGGACCGCCGCCTCCGCCGCGTTCCCGTCGTCGCTGCGGCGGAGCCGGCACGCCGTCCAGACCTCGTGGCTCCGGCCGGCCAGCCGCCGGAGCATCTCGAGCGCGTCCTTCTCGTCTGCGGGCTTCCCGAGGATCGCCCCGTCGACCGCGACCGTCGTATCGGCCGCCAGCAGAAGAGCGGACCGGCCCGTCGCGATCAAGGCGAGCGCCGCCTCCGCCTTCGACGCCGCAAGGCGCGTCACGTGGTCCCGTGCCGACTCGCCGGCCTCCGCGCGCTCGTCGACGGAGGCGGCGGCGACCGTGAACCGCAGCCCGAGGCTCGAGAGCAGCGCGCGGCGCCGCGGCGAGGCGGAGGCGAGGACGAGCGGCAGCGGCTTCACGGTGCCCCTATAATCTCCCGGACCAGCACGGAGGATGACCGATGAACAGCCTGGCCCGTCTGATTCTCCCTCTCCTTGCCGTTTCGACGATCGCGGCGCAGGCGCCTCCCGCCGCCGAGGTGCCCCTGTCCCTGGACCTCCCGGAAGGCGCCCTCCTGGCCGCCGGGCCCGCCCCGGATCTCGAGCTTCTCTACACCGGCGACGTCATCGGCTACGTCGAGGACTGCGGGTGCAAGCAGAACCCCGCCGGAGGGCTCGCGCGGCGCGCCTGGCTCGTCAGTCAGATCAAGACCAACTACCCGGAAACCCCGGTCGTGCTCCTGGACGCGGGCAACTTCTCGGACAACCCGACGGAGAAGGGCGACATCCGCACCGCCGCGCTGCTGAAGGAAATGGTGGGGCTCGGCTACAAGGCCGTGTCGGTCGGCGACCGCGATCTGACGATGGGCTACGACGACCTCATGAAGCGCATCCAGGGGCTTCCGATGCAGTTCATCTCGACGAACATCGTCACGCAGGGGACGAAGACGCCGATCTTCGCGCCCTACGCGATCGTCGAGGCGAAGGGGCGAGACGGCAAGCCGATCCGCATCGGCGTGCTCTCGGTCGTGCGCTACACGCCCGTGTGGCAGAAATCGGGTCCCTCCGGCACCAACCTCGCCGCGGCTCCCGTCCTGGAGATGGTGAGGACCTACTACCCCGAGGTGCGCGCCAAGTCCGACGTCGTCGTGCTGATGGCGGCGCTCGCCAAGGACGACGCCCGCGACGTCGCGAGACAGCTCCCCGAGCTCGACATGATCATCGGGTCCTACGGCGGGATCTACTCCCAGAAGGAAGAGCGCGAGGGGAAGGTCGCGATGTACTACACGGGAAACCAGGGAAAGCGGATCGGCGAGAGCCGGATCACGCTCGACGCGACGCGCAAGCCCTCCGAGATCCGGACCTACGTCCACTTCCTCACCGCGAACTACCCGTCGGACAAGGCGATGACCGACCGGCTCGCGGCGCTGACGCCGGCGAAGCCTACCGACGAGCAGCCGCGCCCGGTCAAGCTCATGGCCAAGCCCGGGTTGACCCCGCAGCCGCCCGGCTCGCATTGAGCCACCCGCGCGGGCGGGTCCTCGGGATCGATCTCGGGACCGTTCGCGTCGGGCTGGCGCTGTCCGACCCTCTGGGGCTCACCGCGCAGCCGTTCGGCCGGCTGGCCCGGCGCGAGCTCGATCGCGACCTGGGAACGCTCGTCCGGCTCGTGAGCGACCACGAGGTCGGCACGATCGTCGTCGGCCATCCGCTCCTGCTCTCGGGGGAGTCCGGCACGAGCGCCCGCGACGCCGTGAGCTTCGCCGAGCGCGTGCGCGCCGCGATCGAGGTCCCCGTGCTGCTCTGGGACGAGCGGCTGACGACGGTTCAGGCGGAGCGCGCGCTGCGCGAGGGCGGCGTCCGCGGCCCCAAGCGCCGCGGGATCGTCGATGCCGCGGCCGCGGCGATCATGCTCCAGTCTTGGCTTGATCGATCCCGTGAAAGTTGATCTCGCGCCGCCGCTGTTGATCGGCGAGGCGCTCGTTGAGCACGCCGTACTCGTTGATCTCGCCCCGCTTGAGCGCGTCGTAGTGGAACCGGCAGAACCCCTCGAGGTACGGGGGCTCCTGGCAGAACTGCGCGCCACCCAAGCTCGTCCGGAAGCGGCAATGCGTCACGGGACCTCCGCGTAAGGCAGGGATGATATCGCGATCACCAATCCGGTACGCCCCGTCGGAAGGGCGCGCGAACCCGCCCACTTCGGGGCTGGCGCTCCGCTTGCAACTTGGGGGGTGACCCCCCAGCCCCGGCATGAGCCGGGCGACGGAGCCGCCGACCGATCCGGCGCTCCACCGGGCCGGGGCGGAGTCGAGGTCCACCCCCTCCCGCGGAGGTTGCCCCCCTTCGCGGCGGTCCTCGGCGCCGTTCCCGGCCCGGCTTTTTTTCCTTACAATGATCCGATGGTCGAGAAGCGCCAGGCCGCGGGATTCAAGC
>Ga0137436_1000565_pt1 | contig 10714 bp, 9 predicted proteins | sample EasRivERMGT119_2_FD_102328 | JGI IMG/M metagenome (GOLD analysis project Ga0137436, IMG submission 102328) | Soil microbial communities from meander-bound floodplain in the East River, Colorado, USA - East River MetaG ERMGT119_2 | ecosystem: Environmental > Terrestrial > Soil > Floodplain ...
CGCCAGGCCGCGGGATTCAAGCGCCTCGGGGAGACCGGCGTGCGCGGGCTCCCCCTTCCGATCCCGCGCGCCCGGGCGCTCGCCCTCGAGGCGGCGTGGCGTGCCGCCGCCGGCCCGTCGATCGCGCGGCGCGCGATCGTCCGGCGCCTCGCGCGCGGCGTCCTCGAGGTGGACGTCGCGGAGGCGCCGTGGCGATCGGCCCTCGTACGGTTGCTTCCCGAGATCGAAGCGCGCTTGCGGGAGAGGTACCCGGCGCTCGCGATCGAGCGCGTGCAGCTGATGGAGGACTAGGGGCGCGCGTCCGGGTCCAGCCGGAACGCGCGCATGCGCTCGATCGTCGCCCCGTCCGCGTCGGTGACGGTCACCTGCACACGATAGGCACCGATCGGCCAGGTCGCTCCGGTGGGCATCGCGTACCCCTGATCCCTCTCGGTGGATTCCCGCTCCTGGGGCTTTCCGAGCGTCCGCCAGCGGCCGTCCTCTTCCTGACCTTCGAGCTGGTAGCTCAGACGGAACGGTCCCGTGCCGCCGTAGATCTCGTAGAAGATCTGGACGGGCTCGCCGCGAGGCAGCGACGTCCCGACGAGCGGGGTGACGCGAAAGCCGCCGACGATATAAGGCGCGTCGTAGCTCGCCTGGGTCGCGTACGGAAGCGGGGTGAGGGCGCGCGCGAGCACGACGTCGCTCGTGCGCAGGCCTTGGGAGGGGAGCGGCTCGATCGTGCCGCGGTAGACGCGGTTCCCGCCGGTGGACGGATCGACGGCCAGAAGCGTCACGTCCCAGCTCCCGCGCTCGAGCACCAGCCGCGACTGGACGACGCGCGCGTCGCCCTCGCCTTCCAAGCGGAACGAGCTCTCGCCGAGCAGCCGCGCCCCCTTGTCGGCACCCTTGCGCGAGAAGCGCCCCATGACGGTCGCCGGGGGGACGTCGCCGGGGCCGGGGACCGCGACGGTCGCGACGACGAGCGTTCCGCCCGTCTTGGACTCGAACCGGTCGAGGCTCAGGGGGAGCGGATCGAACGCGAACGTCTCCACCGCCTCGATGCTCTCGATGAGGACCTCCTCCTGCGGCGGCACCTCCTGCATGCGGCCGAGGTCCAGCATGACGCCGAGCGGGTCGCGCGTCCCCGAGCGCACCGACGTGAGAAAGTCACCGATGCCGGCGAGGCGGGCGCTGTCGTCGTTCCAGTTGAAGAAGGGGCTCGCCAGGCCGGGGTCGTAGGAGAGCTTGTATTCGCCCGACGCGTTGCGAACGAACGGGACGTAGACGACCGGGTCGAGCCCTTTCTGGCCGGCGGGCCGGCTGTACGTCCAGCGGATCAACCCGCTCGCGGAAGCGTTGCCGGTCTCGGTGCGCAGGTTCGGGTCCTCCTTCACCTCCTCGGGTGGACCGTGGAGGATGTAAATCTTGCCCCGGTCGGTCTTCCAGCCCGGGGCCGCGGAATCGATGAACTTTTCGTCCGCCTCCTTGATGCGCTGCCAGAAGAGTTGACGGTATTCGTTGATCAGAGTCTCCGGGCTCGGGTCGCGGCGGCGCCAGAACTTCTCGACGAAGACCGCACGGTCGTGGTCGTTGTCCAGGCGCTTGTATTCCCGGATCTCGTCGGAGGTCGCGATGTACCGGACGGCTCCGTCGAGCCAGTTCTCGAGCGACGTGCGCTTGGCCGCCGGCGAGCGCGTCGCAGCGAGAGCCGAAAGAACGATCAGCCCGATACGAAGCGCGCGCACCCGTGGAGTATAATCTGCGCTTCTTGGCCGTGGTCTTGCTTGCTTCCGACCGCCACGGGCGCAACCTTCTTGCTAGGGGACTGACAAATGGACAAGGTCGTCAACATCGGACAGTCGATCCACATCAAGGGTGAGTTGACCGGCAACGAGGACCTCACGATCGAGGGCAAGGTCGAAGGCAAGATCTTCCTCAAGGACCACAACCTCACCATCGGCGCGAACGGGAAGATCACCGCCGAGATCCAGGCGAAGACCGTCATGGTCGTCGGGGAAGTCCACGGGAACATCACCGCGGACGACAAGGTCGAGGTGGCGGCGTCGGGAACGATGCGCGGCGACATCTCGGCCCCGCGCGTCGTGCTCGCCGACGGCGCGAAGTTCAAGGGCACGATCGACATGGACCGCAAGCCTGCCGCTACGGCGTCGGCGCACAAGCCGGCTCTCGAGCCGGTCGGCGCAGGCGTCTCCGGCAAGAGCGTCAACCTCTAGGCTGCCCGCGTGGCCTTTCGACCGCGGGCGGCGGACCCGTCCCGGGGACCCGTGCCCTCGACCCCGGCGTCGGGGCAGCCTTGCGGCGCGCTGGGCCGTGCGATCGCGCGCGTCTTTCGCGACGGGCGTCCCGAGGTCCTCGCCCTGGGGCCCCTGTGCGGGGAGAGCGTCGTCTACCTCGCGGGGCGAGGCGCGCGGGTTCACGTGGACGAGTTCGAGCCGCCGCCCCCGCTCCCCGCGCGCAAGCCGGGTGAGCCGTCGCCCTTCATCCCGCCGTTCCGCCTCGAGCAGCCCGATCGGACGTTCGGCCTCGTGCTCGCGTGGGAGGCGCTCGATTTCGTGACGCCGGACCGCCTCGCCGATTGCGGCGCGGAGCTCGCGCGCGTCCTGCGCATCGGCGGCCAGCTCTTCATGTTCGCGCACCTGAAGCCTCCGTCGGAGACGGCGGTCATCCCGCGCTACCGCCTCCTCTCCGACGACGTCATCATCCGCGAGGAGCCGGAAGGCGTTCTCAGGCGGCGGTTCGTGCATCCGAACCGCGAGATCGAGCGCGCGCTGGCGGGCTTGCAGGTGCAGGGGATCCAGCTCCAGCGCAACCAGATGCGCGAGATTTTGGCCGTGAAATCGGGATCGGGATCGGGATGAAGCTCGCAGACCGCATCGCCGGGATCGAGCTCTCCCCGACCTTCCGGATCAACGCGGCGGCACGGGCGCTCGCCGCGCGCGGTGTCGACGTGCTCGATTTCTCCGTCGGGGAGCCCGATTTCCCGACGCCCCCCGCGGCCAAGCAGGCGGGGAAGGCCGCCATCGACGGCGACGTCACGAAGTACACGGCGAACGAGGGGACGGCGGAGCTGCGCGCCGCGATCGTGGCGAAGCTGGCGCGCGACAACGGACTGACGTACGACCCCGAGTGCGTGCTCGCGAGCCCCGGTGCCAAGTCGAGTCTCTTCTGTGCGGTGATGGCGTTGTTCGGACCCGGGGACGAGGTGCTCGTACCGGCGCCGTACTGGGTCTCGTACCCGGAGCAGATCCGCCTCTCGGGTGCCACGCCCGTGATCGTCCCCGCGCGCGAGCGCAACGGCTTCAAGGTCACAGCCAGAGAGCTGGAAGCGCGGTGCACGCCGCGCTCCCGCGGGCTGATCCTCAACTATCCCTCCAATCCGACCGGTGCGTGCTACGACGCCGAAGAGCTGAAGGCGATCGCGGAGGTCGCGCGCCGGCTCGACCTCACGATCATCGCCGACGAGATCTACGAGAAGCTGCTCTTCGACGGCCGCACGTTCGCCTCGATCGCGTCGGTCTCGCCCGACGCGTTCGCGCGGACCGTGGTCGTCAACGGCGTGAGCAAGACGTTCGCGATGACCGGGTGGCGGCTGGGCTACGCGGCCGGGCCGAAAGCGATCGTCGGCGCGATGGCGAAGCTGCAGAGCCACACGACCTCGCATCCCGCCTCGATCTCCCAGGTCGCGGCCGCCGCCGCCCTGAACGAGTCGGAGCCCGACGTCCGCCGGATGGCCGCCCGGTTCGCCGAGCGGCGCGAGGTGGTCGTGGGCGGGATCGCCGGGCTTCCCGGGATCACGCTCGTCCCCCCGGCGGGGGCGTTCTACGTTTACCCCAACGTCTCCGGGCTATTCGGGCGCCGGGTCGGCGGGCGCATCGTGAGCAGCGGCCAGGACGTCGCCGAGGCGCTCCTCGAGGCCGCGCGGATCGCCGTCGTGCCCGGCGAGGCGTTCGGGACCGCGGAGCACGTGCGCCTGTCCTTCGCGTGCTCGATGACGCAGATCCGCGAGGGGCTCGCGCGCATGAAGGCCGCGCTCGCCTGAGCGACCGGCGCCTCTTGGCCGCGGTCGCCGGCGCCGCGCTCCTCGTGTACGGGTGGACGGCCTCCCGCACGCTGACCTTCGGCGACTCGGGTGAGCTGATCGCGGCGTCGTGGCGCGGAGGGCTCGCCCACCCGCCCGGATACCCGCTCTACACGACGATCGCCGGCGCCGTGCTCCACGTGCTGCCTTGGGGCGAGCCCGCGCTGCGCACGAACCTTCTCTCGGCGCTCGCCGCCGCCGCGGCCTGCGGCGTGATCGCGGTGACGGCGCGGGGGATGACCGGGTCGGCCCTCGGGGGGATCGCCGCGGGGGGGATCGTCGCGACCTCGAGCGTGGTCTGGTCCACGGCGACGGAGACCGAAGTCTACGCGCTGCATGCGCTGCTCCTCGCCCTCCTGCTGGAAGCCTCGCGCCGGGGGCGGCTGCTCCTCGCCGCGGCCGCCCTGGGGTGGGGCCTCGCGCACCACCCGACGATCGTGCTCGCGCTGCCTTCCGCGCTCTTGCTCGCGGCCCCGGCGATCCGCGAGGCACGTCCTCGCCGGATCGCGCTCGCCGCGGCGGTTGCGATCGCCATCCCGCTGGCGCTCGACGCGACGCTGCTCCTGCGTGCCGCGAGGGACCCGGGCGCCTGGGGCGGGGTGAGCTCCCTTCCGTCGCTCCTCGCTCACCTCGGCGCGTCGCGCTACCTCTCGTACGATCTCGGCTGGGCCGCGCTCGTCCGCCCGGAGGGGTGGAGCGTCGTGGCGCGCACGCTCGTCTCGGGGCTCGCGGTCACGGGCGCGGTCGCGGCGTTCGCCGGTGCTCGGGGCTTGAAGACACGCGACCGGTGGGCGATGGTGCTCCTGGCCGCGGCCGGGGTGGCGTTCGCGCTGCGCTACGCCACCGAGGACGTCGACGTGTTCCTCATTCCCACGATCGTCGCCGTCGGCGTCCTTGCGGCCGGAGCCGTGGCCGTTCTCGAGGTGCGCGCCTCCCGCGTGATCGCCGCGGTCGTGGCGGGGCTCATCGTCGCGATCCCGCTTGCGGCCAACGCGCGGCGCGCGGACCGCCACGGCGACTCCGCCGCGGCGTACTACGCCGCGGACATGCTGGCGACGCTGCCGGAGAACGCGACGCTGTTCACCGACGGCGACGACGCGTTCGTCCTCGCCTACGCCACCCAGGTCCGCGGCGACAGGCCGGACGTGAACCTGATCGATCGCCGGGGTCTGCTGTTCGCAAGCGCGCGCTTCTACGGCGCCGATACCGGCGACGAGCGCCGCATGATCCGGGAGATCGCGGAGATCGAGCGCGGCTCGCGCGCGGTGTACTTCATGGGCTGGCCGGGGTACGAGCTCCCGGCGGGATGGCGCTTCGAGCCGGAAGGGATCTTCTTCCGCGCGACGCGCGCCGATTCCGGGGCGCAAGACGATGCCACGCTGTGGGCGGGCTACCACGAGGCGGAGGTCGTCGAGAGCGCGCGCATCCGACCCGGCGCCTTTGCCGCCGCGGTCGCGGGGACCTATCCGCTCATGAGGGCGGAGGAGGCGCTCGCCCGCGGACGCGTGGACGTCGCCGTCCGCGAGCTGGACGAGGCGATGCGGCGCGCGCCGGACAGCGAGACGATCCTGAACACCGTCGGCACGACCTGGGCACGCCGCGGCGAGCTCGCGCGCGCGATTGCCGCCTTCGAGCGCGCCGTTTCCGCCAAGCCTCAGTCGCTTCGCGGATGGCTGAATCTGGCGCAGGCGCGCGCTCTCTCGGGGGACCGGGCGGGGGCGGAGGCGGCCGCCTCGCGGGCCCGCGCGCTGGTGCGATAGCCCCGCGACCGTGCGGCCTCTAGATTCAGCCCGGGGCGCACGGGTCCGACGTGCTCTGGAACGACGCATCCTTCGTGGCGGCGTACGAGAAGCGGCTGGCCGCAGACACACCCCGGCTCGTGCGCCGCGCGGCCGACGCGTGCGAGGCCCTCCGTGGCCTCGACACCGCCTCGCCGCTTGCGGCCGCGCTCCCCGCGATGCGCCTGCTCGCCGCGAGCCTGGGAGATCACGTCGAGTCCTCGCTCCTCTCGTTCGAGCACGCTTGCGCCTCGCGTCGCGTCACGCCGCGCCGCCGCGACCTGGCCTTGCTCGGCGCGCGCGTGTCGCGCGAGCTCGTAACGCGCCGCGCTCGCGCGGCACGCGCGGTGCGCGGGATGCTGGCGGGCCGTCTGGACCCCGAGGTGACGCGCACGCTGGTCGAGCAGTCGCACGCTCACGCGGCGCGAAGGCTCGCGGCCTACGTGACCGACCCCGACGGGAACGGCCGCCCCAAGCGGATGTTCATCGGCCACGCGGCGGAGGACGCGCGTCTCGCCGAGCTGCTCAAGGAGGCGATCGTTGCCTGCGTCGGGGAGGACGTGGAGGTGTTCGTCTCTTCCGACCTCGACAGCATCAAGGCCGGCGAGGACTGGCTCGAGCGCATCATCGACCGGCTGCGCCACTGCCGCGTCGTCCTGGCGCTCGTCACGCCGCACGCGACCGAGAGCGCCTGGGTTCACTACGAGGTCGGCCTCGCCGACGCCGGGGATCCTCTCGTCATCCCGGTGACGGGACGCGGGGGGCGCCTCTCCGAGCTTCCGGCGCCGCTCGGCCGCCGGCACGGCCGCAACCTCGCCAAGCTCGACGATCTACTCGTCCTGCTCACCGAGGCGGCCGCGGCGCTCGGCGTGTCCGAACAAGAGCAGCCGCCGTTCCTTCTCGACGAGCTCCTTCGCGAGGCGCGACGGCCGGTCCTGGGCTCCGAGCTGTCCGCGACCGCCGTGCGCGTCGCGGAGATCCTCAGCGAGCGGTCCGAAAACGCGGCCGAGTGGGATCCGAGCCTGGACGCGGAGGCGCTCCGCGCGGAGCTCGGAGTGAGCCCGGTCGTGTTCCTCGGCGCCATCGCCGAGCTTCAGGAGCTGGGCTGGCTCCTGACGCGCGAGGGCGACACCACCCTCGGGCTGTCTTCGATCGGTCCGGCCGAGGAGTTCTTCATCGATTCCGAGGCCGCGCTCGGGGAGGCGGATCCTCGCCGCGACGCGGCGCACATCGCCGAGATCGTGGCGCGGAAACCGCGGGACGCGGCGCGGGTGACCCGGATCGCGCGGGAGCTGGGCTGGACGCCGCGGCGCATGAACGCGGCGCTCCACGTATTACACGCCGCCGCTCCGGACGCGCTGGTCAGCCTGGGCGCGCGGGGTCCGCTCGCGTACGTCCTCATCCTGCCCGACCGCGGCGTCCTACGCTGGGCGCAGCGGCCGTGGCGCTAGCAGGGACGGCAAGGGACGCAGTCGTCGCACGAGAGCGTGCACACGCACGTGTGCAGGATGCCGCCCGGAGCCGCTTCGCCCGCGCAGCCGGTGCAGCGCTCGCAGGTCGCGGGATTCCCGTCGCCGCACGGATCGGGCTGGGACAAGACGAGCCATCGCCGCATGTCCGGACGCGGTGATCGCAGATACATGACCGACTGCCGCCCGCCGCTCTTCGTCGGGAGCGCGTCGTCCACGATCAGCGCGGCCTGCTTGCCCCGGTCGATCGCGGTGCGGTACGGGTCGGGGATCATCCGCACGAGACGGTTGTGCTCGCGAAGCCAGCGCTCGACCTCCGCGCCGACCACGAGCCGCGCCTTCGCCGGATCGATCGTGACGCCGAACTGATCGTGAAGCGCCACCGCGGTCTCGGACGTCAGAAGCGCCTTGGTCTGCTCCTCGAGGATCGTGACGCGCGTGTCGGAATAGGTCGAGGTGCACGACGTGGCGAGTGCGAGCGTGATCGTCAGCGAAGCGAGGGCGCGTCCGGGCATCGGCGCCCACGGTACGGCGAGGTCCGTAATTCTTGCAATGTCATCAGTCTTGGTGAAATAGCAACGATCCGCCGCGTGTTTTCAGCTTGTCCGGTCCGCAGGCGTCGCCGTATAGATGCACCAACTCCAAGTCCCCATGCCGGTCCGGAGGGGGTGGCCCTCTTGGTCCGGCGCTTTGATGGCGCAGGAAAGGAGAGCCCGATGAAGAGTTCCTGGATTCGCCTCCTCTGCCTGGCGGGTGTTCTCGCGGTCATCGCCGCCAGTGCCGCGGCCCTCGCGGCACCGGACCCGAACAGGATGGACACCACACGATGCTCGAAATGGCTGAAGAAGAACACGTGCACCATCACGTGTGAAGACTCGGTGTACACCATCGGATTTTGCCGCGACGACACGACCGGAACGGAAAGCCCGATTTCGTTCCCGTGCTGCTGCTGCACCGAAGGCGCCGAGCATCGATCCTTCGTCGGTGGGTAGCACCGAGACCTGCTGACGCGCCCAAAACCCGCACAGGGTCGCGACAGCCGCAAGTGCTTGGTTCTGAGTGGTGCCGAAGCCCGGACTCGAACCGGGACAGGCTTGCGCCCACTAGATCCTGAATCTAGCGCGTCTACCAATTCCGCCACTTCGGCTCTGGAAGCGCGGGTAGACTACCAACCGCTTTCGCGAAGTGTCAAGGAAACCAAGTGAAACCGAGCCCTCGAACGGTGGTCGGCGTCGTGCGCTCGCGCAGCGGCGCGTTCGTGATCGAGCCGTTCGAAGCGAGCGAGGACCCCGCGCTCGAGCTGCGCGAGGGCGCGCGGGGCGGGGCGGTCGCGGGGGACGCCGTCGTCGCGGAGATCGCACGGCCCGCGCGAGCCAAGCGCGGCGCCGAGCGCCGCCGGCTCGAGGCGAAGGTCGTCGAGGTGCTCGGCCCGCTCGACGCGCCGGGCGTCGACGTCGAGATCGTGGTGCGGCGAAGGGGCATCCGCCGCGGATTCCCGGAGCCCGTGCGGGTCGCGGCGGCGCGGATCCCGCGCGAGATCCCGGAAGCGGAGCTTTCGCGCCGCGAGAGGTTCGCCGATCCCGCACCGGTCACGATCGACGGCGAGACCGCACGCGATTTCGACGACGCGATCGCGGTGGCGCCCGGGCCCTCCGGCGGGCTCACGCTCTACGTGCACGTCGCCGACGTCTCGTACTACGTCTCACCCGGCGATCCGATCGACCGCGAGGCCCGAGGGCGCGGGACGAGCGTCTACTTCCCCGACCGCGTCTACCCGATGGTGCCGCCGCGCCTGTCCGACGACCTGTGCTCCCTCCGTCCGGGGCAGGACCGGCTCGTGCAGTCCGCCGTCATCGACGTGGACCGCAAGGGGAAGGTCGTGGGGACGCGCTTCGCGGACGGCGTCATCCGCTCCGCGGCGCGCCTGACGTATACGCAGGTCGCCTCGCTGCTCGAGGGCCATCCGCATCCGGAGATTCCCGCCGAGGTCGCCGCGATGCTCCGCCGTGCGGAGACCCTCCGGGTGCTCCTCGAGCGGCAGCGGCGGGCGCGGGGGAGCGTCGATTTCGATCTTCCGGCCCCGACGATCCTGCTCGACGTCGAGGGGGCGATGACCGGGATCAAGGTCGAGCCGCGCAACCGAGCGCACCGCATGATCGAGGAGTTCATGCTGGCGGCGAACGAGGCGGTCGCGGGGTGGCTCACCTCGCGCAAGGCGGCGGCCCTCTTCCGCGTGCACGATCCGCCCGACCCCGAGAAGGTCGAGGCCCTGGGGAGCTTCGCGAAGTCGCTCGGCCTCACCTTGAAGCCGCGCAAGGACGGCATCCGTCCCAAGGACGTGCAGGAGCTGCTCGACCAGGCCGAGGGGAAGCCCTTCCAGTCCGTCGTCAACACGGTCGCGCTGCGCTCGATGATGCAGGCGCGTTACGCGACGTCGGACACGGGGCACTTCGGGCTCGCCGCGGAACACTACCTGCACTTCACCTCGCCGATCCGGCGCTACCCCGACCTCGTCGCGCACCGCGCGCTGCGCGCGGCGCGGCGCCGCGGGAAGGGCGGCAAGGAGGGCCGGGACCCGGATCTCGAGGCGCTCGCTGAGTCGTGCTCGCGGCTCGAGCGCGACGCGGAGGCCGCGGAGCGGGAGCTCCTGGAGTGGAAGAAGGTCAAGTATCTCGCCGGGCGGATCGGGGAGGCCTTCGAGGGAATCGTCAGCGGCGTCGCGCGCTTCGGCCTGTTCATCCAGCTCCAGGGCGGCATCGGCGAGGGCCTGGTGCGCGTCGAGCGGCTCGGAGGGGAGTGGTTCGAGCACGACCCGGCGCGCCACGAGCTGCGCGGGCCCCAGAGCGGGCGCACGTTCCGGTTGGGCGACGCGCTCCGCGTCGTCGTCGAGCGCGCCGACACCGTGCTCCGGCGGGTCGATTTGAGGCTCGCGGATCAAACCGTTCCCGAGCCGCGCGAGCGATCGCGAAATCGGCGGCGCCGGCGCTGAGCGACGGGTGTATTCTCGACTCGGCAAGGGGCTCGAGGAGAACACCATGGGTTACGTCGCGGCCGACATCATGTCGAAAGACGTCTTCTGCGTGGACAAGAGCGCCGACCTTCGCGATCTCGCGAAGCTGTTCCTCTCGCGCAAGATCACGGGTGCTCCGGTGGTGGACGGCCGGGGTGACCTCTGCGGCGTCATCTCCCAGACCGACCTGCTCTTCTATCAGCTGTCGCGCGACGACGAGCTGGCGGTGCCGGTGACGACGCTGCGGCGGTGGCTGAAAGCGGCGGGGCTGTGGCAGTCGCGGCGGAAGCGATCGGCGCATCGCCGCTGGCGTCCGCGGAAGGAGCAGCCCGGAGAATTGGTGCAGATGGACGGCTCGCCGCACGATTGGTTCGAG
>Ga0137436_1000566_pt1 | contig 10696 bp, 10 predicted proteins | sample EasRivERMGT119_2_FD_102328 | JGI IMG/M metagenome (GOLD analysis project Ga0137436, IMG submission 102328) | Soil microbial communities from meander-bound floodplain in the East River, Colorado, USA - East River MetaG ERMGT119_2 | ecosystem: Environmental > Terrestrial > Soil > Floodplain ...
ACGGGGGCGGCGGTATGGGCGGGATGTACTGAGCTTCGAAAGTTAGAAGTTCAAAGTTCGAAGTTCAAAGTAAGAGAAAGTGGAGGCCGGGTCCTTGCGGACCCGGCCTTTTTTTGTGCGCATGGTGCCCTCTTCCGCACCATGCGTCGCGAATTCGAGCGCAACGGGATCAAGCCTGCGGGGGAACGGTCATGTGCTGCAACCATCGCAGAGGTCCAGGCGCTGCGGCAGGCTATTGGGCGACCGTGACGGAGATCGTCGAACAAAGCCCTTCGATCGTTCGGTGCAGATCGTCGCCAACCTGCAGCGTGAGCCTGTGGCTTCCTGCCGGGAGCTGCATGTCGATGACGTTCTTGCCGTCACCAAAGTGGACCCACGGGGCAGCTTTGGGAATGTCGGTCCCCGTAGGCAGGCAGTCGGTGTCAATGCCGACGTGGTAATGCCCCAGTCCGGCCCTGGCCTCGGTGACCGTCCCTTGTGGCACCGCCGCAATCGAAACATTGTCCGCGCCGAATTCAAGAGCGACCGGGCTTGTTACCGTCGCCCCATCCTTAGGCTGGACGAAGAAGACTCGTGGCCCGCTCGACTGGCCGCACGCGACAGCCAACCCGGCAATGATGACGACCGCTACAGCACAGAGACTGCGATTGATATGCATGTACACGCGACACTCCTTGTCTGGAACACACAACCATAGAGTCGTTGGCACGTTGATTCTATCCTTGACTGAGCCAATTTCGCCCGACGATGGGAAAGACCGGGCTGCTGTTCCGTTCGAGACCAAACTCGGCTGCCGGGCGCCTTGGGAGTTGGGAATGGAAGGTTGGAAGTTTTATCTGAGGGTGAATTCGATTTCGAAGCTGACCAGCACCGACACCGGCTCACCGAAGCGCGTCCCTGGTATGAAGCGGAACTGCTTCGCCGCTTTCATGGCTTCCTGGTCGAGTCCAAAGACGGAATCAAGCGACCGCGTCACGCGAACATCGCCGACGGTGCCGTCGGATAGCACCACGCCTTCGAGCCGCACGACGCCCTGCACCTTTGCGCGCATGGCCTCGGCGGTGTAGTTGGGACGCACACTGCGCAACAGGCGCGGCGATTCGACGCCATTACCGGGCCGGTACACGCCGCCACCGGTACCCCCACCACTGCCTTCGCCAAGGCCGGAGCCTTGCCCATTCCCGATACCGGTGCCTGAACCAGTGCCCGCGCCGCCGTTGCTGCCGATCCCCTGGGACGTCGTGTCTTCCTTCGACTCAATCAGGCCGGGAGAGACTTCGTCCGAGGCGCTCATCGTGACCGCCGGGATGTTTATCTTCTGCTCTTCCACCTTCGGCTGCTCGATCACAACAGGGTCGGGCTTTTTCTCGACAGGAACGGTCAATTTTTCCTTGCCGGGGAGCTCGGCCTTCTTAATCGGCTCTTTCTGTTGATTGCCCCCGCCGCCACCGCCACCGCCAAGGCCCGGCTCGGCGAGCCACACGATCTCGTGCGGGGTACGGTCGATGAGCATGGCGTGCTCACCCGCCTGGGGCGCGAGACGCATGATGAGGAGAATCAAAAGGACGAACGCCCCGTGACTGATGACAGAGGCGCCCAGGGCGCCGCCAAGGCGCTTTTCCTGCTGCTCGAACTGGAAATGGACTTCGGCCGGACGTCCGGAGGCATGGATATAGAGATGTCCATGGGCCGGAGCGCGTTCAGGCGTGCTCGTCGAAGTGGTCGTCGACATTGCGGCAGCGTGTGTCTGGCTCATTGTCCCCGAGCGTGCGGAGGGTCGCAACTGCAAAACGGGTACCTCAGCAAGGTCACGGAACTGTCTCGATTACCCCATTAAGATGCGCGTACGACGTATCTGGCCTGCAGCACCACGTCCATTTAGGTAACGGTTTCCGGTTAGTCGCTCCAGTTTCCAACCGCAATTGGCGAGCCGCCATGAAGGATCAACACATCACGCGCAGGCTCAACCGGCGCGCGCTCGACGTGCGCCCCGACGAGAAACGCGCCTCCCTCGATCCGCTTCTCCCACCGGGCCGCCTCGTTTTCGTCGAGACCCGCATGCTCCAGCGCCCGCGCAATGCCGCCTGCGAGATGTCCTGCGGCTTCCCCGACCGCCGCAGCGAGGGGACCGTCGGCAATGACTGGTCCGACACCGGGCATGAATACACCAATCGCAGCAACCAGATGCGCGCCCAGCTCACCGAGACGTGCCGCCATCGCCGAATCCTCGATTTCCGATCCAGGCGATGCCCCCGATGCCTGTGCAAGCGCGCCTTCCTCGTCATGCGTTCGCGCAACGATCGAGACCCGCTCACGCGAAATGCCAAGCTTCCGCAGATCTCTCGCCGCATCGGCGGCGGCAGCGGCATCGTCAAAGAGCGCCATTACGAGGGCGTGGGGCATAGGGAGAACTACTCTAATTCAAAATGCAAAATACAAAATGCAAACACCCCAGAATGCAAATAGGACCGGCAGGTGTCGCCGGTGAGCAGCATTTGCATTTTGAATTTTGCATTTTGCATTTCGTATTAGTCGGTCGTGTATCCGTCCCGGGCGCGTACGCGCAGCCCAGAACGCGGGTTTTTCAACGCGACGCGGATCGACCGCCATGCGTGCACGCCCTCTTCGATCGGAACCGATGGCGCGTAGCCCAGCAGGTACTGGTACCGCAGCTCCTTGGCAATCGTGGCCAGCGTTTTCTCCAATTCCGTAGCGTCCTTCAACAGAAACGAGCGTCCACCGGTGAGCACGGCAAGCTGCGCAAGCAGCGGGGGGCGCTGCTTGCCGAAGGCGATCGGATAGATCAGCGCGTTACTGCGCCGCGCGCGCTCGATGACCTCCGCCTCGGTGGCGCCGCTGTAGCGATCGTTGCCGTCGGAGAAGAGGACGAGCGCCTGCCGGCCCGGCTCGGACTCGATCCGATCGAGCGCCGCGATGATCGCGTCGCGCAGTGCCGTGGTGCTCCATGGGTCGAGTGCGGCTATGGCGCGAGACTGCGTGAAGCGATCGGTCGACAACGACGCAATGACGTCCGCCGTGTTGCTGATGGCGACGATCATCGAACGATCGCCAGGTTTGAGCTGATTCAAGAATGAACGGGACGCCTGCTTCGCCAGTTCGAGCGGCTTACCGGCCATGCTCCAGCTCCGGTCCACGCCGAGCGCCACGGTGAGCGGAAACTCGCCCGCGGCGAATGCCGAGACATTTTGGATCTGATTGTTTTCGTACACTTCGAAGTCGGCCTGGCGCAGGCCGGTCACAAGCTCACCTTTGTCGTCGGTGACGGTCGCATAGACCTCGACCAGCTGCACCTGCGACGAAAACTGCGCGAGGGAGCCGTCCTGGGCCAAAACCACCGCGCTTGTGGCCAGCGCGAGCGCTGCGGCCACGAGGAGCCGTCTCATGTTGATGACCTCCGAGTGGCCTCGTTCAAAAGGCATTCCCGCCCTGAATCACATGGTACAATTGCATTTTCCTCGACAATCGACGATTGACTCGCTGGGCCGTGCGACGGAAGCGGGATCGAAAGGTGACATATGGGCCTGGGTATTCCTGAGCTGCTCATCATCCTCGTGATCATCATCCTGATCTTCGGAGCCAATCGTCTGCCTGAGATCGGGAAAGGCATCGGCAAAGGCATCAAGAACTTCAGGGAAGCCGGCAAGGAAGACGAGAAGTCATAGGCTACTTGCGCGAACGGTGCGCCTTGCCGGCCGTCTTGGCGACCCGTTCCCGCCGACCCGGACGCTGCGCCTTCCGGCGCTCAGTCTTCGACCTGGTCTTGCTGCGAATCGGCCCTCGAGGACGCTCGTCTCGCCGCACGGTCTCGAGAATATCCACCAGCCCCAGGTCGATCTGGCGGCGGTCCATGTCCACCCGCACAACCTGAACCCGCACCTTATCGCCAAGCCGATACACTTTCTTCGTATTCTCACCGCGGAGCACGTGCTGCTGCTCGAGGAACCGGTAGTAATCATCTGCCATGCTTGACACATGGACCAGTCCTTCGACGTAGTGCTCGATCAGCTCGATGAACAGTCCGAACTGCGCGACCCCCGTGATGTAACCCTCGAATTCGTCGCCCACCTTGTCCGCCATGAAGCGGACCTTCTTCCACTGCAGCAGCTCGCGTTCGGCGTCGTCAGCGCGCCGCTCCCTCTCGGATGTGTGGCGCGCAGTCTCGGGTAGATCATCTTCGAGCTCCTCGCGCCGCACCTGCGTGATCGCCACCGGCTGGCGGGACTCGCGAAGCATGCGGTGGACCACCAGATCGGGGTAACGGCGGATCGGCGACGTGAAGTGCGTATAGTGCTCCGCCGCGAGACCGAAGTGGCCAAGGCTCACGGCGTCGTACCGCGCCTTCTGCATCGTCCGCAGCATGAGCGCCGCGATCGGCCGTTCTTCGGGCGTGCCACGCATGCGATCGATGAGCCGCTGAAAATGTCTGGGTGTGATGGTGCCGCCCGTGGCGCCAAGGCTGTACCCGAGCGGCTCGATGAACGCTTCGAAATCCGCCACCTTCTTCAGATCTGGCGGCTCGTGCACGCGGTGCAACGCGGGAACGACGTTGGCGACCAGATGACCCGCAACCGTCTCGTTCGCAAGAAGCATGAACTCCTCGATCAAACGATGCGCGACGTTGCGCTCGGCGGGAATGATCGCTTCGATTTCGCCGTACTCCGACAGGATCACTTCCGTCTCGGGCAGATCGAAGTCGATCGAGCCGCGGCGGCGGCGGCGCGCGTTGAGTGTCTCGAACAGCTCGTGCATCATCTCGAACAGGGGGACGAGCCTCTGGTGCTCGGCGGTCACCGCCGGATCACGATCCGTCAGGATCGCGTTCACCGCCGTGTATGTCATCCGGGCATCACTGTTGATGACGCCGTCGTGTATCTCGTAGCGGACGACCTGGCCTCGACGGTCGACCTCCATCAGGCACGACTGGACCAGCCGGTCGACGTGCGGATTCAGGCTGCAGAGTCCTGTCGCCAGCTCCGCCGGGAACATGTGCACGGCGCGCTCGGTGAAATACACCGACGTTCCGCGCTCGTACCCTTCTTCGTCCAGAGCACTGCCCTCCTTGACGTAGTGCGACACGTCAGCGATGTGGACCCCGAGCCAGTAATGCCCATTCGGCAGCTTCTCCAGCGTGATGGCATCGTCGAAGTCGCGCGCGTGCTCACCGTCGATCGTGACCGTCGTGACCGGGCGAAAGTCGGTGCGCCCCTCGATGTCGCGCCGATTGACGATCGTCCCCAGGCGCCGTGCCTCCTCGATCGATTCTTCCGAGTGGGCTTCAGGGATATTGTGCTTGCGAATAATGATCTGCGTGTCGACGCCGGGCTCGTTGATGTTGCCCAGCACTTCGACGACATGCCCGACGGCACCGCGCGTTGTGGTCGGCCAGCGGGTGATTTCAACGACCACCATGTCGCCCGGTTCCGCCGACGACGATCGGCCCGTTGGGATCTGCACCTCGGTCGTCACGCGGCGGTCGAACGGGACCACGTGACCGACGCCGGACGGATCAGTCTCGAATCGCCCGACGATCGTGCCGTGGGCGCGCTCGAGGATGCGGACGATGCGTCCGTCGGGCCCGCGCTCGGACTGCCGCTCGATGCGCACGAGGACCCGATCGCCGTGCATCGCCTCGGTGAGATTGGCAGCCGCGACGTAGATGTCCTGCCGTTCGCCAGGCTCGACCTGTTCGGGCACGACGAAGCCGAAACCCGCGGGATTGGTCTGGAGACGGCCCGCAACGACGTCCTCCTTCTCGGGGAGGCCGAACCGATTGCCGCGGATCTGCACGAGGTCGCCGGAATGAACGAGCGCGTTGAGCTGCCGCTTGAAAGCGACCCGCTCCTCGCGGGGCACCCGCAGGAGGCGGGCCAGCTCGCGGGCGGTCGTCGGATGCTGGAGGCGTTCCTTGATGAGTTCGAGAATCTGATCTGGTGGTGGCATTTACGCAATCAGGGCGACTTGCAGATCTCCAACGTTGGTGCCGGTCGGACCAGTGCGAATGAGATCGTCGAGCGCGCGAAAGAAGTGATAACTGTCGTTGTTGTCGAGAAAAGCTGGCGCGTCGAGCCGCTGTGCGGCCGCGCGGTGCAGCGTTGTGGTATCGACGAGAGCGCCGGCGGCATCTGTCGGCCCGTCGATCCCGTCGGTACCGACGCTGGCTGCGACGACGAGCGGCGCGGGTGCTGTTCCCCCGTCGTGCGGCGCGGATCGTGTCAGGTCCGCGATGAACGCCACGAGCGCCAGCGCGAATTCCTGATTCCGCCCTCCTACGCCGTCACCCTTGACGTGAACCGTGGTTTCGCCCGCACCAATGACGCAGGCAGGGCGGGTCATTGTCGTGAGTGCGTCGCGCACGTCTGCCGCGAATGACCGGGCCGCGTGACGCGCTTCTCCGACAATGGGCGTGTCGAGCACACGGACATCGTAGCCCCGCGACATGGCCGCCTGCGCCGCACCCATGACCGCCGTCATACGTCCGCCGATGATTCGCGCCTCGGATCGCGTCAGCCGCCCGTCATCCGCCTTGGGCGTTTCCGGAACATCGCCTGCGATTCCGCGCTCGATCCACGCCACAACGGACGGCGGATACGCCGCGCGTCCGCCGCGTGCATCCAGCACATTCATCGCCGCGGCGAACGTGCTGGGGTCAGCCACGGTAGGCCCCGATCCAATCACCGACAGATCGTCACCCACGACGTCGGAAATCGCGAGCGTGACTATCGACGCGTTCGTTGCAGCGGCCAAGCGACCTCCCTTGATCGCGGAGAGGTGTTTCCGCACCGTGTTGAGCTCGTCAATCGTGGCGCCGCGCAGCAGCAGCGCCCGGACAGTTTCCTGCTTGTCTGCAAGCGCTACCGGCGCGACGGGCAGCGCCATCAGGGCCGAGGCGCCCCCGGATAGCAGCACAACGAGCAGATCGTCCGTCCGCGCCTTGCCTGCCACGTCAAGGGCGCGCCGCGCGGCAGCAACGCTGCCAGCAGTCGGAAGGGGATGGCCCCCGTCGTACCATTCGGCGTCTGGAGGAAGATCGCCCGGGCGCGACGGTCCGATCCCCAAGCTGACACGCAGGGGCACTCGGGCGGCGCTGGCGAACGCGTTCAGCATCACGCCCGCCGCCTTGCCGACGGCAATGACATCAATTGCGGCAGCGGACTGCAGGGCAGCGGACAGAGCAGAATCGCGAAGGGCGTGATGAATCAGACGGCTGGCATCGGCAGCATCCAGCGCCGCATGCAGGACAGCACGGAGGTCGTGACGGAGGTCTGGAACGGAGCGCGTCAGTGAGTGTGTCGAGGGTCGGACCAGGCCGAAAGGCCCGTGACAACGTCGAATTCTCTGAGAAGGCGGCTGACCACTTGATCGGCGTCAGCCTTGGTGCAGAGTCGATCGAGCTGCGACATCACTTTCGTCAGCGCGCGTTCAACGTCGGTGATGGCATCTTCGGAATAGAATTCGCGCTGCTGTTCGAGGCAGCGCCGGCACTTGACGAACTCTTCTCGGTAGAAATCTGAGACGGAATGGAATACAGGATCGCACTGCGGGCGGGAATCGGCCAGGAAGCGTGATAAACGGCTTCTCGACGCAGACATATATCTGATTTCCTTGAGTGTAACGGCCCCTCAGGGGACTGTCAAACGCCGGCCACCCGGCAAATTACGTCGCGTGACGCGATGCGGCAAACCCGCCGGCCGCACCCACAAACATCCCCCCGGCCACCAGCAGGATGGCCTCGTGAATTGGAAGAAAGTGCAGCGACGCGCCATCGAGGATGGCCGCCAGATCGGCGCCCCACCACACGCCCACAGCCTTGAATCCCAGCCACAGAATTGTTAGCGCAACGACCGCCCCGACGCCCCCTTGTAGCAGTCCTTCAGCAATGAACGGCCCCCGGATGAACGCAAGCGGCGACCCCACGAGCGTCATGATGTCAATTTCCTCGCGGCGCGTGTACAGGCCGAGCCGGACCACGGCGGCCACGGTGACGGCCGCGGCGAGAGCCATCAGGAACGCGAGCGCGAAACCGGCGCCGCGAAGGGCGTTGAGCCCACTTGCCATCCGCGCGAGCCATTCCCGGTCGTAGCGGACATCCGCAACGCCAGGTAGCGTTGCCACCTGCTTCACCAGCGCATCTGCGCGACCGTTGCCTTCCGCGCCGGGCCGGACCCGCACCTCCAGCGACGCTGGAAACGGGTTATCGCCCAGATCCGTGGTCAGCGCAGCGAGATCGGTGAACTGTCGGCGAAAACGCGTTAGCGCCTCCGCCTTCGATACATATTCGCGTCCTTCGGCCACCCCGCTTTGGTCAACCGCGGCCTCGATCGTCCCCCGCTGTTCCGAGGTCGCATCGTCGCGCAGGAACACGGAGAATTCCGTCGCAGAGGTCCATTGGGTAAGCAGCTGATCCACGTTCCACGTGAGCAGCAGGAGCGATCCAAGCACGAGTGCGGCGAGGGCGATGGCGATGATGGCAAACGCCGTCGACCGGCCGCCACGCCACAGGCTCGCCCATGCTTGACGCAGCGCGTAATCGATTGCCCTCATGCCACCTCGACGATGCGCCCCTGGTCGAGCGTGACCGTGCGCCGGCCAACGAGACGAATGAGCTCGCGGTCATGGGTCGCGATGACCACGGTGGTGCCACCGGCGTTGATCTCGCGCAGCAGGTTCATGATTTCCAGAGACAGATCGGGATCGAGGTTGCCGGTCGGCTCATCGGCCAGCACCAGCGCGGGATCGTTGACGAGCGCCCGCGCGATGGCGATCCGCTGCTGTTCGCCGCCGGACAGATCTCGCGGATAGGCATTCATGCGGTGTTGGAGTCCCACCCACTTGAGGACCTGGAACGTGCGCCGCCGCTGTTGCGTCGATGGGACGCCGAGGACTTCGAGCACGAACGAGACGTTCTCGAAAACGGTCCGCGTCGGAATCAGCTTGAAGTCCTGGAAGATGAACCCAATCCCGCGCCGATATTCCTGGACCTCGCTGCGACGGAGGCTCGTGAGATTGTGGCCGTTGACGAAGATCTCGCCTTCGCTGGGCGTCTCCTGCATCAGCACGAGACGCAGGAAGGTGGACTTGCCGGCACCGCTTGCCCCGGTAAGGAACACGAACTCGCCCTTCTCCACCGAGAGGGACAGGTCCTGCAGCGCGTACAAGCCGCGACTGTAAAGTTTCGAGAGGTGGTGCGTCTCGATCACGCTGCCTGTGCACCCGGGGCCAAAGGCATTACTTGTGAGGTTGGATGCCGGAAGTATATCACGGGGCTGATCGATAACTCTCGAGCTCGACGCGAACGTGACCGAAGCCGGCGTCGAGGTCGAGGGCAAGCGGGATCCGCCGTGGCTCGTTGCTCAGCCACAGGACGGCGCTCAGTTGCTCACGTTCCTCGACTCGTCGTTGAAGCCTGGGAGTAATGCGCAACGCATCGACGTCCCTCCCCTGGACCCGAACGTTGTCACGGCCATCGACCGACAGCTCAACCACGAAGTTCCGACCTGCCTCATTCACCGGAAAACGGTAGTGCTCGCCTTCGCGCAAGGGCAGGGTTCGCGCATAAAACAACGCGGCTATCGCGTCGCGGGCATGAGGAAACATCGGCAGGACCACCGCGCCTTCAGCCCGGGCATCGGCGACCGAGCGTCCGGTTCGCACCACACCCGTGGTGTGATCGTAAAGGAAGGCGCGGGTGACATGGCGCGAGCCTTCCTGCTGCTCGCGCTCGTGGATTTCAGGCAACAGGTCGCCGCTGGCCTGCGTTGCGAACACATCCCGGGCTTCGAAGAACTTCGCCACCCACGGAGCCGTCGCGGCCATCACGACCAGGCGATAGGCAGGCGGCTCGACGCTGATGGCGATGTCACCGGCCGACAGGTTCAGACCCGCGCTGCCCCACACGACCCGGTAGCGCGCGATCTCGCCGACCTGAAACGGAATGGGGCCGGCCGGTGGCGGATCGATCGTCGATGTTGCTGCCAGCCGCGCGTCTATGGCCGGAGTCCACCGCAGCTCATAGATCGTCCCGTCGTTGAACCGGGCGCGCTCGACCGCCGGAGAGGGTCCGTCCTCGGGCGACGGCGCGATCGGCGCGGGCGTGACGACGAAACGCACACGGCTGTCGCGCAGCGCGAGCAGCGCGTCGCCCGACGGAAACGTGTTGAGGGCGTCGACGAGCGGCCTGTAGAACGACGGACGCTGCCCGCTGTAGCCATTGACGATCGGGCGCCGATACTCGAGCGACTGGACCATGGCCAGCGTGCTGGCAATGTCGGCGTCGAGTGGAAGAATCGCGACCGCGCCAGGCTCCGGTGCGGCAGCAAGCCACTGCCCCACGTCTGTTCGCAGCGGCGGCGCCGCGGCTAACGATATCGGGACATGGAGCCATTCGAGTGCTGCCAATGCGAAGAGCACAAAGAGTACGCAACCACGAAGGTCACGAAGAACTCGAGTGTGCTCTTCGTGACCTTTGTGGTTCACCTCGTCTTTGTGTCCTAGAGGTAAGACGCCGTGAGCGCGCGGGGAGAGCTCGCGCCAGCCGATCGCGGCGAGCGTGCAGAGGGCGAAGAGCACAACGACCGAAAACCGCGCCGGGGCGCGAATCGCCTGGAAGCCGAAGATGAAGCGATGGAACGCGGCGTACAGCGGGCGAATGCCATCGGGACCGAGCGACAGCACGAAG
>Ga0137436_1000572_pt1 | contig 10641 bp, 21 predicted proteins | sample EasRivERMGT119_2_FD_102328 | JGI IMG/M metagenome (GOLD analysis project Ga0137436, IMG submission 102328) | Soil microbial communities from meander-bound floodplain in the East River, Colorado, USA - East River MetaG ERMGT119_2 | ecosystem: Environmental > Terrestrial > Soil > Floodplain ...
AGCTTGATGATCCTCGTGTAGCCGCCGGGGCGCTGGGCGTAGCGGGACGACAAGGCGTCGAACATCTTCGCGACGACGTCCTTGTCGTGGATGTCGCGAAGCACGAGCCGCCGCGCGTGGAGGGTCTCGCGCTTGCTGATCGTGATGAGCCGCTCGGCGAAGGGGCGCAGCTCCTTCGCCTTCATGAGCGTCGTGGTGATCCGCTCGTGGCGGAACAGCGACGTCGACAGATTGCGCAGCACCGCGAGGCGGTGGGACGACGTGCGCCCGAGCTTACGTCCTTGTACGCGGTGCTTCATCGAGGCGTCTCCGTGGCAGCGGGCCTAGCTGCGGGCCTTGAGCTTCCTCGCATCGATCGACATGCCGAGCGAGAGCCCCATCTCGGCCAGGATGTCCTTGATCTCGTTGAGGGACTTCCGGCCGAAGTTCTTGGTCTTGAGCATTTCCGACTCGCTCTTGGTGACGAGGTCGTAGATCGTCTTGATGTTGGCGTTCTTGAGGCAGTTGTACGACCGGACGGACAGCTCGAGCTCGTCGACCGAGCGGTTGAGCTGCTCGAGCACGCGCTCGTCGTCGGAGCTGCCGAAATCCGGCGCCTCGTCCCCGGCCTCCTCGAAGTTGATGAAGATCGCCATGTGGTCCTTGAGCATCTTCGCCGCGCGCGCGACCGCGTCCTGCGGCGAGATCGCCCCGTTGGTCCACACCTCGAGGGCCAGCTTGTCGTAGTCGGTCTTCTGGCCGAGGCGCGCGTCCTCGACCGTGTAGTTCACCTTCCGGACCGGCGAGTGGATGGAGTCCACCGGGATATAGCCGATGCCCAGGTCCTCGTCGAAGTTCCGGTCGGCGGAGACGTAGCCGCGTCCGCTGCGCAGGCGCATCTCCATCGAGATCCGGCCTTCCTCGGACAGGGTCGCGATCGGCGTGTCGCGGTCGAGGATCTCGACGTTCGCCCCCGCCTGGATGTCTCCCGCGCGCACCGTCTTCGGCCCGACCGCGGAGAGGATGAGCGTCTCCGGGTGGTCGCTGTGGCAGCGGAACGGGATCTGCTTGAGGTTGAGGATGAGGTCGGTCGTGTCCTCGACGACACCCGGGACGGACGAGAACTCGTGGAGCACGCCGTCGATCTTCACGGCCGTGATCGCGGCGCCCTCGATCGACGAGAGCAGGATGCGGCGCAGGGCGTTCCCGATCGTCGTGCCGAACCCGCGCTCGAACGGTTGCGCTTCGAACCGACCGAAGGTCGCGGTCAGCGTGGCCCGGTCCACTTCGAGCCGCTTCGGCTTTTGAAATCCCTTCCAGAGCATCGAACCTCCGAAAAGGGGTCTGACCCCTTTTATTTACTTCGAGTACAGCTCCACGATCAGCTGCTCCTGGATCGGCAGCTGGATGTCCTCGCGGCCCGGGAGCTGCTTCACGGTCCCCCGGAACGCGTCGACGTCCAGCTCGAGCCAGGCCGGAACCCCGCGGCCCTTCGCGGTATCCAGGCTGATCTTGATCTGATCGTTCTTGCGCGAGCCCTCGCGCAGCGTGATGGCGTCGTTCGCCTTGACGAGGAAGGCCGGGATGTCGACCTTCCTGCCGTTGACGCGGATGTGGCCGTGCGCGACGAGCTGCCGCGCTCCGGCCCGCGAGAAGGCGAAGCCGAGCCGGTAGACGACGTTGTCGAGCCGGCTCTCCAGCATCTGCAGCAGGTTGGCGCCCGTGATCCCCTTCTTGCGGGAGGCGTTGGTGAAGTAGTTGCGGAACTGGCGCTCGAGCACGCCGTACATCCGCTTCACCTTCTGCTTCTCGCGGAGCTGGATCCCGTACCCCTGGACCTTGCTCCGCCGGCGCCCGTGCTGCCCGGGGGCGTAGCCGCGGCGCTCGAACGAGCACTTCTCCTTGAAGCAGCGGTCGCCCTTCAGGAAGAGCTTCATCCCCTCGCGGCGGCACAACCTGCAAACCGATCCGGTCTCTCTGGCCACTTCGTAACCTCCTCGTTCGTCAGACGCGGCGCCGCTTGGGCGGCCGGCAACCGTTGTGCGGGATCGGCGTCACGTCCTTGATCGACTTGACCTCCATCCCGACGGTCTGGAACGCGCGCACGGACGACTCGCGCCCGGCGCCCGGCCCCTTGACCCGGACGTCGAGCGAGCGCACCCCGTGCTCCTTCGCCGAATTCCCGGCGGCCGCAGCCGCGGTCTGGGCGGCGAAGGGCGTGCCCTTGCGCGACCCCTTGAACCCCTGGACTCCCGCCGACGACCACGAGAGCACGTTCCCGCGCGGGTCGGTGATCGTAACGATCGTGTTGTTGAACGTCGCGTGGACGTGCGCCACGCCGTGGGGGACGTTCTTTTTTTCCTTCTTGCCGCCCTTCTTCCCGGGCGCCTTCGGTGCCTTGGCCATCGCCGCTCCTTACCCCTTCTTCCCGGTGGTCTTCTTCTTGCCGGCGATCGCCCGCCGCGGCCCGCGCCGCGTGCGCGCGTTCGTGTGGGTGCGCTGGCCCCGGCACGGCAGGTTGCGGCGGTGCCGCATCCCGCGGTACGACCCGATCTCGATGAGGCGCTTGATGTCGAGGCCGACCGCCTTGCGCAGGTCGCCCTCGATGCGCCCCTCTTGGTTGATGACGCGTTGGATCCTCAGCACCTCGTCCTCGCTGAGGTCCTTCACCTTGATCGCGACCTTGACGTTCGCTTTCCCCAGGATCATCTGCGCCCGCGCGCGGCCGATCCCGTAGATGTACGTCAGGCCGATCTCGACCCGCTTGCTCGGCGGCAGGTCTACGCCCGCGATACGTGCCACGTCACGCCTCCTCTAGCCCTGGCGCTGCTTGTGCTTCGGGTTCTCGCAGACGACGCGCACCACGCGCTTGCGCCGCACGATCTTGCACTTGTCGCAAATCTTTCTCACCGAGGTCCGCACCTTCATGACATCTCTCCCCGATCACTTGTATCTGTAGACGATCCGCCCGCGCGACAGGTCGTACGGCGACAGCTCGACGAGCACGCGGTCCCCGGGAAGGATCCGGATGAAGTGCTTCCGCATCTTCCCCGAGATGTGGGCGAGGACCTTGTGCTTGTTCTCGAGCTCGACCCGGAACATCGCGTTCGGGAGCGGCTCGACCACCGTGGCCTCGACCTGGATCGCCTCTTCCTTCGACATCCTTCTCCTAGGCCGCCACCGCCGAGACCGGCTCCCCGAGCACCTTGGGACCGTCCTCGGTCACGGCGACCGAAAGCTCGAAATGGGCCGAGAGGCTCCCGTCGCGGGTCCGGGCGGTCCACCCGTCCGCGGCCGAGAGCATGACCTCGGGCCGGCCGGCGTTCACCATCGGCTCGATGGCGAGCACCATCCCCGGCGACAAGCGCATCCCGCGCCCGGGCTCCCCGAAATTCGGGATCTGCGGCTCCTCGTGGAGGTTCGACCCGATCCCGTGGCCGACGAACTCGCGCACGACCGAAAAGCCGTGGGTCTCGACGTGAGTCTGCACGGCGTAGCCGATGTCCGACACGCGGTTCCCCGGCTTGGCCGCGGCGACCGCGCACATGAGCGCCTCTTGCGTCACGGTGAGCAGGCGGGCGGCCTCGGGGGTGATCTGGCCGACGGGGTAGGTCGCGGCGGCGTCGCCGAAATACCCCTCGCGCCGGATGCCGAGGTCCACCGAGAGGATGTCCCCCTCGCGCAGCACCGTCGACGCCGACGGCACGCCGTGGACGACCTCGTCGTTCAGCGACGCGCAGATGGTCCCCGGGAAGTCGCGGCCGCCGCTCGGGTGCGGATAGCCCTTGAAGGCGGGCACCCCGCCCGCGGCGCGGATCCGCTCCTCGGCCAACCGGTCGACGTCGAGGGTGGTGATCCCCGGACGCACGAAGGACCTCAGATCCGCGAGGATCCCGCGGATGATGCGGTTGGCTTCGTCCATCAAGGCGATCTCCGCCTGCGATTTCAGCGTCGTCCGCGTCAACCCGATACTCCCGTCACGCCCCGGCCCAGGCTCGCCTCGATCCGCGAGCCGACCATCTCCGCGTCTCCCGTGCCGTCGATCTCGGCCAGAAGCCCCTGGGCCCGGTAGGCATCGCCGACCGGCTCCGTCTGGGCCTCGAAGACCTTCAGCCGCTCCCGGATCACCTCTTCGGTGTCGTCCGGCCTTTGCACGAGCGCCGCGCTGCACACGTCGCAGACTCCCGACGATCGCGGCGGCCGGCTCTCCAGGTGGTAAACCGCTCCGCACTTCGGACACGTCCTCCGCCCCGACAACCGCCGCACGATCTCGTCCTGCGGCGCGCGCAGGACGAACACCTTCGTCAGCGGCATCCCCAACCGGCCGAGCACGCGGCTGAGGATCTCGACCTGCGCCAGCGTGCGCGGAAACCCGTCGAGCACGAAGCCCGCAGCCGCATCGCGGCGTTCGAGCCGCTCCGCGATCAAGTCCCCCACGACCTCGTCGGGCACGAGACTGCCGCTTTCGATGTATCCGCGGACCTGACGCCCCAACGCCGTGCCGTCCTGCATCGCGGCACGGAGGATGTCTCCGGTCGAAACGTGCGGAACCCCCAGGAGGGACTTCAGCCGGACCGCTTGGGTTCCCTTGCCCACGCCCGGAGGACCCATGAGAACCACTCTCACGCCCGGCGACCCCCCACTCTAGCAGACGACCTCACCCGCGCCGTCCTCGGACACGGGTGCCCTTCATGAACCCTTCGTAATGCCGCATGATCAGCTGGGACTCGATCTGCTGGACCGTGTCCATGGCCACCCCCACCACGATGAGGAGGGAGGTGCCGCCGAAGAAGAACTTGACGTTGAGCCCGTCGGTCAGGAAGCGCGGGAGGACCCGGTCGAGCGTCGGGCCGATCCACGGGAGCTGCTGAACCTGGAGGCCGCTGATGAGCAGGACCGGCAGGACCGAGATCGCCGCGAGGTAGCACGCACCGCCGAAGGTGAGCCGGGTGAGGATGCCGTCGATGTACTCGGCGGTCTTCTTCCCCGGCCGGATCCCCGGGATGAACCCGCCGTACTTCTTGAGGTTATCGGCCTGGTCCATCGGGTTGAAGATGATCGACACGTAGAAGAATGAGAAGAAGATGATGAGCGTGACGTAGAGCAGGTTGTACAGCGGGGCGGAGTAGCTCAGCTGCCGGAGCAGCTCCTGGATCCAGCCGATGTCCTTGAACCAGGCGATCCCCCCGAGCGTCTGCGGGATCGCGAGCATCGAGGACGCGAAGATCACCGGGATGACTCCCGCCGTGTTGACCCGCAACGGGAGGTAGGTCGCCTGCCCGCCGTAGACGCGGCGCCCGACGACGCGGCGCGCGTATTGGATCGGGATCTTCCGTTGCGCCCTCTCGACGAAGACGATCCCCGCGACCACCGCGACCATGAGCCCGATGAGGATCGCGATCGGAATCAGGCCGAGCTGGCCGGTCTGCCAGTCCTGGAAGGTCTTGACGACCGCGTTGGGGAATCCGACGACGATCCCGGCGTAGATGATCAGGGAGATCCCGTTGCCGATCCCGCGCTCGGAGATCTGCTCGCCGAGCCACATGATGAACGCGGTGCCGGTGGTCAGCGTCAGGACGGTCATCAGCTGGAATCCCAGCCCCGGATTCCTGACGATCTGCCCCACGCCCGCCCCGGCGCTGGCGCGCTGGAGCCACCACGCGACGCCCAAGGACTGGATCACGGAGAGGATCACGGTGCCGTACCGCGTCCACTGCGTGATCTTCCGGCGGCCGGCCTCCCCCTCCTTGCTGAGCTTCTCGAGGTAGGGCCAGACCACGGTGAGCAGCTGGAGGATGATCGACGCCGTGATGTACGGCATGATCCCCAGCGCGAAGATCGTGAAGCGTCGGAAGTTCCCGCCCGCGAACAGGTCGACGTAGCCCAGGATCGAGCCGCCCTGCTGCTCGAACAGCCGGATGAGGGCCGCGTTGTCGATCCCCGGGGTCGGAATGTGGCCGCCGATCCGGTACACCGCGAGCAGGCCGAGCGTGTAGAACACGCGCTTGCGCAGCTCCGGAATCGCCCAAATGTTCTTGAAGCTCTGGATCATCGCGAGGAGATCACCTCCGCCGTGCCGCCCGCCGCCTCGATCTTCTTCGCGGCGGAGCCGGTGTACTTGTGCGCCCTCACCGTGAGCGCGACCTTGATCTCGCCGCCGCCCAGCACCTTGACCGGCGACGCCCCCTTCTTGAGGAGACCCGCCTGCTGGAGCGACTCCGGAGTGACCGTCGACCCCGCGGGCAGGTCGTTCAACCGCTCGACGTTGACCGTGCGGTACTCGGTCCGGAAGATGTTCGTGAATCCGCGCTTGGGGACGCGCCGGTGAAGCGGCATCTGGCCGCCCTCGAACCCGCGCTTCGCCGAGTAGCCGCTGCGCGACTTCTGGCCCTTCTCGCCGCGCCCCGAGGTCTTGCCGGTGCCCGAGCCGGGCCCGCGGCCGACCCGCTTGCGATCACGGCGCGACCCCTTCGCGGGCCGGAGCTTGCTCTGGTTCATCTCGCGTCCTTTCCAGCCTTCTCGACGACGACGAGGTGCGTCACCTTGGCGATCATCCCGCGGATCGCCGGATTGTCGGGGTGCGTCACGACGCGGCCGATCTTCTCGAGGCCCAGCGCCCTGAGCGTCGCCTTTTGGGTCTTGTCGAAGCCGATCCCGCTGCGGATCTGGCGGATGTTGACCGTCTTCTTCGCGGCGCTCATCGCTGTGTCTCCAGCCCGAGCTCGTGGATCTCCTTGCCGCGGCGCTTGGCCACGGACTCGGCGTTCCTGAGCTCGGAGAGGCCGGCGATCGTCGCGCGCAGAACGTTCTGCGGGTTCGCCGAGCCGAGCGACTTCGTCAGGATGTCCTGGATGCCGCACGCCTCGAGGACCGCGCGCACGGCGCCGCCCGCGATGACGCCCGTCCCCGGGGACGCGGGCTTGAGCATGACCTGGCCGGAGCCGAAGCGCCCCACGACCGGATGGGGGATCGTCGCCCCCTTGAGCGGCACGTGCACGAGGTTGCGCTTCGCGCGCTCGACGCCCTTGGCGATCGCCGCGGGAACCTCGCGGGCCTTTCCCGCGGCGAAGCCCACCCAGCCGTTGCCGTCGCCCACGACCACGAGCGCCGAGAACGAGAAGTTCTTCCCGCCCTTGACGACCTTGGTTACGCGGTTGATGTGGACGACCCGGTCCTTCAGCTCGCCCACCGAAAAGTCCTGCTTCGCCATCGTCTGCTCCTAGAACTTCAAGCCGGCCTCGCGAGCGGCCTCGGCGAGAGCCTTGATGCGTCCGTGGTAGAGATACCCGCCGCGGTCGAACACGACGGTCTCGATCCCGCGCTCCTTGAGGCGCCCGGCGATCACGGTCCCGACGGCCTTCGCCGCCTCGACGTTGCCGCCGCGCTTGCCTTCGCGGCCGAGCGTCTTGTCGAGGGTCGAGGCCTGGACGAGGGTGGTCCCCGTGCCGTCGTCGATCACCTGGGCGTAGATGTGCTTGTCGCTTCGGAAGACCGCCAGACGGGGGCGCCCGGCGCTCCCCGAAAGGCGCTTGCGGATCCGGTAGCGAATCCTCCGGCGCGTGGCGTCGCGATCGATCAGCTTCTGCATGACGTTCTCCCGGCCTACTTGGCCCCGGTCTTGCCGGCCTTCTTGCGAATGACCTCGTTCGCGTACTTCACGCCCTTCGCCTTGTAGACGTCCGGCGGCCGCAGCTTGCGGATCTGCGCCGCGACCTGGCCCACCTGCTGCCGGTCGACGCCCGAGACGGTCAGCTTCGTCTGCTTGTCCACCGCGACCTGGATCCCCTCGGGGATCGGGAACTCGATCGGGTGGGTGTACCCCAGGGTGAACGAGACCGCCTTGCCGGCCACCTGCGCGCGGTAGCCGACCCCGTTGATCTCGAGGTCCTTAGAGAATCCCTTGGTCACGCCCGTGACCGCGTTGTTGAGCAGCGCGCGCGTGAGCCCGTGGAGCGCGCGGCGCGGCTTGCTGTCGTCGGCGCGGGAGACCAGGATCCGCCCGTCCTCGACGGCCGCCGTGATCCCCGCAGGCAGCTCCTGGCGGAGCGTCCCCTTCGGCCCCGACACCGAGACCGTGCGTCCCTCGACGGCGACCTTGACGCCGGCAACGACCGGCACGGGTAGTCTTCCGATACGCGACATGATGCTCGACCTCCGTCCGCCTACCAGACGTTGCAGAGGACCTCGCCGCCGACGCCGAGGCGGCGGCAGGCTTGGCCCGTCAGGACACCCTTGGGCGTCGACAGAATCGTGAGACCGAGCCCGTCGAGCACGCGCGGGATCTCGTCCTTCCCGCAGTAAACGCGCCGCCCGGGCCGGCTGACCCGCTCGAGGCCGTGGATGCCGCGCTCGCCCTCCACCCCGTACTTGAGCTGGATGCGGACGAGGCCCTGCGGGCCTTCCTCGTGGACCGTGTAGTTCTCGACGTACCCCTCGTCCTTGAGGATCGCGACGATCGCGACCTTCATCTTCGAGGACGGCACGTCGAGCGTCTTGTGCTTCGCCGACTGCGCATTGCGGATGCGGGTGAGGAGATCGGAGATCGGGTCGGTCATGCTCATGGCAGCTTCCTCCTCACCAGCTCGCCTTGGTCACTCCCGGAAGCGCCCCCTCGAGGGCGAGGTTCCGGAAGCAGATCCGGCAGAGCTGGAACTTGCGGAGATAGCCCCGCGACCGTCCGCACCGCTTGCAGCGGCTGCACGCGCGCACCGCGAACTTCGGCTTGCGCTTCGTCTTGGCGACCCATGCCGTCGTGGCCATTCACATCCTCCAGATCAGTTCTTGCGGAACGGCATGCCGAGGCCGGTCAGGAGGGCTCGCGCCTCCTCGTCGGTCCGCGCCGTCGTCACGATGCTCACGTTCATGCCCTTGACCTTCTGCACCTTCGCGTAGTTGACCTCGGGGAAGATCAGCTGGTCCCTCACGCCGAGCGTGTAGTTGCCGCGCCCGTCGAACCCCTTCGGCGTCACCCCGCGGAAGTCGCGGACGCGCGGGAGCGCCAGGTTCATGAGGCGGTCGAGGAACTCGTACATGCGCTTCCCCCTCAGGGTGACGCAGCAGCCGATCGCCATGCCCTGGCGCAGCTTGAAGTTCGCGATCGACTTGCGGGCCCGCGTCACGGTCGGTTTTTGTCCCGTGATCCCCGAGAGCTCGTCGACCGCGACGTCCATCGCCTTGCCGTCCGCGATCGCGTCACCGACCCCCATGTTGACCACGACCTTGGTCACGCGGGGCACGGCCATCGCCGAGGTGTAGCTGAACTGCTTGATCAAGGCCGGCACGACGTCGTTCCGGTACGCTTCCGCCATTCTCGCCATCACATCCCTCGTCTACTTGTCGATCGGAAGGCCGCTCTTGGCGGCCACGCGCACGCGCGTCCCGTTGGGGAGGACCTTCATCCGCAGCCGCGTCGGCGTGTCGGACTTCGGGTCGATGATCGCGACGTTCGAGACGTGGATCGGGTTCTCCCGCTCCACGATCCCGCCCTTGACGTTGCGCTGCGGATTCGGCTTGGTGTGACGCTTGATCCGCGCCACGCCTTCGACCCGCACGCGCCCCTTCTTCGGCAGGACCTCGATGACGCGGCCCTTCTTCCCCCGGTCCTTGCCGGAGATCACGATCACGGTGTCGTTCTTCTTGATCTTGTGTCCGGGCATCTTCCTCGTTCCTTCCTCAGAGCACTTCGGGGGCGAGCGAGACGATCTTCATGAACTTCTTGTCCCGCAGCTCCCGCGCGACCGGCCCGAAGACGCGCGTGCCCACCGGCTCCTTCGCGTCGTTGATGATGACCGCCGCGTTCTGATCGAAGCGGATGTAAGAGCCGTCCTTGCGCCGGTAAGCGTCGGCCTGGCGCACGATGACCGCTCTGACCACCTGCCCCTTCTTGACGTTGCCGTCGGGGGTGGCCTCCTTCACGTTCGCCGTGATCACGTCGCCGAGCTCGGCGTACTGCCCCTGCGATCCGCCCCGGAGGTGGATGCAGGAGATCTTCTTCGCCCCGGAGTTGTCCGCAACCTCCAGGATCGTGCGCATCTGGATCATGACCCGCTCCTCACTCCGCCTGCACCTGCGCCTGCGGGACCGCGCCCTGGCCGCGCTTGACCACCCGCCTCACGCGCCAGCGCTTGCGTGCCGACAGCGGACGCGACTCCACGATCTCGACCGTGTCGCCGACCTTGCAGTCGTTGGTCTCGTCGTGGGCCATGAACTTCGTCTTCCGCCGGATGTACCGTTTGTAGAGCTTGTGCTTCACGATGCGGTCGACGCGGACGACGACCGTCTTGTCGGCCTTGTCCGACACGACCACGCCGGTCTTCGACGCCCGGCGCCTGACGACCTTCTCCGTCATGATGCCTTCCCCTCGCGCTCGCGGCGCACGGTGAGGAGCCGCGCGAGATCCCGCCGGGCCTCGCCGATCTTGAGCGGATCGGTCGCCTGGCCGGTACCCTGCTGCACCTTCATCTTCCAGATCCCGCCGCGGAGGTCCGCCTCCTCGCGCTCGAGGGCGGCCGGCTCCATGTCGCGGAACTTCTTGAGCGATTTCGTGCGCTGCGACATCGTTCTCTTCCTACTGCGCCTGGCGCGCGACGAACTTCGTCTTGACCGGCAGCTTGTGGCCGGCGAGGCGCATCGCCTCCCGGGCAAGCGACTCAGGGACGCCCG
>Ga0137436_1000573_pt1 | contig 10627 bp, 9 predicted proteins | sample EasRivERMGT119_2_FD_102328 | JGI IMG/M metagenome (GOLD analysis project Ga0137436, IMG submission 102328) | Soil microbial communities from meander-bound floodplain in the East River, Colorado, USA - East River MetaG ERMGT119_2 | ecosystem: Environmental > Terrestrial > Soil > Floodplain ...
CGCGATGGTGATCGCATTCGCGGCGATTGGCGCGGCGATCATCGAACAGCAATTGAACATGGCGGCGGCCGAGGCGAAGGGCGCCACGAACTCCGACGCGATCGCGGCCTTCCTTGCGCAGGTCACGGTTTACCTGTCGCTGATCGGCTTCGTCATCCAGGTCGGACTGACCAGCCGCATCCATCGCGTGCTCGGCATTGGTTTCGCGCTGCTGATCCTGCCGGTCAGCCTCGGGACGACCGCGGTGATCATCCTGTTCAACCGCGCCCTGTGGGCGCCGGGAGTGGCGCGCATCCTCGACACGGCGCTGCGCTACACCGTCGACAAGACCTCCCGCGAAGTCCTGTTCCTGCCGCTGCCTGCCGAGCTGAAGTATCGCGCCAAGCCGTTCATCGACGTGACGATGGATCGCTTTGCGAAGGGTATGGGGGCCCTGCTGATCCTGGTCCTGATCAAAGACTGGGGGCTCGGTTTCGACTGGCAGAAACTCAGTTACGCCAGTTTGACGATGGTTGGGTTGTGGGTGATCACGGCGATGGCGGCGCGCCGCGAGTACCTGCGATCGTTCCGCCGCAGCATCGAGGAGCAGATCGTCGAGCCGTCGACGCTTCGGCTCAAGGATCCCGATCCCTCTTCAGTCGAGACGCTGGTCAGCGAGCTCGCCCATCCCGAGCCGCGGCGCGTGCTGTACGCGATGGATCTGCTCGAAGCGATGGACAAGCGGCGCCTGGTGACGCCGCTGCTGCTGTCGCATGAATCGACGGCGATTCGGGCGCGGGCCTTGAAGGTGGCCGAAGCCGCCGGGCCGGCCCTGGCCGATCGCTGGCTGCCGGGCGTCGAGCGCGCGCTGAAGGATCCGGACAGCGCCGTGCGCGTCGCCGCGGTGTCGGCGATCGCGGCGCTGCGCGGCGAGACCGCGGTCGACGTAATGCGGCCGTTCATCACGAAGAACGATCCCGCGCTCGCGATTGTCGCCGCCGCGGCGCTCGCGGGCAGCACAAAGCCCGAGGACGTCGCGGTCGCCGAAGAGACGTTGCAGCGGTTCTCGGCCGATCCGCGCGAGCAGGGCGCCGAATGGCGATTACAGGTGGCGCGCGCGCTGGGCGACGTCAACAACCCGTCGTTCCGGCCGATGCTCGTGCCGCTGATGTACGACGCGAACCTCGACGTGGCGAGGGCCGCGATCGAGAGCGCGGGCACCCTTGGCGCGGGCGATTTCCTGTTCGTGCCGCCGCTGGTCTCCCTGCTGCGCAATCGCCGTCTGAAGGCATCGGCGCGGGCGGTGCTGGTCGGATACGGCGAGGCGGTGGTCGCGCCGCTCGCCTATTTCATGAGCGATCGCGACGAAGACATCTGGATTCGGCGCCACGTGCCGGCGACGCTGGCGCTGTTGCCGTTCCGCGCCTCGATCGCGGCGCTGACGACCGCGCTCGACGACCCGGACGGATTCGTCCGCTTCAAGGCGACGACGGCGCTGCAGCGGTTGCGCCGCGACAACCCGGCGCTGGTGGTCGATCCCAAGGTCGTGTCGCGGCACATCAACGCGGAAGCGGCGCGCGCCTTCAGCGCGCTGACCCTGCACTACAACCTGTTCGTCGCCGGTGGGCTGGACAAGGGCAGCCTGCTGGCGCGGGCGCTGACCGAGAAACATGCGCGCGCATTGAACCGCACCTACAACCTGCTCGGATTGATTGCGTCGCAGAGCGACGTCTCCGCGGTGCGGCATGCGCTCAAGGATCCCGACGTCCGCGTCCGATCGCGAGGCATCGAGTTCCTCGACAACCTGCTCGCAGGCGAGGTGCGCAAGCGCGTGATGGTGCTCGTCGACGAGATGCCGATCGACGAGCGCATCCGCAAGGGCAACGTGATCTACCGGACGCGCACGCGCGATGTCGAGGACACGGTCGCGCAGCTGCTCCACGACGAAGACGAGTCGATCGCGTCGGCGGCAGTGCTGCTCGTCGAGGAGCGCGGGATGTGGTCGCTCGCCGACGATCTCGAGCACCTGCTGGCGCACCGCGACGTTCGCGATCTCGACGTCTTCGAAGCAGCGTCGTGGGCGCTGGCCGCCAATCGCGTGCAGCCCGAACGCCGCAAGGAGCTGTGGCAGGAGCCGTTGCCGGCGGTCGAGCTCGCCGATCGCCTGCGCAAGGTGCCGCTCTTCGATTTCACGCACGTCGATGAATTGTTCCGGCTGGCCCGCCTCGGGCGCCAGGTTCGCTACGAAAAGGGCCGCGCGGTGTACGAGCGGGGCGAGGCCGCTGGCTCGATTCAATTCCTGCTCGACGGCCACGTCACGATCAGCGGGCCGCACGGCCACGAGGCGATGGCGGCGCCGGCGGCGCTCGGATTCGAAGAGCTCCTCGAGGGATCGCCCATCGCGTCGTCGATCATCGCAACCACGCGATCGATTACGCTCTCGCTCACCGCCGATGAATTCCTGGCGCTGTTATCGGAGAACGTCGAGCTCGCCGAGGGCATCTTCCGGATGTTGATCGCGACGCGCGATCTGGGGACCGGCCATACCCTCATTCCCGGCGATCTGCCCGCCGACATGAAGGCGGTGGCGCACTTGCGGCCGATCGATCGCGTGCTGCTGTTGCAGTCGAGCCCGTTGCTGGCGCGCGCCACCGCGGCGCAGTTGTGGCGGCTGTCGTCGATTGCCCGGGAAGCAACGGTCGCTGCGGGAGCCGAAGCGCTGCCCAAGGGCAGCGACGCCTCGATCCTGATCGTGTTGTCGGGCACGCTGAAAGTCGACGGCGCTGCGGGATCCCAGACCGCCGACACCGGCGACGTGATCGGCATGTATGAAACCCTGGCCGGGTCAGGCCTGGGAGCGACGGCGACCGCCATCACCGAATCGCGACTGCTCCGCATCGATCGCGGCGGGCTGTTCGAGCTGCTCGCCGATCACACCGATCTGCTTCAGGGCATCTTCTCGATGCTGCTCCGCTCCTCCTTCGCCAAGGCTACGGAGGACAGGCGCTCGGGCAGCACGATCTCGAACACCGTCGCCACGCCCTGATCGCTGCGCGCGGCGACCGTGCCGCCGTGACGCTCGACGATCGCCTTCACGATCGAGAGCCCCAGTCCGGATCCGCCGGCATGCAAGCGTGACTGATCGGCCTTGTAGAACCGATCGAACACGTGCGGCAGATGTTCGGGCGCGATGCCGGCGCCGTTGTCGGTGACGGTCAGCTTGATGCGTCCGCCTTCGCGGCTGGCGCCGAGACGAATCGTCCCGCCCGGCGGCGTGTGCCGCAGCGCGTTCGCCGCAAGATTCTGCACCGCCTGTTCGAGCCGCATCGGATCGCCCACCATGCGAATGTCGTCTTCATGGGGATCGATGACGATCTCGACGCTCTTCTCCTGCGCCGTCTTGGCGTGGCGCTCCGAGACGCGCTCGAAGATCTCGTCGATGTCGACGTTGTCCTGCTCGAGGGAAATGCCGCCGGCCTCGAACCGCGCCAGGTCGAGCAGATCTTTCACCAGACGCTCGATGCGCTCGCCTTCCTCCTGGATCACCTTGACCGCGCGCTGCCCTTCCTTCGTCGTCGGGACGAACTGCGGCAAGGCGAGGGTTTCGGCGTAGCCGCGAATCGCCGTGAGCGGCGTCATCAGCTCGTGCGACACGTCGGCGAGCAACTGGCGACGGGCGCGATCGGCCTCGACGAGCTGCGCCTGACGCGCCGCGAGATCGGTGGCCATGCGGTTGAACGCATCGGCGACCGCGGCCACTTCATCGCCGCCGATCGCCGGGGCGCGGGCGGTGAGATCGCCTTCACCAAATCTGTTCGCCGCGTCTTCGAGGGCGCGCAGGCGGGCCTGCGCCGGCCTGAAGATGACGAGCGCCGCGACCGACGTGCCGGCGATCAGCAAGAGAAGAACGCCAAGCGCGAGCGGCATGCCGATGGTTTCGGCGAAGCGCTGAAATCCCGTCAGCGGCGGCACCCAGACGACCGCGACAACGGCATCGTTGTGTTGAATCGGCGCCATCACCGGGCCGCGGCGCGGCGGGCCGAACATGCGGGGCATGCCGCCGGGCGGCGGGCCACCATCAGGCGGCGGGCCGCCGAAACCGCGATCGCCAGGAGGAGGACCAGGACGATCGCCCTGACGATCGCCGGGGCCGCCCGGACCTCGTTCGCGTCCGCCGCCATCACCGCGTCGGCGGAACGGCCCGGGGAATCGCATGCCGCGTGGCACTTCCGTGCCTTCGGGCGCCACCGATGTGCCATCCGGAAAAATGATCGCGGCCGGCCGATGCAGCTCTTGCACGCGCTGCGATGCATACGCGCGCAGATCGATCTTTGGATCGCGCGCGAGCGCGGCTTCGAATTCCGACGCGACGAGCTCGGCGAAGTCGCGGCCCATCCGCTCGGGCATGCCGCCTTCGGTTTCGCCGGCGACCCAGATGAACAGCGCAACCTGCAGCGAGAGCGTGATGGCGAGGAAGAAGATGAAGCCGAAGCCGATGCGCCAGTACAGCGATTTGGCGAAGCCGCGTGGGCGTCTAGACATCAGCGGCCTTATACCCACTGCCCCAGACCGTCAGGATGATCTCCGGGTTCGCGGGATCCTTCTCGACGCGGCGGCGCAATCGCTTGACGAGCGAATCGACGCTGCGCTCGGTGACGAAGGTGTGATCGGGCCAGACCCGCGTCAGCAACGCTTCGCGGCTGAAGACGATGCCGGGATGCGTCGCGAGCACGAGCAGCAAGCGGAATTCCTGCGCGGTGAGATCGACATCCTCGCCGTTGACGCGCACGCGCCGCCGCGCCGGATCGATGTGCAGTCCGTGAATCTCGAGCGGCCGTTCACCGGAAGCAACTTCGGCTTCCGCTTGAAGTTGCGATCGTCGCGGCCTTCGCAAGAGCGCGCGCGCACGCGCCACGAGCTCGCGAATGCCGAACGGCTTGGCAAGATAGTCATCCGCGCCGCTCTCGAGCCCGAGCACCTTGTCGCTTTCTTCGCGTCGCGCCGTCAGCATCAGGATCGGCACATCCTGGTTCGGTCCTTCGCGCCGGACCGCGCGACAAATTGAAATGCCATCGACGCCAGGCAGCATCAGATCGAGGATGATCAAATCGAACGGTTCGGAGTTCGCGCGCCCGAGCGCGTCCTGGCCGTCGCCGACGGCTTCGATCTCCAGGCCTTCGAGGCCAAGGTGGAGCTGGATCAGCTCGCGAATATGCGCTTCGTCTTCGACGACGAGAACTCGTGACACGTGTTAAGTGTTCCACAGTTTTCGGGCCTGGATTTCTCTTGCCGCCCCTGCGGCGCGGTTGCCACGGATTTATCACACCGGGGCCACAGCGCTGTCACTACTATCCCGTCCAATAAGCCAGTAGCAGCGAGGCTCCGCCGCGCACATGCATTGCGGCTCCGCCTCGCTAGGCAGCGTCTTTTTGCCCGGCCTCCGGCCGGGCGATTAACAGGAGCAGCTTCATGACGACACGATTCAAGACTTCTCTCGCAGCCGCGCTCGCGGTGGTGACCATCGCGACGGCGGCACCGATGCTGATGGCGCAGGATCAGCCGCAGCGCCGGCAGGGACCAGGCTTTGGCGGGCCGCCTCCGGGTGGACCGGGCGGGCCGGGCATGCGCCGCGGCGGGCCGATGGGTCTCGGACCCGGGTTCCATGAGCTCGATCTGACCGACGATCAGAAGGCGCAGCTGAAGACGATCGCCGATTCGCATCGCGCGGAATTCGAGGCGGCGGGCCAGAAGATCGGCGCCGCTCGCGAAGGCATGCGGGCGCTCGTCGAGGGCGATTCGATCAACGAAGGCGCGATTCGCGCGAAGAGCGCGGAGATCGCCGCGGCCGAGGCCGACCTGATGATACTGAACGCGAAGGTGCGACAGGAATCGGTGCAGGTGCTCACATCGGAGCAGCTGCAGAAGATGAAGGAGCTTCGGACGGCCCCCGAAGGGCAGATGCGTCAGCGCAAACCGCGGGGACAACACTAAATCAGGGATCAGGGATCAGGGATCGGGGATCAGGGATCAGGGATCAGGGGCTTGGGGCGTTCACGCCTCAGGCCCCTTTTCTATTTCAGCGCTAAGGCGTTTGTTTCTGAAGCGTCACCTGCATCGTGGTCGAGCCGCTGCCGGTGCTCCTGCTGCCACTCGTGTCGATCACATCCAGGCGGAGCGTGCCGGTGATCGTGGTCCCGGAGTGCGAGCCCTTGAACGTGAGCACGTCGGTCTCAGCGGTGCCGAATGACGCTGTATGGGTGAACGTCAACTCGGAAGGTCCGCCGGTCGCTGGCTGTCGCGGGACTGTGAGATTCAGTGTCGTACCTGGTAAGCACGTTCCGGTGACCCCCGTCTCGTTCTGCGCAGACTGCAGTCCAACCGTCCCGGTTGCGTGGTCGGCGTTCAAGTCGATCGTCATCGTGCCGGTCATCGCCCGGGTCCTGGTGCACGAGCCAGGTACGCCCTCGGGGGTGGTGTAGGAAATAAGAATGACCACTTGCCCGCTGAACGATCCGGTGTAAGGGTCGAACCCTGTCCCTTCGTCCCCTTCTTTTTTTCCAGCAACCTGCGTCGCGGCCACCGCGCCGCCGGCGACCGCCGCACCGACGATGCCGATCGTCGTCGCGGAGATTCCGCCGCCACCGCCCGCCGCTCCACCAGCTGCTCCTGGCGCGGTGCCGCCGCCTCCCGCACCCACACCGGCGCCCGCTTGCGCCGCGGCCGCGGCCGCGGCCGTTGCGAAATTCGTCTGCGAGATCGCGGCCGTCGCGCGTTGCCCTTGATAGGCCGCTTGGACCTGGATCTGGAACGGGCCGCTCCTGATCGCGTTGAGGCCCGACGCCGCCGCTTGTCCCGCTGCGTTCGTCGTGACGGTCAGCGTCTGCGCGCCGCCGGCAAACGCCGCGCTGTTTCCGCCGCCGATCGTGAACGTCACCGACGCGCCCGACACAGGAACGTTGTTGCGATCGCGCACTTCGATCAGCGGCCGCACCGCCGTCTTCTGCTGGATGATGTTGACGCCGCCTTCGCCTTCGAGCACGACGATCTTGAGCGCAGGGGCTGGTTGTTGTGCGCCGACGGTCCCGATCGGGATGAGCAGAAAAGCGACGACACCAGCTGGTATCCGCATGCGCGGAGGATATGGCCTAAGCTCGGCTATTTCAAGCTGCCGGGACTCCATCGCCATTCTTCGCTCCCGGCCTTGCCGTTCATCGTCCCTTCGATGCGGGCGCGCAGATCGCTTCCGTCCTTCCAATAGATGATGCGCTGCGGAAAATCGTGCGTGGGATTCTCGAATACGACGCGTGTGCCTGAGACTTCCTTCAGCGGAAACGGCGTCGCCGGCGAGCGGCCGTTCGGCATCGACAGATAGACGATTTGATCGCCCTGCTGCTCGATGCGCAGGAACTCGAACAGCATCGTCCGGCCCTTGGCGGCGTCGCGATGGATGCCGATCATCGAATTGCCCTTCGGCGCGGTCCAGTGCTCTTCCATCTCGATGCCGCGGGCGGTACCACTCCAGGATCCGGCCATCCACGAGAGCGAATCGAGCGTCGGCTTCGGCGACTGATCGCTTCCGCCGCACAGCGCCACCGCTGCGAAGAACACGACTGACAGTCTCAGCATGCGGCCTAGGATACGCGATCAGGGAACAGGGATCAGGGAACAGGGATCAGTGGAGACAGGGATCAGGGTTGGAATTCTTGCCTCGTCGGATCGATCGGGAGCTCGCAGGTTTTGCGACCTGCGTGCGGCTGATTTGCGTGTTTCCGAAGGAATCGCGAGGGCACGCGGTTCGCTTGGAATACAGCGTGAATATTCAATCATACGAAGATCTCGTCGTCTGGCAACTTGCGATGCGCTTAGCAGTACAAGTGCAGGAGGACGTCATCGGGCAATTGCCGCCGAGCGAGAAATATGAGTTGGCGACGCAGCTTCGCCGCTCCTCGACCTCCATTCCCTTCAATATCGCGGAGGGCTGGGCACGGCCGACTCGCGTTTACATCAATCACCTGAGCATCGCGCTTGGCTCTGAAGCTGAGCTCAAGACGCAACTCAAGGTCGCATTGAGAAAGAAGTACGCGACTGAGGATCAGATCGCGCCGCTGCTGTCGATGGCGAGCGAGGTCGGGCGCATGATGTCTGGACTCACCAGGAGCCTGAAACGACGTTTACGACGACGCCCCTGATCCCTGATCCCTGATCCCTGATCCCTGATCCCTGATCTAGCGTCCGACGAGAATCAGAATTCCCGCTAACACCGCTAGCACCGGCATCACCGGGCCGGGCAAAGCGAAGGCGACGACGCCCATCACGCCATTGAGAATCAGCCAGATCGCCAGCACGAGAAATCCCATGTTCTTTTGCACGTTGACGGCCATTACGTCCTCCCTGTGAACCGCGTGACGAGATAGACGCTAACCGCCCGAACGCGCGCGGTAAGCGAGATAGACAACGATGATGAGGATGACTATCAACACGAGACGGGCGCCGCTCATCAAGCTCGTACGCGCGACGTGGCGCGTGCCCCTGGGCTTGATCCCGGTGACGGCAGCAATCGCGACGATGAGAACGACGAGGCCGAGCCAGCCAAGCCAGGTCATGCCGTGTCAGCATACACGTTTGGACGATGCGCGGAGGACACAGCCGCGGTCGCTGGCAGGTATGATGCGCGAAACGCCCTGACACCGTCGTCAACAGCAGGTCAGGCAAGAGGAGCGCCATGGCGGATCGAGTCTTCAGGATGGTTCTGTGGGTAGCGCTGGCGGCTGGGACCATTGGCGCGACGGCGTTCCAGCGCGCGACGCCTGCCGACATGACGGCGCGGGCAATGGCGGCGGCGGAGGCATTTCTGGCGACGCTCGATTCGGCACAGCGCGCCAAGGCCAACCTGGCGTTCAATGAATCGACGCGAACGGTCTGGTCGAACCTGCCGACCGGCATCGCGATGCAGGTCGGGGCCACCGAGCGAAACGGCGTGAAGCTCGGGATGCTCACGCCCGCGCAAGAGAAGGCCGCCCTCGCGATGGTCGCATCCGTGCTGAGCCGTGATGGCTTTCAGAAGGCCATGCAGATCGTCGACGCCGATCAACTTCTCGAAACGCGCTCGGCGCCGACGCGCGCGGCCGGGGCGGCGATTCGTTTCGGACGCGCCGAGTACTACGTCAGCATCCTTGGCAAGCCATCGACCACCGATCGCTGGATGATTCAGTTCGGCGGTCATCACCTGGCGATCAATGTGACACTCGCCGGCCGGCAGGGCGTGTTGACGCCGACGCATACCGGGGCGCAGCCGGCGAGTTACAGCGTGGATGGGCGGACCATACGCCCGCTCGGCGGCGAAAACGACAGGGCGTTCGCGTTGATCAACGCGCTGACCGCGGAGCAGAAGAAGCAGGCCATCCTCGGCGTCGCCGTGCAGAATCTCGTGCTCGGGCCGGGCACGGACGGCAAGACGATCGCCCCTGAAGGGGCGCGCGCCGCCACGTTTACGGCCACGCAGCGGACGATGCTCGTCGATTTGATCCGCGAGTGGGTCGGCATTATCGGCGACGAAGCGGCGGCCGCGAAGATGAAGGAAGTGGAGGCCGGGCTTGGCGACACCTACTTTGCGTGGGCCGGCGCGACCGACAACGGCAAGGGCGCGTACTTCAGGATACAGGGACCGGCGGTGTTCATCGAGTACGCGCCGCAGGGTAACGGCGCGAACAACGTCGATCACATTCACACGATGTATCGCGACCCGACGAACGACTACGCCGCGAAGGCCGCGACGCGATGACCAAGGTGATGGCCGCGGCGCTCGCCTTTGCGGTGCTCTGGCCGGCCACCGCGACCGCGCACCGCCTCGATGAATACCTGCAGGCGGCACGCGTGTCGCTCGGGCGAACGCGCGTGCTGTTCGAGCTCGATTTGACACCGGGCGCGACCGTCGCATCGACGATCGTGCCGCTCATCGATAGTGACACCGACGGCGTGATCTCGCCTGCAGAGATCGAGGCCTATGGTCGGCGAGTACTGGCTGACCTGACCATCACCCTCGACGGCCGCGACATCGTCCTGCAGCTGACGAGGATCGATGCGCCATCGATGGGCGAACTGCGAGAAGGGATGGGAATCATCCAACTGCGGGCCACTGGCCGCGTCAACGCCGGCCCGGGTATACGCCGCTTGTATCTGCAAAACCGCCATCTCCCGGCAGCCAGCGTCTACATGGTCAACGCATTGATGCCGGACGATCGCGCGATCACGGTGGTGTCGCAACGTCGCGATCCGCTGCAGTCCTCGGCAACGATCGCCTACGAGATGGGACCGGGCCGCATCGCGCAGGCGACCTGGCTGTCGATCAGCGCGATCGGGTTATCGGCGCTGGCGCTCTTCAGGCGCGGCGCGACCCCTGATCCCCGATCCCTGATCCCTGATTCGCAGCAGCCTGAGGCCGTTGAGCGTCACCGCGACAGTCGCGCCGGTGTCGGCAACAACGGCGAGCCACAACGGCGCGCCGCCAAGGACAGCAGCCACCAGGACCGCAAGCTTGGTTGTCAACGCAAGCGTGACGTTCTGCCGGATCACACGCATCGCGCGCTTCGAGTGACTGACGAGAAACGCGATGTCCTCATCGTGATCGCACGTCAACACCACATCGACA
>Ga0137436_1000574_pt1 | contig 10627 bp, 9 predicted proteins | sample EasRivERMGT119_2_FD_102328 | JGI IMG/M metagenome (GOLD analysis project Ga0137436, IMG submission 102328) | Soil microbial communities from meander-bound floodplain in the East River, Colorado, USA - East River MetaG ERMGT119_2 | ecosystem: Environmental > Terrestrial > Soil > Floodplain ...
CAGGGCGCGCAGCGTCATCTCGGCGTCTTCCGGGTTGTCCTCGACCAGCAGGATCTCGACCTCCTCGAATCGCGCGCTCATGCAGCCTCCCGCGGCAGCGAGAAGTAGAAGCACGCGCCCTCGCCTGGCTTGCCCTCGGCCCACACGCGCCCGCCGTGGCGCACCACGACGCGCTGCACGATGGCGAGGCCGACGCCGGTGCCGGGGAACTCCTCCTCGCGATGCAGCCGCTGGAACACGCCGAACAGCTTCGCTGCGTAGCGCATGTCGAAGCCGACGCCGTTGTCGCGCACCCAGTACACGTTGCCGTCCGGATCCGCGCGTCCGCCGATCTCGATGCGCGCGTCCTTGCGCTTTCCCGAGTATTTCAGGGCGTTGCCCACCAGGTTGCTCCACACCTGCCGCAGCAGCCCCGGATCGGCGCTCGCCGCCGGCAGCGCGGAGAGCTCGACCCGCGCCAGCCCCGCGCCGTTGAGTTCGCCGACCACCTCGCGCGCGAGCTCGGTCATGTCGAGCGCCCGCCGCAGCGGCGCCCGGCGGCCCAGCTTGGAAAAGGCGAGCAGGTCGTCGATCAGCTGGCCCATGCGCATGCTCGAGCCGCGCACCACCGCGAGCAGGCGCCTGCCCTCCTCGTCCAGGTGCGCGCCGTGGTCCTCCTCGAGCATGCGCGCGTAGCCGTCGACCGCGCGTAGCGGCGCGCGCAGGTCGTGCGACACCGAGTAGCTGAAGCTCTCGAGCTCCTTGTTGGTCGCCTCGAGCTCGACGGTGCGCTCGCGCACGCGGGACTCGAGCTCGGCGGCGTGCTCCCGAACGCGCGCGAGCAGCCGCGCCTGCGAGAGCGCGATCGCGAGTTGCGCCGCCACCTCGCGCGCGATGCCGATATGCTCGTCCTGCACCGCAGGGCTCGGCCCGCCGAAGCTCAGCGCGCCGAGCAGCTCGCCGCCGGCGAGCATCGGCACCACCGTGTAGTAGCGCACGTCCGAGGCGAGCAACGCCGCGCTCTCGGGCCCCGCGGGCAGGGCGCTCACGTCGATGAACTGCAGCTGGTTGCGGCGTAGCGCTTCGACGTCGCCCATCAGGCGGATCGAATAGCGCACCCCCGGCCCGACGTGCGTGCGGTGCCGGCCGGCGGCGGCGACCCACTCGACCTCGCCCGCGGCGAGGTCGAACCGGTTGACGATGGCGCGCGGCGTGCCGAGCAGCTCGCGCAGCGGCTGCACCACCGCGGCGGCGATCGCCTCGGGGGTCTCCTCGGCGATCACGGCGCGATCGATCTCGTGCAGGATGCGCAGCCGCTCGGCGTGACTCGCCAGCGAGCGGCGCGCGCGCCGCAGCTCGTGCATCCATAGCCAGGCGGCGGCGACCAGGAAGGCGGCTAGCGCGGCGTAGGCGAGCAGCACGAAGCGCAGCTGGGCGTCGCGCGAGGCGAACGCGCTCGCCGCCGGCTGCTCGACCACCACGTCCCAGCCGCGCCGCCCGGCCATGTACGCGTAGACCGTCTCGTCACCGCCGGGGCCCGGCAGGACTTCCACCCCGCTCTTGCCCCCAAGCAGCAGCGCCACCGCCGGGTGGGCGGAGAGATCCACGATCTCGGCTCGCCGCGGCTTGCTGCTGTCGAAGGCCGCAATGCCGCGGTGGTCGACGACATGCACCACCCCGCCCTCGCCGACGTCGATCGCCTGCGCCCAGTCGAAAAAATCCTCCACCCGCACCTGCAGTCCGAGGATGCCAACGGGCGCACCGCCGCGATCCACTATGGGCACGTTCACCCCGAACACCGCGAGCCGCGGCAACGCTGTGCGCCGGTACACGCCCGAGACGCTCGGCTTCCAGTCCTGGCTTACCCCCTGGTACCACTCGCTGTGGGCGAAATTGCGGCCGCGCACGTTGAGATCGGGAACGTCCGCCATCAGAGTTCCGCTCACATCGGCGAGGTATACGCGATCGACGAAGCGGAACTCTGTGGGAACGGACTTCATGATCTTCACCGCCGCTTCCCACTGGCCGGCGGCCACTAGCTCGGCGAACCGCACCCGCGTGGCGAGCGCGACCCCGACATCGACCATCCGGTCGAGCCGCTCGGAGAGCGTAGCCGCGGCGAGCTGCGCGATCGCCGCGCGGCGCTCCATCGCGACCCCGGTGAGCTCGGCGCGCGCCGATGCGTAGTAGCGCAGCGCAAGAATCCCCAGGCCGGCGAGCAGCAAGGCGATGAGACCGTACGCGACGCGGGGGGTGACCGAGCGCGTCAGGCGCTCGAGCGCCCGCGCCGCGCCCGATCTGCGGGTCGAGAAGCCCCCTTCCCCCGGCAAGTCAGACAAGCGCGACGACATCCTCCTTCTCCCGCCCGCATTTCTAAGGTGCGAGCTCTGCTCCTGCTATGGGGCAACCTAGCCCTAAACCGGGCGGTTGTCTGTAGTGAAAACTCTACTTGGACAAGACCTTACACTGGGATTCTGAGACTTATTCCGCGGATCGTAGTACCCCTGCCGCATGGAGAACCTCACCAGCGCGCGCAACGGGTCGGTCGGGGAGCGGGGTGCGGGTCGGCGAACCGTCTCCTGCGCTAAGGCATTGAATTTGGTCATCGGATGAGACGGTAAGACAAGACTTCTCGAGTTGCCGCGCTCGGCCGGCAGGAGCTGTGAACAATTCGGGCCGCACGTGTGCGTTTACGCACACGTTTGGGAACAAAGCGGCCAAAAGCACCGATCTCGGGTAATCGCGCGCGCCGCAGCGCAACCTTTGCTCCCTGCGCAGGCGGCGTTCTCCCAGTGCGCGCGGCGCGCACCCAAACCTTTCATTTTTTCCCGAGTAGACGCACTTGATGAAGCCACTACCTTGTGTGCCAGCGTGCAGGTGCCGCCGCAATTCGGGGGCATTTCACAAATCCACTCTACGAGGAAAGACCCCATGACCAGCAAGAAACAGCTCCAGACCGTCCGCAAGCCCAGCAAGAAGATCGTCGACTCGCGCCGCGTGCGCTACGGCTCCGGCAATGCGCCCCGCGTGATCCGCACGCTCGACGCGGCGACGCAAGACCCGCGCGCCGTGCGCTTCGGCTCGGGCAACACGCCGGCCAGCCTGCGGAAGTAGCCAAGCGCCATGACTGAAACACCCCAGCCGAACCCGGTGGTGACGTTTTATGGGGCAGTGCCGGGCTGCCGCGCGCCGATGCGCGCGGACGCCTCGGTGCTAGGGACGCTCCCTTCGCGCGGCTTCCAGTATTGTGAAGCGTTGCGATCGGCCTCGTCCTTCGGCTGGTACGTGTTTCCGCCGGTCGACTTCACCCTGCAGTGGGACGGCTCGCAGATCATCTGGACGTACGAGGGGGCGAAGGGTTGGTATGCGCTCACCAGCGCCCAGTTTCCCGGCTTCCAGGCGGTCTTCGACCGCCACGCGCCGAAGCATCTGCGCGGCTTCGCGCCGCCCTTCATCACCGCAGTCCCGGAGCCGGGCATCGTCCAACTGTGGACCGGGCTGATGGTGAGCAGCGCGGAGGACTGGAGCATCCTGGTGCGGCCGCCAGCGAACCTGCCGCGCAACCTGGCGTTCGACCTCTACGAAGGCATCGTCGAGACCGACCGCTGGTTCGGCCCGCTGTTCACCAATCTGCGCCTGATCAAGACCGATGTGCCGATCCATTTCAGCACCGAGACGCCCCTGCTGCAGGTCCAGCCGCTGCACCGGAGCACGTACGCCGAAGCGGTGTCGAACAGCTGCGGGCTGGTGAGCGACCTCGCCGCCTTTCCCGTCGAAGCGTGGTCGCGCTACGAGCAGACCATCGTCAAGCCGAATATCGAGCCGCGCGCCGCGGGAGCGTACGCCGCCGAGACCAGGCGCCGGCGCAGAAGCGGGTGCCCGGTGCACGCCGGGTGAACGGCTACCTGGCCGGGGCGGTCGCCGTCCTCATCTGGGCCTCCTACCCGATCGCGACGCGCGCCGCCGTGACCGGAGCGTTCGCGCCTTCTGACCTGGTGAGCTTGCGCTTCGGCGTCGCCGCGCTGCTTTTCGCACCCTATGTGCTGCTGTACTGGCGCCGCATCAGCCGCTCCGTCTGGCTGCGGGGGGTGCCGCTGACGCTGTTTCACGGCGCCGGCATGGCGGCATTGGCGATCGTGGGCATGCAGCTCGCGCCGGCGAGCCACGCCGCCGCGCTGGGCCCGGGAGCGTCGCCGGCGTGGGTCGCGCTGCTCGGATTCCTGGTGTTCGCGCAACGCCCCTCGCGCCGCGCGGTGGCGGGCGCGGTCCTGTGCGCGGTTGGCGTGCTGCTGCTCGCATTCTGGAGCGCCTCGGGCATGACGCTCTCGGTGCTCGCCGGGGACGCCATGTTCCTCGCCGCATCCGCGCTGGCGGCGCTCTACGTGCTGCAGCTGCGCCGCTGGGGCATCGGCGCAATGCAGGGCGCGGCCATCGTGTCGCTGTACTCGGCGTTGCTGGTGCTGCCGTATTACCTTTGGACTTCGCCCGGCTTGCTCTCGCGCATCGCGCCGGACGAGCTTCTCTGGCAGGTGCTCTGGCAGGGCGTGCTTATCGGCTGCGTCGCGGTCATCGCGCTTAACCATGCAATTGCCAGGCTGGGCACGGAGCGCTCGAGCGCCCTGGTCGCGCTGGTGCCGGTCCTCACCGCAGTCCTGGCGCTGGTTTTCCTGGGCGAGGTTCCTTCCGCCGCCGAGGTCGCGGCGTTCGTCGCGATTTCCGCCGGCGTCTCGATCGGCGCCGCGCCCGGCAAGCGCTTCCCTACGCAGGAAGTCCCGCGGCTTGCAGCGCTGCCGCGAAGCGCTCCGCCTGCGGGCTAGCCCGCCCGGGATAACGCGCGCTGAACGCCGTCACGGTGAGCGCGGGCTCGAGCTCGCGCAGGCGCACCATCGTCTCGCGCGCCTCGGCCAGCCGCCCCGACAGCACCTGGGCGGCGATGAGCGTGCGCAGCGTCGGGGTATGCAGGCGGTTCTCACGCAGCGAGCGGGTCGACAGCTCGATCGCCCGGTCGTAGCGCTCGCCGATCAGGTTCGCCTGGGCCGCGGCGGAACTGAAGTAGTACATCATCGGGTCGAGCGGCGACAGCGACAGCGCCCGGTCGGCGCACTGGATCGCTTCGGCGCCGCGTCCCCGCCAGGAATGCGTGATCGCGCTGTGCACCCACGCGAGCGGCTCGTTCGGATTGGCCGCGAGGGCCTGCCCGAGGCGCTGCTCGGCCAGGTCCAGGTCGTGCCGCGACCACGCCGAGACATGAGCATCCACCGCTAGCGCGAGCGCGTCGGCCGGGTCGCAAGCCAGGGCGCGCTCCGCGCAGGCGCTCGCTGCCGCGCTGTCGAGCGCCGAGTTCTCGCTCAGCCCCAGCACCACGCACATGACGTGCCATTTCGCGAGCCAGGCGTGCGGCCTGGGCGAAACCGGGTCGCGGCCGATCGCGGTCTCGAATGCGTTGCGCGCCTGCATGAAGTCATCGCGCTCCAGGCAGTGCATCAGTTCGACGCCGCGCAGCGTCATGGCGTAAGCATCCAGTTGCTCGAAGCCGGTGATGCGCGCGCGCCGCAGCTCGAGCGAGCGCACGAACGGCGCCACGCTGGCCACCACCTTGCGCGCCAGCTCTCCCTGCATGGCGAAGACGTCGGCCAGGTCGCCCTCGAAGCGCTCGCTCCACAGGATCGCGCCGTCGCGCGCCTCGGCCAGCTCGGCCACCAGCAGCGCGCGCGGGTACGCGGTCTGCACGCTACCCGATAGCACGTATTGCGCGCCGAGCATCTCGCCGATGCGCCGCACGCCGAGCGGCGCGCGGCGGAACGCCATCGACGACAGGCGCGAGATGACCAGGAAGTCGGCGACCTGCGACAGCGCCGCTATGGTGTCGTCGGCCAGGCTGTCGCCGATCGAGTCGAAGCGCGCGTCCTCCGAGCGCAGCAGGAACGGGATCACCGCGATCGACGGCCGGCCGTGGGCGCGCTGCTGCGCGCTGGGCGGCGACGCCGGGTGCGCCGGCGGCCAGACGCGGAACGCGCGCACCGCGCGCTCCCGGTTGCGCAGGCGCTGCTCGCCCAGGTCCTCGACCGTGGCGTCGACGCCGCTGGTGATCTGGTCGCGCGCCTGCGCCGAGAGCACGGTCTCGCCGGCGTTGGCCAGCTCGGCCAGCGCGGCGGCGATATTGACGCCGTCGCCGAGCACGTTGAACGCCTCGACGATCACCTCGCCGACGTGGATCCCCAGGCGCAGGCCGAGCTGAGGCCCCGCCGCGCCGGCGTTCAGGCGCGCGAGATCCTGCTGCAGCTCGAACGCGCAGCGCAGCGCCTGCAGGCCGTCGGGGAACTCGGCGACGAAGCCCTCGGCCGGCAAGCGCAGCATGCTGCGTCCGGAGTGCACCGGGATGGTCTCCGACGTGGCGCGCGCGAGAAACGCGCGCCAGCGCTCGACCGTGCGCTCTTCGTCGCTCTCCATCAGCGCCACCGAGTCGGACACCTCGGCGACCAGGATCGCCCGCCGCTGGCGCGGCGGCCGCCCGGCGGCGAACTCGCGCGTTTCGTCGGCGGGCGGCGGAAACGCGGCGTCGGGCTCGGGGCGCGCCTCGCCGCTCAGGCGCTCGAGCTCGGCCACGTCGCGCAGCACCAGCGCGCGCTTGGTGCGCTCGAGCAGCTTCTGCCGCGCCAGGCGCGAGAGCTCGCGCGTCACCTCCTCGCGCGAGGTGCCGATGCGGCTGGCGATGTCCTTGTGCGGCGGCACCGGCTCGATGCGCGCGGTGTTGTCGGTCACGCCGGCCTCGCGCGCGAGGCGCAGCAGCTCCAGCCAGATGCGCGACTGCACGCGCTGCGCGCCCAGGTCGAGCAGGCGGTCGGCGAGCTCGCGCACCGTGCCGGCGAGCCGGCGCAGCAGCCGCTCGCGCACCGAGGCGTGGCTGGCGAGGATGGCGCGGAACGCCTCGGGCGACATCGAGGCGAGCAGCGATTCGCGCACCGCCACCACGTCGGCGATGCGCGCCTTGCCGTCGATCGCCGAATGCACGCCGAACAGCTGGCCCGCGGCGAGATCGCTGAAGGTGATCTGCCGGCCGCGGGCCGCACGCGCGCCGACGCGCACCATTCCGGCAATGACGAAGTAGACGTCGCGGTCTTTGGCGTCGCGCCGGATTACGTAGTCGTTGCGCCGGCAGCGCGTCCAGCGGCATTGCGCCGCGATCTCGCGCAGCGTATAGGTGTCGAGCCCCTTGAACAGGTCGACCTTCTGCAGGCCGAGCAGCGCCGAGGCCCGGAACGCGGGCCTGGTGGAAGCGGCGCGGCGGCGGGATACCATGGCTCCAGCCGTGATCCTACCCGCCCCGCCCGCCCCTTGGACGGCCCGGCTCGCTGCTCGCAGACTATAATCGGCCTCGATGGACACCCTGACGCGCATCAAGACGCTCGCCGAGAAGGAATTCTCCATCGACCCCGGCAAGCTCGACCCCGCCGCGTCGCTCGAGTCGCTCGGCATAGACTCGCTCAGCTTCATCGAGTTCATGTTCAAGGTCGAGGAGGAGTTCGGCGTCGCCGTCTCGGACGACGACCTGAAAGGCATCAAGACGCTCGCCGACCTGGAGCGTCACGTCGCTTCGGCGCTCGCGGCGGCCGGCAAGGCCTGAGCCGCACGGCGATGGGCGCGCGCCGCGTCGCGATAACCGGCATCGGCGTCGTCTCGCCGCTCGGCAACAACCTGCCGGATTTTCACCGTGCGCTCGCCGAGGGCCGCTCCGGCATCCGGCGCCTGCCCGAAGAGGTTACCCGCGGCTCCGGCGTGCAGGTCGGGGCGACCGTGCAGTGGAGTCCTGCGCCGCTGCTCAAGGACGGCGAAGCGGCCAACCTCGACCGCGTCTCGCAGTTCGCGCTGGGCAGCGCGGCGCAGGCCCTCGCCGCGAGCCGGCTCGACCTCGCAGCCACCGACCGCAACCGCGTAGGAGTCTCGTGGGGCACCGGCATGGGCGGAGCGCTCTCGGTCGATTCGAGCTACCAGCAGGTCTACGGCAAGGGCGAGTGGCGCGTGCGCCCGCTGACCGTCGTGATGGCGATGAACAACGCCGCGGGCTCCAACGTCGCCGTGCGCCACGGCCTGCGCGGCCCGTTCGCCAACTACTCGACCGCCTGCTCCTCGTCTGCAATGGCGCTCGGCGAAGCGATGCGCACCATCCTCGCAGGGCGCGCCGACGCCATGGTCGCGGGCGGCGCGGAAGCCCTGCTCACGCCGGGCACGCTCGCCGCGTGGCAGGCGTTGCGCACGCTTGCGCCGGCCGACGGCACGGATCCCACGACGAGCTGCAAGCCCTTCGACAAGCGCCGCGCCGGCCTGGTCCTCGGCGAAGGCGCTGCCGCATTCGTCCTGGAGGACGAAGCGCATGCGCGCAAGCGCGGCGCGACGGTTCACGGCTACCTGACCGGCTACGGCAATTCATGCGACGCGGCGCACATGTCGCGCCCCGACCGCGACGGGCAGGTGCGCGCCATGCGCGAGGCGCTGGAGGAGGCTGGCCTTGGCCCCGCCGACATCGCCTACATCAACGCGCACGGCACCGCGACCGCGGTCGGCGACGTGGTCGAGGCCGAGGCGATCAACGCGGTCTTCGACGGCTCGCCAGTGCGCGTCAGCTCGACCAAGGCGCTGCACGGACATCTGCTGGGCGGTGCTGGCGCGCTGGAATTCGCGGTGGCCATGCTGGCGCTGGAAGAAGGCCTGCTCGCGCCCACCGCCTTCCTCGAGCAGCCCGACCCGGCCTGCAAGCTGAATCACGTCGCGCTCAAGGCCGAGCGCATCGACCCGCCGCGCGCGGTGATGTCGAATTCCTTCGCTTTCGGGGGCTCGAACGTCGTGCTGGTCGCACAACGCGCGTAGCCCGAATCGGCCAAGAAAACCGCTTGGCCGATTTTGCGCGCGTTGCGCGCGAAATTGGTGGCCAAGGCCGGAATCGAACCAGCGACACACGGATTTTCAGTCCGCTGCTCTACCAACTGAGCTACTTGGCCTGCGGGACGCGGGACCATCTGGCCTGCTGACGCAGGACTTGTTGCCCGTTGCGTTTGACGCGGGGGCGAATTATATCAAGGGCAACGCAGGAGGCTCGCCTGGAGCAAAGCGTGCAATTGTTCGCCCTTGACGGCTATCCGCTGAGCGCCACGCTCTACGACGCGGCGCCGGACGTCGACGCGCCGCGCGCCGCACTGCTATGCGGCGGCGGCGGGCTGCCGGCGCGGGTGTACCGCCGCTTCGCCACCTGGCTTGCCGAGCACGGCACGCCCGTCCTCACCTTCGACTACCGCGGCATCGGGCGCTCGCGGCCGGCGCGCATGCGCGGCTTCAGCGCCGGGGCCGAGGACTGGTCGGAGCACGACTGCGCGGCGGCGATCGCCTGGCTGCGGGCGCGTTATCCGCGCGCCGAGCTGATCGGCATCGCGCACAGCATCGGCGGGCTGATTCTCGGCGGCGCCCTGAACACGGACCTCCTCAGCCGCTACCTGCTCGTCGCGGCCCACACCGGGTACTACGGCGACTATCACTCGCGCTGGCGCTGGCCCATGACGCTCATGTGGCACGGCGTGATGCCGACGCTCACGGGGCTGTTCGGCTATTTCCCGGGACGCGCGATCGGCATGGGCTCGGACCTTCCCGCGGGCTTTGCGCTCGAGTGGGCGGGCCGGCGCACGCCGGCGATCGCGATCAGCAATGCGCGCGTCGGCGCCTGCATGGAGCGCTGCCGCGGCGTGCGCGGCCGCGCGCTCGCCCTGGTCTTCACCGACGACGGCTTCGCCACCGGCCGCGGCACCGGCCGCCTGCTGAAAGACCGCCTGTCTCGGCTGCAGGCCGAGCTGCGCGTCATCGCGCCGCGCGACGCCGGGCTGCCGCGCATCGGCCACTTCGGCTTTTTCCGGGCGGGCGCCGAGCAGCGGCTGTGGCAGCCGGTGCGCGACTGGATCGCCGGCTAGAAAAAGAAAAGGGCCCTTGCGGGCCCTTTCCGTTGCTGCTGTTGCCTTGCGGCAATTACATGTCCATGCCGCCCATGCCGCCCATGCCACCCATGCCGTGGTCATGGCCGCCACCGCCGCCGCCCTTCTTCTCTTCCACCAGCTCCGCGACCATCGCGTCGGTGGTGAGCATCAGGCTGGCGACCGAAGCCGCGTTCTGCAGCGCGGTGCGGCTGACCTTGGTCGGGTCGATCACGCCTTGCTGCACGAGATCGCCGTATTCCTCGGTCTGCGCGTTGAAGCCGTAGTTGCCCTTGCCTTCGAGCACCTTGTTGAGCACCACCGAGGGCTCGGCACCGGCGTTGTCGACGATGATGCGCAGCGGCTCTTCGAGCGCGCGCAGCACGATCTTGATGCCGGCTTCCTGGTCTTCGTTGGAACCCTTCATCTTGCCGATCGCCTGCTTGGCGCGGATGTACGCCACGCCGCCGCCGGGGACCACGCCTTCTTCCACCGCCGCGCGGGTCGCGTGCAGCGCATCTTCCACGCGGGCCTTCTTCTCCTTCATCTCGACTTCGGTCGCGGCGCCGACCTTGATCACCGCCACGCCGCCGGCCAGCTTCGCCACGCGCTCCTGCAGCTTCTCCTTGTCGTAGTCGCTGGTCGCCTCCTCGATCTGGACGCGGATCTGCTTGACCCGGGCCTCGATCTGCTTC
>Ga0137436_1000575_pt1 | contig 10626 bp, 9 predicted proteins | sample EasRivERMGT119_2_FD_102328 | JGI IMG/M metagenome (GOLD analysis project Ga0137436, IMG submission 102328) | Soil microbial communities from meander-bound floodplain in the East River, Colorado, USA - East River MetaG ERMGT119_2 | ecosystem: Environmental > Terrestrial > Soil > Floodplain ...
CGGCCGCCGCCTCGCGCGCCACGAGCCCGGTCCCCACCGCGACGTCCAGCACGCGCATCTCCGGTGCCAAGCCCGCGCGAAGCAGCGCCTGCCGGCGATACCACGGCCCCGACCCGAAGGCCATGAGCCGCTCGATGCGATCGTAGTCCCCTGCAGTCGCGTCGAAGATGCGCCGGACGAAAGCGCGCCTCCCCTCCTCCCCGCGGTAGTACTCGTCGAGAGGCGGATGAGGGGCGTGCGCAACGTCGGAATCGGCCGTGAGGGGCATGGCCGCCAGTCTACAATCGGACGATGAGCGTTGCGACGGAGACCCCACCGCACGCGCCGCAGGTCGGCCGGGCGCGACGCCTGCTCGGCGACTATCACGTCACCGGATTGTTCTGGTACCGCTTCCACCGCTGGGGGATGTCGACGTTCCCGTCGTGGTCGATCGGGATCATCGTCACGGTCTTCACGACGTTTTTCTTCCTGACGATCTTCAACATCCGCCGCGCGATCGCGTCGAACCTCGAGGCGGTGCTGGGGCCGGCGGGGTTTTTCGAGCGCCAGGCCCGGCTCTACCGGACGATGTGGACCTTCGCATGGTGCCTTTCGGAGCGGTACGAGCGCCTCACGACCTCGCGAGCCTTCCACATCGAGGCGGCCGGGCTCGAGCACTGGGAGGCGGCGTGCCGCTCCGGGGTCGGCTTCGTCATGGTCACCGCGCACCTGGGCGCGTACGAGGTCGGCTCGATGATCCCGGCCACGAAGCAGGAACGGCACGTGCACCTCGTGCGCGAGCCCGAGGTCGATCCCCGAGCCCAGGAGTTCATCCGCGAGAGCGTCGCGGCCGTCGAGAGCGAGCGCTACACGATGCACTTCCAGAGCGAAGACCCTCTTCAGGGGATCGCGTTCCTCGAGGCTCTGCGCCGTGGGGAGATCGTCGCGATGCAAGGAGACCGTCCTCGCGCGGGAGCGCGGACCTGCCCCGGAACGCTGCTCGGGAAGCCCTTCACCTTTCCGGCGGGGCCCGCCGCGCTCGCCCGCATGGCGGACGTGCCGATCCTCCCCGTCTTCGCGATCCGCCGCGGACGCCGGCGGTACGTCGTGGAGTTCTCGCCGCCGATCCGCGTCGCGAAGACCGGGAACCGCCCGGCCGACCTCGCGGACGCCGTGATGCGGGTCGGCGGGGAGATCGAAAGCGCGATACGGCGCGCGCCGTATCAGTGGTTCTGCTTTCGCGAGCTCTGGCCGGACAGCGCCGCCTCCTCGCGATAGGCACCGATCGTCCCGCGCAGCAGCGGCTGCGTCTCGTGGGAGACCTCGACCCGGTAGTGCGCGAGCGGGCCCGCGTGCGCGACCAGGCGCACGGAGGCCAGAAGCGTCGCCTCCGCAGGAACCGTCGCCGCGTGGAGCTCGACGTCCCGGGCCGACACGAGAAAGCCCATGTGCGATCCCGCACCCCCCGAGCGCAACGATCGCAGCGCCTCCCACACGGCCGCCGTCTGCGCCGCGGCCTCCAGAGCGACGACCGCCGGAGCGACGCCGTCCCGCACGAGCGCGCACGCTTCGGGGATCCGCGCCGTGCAGCTCAGGCCGTCCTCGGCCTCGCCGGCGATCCCGTCCACGAAACGCATCGGCGCGCGGTGGGGAAGGAGCTCCTCGAGCGGTACGGCGGAGGAGGCGCGCCGCGACGCGATCCCGACGCTCCAGTCCCCCGCAGGCTCGGGGATCCCGGGAACCACCTCGATGCTCGACACGAGGCCGAGCTCGGAGGCGACGTCGACGCGGACCGCGCCCGCGTGGGCCGTGCGAGGCTGGATCGAAAGGCGCGCCGGGGGGGTCACCAGGCGCCGGAAGCGCGCGAGCACGACGTGACGCACTCCGGCCGGGCGCAAGGCGTCGCACGCGAAGGCGAGCTGAGCCACGCCGGGGAGGATCGGCCGCCCCGGGAAGTGGCCGGCAAGGTAGGGGCTCCCGGCGGGGATCTCGATCGTGAGGCTCACGGCCGCGTCGCGCCGACGGCGGCGACGACGAAGGAGGGGTAGGCGTCCCGGAGCCGCCGGACGTCGGGATGGATGAAGGCGCCGGCGAAGCCGCACGCTTGAAGTGCTCCGACCCACGCCTCGGGCGTCCGGAAGCCGGTCCCTTCGCAACGGAACGCTTCGAGGAGATTGAACACCAGCTCGACGTAGATCGGCTGCCCCGGGAACGGCCGGACGCACTCCCCGGCGACGAGCGTCCCGCCGGGCCGCAGCGCGTTCCGGATCTCCGAGAGCGTGAACGCGAGATCCTTGGCGACGTGGACGACGTTGACGGCGTAGACGAGCGCAAACGCCCCCGGCTCGATCCCCGCCTCCGCGAAGGGGCGATCGATGTCGAGCCGCGCGAACTCGACCGGCACGCCGGGAAAGTCGCGGGACAAGCTCCTCTGGGCACGGCGGAGGAACGGGAGGGAGATCTCGGAGAAGTGGTAGCGCGGGGGGACGATTCGCTCGAGCAGCGCCGCGGCCCCGCTCCCCAGCCCGCCTCCGAGCTCGAGCACGGGGCCCGGGGCACCGGCGAGCACTCGGGCCGCCTCGAGCGCGGCGATCCGGTTGCTGATGGCGTAGGCCGGGTTGTCGTTCGAGAAGTAGGCGGCCCACGCCTCCATGTGGTCGGCCGCGAACAGCGCGCGCTCTCCGGTCGTCACCCCGCGCAGGACGTCGGGATAGCTCGAAGCGGCGAGCGCCGCGATGCGGAACGACGGGAGGCATCGTGGATCGTGCGCCGCCTGCGCGGCCTCGATCTCCTCGGGGTCGAGCCGCGGAAGCGGAGGCCTCAGGTCGCGCGCCGCGAGCATGCCGAGAACCCACGCGACCGGGATCGGCGCGACCTCGGGGTCGAGCCCCGCGCGCGCGACGATCTCGTCGACGGTGGCGTCTCGCTTCCACGCGTCCTCGATGCCGGTCTCGCGCGCGATCCCCACGGTGAGCCGGAACACGTACTCCTCGAGGAGGTCGCACGAGCGGACGAAGCGGTCGTCGAGCAGGGCCGTGGTCTCGGCCGAAAGGAGCGTCGCGCGCTCGTCGAAGCCGCGTCGCGATGCGATCGGCATGATCCCCCGAGTCTAACGCCGGCGCGCGAGGGTCGCGAGGGCCGGGAGGACGACGAGCGTCGCGAGCAGGCACATGAGGTTGCCCACGCACACGACCAGGCCGCCGTTTCGTAGCGCCGGCACCCGCGATACGGCGAGCGCGGCGAACCCCGCCGACGTCGTGAGGTTCGTGAGCACGACGCCGCGGCCCGCCTCGCGCACCGCCGCCGCAAGATCCCGCCCGGGCCCCCGCGCGAGATGGAGGACGTGAAGCCCGTCGTCGATGCCGATCCCGACCAGGACGGGAAGCACGCACAGCGAGAACAGGTCGAGCGGGCGGCCGAGCCAACCCCACAGACCGGCGGTCCACGCGACGCCCAGGGCGACGGGGACAAACGTGAGGAGGGCCGCGCGCACGTCTCCGCGGTACGACACGAGCACGAGCACGAACACGACCGAGACGGCGAGCGCCCCGAGGCGGCGCAGGTCCGAAAACGCGAGCGCGCGCAGCTCGGCGCCGAGCGCCGAGGCGCTCGCGACGGCGGCACCCGGCGCGGCGCTCTCGATGGCCTCGACGAGCTCTGCCGGCGGTCCGGTGGACCACATGCCCTCGGGCACGCGCACGCGGATCGCGGCGAGAGCGCCGTCGGGACCCACTTTCAACCCGTCCCGCATCCAGGCGGGGTAGCGATCGAGCGGCACCGGCTCCGGGTCTCCGCCGGAGGCGATGACCCGCATCGCGTCGAGAGAGCGGGCGAAGGCGTCGGGGCGCAGGCCTTCCCGGTCGAGCGCCGCCGCCAACCGGTCCGCCGCGCGGTCGAGCCCGAGCCCGCCCAGGGCGGCGGCACGTCGTCGCGCCCTCGCACCGGTCACGATCCAATCGGAGGGGGAAGAGACCTCCGCCGTCTTGGGGAGCCGGGCGCGAAGGATCGACGCGACCGCGTCGGCGCGGTCGAGCGCGGCATCCGCGTCGCCGCCTCGGACCATGACGGTCGCCGTGTCGAGCGGCACGTCGAACGAGGCGACGAGCCGCCGCTCCGCCTTCAGCGCAGGATGGTCCTCGGGCCGCATGCGGCGCAGATCGGTGTCCACGTCCAGGCGCGTCACCCCCGCAAGCGCGAGCCCGAGCGCGATCGCCGCCGCCGCGAGCACCGTGCCGGGGCGGCGACGGCTCCAGCGAAAACCGGCCTCGACGACGGCCGCGTAGCCGCGCCCCGATTCTCGCGCGGGGCGATCGGACCAACGCCGCGCGGCCAGCGTGAGGAGCGGGACCGCGACGAAGGCCGTCGCGGCGAGAAGGAGGAGCATGCCGAGCGCGACAACGAGGCCGAGCTCGCGCAAGGGCCGAAAGTGTGCCGGAGCGAGCGACGCGAACGCCGCCGCGGTCGTCAGCGCCGCCGCGACGATCCCCGGCGCCGTTTCCACGACCGCGCCTTGAACCGCTGCGGCGGGGGAGGCGCCGCCTTGCCACGCCGCGCGGGCGCGGGCCGCGAGGTGCAGGGTGAAGTCGTCGCCGAGCCCGAGGAGGATCGCCGCGAACCCGACCCCCACGGCCGTGACGGGCCCGTAGCCCAGCGTGACCGCCGCCGCGCAGACGAGCTGGCCTGCGGCGACCGTCGCGAGCGAGATCGCGGGAATCGCGACCCCGCCGAAAGCGAGGACGATCAGGAGAAGGACCAAGATCGAGGCGGTCGTCAAGATGCGGATCAGATCCGCGCGGAGCGCGGTCTCGTCGTGCGCCGCGTAGAGGGGGCCGCCGACCGCCTCGAACTCGAGCTCCGTCCCGGCCGCGGCTCGCGTGCGCGCGTACGCCGCCGTCAGCGCGGCGCTGAGCGCGCGCCCCCCGGCCGCGTCCGACTCCCCGCGCACCGGGGTCGCTACGACGAGGGCCGCGCGCCCGTCGCGCGAGAGCAGGGCGCCCGACATCGGATCGAACGGAAGGACTCCCCCGGCGGCGAGCTCGCGAAGCTTGCCCTCGGCGAGCCCCAAGGGGTCGGACGCCGCCACCCGAGTGAGGAACAGCGCACCGGGACCGGTGGCCGCATCGCGCAGCTCCCGGGCTCGCGCGGCCAGCGCTCCGTCGGTCAAGCGCGGGGCGAGGATCGAGGGCGCGTCGGGTCCGAGCAGCAGCGGAAGCCGCAACGCCAGGACGTCGGTGAAGAACGTCTCGTCGTCCTCGTCGAGCCCGAAGCGCGCGTGAGCGATCTCGGGCGAGCGGGCGAGGTCCTCCGCGAGGGTTCCCGCAGCGTCGGCGAGCGCGTCGGGGTCGGGCGGCGCTTCGTCCGGCCGCCGGATCACGATGTACACGTCGTCGATGCCGCCGAAGCTCTCGAGGAAGGTGCGGTACGCCGAGGCCGCGGGGGTGTCCGTCGGAAGCAGCGCGGCGACGTCGGAGCGGATCGTGAGACGGCTCGCGGGGAGGATCGCGCAGGCGCTCAGCGCAAGGGCCGCCGCGAGAACGGCGACCGGGTGCGCGACGACGATCCGGCCGAAGCGGGAGGCGAGCCGCGCGATCACGTCAGGCGGTCGATCCCGCGTCGACCAGGATCGCCTGTCCCGTGATCGCCCTCGCACGATCGGACAGCAGGAAGACGATCGTCGCCGCGACGTCCGCGGGGCTCGTCCCCGACGGCAGGGCTTCGATCGCCCGGAGGGCCTGGAGCTTCTCGGGGGGCGCGCCGGCGACCATCTCGGTCATGACGAGCCCGGGGACCACCGCGTTCACGCGCACGCCGCGCCGCCCGACCTCGCGCGCGAGCGACTTGGTCAGCCCGATCAGGCCCGCCTTCGAGGCGCCGTAGGCGGCCTGGCCCGGCACCCCGCGCATCGCGGTGAGCGAGGCGACGTTCACGATGGCACCCGCACGGCGCGCCACCATCCCGGGGAGGACGGCGCGGCAGCACCGGAAGGCGGCGCCCAGGTTCGCGTCGATCACGTCGTCCCAATCCGCGTCGGGCGTGGCGGCGAGGAGAGCGTCACGACGGATCGCCGCGTTGTTGACCAGCCCTTCGACGTGTCCCTGCCGCTCCTCGACCTCCGGAACGAGCGCGCCCGGACGCGCGCGGTCGGCGAGGTCGAAACGGTAGGCCCCGGCCCGCCCGTCCGAGGCCGCGACGATCTCCTGGGCCGCCGCCTCGCTCTCGCGGTAGGTGAAGGCGACGTGGCGCCCTTCGGCGAGCAGCGCCTCGACCAGAGCCCGGCCGATGCCCCGGCTGCCTCCCGTCACGAGCACGACGCCCGGTCTCACGGGACGATCTCCAGGCGGGCGCGGGTCACGGCCCGCGCGATCCGCAGGGAATCGACGACGGGCCTGTAATGGCTGGTGGCCCGCCCATCGACCGTATCGAGACGGATCGGCACGCCGGCGATCGCAAACCCGCGCCGCGCCGCGCGGACGAGCACCGCGCTTTCCGCCTCGAAGCGGGATTCCGGGAAACCGACGGACTCGAGCAGCCGCCGCGCATAGACGCGAAAACCGGTCTGGCAATCCGGAAGCGGGCGTCCGGCGACGCGCGAGATCAGCCACGACGACGACGCGTTGCTCGTGCGCCTCACGCGGCTCATCCCGTCGTACAGGTGATCGCGCGTTCCGAGCACGAGATCCGCTCCCCCGCGCCACGCGGCGACGAGGCGGGGCACCTCCTCCGGAGGATGCTGCCCGTCGGCGTCGAGCGTCACGATCGCGTCGAACCCTTGCGCCGTCAGGTGATGGAAGGCGGTGCGCAGCGCGCATCCCTTGCCGCGGTTGACCGCGTGGACGAGCACGGGCACGCCGGCCGCTCGCGCGATGTCCCCGGTACGATCCGGAGAGCCGTCGTCGACGACGACGACCGGCCCGAAAGGAAGCGCGCGGCGGACCACCTCCGCGATGGTCGCCTCCGCCTCGTAGGCCGGGATCGCGATGGCGAAGCGATCGGTCACGCGCGCTCCAGGACGGCCCAAGCTCCGGCGCCCCCCGCTGCGAGCGCGCCCACGAGCACCGCCTCCGGGATCGGCAGCGGCGAGCCGTCGTGGACGCCGACGTCGAGTCCGGGCTCGACCGCCGTCATCGCGGCGACCGGACCGAAGGGCACTCCCAAGGCGGCGAGGAACGCCGCGGCGAGCTGTCCGCCCCCGTACTCCCCGGTCACCGCCTTCGGGACGAGGACGGGTGGACGCGGAGCCCCGGCCCACGCGCGCGAGAGAGCGCGCGCCTCGAGCCGATCGCCGCGGCGCGAGCCGGACGCCCCGGCAACGACCCGGTCGATCGCCGCCGGGCTTCGTCCCGCGCGGGCGAGCGCCCGCGCGATGCCGCGGGCCATCGTCTCGTCCCCCTCGCCCCAATCGCTCGGGGCGGCCTCCGCATCGAAGGCGCCCGCGGTGCCGGCGACCCGTACGCGGCGCGACGCGCCGCGCGCGACCGCGTCGGCTTCGCGCTCGAGCACGAGCACCGCCGCACCTTCGCCCGCGAGCATCCCGTTCCGGGCGACGTCGAAGGGACGCGGAGCCTCGTCGTGATGTGCTGTGGGCCGCGCGGTCGCTCCAAAGCGGTCGAGGACACGGTGCAGCAGCGGGGTCATCTCGTCCGCTGCGCCGACGAGCGCGACGTCGGCGCGTCCCTCGCGAACCTCGGAGGTACCGCGCGCGAGCGCGACCAAGGGCCCCGCCTCGCGCTGGGTCACGGTCACGTTGGCTCCCCGCGCCCCGACGGCGAGCGCGACCTGGGCCGCCGCGGCGTTGGCGACGCACTCGGAGAAGTAAAAAGGCTGGGCGGACTCGGGCCCCTCCACGAGGGTCTGGCGAACGAGGTTCTCCGTGAAGCGCACGGCGCCGAACGACGTGGCGAGGATCACCGCGACACGCGCGCCGTCCAGGGAGGGAAGGCCCGCGTCCTCGAGGGCGATCCGCGCTGCCGCGACGGCCCAGCGCGACGGCCGCCCGAGACGGCGCGCGGAGGCCGGAGGGAGCCAGCGCGACAGATCGACGTCCGGAACGAGCGCCGCGAGTCGCGAGGCTCGATCGTCACGCCCTTCGCCGTCGATTTCGACGCCGAGCGGCCGGCCGGCCGCGAGGGCGCGCGCGAGCCCCTCGACGCCTCCGCCCCACGGCCCGATCGCCCCGATCCCAGTCGCGACGACGGCGTGGGGGCTCACGCCGCCTCCGCGCACCGGAACACGAGCGCGGCGTTGGCGCCTCCGAACGCAAGGCTCGTCGACAGCGCGGCGATCGCGCGCGGCAGCGCGAGCGGGCGGCCGAGCACGAGCCGCAGGCCGATCGCCTCGTCCGGCTCACCCGCCACCGGCATCGGATGCACCTCGCGGCGGACGAGGCCGAGAACGGTGGCCACCGCCTCGACGGCCCCCGCGGATCCGAGCAGATGACCGAGGAGCGCCTTCGTCGAAGTCACGGGGATCGAGCCCGTCCGGTCGCCGAAGACGCGGTGCATCGCGCGCGCCTCGGCGAGGTCGTTGTGCGGCGTGCCGGTGCCGTGCGCGTTCACGAAGTCGATCTCGGCCGCATCCGTCTCCGCGTCCGCGAGCGCCTGCGAGATCGCGGCCGAGGCGCCGATCCCTTCCGGGTGCGGCGCCGTCATGTGATGGGCGTCGCAGGCTTCCCCCTCCCCCGCGAGGACGGCGATCGGGAAGGCGCCGCGCGCGCGGGCGTGGGCGAGTGACTCGAGGACGAGCACCCCGGCTCCTTCCCCGATCGACAATCCCGCGCGGTCCCGGCGGAAGGGGCGGCAGGCGCGCTCGTCCACCGAACGCAGCGCGTTAAACCCCGCGTAGGTGAGCTGGCACAGCGAATCCGAGCCCCCGGCGATGGCGAGCTCCACGTCGCCCCGGCGGAGCGCGCGCAGCGCCGCACCGATCGCCATCGATCCCGAGGCGCACGCGGACGACACGCTCTCCACCGGCCCCGAGGTGCCGAGGGACCGCGCGACCGCGTCCCCCGGCCCGTTGAGCTGCTGGGCGACGAGCAGCGACGGCCGCGCGTGACGCGCCCGTGGGCCGATAAGCGTCGCGTAATACGCCTCGCTCTCGAGCATCCCCCCCGTCGAGCTGCCGAAGTAGACCCCCGCATCCGCGCACGCGGCCGGCGTGAGCCCGGCCTGGCGCGTCGCTTCCTCGGCCGCGGCGACCGCGAAGCGATCGGCCCACGTCGCGCGCCGCGCCCCGTGCGGGGCCAGCGCGAGCGGGACCTCGGCGGCAAGGCGCGTGCGGTGGAGGGAGGCATCGAAGCGGGTGATCGGTCCCACCGCGGTCGTGCCTTCGCGCAGCCCCTCCCACAGCGGAGCCACGCCCCATCCGAACGCGGTGATCGCGCCGAGACCCGTGACCACGATCTTTGCGCCGGTGGTGCCGCCCGGATCAGCTCCCGGCATGCCGGTCGCCCACGGTTGCGAGGCGGGATTCGACATACGCGGCGAGGGTCGCGACCGACGCGAAGGCCTCGCGGCCGACCTCGTGGCTCTGGATGCGGAGCGCGAACTCCTTCTCCAACGCGACGACCAGCTCGAGGGCGTCCACCGAATCGAGGCCGAGCCCCTCGCCGAACAGCGGCGTGTGGTCGTCGATGCTCGCTGCGTCCATTCCCTCGAGGTGGAGCTTCTCGACGAGGAGGCGCTTGATCCTGGTGGCAGTCGCCGGCTCGTAGGACATGGGATCGTTCCCTCGGGTGCCCCGTCCTTGACCGGCGCGGTCGAACGTGGCTAATGTGCTCGGCCCGTACAGGTTACGAGCCCGAAAGTCTAACACACGCCTCGGGAGACGGATGCGCTCCGACCCGATCCTCGACCCCTTTGCGACGCTCGCGCGCCGCGATCCACAGGCCTCGCTCGTGGCGTCGCCGCGCGAGGCCGCGACGCGTGGGGAGATCGACGACCTCGCGAGCCAGGTGGCGGCGCGGCTCCGTGCGTCGCGCGTTACGCCTGGGGCGGTCGTTTTGCTGGCCGCGGCAAACGGCGCAGGCTTCCTCGCCGCGCTCTTGGGCTCCCGTCGCGCGGGCATGACCACGGCGCTGTGCGATCGCAGCGCGCCCGAGGGAGAGCGTGAGCGCATCGCGCGGGCGCTGGGCGCGCAGGCGGAGATCGTCTGCGACGCCCCGTTCCCGCGCCGGGCGGAGGAGATCGGCATCCGCCTCCTCGGGACCGCGCCGCGCGGGGTCGAGGCGGACTTCGTGAAGATCACCTCCGGCACGTCCGGGGAGCCGGGCGGCGTGACCGTCTCGGCGGACGCGCTCTCGGCCGACGACGAGCAGCTCGCACGGAGCATGGCGCTCCACGCCGAGGACCGGTTCCTCGCGGCGATCCCCTGGTCGCATTCCTACGGGCTCTCGAGCCTCGTGCTTCCGGCACTGAGGCGTGGCTCGCTGCTGGTGCTTCCGGACAACGGCGGGCCCTGGGCGCCGCTTCTGGCCGCGCGCGCCTTCGACGCGACCGTGATACCGACGGTTCCGGTCTTCCTCAGGACGATCGTCGAGATCGCGCCGCGCGATGCGTGGCCCGCGAGCCTCCGGAAGGTGATTTCCGCCGGAGCCCGCCTCGCGCCGGACGAGGCGCGTGCGTTCCGCGAGACCTTCGATCGCGCCGTCCA
>Ga0137436_1000577_pt1 | contig 10586 bp, 12 predicted proteins | sample EasRivERMGT119_2_FD_102328 | JGI IMG/M metagenome (GOLD analysis project Ga0137436, IMG submission 102328) | Soil microbial communities from meander-bound floodplain in the East River, Colorado, USA - East River MetaG ERMGT119_2 | ecosystem: Environmental > Terrestrial > Soil > Floodplain ...
ACGCCTTGGGCGATCCGTTTCGCGCGGGCGACGACCCGGCCAGCGTCACCGCATCGCCGATCTTCAAGTTGTCCTTGCGCCATCCGGCGCGATACAGCTGATTCGGCGTTGACGCTTCAATCGCCCAGTTCGTGAGCTTTCCGGAAGTATCCGTCACGTCGATGAAATAGAAGACGTGCGGGTTCTTCCACTCGACCTGCGTCACCTTTCCGATCAGAGTGATCTTGTGGTCGACGTCGTAGGTCGCCGCCACGCTGTGATGTGCGAGCGCGGTGAGGCCGCTGAACACGAGGCCGACCAGGAGCGCGAACAGCGTACGTCGTGACATCTGAACCCTCCACGCGGGCGCCGCGTGCCGCCCGGACCGGTCAAAAATATCATGGGCCGCGCCCTCGGAAGTCCGCTAAATTGTCGCGCCGAGGTGAACCAGCACCACTCCTTTGGCGCTGAATACGACGCCGCGTTCCCTCGCGCAGCATCATCGTCGCCGGTCACGCTGTGCGCGCGGGCGGGCTCGCGTCGAGCAACGCCCGCGCTTCTCGTATGTCGCGCGTGTCGAACCCCTCGGTGAACCAGGCGTACGCGGTGGAAAGGTCGTGGTACGCCTGATCGAGGCGGGCACTACGGATGCAGCTCTCATCGCTGTCGAGGTGAGCCATGCACCACATGCGCCACTGCACCAGGGTCACCGCGGCACGAAGCTCGAGCCCTCGCCCGTTCTGAGCACGCGCACGATGCATCGCTTCCTGCAGAGCGGCCTCGACAGCGTCGACCGGCTCCTCGCTCGGTGCGCCGTGGCCACGCGCCGCTGGTCGACGCTCATTCTGGGCCTGCTGCAACAAACGCCACAGGATGTGCCCTCGGAGCCGATACATCTCGGGAACGTAGTACGCTTCCGCCGTTGATCGGCTTTGAACCATCGCCTCGTCCAGCATCCGCAGGCCCTCGTCGAACGACCCGGCGCGCCCGTGCGCGTCGGCCAGTACCGTCAAGTGATACGACCGCTCAAGGACGGTTCCCCCGGCATCGCAGATCCGCAGGCCCTGCGTCAGGCTCGCAATCCCGTCGTGGACATGACCCTGGCGCACCAGCAGCCAGCCTCGGCTCAGGTCGCGCCGCGCATCCGCCTCGACGAAGCCCTGGTCTCGACACACCGCTTCGTGCTCGTCCACGAGAGCCGCGACACGGGCGAGATCGCCGCTCTCCTGGAACGCGCGCGCGCCGAAGAGCAGCGCCACGCCTTGGGAGTAGGCGTGCGCCAACGTGCGGCCCAACGTGATGCCCTCTTCCGCCGTCCGCCGGGCAGTGTCGGGATAGCCGCGATACCACGCGACCGGCGCGGCGAACGAGAGCGAGGTAACGGCAGGTCGTGACCGAACTGCAGGAACGTGAGATGGTCGTTCGGCGTGTAGAGCCGTAGCCGCTGCGAGAAGTGGTCGCTCGCTTCGTCCAGCCGTCCGAGGTGCCATAGCACCATGCCCAGCGCCACATTGGCGGCGAGCACCAACGCTTGCGGCGATGGGCGCCCGTGCGACGACGCTCGCTGAGCCGCTTCCGCCAGGCGCATCATGCGCGCTCCGACTTCTTGCGCGGTCTCGTACTGCCCGTTCACGAGGTAGAAGGCGAATAGGCCGCAGAGCGCCGGAAACAGTTCGGGGCTGTCCTCGGCCTGTCGACACAGCTCGAGTGCACGCCGGCACGCCTCACGCGCCTCCGGCGAGGCGGCCCCACGCGAGGCTCCATATGAAACCACCGCGGCCATCTGCAGGCGCAACTCGGCGCTATCCCGTTCGTCACCGCCAGGCACGCGTGGCAACAGGGCGAGGCCGCGCGTCGCCAGCTTCAGCCCCTCGCTGAAGGCGCTCCGCTGCAGTGCCTGCTCGAATCCCACGAGGCAGTAGTGCACGGCACGCGCTTCATCGTGCCCTCGCTCGAAGTGTGACGACAGGTCCACCGCCACTGCATGGACATCTTGCGCATGAGTCTGCTCACGGTGGTACGCCACGCGTCGGTGCAGATCGGCACGACGTCGCGCCGGAATCTGCGCGTAGGCCACTTCCTGGTGCAGCGCATGACGGAACCTGTACATCACCGCCCGCGTGCCATCGGGCCAGTCGTCAACCCCGTCGGGTTCAAGGAAGCGGTAGGCGTGCGCCAAGCGTTCGAGCACCGTCTCGACATCGAGCGCGGCTCCGGTGTGTAGTGCGTCGATCGTCTGCACTGCCACGCGCATACCGACTACGCTGGCCACCTCGAGCGCCTCGCGCTCCGCTTCCGGCAGAATCTCTATTTGCGCGCGCAGCATGTCGGCCAGCGTGGCTGGGATCGCCGCGACCCACGTCTCGACCTCGTGGTCGTCGTGCGCCGTCCCGCCCGTGAGCAGGGCGTCCGTGACGTGCACGACGAAGAGCGGGTTGCCCTCTGTCCGCGCGTGGACTCGATGGGCCAGGCTGGCGATGGCCTCAGCCGGGCCCCCCAGGCGCGCGCGGAGGTAGTCCTCTACCGCGTTGACACCGAGGGCCGACAGGGGCAGCTCCGCGCCGAGTGCTCGCTCGCGCAGCCCAAGCGCGATCCGCCGGAGCGGATGGCCTGGCACGGCAAGCACCGACGGCCGGTACGTCCCAATCACCAGGAGTCGTGCCGGCGGTTTGCGGCGGGCCAGATAGTCGACGATCTCGAGCGTCGACGTGTCGCTGTCGTGCATGTCGTCGAGCCACAGGACCAGAGGGCGCTCCTCAGCCAGCGTCTCGAGCGCGACCGCGAGCTCTCTGATTCGCCGCTCGCCCGTCGCGCTCGCCGCAGGCGCCAGCGCCTCGCGCTCCAGCGGTGTCGTCAGCCCAGGCATCTGCACCAGCCAGGCCGGTGCGGCCGCCCGCAGGACTTCGAGCACCCGCGACGAGGGCTGCGCCGCAAGCGTCGCCAGCGCGTCGAGCATCGGAAGGTAGGCCACCTCGGGACCGAACCGCGTGACGCACTGCCCGCGCGCCAGCCAGCACGACTCTCGAACGACCGAGCCGGCCAGGAACGTCTCGACGAGTGCCGTCTTGCCGATGCCCGCCTCACCGCTGACGAACACCGTCTGACGGCGTCCCCCGGCGGCCTCGCGCAGCAGGCCGGTCAGCAGTTCGAGCTCGCGAGCCCGGCCCACTATTGGTCGCGCCGCGCGCCCGCCCTCGGTGGCGTCGGCGCCGGGGCTTGGCGCGGACAGCGTGTCGGGAGAGTGCGGATCTCCCGCCACACGAAACCGGTAGCCGCGCCGATGCACCGTGTCGACGAATCGCGGCGATCGAGGGTCGTCGCCAAGCGCCTTGCGGATCTCGCTCAGGCACAACTGCAGGTTGGCATCGCCCACGGCGATGCCGGGCCACACCGCAGCGAGAAGAGCGTCCTTCGTCACCAGCGTGCCGCGCCGCTCAACCAGGCACCGAAGGACGTCGAACGTCTTCGGCCGTAGCCGCACCTCGCGGCCGTGGCGCGTCAGCCGCGCATTGGCGGGATCGAGTATGAATTCGGCGAAGCGGATTGGGACCGGAGCCACTGTACGGCGGCCCGATGCTACTCCGGCCTCGAAATTTTAGAAAACTCTTAGGGTTCCCTCAGGACTTCCGGGCGGAAAGCGCGAACAATGACGTGCTCGCTCAAGACCTTCGTCGCGCAAGGAGTGAAAGATGCGGATCGTCCTAGTGCTGCTGTTGCTGCTGGTTTCTGTCCCCGCCCGTGCCAATGTCATCTACACCTATACGGGCAGCCCGTTCACCGACGTACTTGATTTGCCGTTCCCTCCGGGAACGTTCGACACCTCGATGCGGGTGACCGGCTGGTTCGAGCTGGCGGACCTCCTTCCCGCCGACCTGCCGCTGACCGACATCGGGGGCGATGTGCTGGCCTTCTCGTTCTCGAATGGGCGCAGCACGCTGACCGCCGCCGGTCCCAGCCTCACGACCTTCTTCTTCGTGCAGACGGATGCTGCCGGCGATATCGATGTCTGGGACGTCATCCTGCAGCAGACGCTCGTGCTGACGCCGTTCGGCGATCACGACACGAGAATCGTCACGCAGAACGACACGGCCGGCCTGTTAGGTCTGTCCGGTGTCCAGGACCTGGGCGCGCTGCTCATGTGCGACCCGGCGCTCGTGCCACGAGGCCTGTGCCTCTCATTCGAAGACTCCGCGCTTATCGACGGAAGCCCCGGCGTGTGGCAGTCGAGCGAGCCGGCCGCCGCGGTACCCGAACCCTCGACGGCTGGGTTGATGGCCTTTGGGCTCGGCGCGGCGCTGTTGGCCACCCGCCGCAGGCGCGCCGCTACCCGTGTTGCTTCCGTTGCCCAGGCGGCAGCCGAAGGATGAGATCTGGAAACCCGGAAGTCCGGCGACGGCTCGTGCCCTAGCGCGCGCGGGCGACGGCGGTCGTTGTCGACAGCTTGGCGCAGTCCAGCGAGGCCTTCACGAAGCCGCTGCGGATGACAGCGGCGACAAACGCACGGTAGACGTCGGCAGCTGCCGGTTCGCCTGGCTTGACGACGAACGACTGTTGTCGGCGACGCCGTTAACGGTCACGGAACCCGATCTCAGTTTGGCCCCCGACAACGGGTCGAGGATGTAACTCATCAGGCGAACGTCCCAGGTCGGCCTGCTGGCTCTACACCGGGCGCGGCCTCCGGGCTCCTCCCAACGCGCGGAAAACATCGAACCCAATGAGGAGCACGTAGCCCGCCGCCGAGGCGGCGCCGGCGACGTAGGTCATCGCGGCTGCTTTAAGAGTCGCCCGCGCCTCATCCACCTCCTGCGCCCCGCGAGTGATGCCGAGCTTCTCGAGCTGCACGAGGGCACGCCGGCTGGCGTTGAACTCGACGGGGAGCGTGACGAAGTGGAAGATGGTCGACCCGATGTAGGCGACCATGCCGATCAGGAACAGGGAATCGCTCCCCAGCATCGAGCCGAGGACGGCGAGCGGAGTCCCGAAGCGCGACCCTGCCTGGATGATGGGGAAGATCACGGTGCGGAGCTCCAGCGGCGAGTAGTCGTCGGCGTCCTGGAGGGCGTGCGCCGCCTCGTGCGCCGAGACCGCCATCGCGGCCACGCTCGCGCTCCGGGCGTTGTCGAGCGACAGGCGGATCGCAAGGGTGCGGGGGTCGTAGTGGTCGGTGAGGGTGCCCGCAGCGAGTTCCAGGCGGACCTTCTCGAGGCCGTTGGCATCGAGGATCCGCCGCGCGACTTCGGCACCCTCGAGGCCGGCGCGGTTCGGCACGCTCGAATAGCGCGCGTAAGTCGCCTTCATCGACCGGCGGACGACGATCCCGAACAGCCAGATCGCCCCCATGACCGCGTAGAACAGCGTCGCACTCACGACGGCCTCCCCCTTCCGGATTTACGAACTCGTTGGCGGAAATCGCGTACCGTTCAGCGGTCTGTGACGGCCGTCGTCTCCTACTGACACTCCATCTTCAGCTTGCAGACAACAGCCGTCACGCTCGTGCTCGCGCCAAGTCAGTAGACCGCTGCGGCAACCTCGGCGAGCTCCGAACGCGGCAATCGGGCGGCGACCGATGCGGCTCTTGCGAATCGTGCCAGGGTGCGTCCGAAGGGCGACGTGCGACCGTGCGACCCTTCGGGAACCCTACGGATCGAGCACCAGCCTTCGCATCGAAGGCAGTGTCAGCCGAGGTACAGAATCCCGAGATCGGCAGAATGCAAACGGCCTACGCCGTCGTCTTTCGCGGCGCCTTCGCGGCCTCCGCGTCGAGGCGGGCGGAGATCGCGTCGAAGACGGCCAGCTTTGCCTGCTCAATCGACGCGATGGCATAGTCGATCGCGAAGCTGGCGTCGTCCTCCGCGTCCTCGGCATCCCGCTCAGCGATCTTGGCGTCAATCGCCTGCTTCTTCTCAGAGACGCGCATCTTCAACGCGTCCATGTCGGCGCCGAGCTTTGCTTCCATTGCGCCCCATTTCGAGGAGCCGGCGGCGCGGGCGGCCTTAACCGACTGCTTCACCTTGTCGATCGCCGCTGTCGCGCTCGTGCGCGCTTCGGCGGTGCGCGACACCAACTTGTCATGTCCTTCCTTCTGCGCTGCCGCGACGGCGGTCTCGAGATTCTTCGCGCGAACTGACAGGTCGGACAGCTGATCAGAGAGTGGCTTCACCATGATGTGCCTCCACAAGAAAGTTGTTCAGAAACATTTGGACTAAGACGACCGCAGCTGGTTTCGCATGTGAATGTTCAGAGCAGCGACACGCGGCCTCATGGTCATTGACTCCACACCCGCGGTTACGGTGCGTGAGAAGGGTCGGGCAATGAGGAAGCAGACGGCATGCCGCAGGCGACCGAATTGACGCCACTCTCCACTCGAATGGAATCTCGCTCGATCCGTTCTAAAACTCGCACAACGCGTCACGCGAGCGCCGGGATCTGTTAACCGTATTTCGTGAACTCACGAAAGGTGGTGGGCATCACGGGACCGCCTGGACCCCCCGATCCGGAACGGCTCGCCCGGCTGCACGAGCTGCACGCCGCGACCGCTCGTGAGAATGCTCGTCGGCGCGCTCATCGGCTCCAGCGCAACATCGTCCTTGGCCTTCAGAGCTGGGTGATGCCCTATTTCGATCAGGAGTTCGGCAAGGAGCTTGACCGCCTCCTCAGTGAGAAATTCGATCTTCTGCTCGGGTGGCCCGCGCCCGGATCTTCAAGCGCGGCCGTGCGAAAAGAATTTTGCGGAGACGGACGAGCCTGGGCGGTAGCGGCCGCGCCGCGCCGGCGCCGCCGTTACGCGTCGCTCGATGATCCGATGATCAGGCGCGATCGAAGCGATCGAGACTCATTACCTTGTCCCAGGCGGCGACGAACTCGCGCACGAACTTGTCCTTCGAGTCGTCGCACGGGTAGACCTCCGCGAGCGCGCGGATCTCCGAGTTCGATCCGAAGACGAGATCGACGCGGCTGGCGGTCCATCGGAACGTCGCCCTTGGTACGGCAGCATCGCTCGAACGAGTCAGCGGCATCAGACGTCGGCTTCCACTGCGTGCCCCGGTCGAAGTGAGTGCTCCCGTATCAGTCGGTGTTCGTTCTTGTGTGTGCGCGCAAGTGATGCGCCGGATTGTGATAGGACTGTGATACGTCAGGCTGAAAACCCCGAAGAACATCGAGGTTTACGGACGCACATCCGGTAACACTTCGGTAGGTCTAAATCGCTGAAGGCGTGTGTGTAAGCGTGCTCCTTCAACCACTCGGACATCTCTCCGCGTCGACTGGAATCAGCAGTTTAACGTGACCGCACGACAGCGTCCAACCGCATTGTGAAGCCATCGGGAAATCACGGCCCGCTCCATTTGACAACAGGCACACTGGGGCGTATACACGCCACTCCGGGCAACGTCGCAGATGAGACGGGATGAGAAGTGAGGTTTCCGATGAAGACTCCGAGGATTCTTGCCGCAGCAGCGGCGACGATTGGCGTGCTTCTCGTGGCGGTTCCCTCGTTTGCACATCACTCGTTCGCCGCGGAGTTCGACGCAACAAAGTGCCGGGAGTTTACGGGCACGCTCACGAAACTTGAGTGGACGAACCCCCACGGGTTTTTCTATGTGGACGTCAAGGGCGCAGGCGGAGATGTGCAGAACTGGTCTTTTCAGACGTACGCGCTCATCACACTGAGGAGAGCTGGTACCGATCGGCAGCTATTCCTCGATAACATCGGCAAAGAAGTGTGGGTGAGAGGCTGCGTCGCGAAGAATGGCAGGCCGAATTATGCCGCCGCCGGTTCACTCAAGTTCGCGTCTGATGGCGTTCTGCGCCAGATGGGACAACTTCAAGACTAGCGTCAGGAGTCGTGAACATGAAACGTAGCCTCGCATGCACCGCAATGCTGATGCTGGTATGCATGGGGTCCGCGCCGTCCCACGCCCAGAATACGGAATACGCGATCAAGGTGATGCCGCCGGGCGGTCCCGCGCCGCGCCTGGCCAACGGCCGTCCGGATTTGTCCGGTCACTGGCTGCCCAATAGCGCGGGCCAGGGCGTCAGCGGTCGCGATGGTGTCGATCCCGCCGCGAGACGGCAATTCGATCCCAGGATGACGCCGGAAGTGCCACCCGTGTTCCAGCCGTGGGCGGAGGCAAAAATCAAGGCGATGACGCCGGTGGAAATCGAGCTGTCGAAGTCGTCCGTGAACTGCATCCCGCGTGGTGTTCCAGCCATCTGGCTGCAGAACCCCTATTCGACGGTCATTGTCCAGACGCCAACCATGTTGGCGCAGCTGTACGAAGTCCTCAATAACTGGCGTCTCATCTACACGGATGGACGCCCTGTCCCGAAGAATCCGGAGCCTTGGTTTCACGGTACCAGCACGACTCGCTGGGATGGCGACACCCTGGTCGTCGATTCGACCGGGTTCGACGAAAAAACGTACGTCATGCCGAATGGGTGGTTTCATAGCGACGCGTTGCACGTCACCGAGCGCTACACCCGTCCGTCCATGAACTATCTGATGGTCGAGATCACCGTCGACGATCCGAAGGTCCTGGCGAAGCCGTGGAAATCCGCTCCTCGCCGCTGGACGCTCGGAAACGGAGAGGTGTACGAGTTCTACTGCACGAACAACCGTGAGCTGGACGAGCTCCAGAAACTCCAGGAGCTGGAAGCTCAGAAAAAGTGAGGAATTGCAGTCGCGTGATTGCGCGACCTCCGCGCGTCCTGCAGTTCGGCATCAAGTATGGCTTTTAAACCGCTTTTCACTTCTACGGGCCACGGAGTCACGGAGTCACGGAGCAAAAACATGAAATTCCTCCGTGTCTTCGTGGCTACGTGGCAGTGAAATTCGCTCCAGCCAGAGGAACTGCGCTGACGCGCCGAGGGTGGTGGGAGTCCTGGTGCTCCTGTTGCTGGGGCCATCCGTGCAGCACCCCTTTGCACAACAGGCGGCCCCGCAGGCGTCCACCGCACAGAGTGCCGCCACTATCCGCGCCGAGTTCCTTCGGCGGATCGATCGCCCCAGAGTGCCGTTGGCACCGATGGTGACCGAGTTGCCTGGTAGCAGGCAGGAACATTTCACGTTCGCGTCGGAAGCCGGCGAGCGCGTGCCAGAGGTTTGCTCAGTCCGAATTCGGGCGCTCCTCCCAGCGTTCAACCGGGAACGGTGATCGCAATTTCCTCTATCGCGACGACAAGGTGTTGTTCAAGTGCTTCGCAACGCCGCAGTACGGCACCACGCTTCTTCGCGACAAAGTCGCCGCGCATATCGCGGCGACGCTCGTTAGCCGTCGCTCGGATCGATCTTTCGTTTGCTGCGCCTCTGGTCACCTGACTCGCTCTTCTCCGAGGGCGTAGGAGAATTGTCCCCGGACGATCCGGCGGCGTGCTGAAGCAGCTCGATGAACTCCTTCACAGCCTCAGCGGCTGCGGCCGCTCCCGGAATGCTCTTGAGTTCCTCCTCGAACGCCGTCGACACGCTTCCGACGATCGTCCCGCACCACCCCAGCGCCGACTGCATTCGCTCTACGTATGCGCTCACGTTGTTCGTGGTCGCTCTGGCGTAGTGTTTCACCGCCTGCCAGAAGCCCTTCAGCTTTGCTTTGAGTTGAGCACCGCTGAATCCCCGGTTGGCGAGCGGCAGATCGTGAGCACCCGTGTTCAGGGCCGCTTGAACGGTCCCGAGCTGACGACATGCCTCCAGGTAGGCAGCTAGCAGGTCGTCGACGGTTAGCGATCCGGACCCGGCCTCTCCAGGAGGCGGAAGCCAGAAGTCCGCGTCGAGCACGACCCGGTGCAGGACGCCGTGCACCTGTCCCAGCGCGAGCTGCACATAGTAGCGATCGCCCGGGATCCAGGACTCGGGTTGGGGCGGCGTTGGCATGTCGGGCACGAGTCCCTCCTGTGATCAAAAACCTCTTCCCAAAGTAACGCAAAACAGACCGATCACCTCGAGATCGGCCACACGGTCGTCACGCATGTTGTGGATGATTGGACGGTAGGAGGATAAAGGAAAAGGTGTGTCGCCGGGGACAATTCCTGTCCTGGGCGGATCCTGCCAAAATGACCATCGCGTCGGGTGAATTGTTCCCCCTGAAGAACGTTTCAGCGTGAGTCGGCCGACCTATATGCGATGTTCGTCGTACAAGCGCGCGCGTTCGGCTCTCGGCGTTTCCTGTCCGTAGTCCTTGAAAATTTCGCCCTTATCAATGGACTCAAAGGGCGAGACTTCGCCGTCTAAAGCGGTTGAGCCGCAAGAGGCGCAAAATCGCTTGGAATCGAAGGAGAATGCCGCACTCGGTGGAGAGAGATCGTCTCTCGCGAATTCAGAGGGAATTCGATGAAAATTGCAGGAATTGTTTGGAGGAGAGAGTGAGAGTCCTTTCATGAGGAGCGGTGCACTCACAACCACTCTCGGGCTCCTGTTGCTGGGGCCATCCGTGCAGTACCCCTTTGCACAACAGGTGGCCCCGCAGGCGTCCACCGCACAAAGTGCCGCCACTATCCGCGCCGAGTTCCTTCGGCTGATCGATCGTCCCAAAGTGCCGTTGGCACCGGTGGTGACCGAGTTGCCTGGTAGCAGGCAGGAACATTTCACGTTCATGTCGGAAGCCGGCGAGCGCGTG
>Ga0137436_1000578_pt1 | contig 10567 bp, 9 predicted proteins | sample EasRivERMGT119_2_FD_102328 | JGI IMG/M metagenome (GOLD analysis project Ga0137436, IMG submission 102328) | Soil microbial communities from meander-bound floodplain in the East River, Colorado, USA - East River MetaG ERMGT119_2 | ecosystem: Environmental > Terrestrial > Soil > Floodplain ...
CGCGGGTTCGATTCCCGCCGCCCAGGCGCTACGCGGCCCGCCGTAGCCCCGCCAGGAACCTCTCCATCGGCCTCATTTCTATCTGTAACGGTTCATAGCGGGCCCCCGCTACCATCCGACAGGTAGAGTTTCCCGGCCGCAACGTATCGAGGGCCGGGAGTGTGCGCATCTGGACGTCGAGCCGGGCGTCGCCGGGGACGACGCTGACGCCCGCGACGAACGCCCGCACGAACTCCTTCCGGTCCTCAAGGCTCCCGGACTCCAGCAGGCGCGGTAGGTCGCGCAGCGAGGCCAGTCCGCCACGAAGCACGGCATCGGCGTCGATGGGATCGTAGGGGATCGCTTCAAGCGCCTCGCACCGGGACTGCAGCTTGCGACGCTCAACCCCGAGGTCTCGGAGCTTCGCATCCACGAACCCTTTCGTGTCGGCCGACAGGCCCTCCAGGAGGACGTCGGCCTTCACGTCGATCTCTTTGATACGGGCCCGAAGGGTCGCCAGTTCTCGGCGCGGGTCCTGGCCTTGGGCGCCGATCTCCTCTTCGATGTACTGCCTGAGGATCGACTCGCCCTCGCCGGTCAGAAGCGATTCGAGACGGTCTTGGATCCTCTCGAGCAAGAGATCCTCCAGAGGTTCCTTTCGGATTAGGAACTTCTCGCACGCCGACGCGCCCTTCATCACCCAGCCACCGCATGCGTAGTACAGGGTCTTGATCTTCGAACCGTCCTTGCGGTGCTTCGTGCTGTTGATGGTCCGACCCTGGTAAGCCTGACCACATCGAGCGCAGGTCACGAGGCCCGAAAGGAGGAACGGGGAGCGCAGCCCGCTTCCGGCACGACCGTTTCTCGGCCCGACGTTCCGTGCCCGCCCACGCATCAACTCTTGGGCCCGGTCGAACATCGGCGGTGGGACCAACGACTCGTGCGTGTTCGGAACCACGATCCAGTCAGACTCGGGGTTCTGTCTGGGTTTGTCGGCGTCGATACGGGGTCGCTCGACGACCGCACCACCTTGAAGGCGATGGAACTTGGCGAACGTGCGGCGGTTCCAAGCTGTGTCGCCTCTGTACGCGGGGTTGCGGAGGATCTCGCGGATCGTGCTCAGGCTCCACTTCGCGCGGGCGTTCGAGGACCAGTTGCCGTCACGGGGCGAGGGGATGCCGTCGCGGTTCAAGGCGGCTGCGATGGACTTGCATCCCCACCCCAGGTCAACGCAGTTGTTGAAGATCCTGCAGATCACGGCGATCCGCTCCGGTGTCGACGGAACCATCCGCGCGACGTCACGCTTGCTGGCGCTCAGCCGCTCGCCCCGAGGGACCATCCGTGTGAGTCGACCGTCGAGGTCGAACACCTCCTTATCACCGCTTTCGAGCCATCGGACGTGCTGGTACGGCCGCCCGGTCGAGTCCCGGTAAACGAGGTCGTAGCCGTAGGGCGGGCAGCCGCCGCACCAAGCACCCGATTCGCTGTGGCTGATCTGGCCACGGATCGTGACCTTGCTCAGGTCCTTCACGTAGCGTTGGGCCATCCATTGCTTGACGCCGATCACGAGATCGTCGGCGTCGCCGCCGGTCAGACCCTCCGCAACGTATTTAACTTCTACCCCGGCCGTGACGAACTGGTGCCGCCAGTATCCTCCCTCACTGACGTCGCCGCGGGTGAGCCGCGCCACGTCGTATACCAAGATGAATTGCCAGTCTCGACCCGGTGCCTGCGCATCCATCGCCATCTGCTTGAACGCCAGACGTCCATCCACGGAAGTGCCGCTGATGGCGTCGTCCTCGTACCACCCGACGATCTCGAATCCGCGCTGTTCCGCATACGTCTCGATCGCCCGCCGCTGGTCGCCGATGCTCTGGTCCTGACGGTCGGTCGAGCGGCGCACGTAGGCGACGGCCTTGCGGGCGGGAGCATCGAGCGGCAGGCTGGAACTAGGCGGCTTCATTTGTGCCGTGATGGGGCGCCAGGCCTGGGAGCACAGTCAAGGTCGAAGAAGGCCGGAGTTCGTCAGCAATCGCCGTGTGTTCGCTAGCAGGATGGTGGCTGCGAACCAGTATTCTGGCCAAGGTCCGAAGCACGTGGCTGAGCTCCGCGACGCTTGACGTCGGGACATCGATGAGCCGGACTTCGAGGCCATCTAGCTTTCCCTTCCCGTTCCCGCGGTCCGGGGAGCGCCTATGCATCGACTGCTCGGAGAACCCGGATCACGCGGGCGACGAGGGTGGTGAGGTCAATCGACGCCGAGTCGTGGCGCAATCGATCGCGCGTCACGACCGCACCGCAACCCTTTTGCCGAAAACTAATCCCGCTAATCCGCGGATTAGCGGGATCAGGTTCGAGCAAGACTGTTCAAACATCGAGATTGTCCAGGGGGCCGAGCGGAGGGCCTCCAGCGACCCCGTCGCTCTCGCGCAGTGGCCCCAGGGTGTAAACCGCCTGTTTGTCGTGGGCGTCGGTCGCAATCTGGAAGCTGATCATCAGCATCAAGGCGGGCTCCAGCCGATGGAGGATCCGGCCCAGACTCCGTGGCGACTTGATCGTGAATTCAACGTCTGCGTGCTCGGCCCTGCGCTTGAGCTCGGCGAACAGTTCACCGGCACGCCACTCGGTGTCCGGCCGGTCATGGGCAAGGGCGTGAAGGAGGTCGTAGACCTCATCGGCCTCGAGCAGGAAGTGGGCCTTATCGAGTTCGGATGCCTCGAGCGCGGAGCGGATGGCCGGCCCTTGGTCGAGGGTGTCTCCGATCGTAGTCGCCAGGGATGCCCAGTCGGCCATTCGGATGGAGTCGGGGGAATCTGCTGAGGCGACCCGAAGTGACGCCACGACGGCATTCAGTTCCCGCAGCATCTGCGCCCAGAGTCGCGCCCGATGCGTCTCGACTTCCTGGTACCAGTTCGACTCCTTGGCGAACGTCTCCAGCCGGGCCACCCGGAGGATCTGCAGGCGGTCCACGACATCGTCTCGCCGGAACCTCGGCGTGCGTGCGGTAAGCGCGATGGCGCACCGAGTCGGGAACGACAGCATCTCGTTGGTCGTGTAAAGCTTTCTCAAACGTATCGTCTGGCCGGTGGCCACGGTTGCCAGACGATCCTCGATCCACTTGCAGTACGAGTCGACGTTGTCGAATACCAGCAAGTACTCGCTGGAGACCGCGGCGTTGAAGCCGTCCTCCTTCCCGAGGGGAGTGACGTTGGCCTGCGGCCCGAGAAGCAGCTTCAGGACGACTCGAAGTGTCGTGGTTTTCCCGGAGCCCTTCTCGCCGTAGAGGAGGAGCAGACACCGCGCCGGCAACAGCTCAGGGAAGAAGATGGCAAGGATCCAGGTCCGAAAAATGAGACTCTGTTGATCCGGGCTCAGGATGACGCCGCTGCCTCGCGCGAAATTGACGCGCCGCACGATCAGCTCGCCGACGGGATCCCCTGGGTTGGCGAGCGTTAGGCTCTCAGGAGGGATGACCTGCGTCTCCTCCGTGTCTTCGAACAGCACGTCGTCGGTGCCGTTGTCGACGGCGGTGATCGTGGACCCGTCGAGGCGGAGGATGGAACCCCGTCCGCCGTGAACGTAGAGGCAACCGGAACCCTTGTCGTAGAAGGCGAAGCGGACGACGTGCACCCGGCGTCCGTCCTCACGGGCCACTGCCTTCACGGCCTCGAAGATGTGGGCGTACTCACGCTCGGCGGGGTTGATCTGGAAGTGCTTCAGGAACAGGCAGCGGAAGGGGAAGGCGTCCAAGTCGTAGAGGCGCTTGTTCTGCCGGTCGTACCAGAACAGGCGTCCGGCGCTCGCCTGCACCAGCTCACCCCGCGCTCGAAGATCGTCGATGACGAGTTTGGCGGCCTCTCGCCGCTTCAGTCGAATGGGGCCCTCTCTGCTCAGGATGATGTCGATCAGCTCAGACACGGGCGCTTCGTCCACAGCTAATCCCGCAAATCCCGCACTCGGTTTCTCCGCCTGATTGAGGAGGGCTCGAAACTCGTCCACCGAGTGCAGCGCGAAGAAGTCGCTGAGGTCCTTGCCGTCGTGCTCGGGGTTACCGGTCAGCGGCAGACTGACGGTGGTGACCCTCCTGGCGACGCCGCTGAGCGACTTGGAGGCATTCGTCGCGCCCGCGATCCCGGCTTCGTCGACGTCAAAGGTCGGTACAACGTGGCGGCCGGCGAGTCGTTGGTTCCAGTTCTGCTTCCAGGTCCCCGCGCCTCCTGTCCCGGTCGCGACAGCGAAGCCCATCTCGTAGGCACGCATTGCGTCCCACTCGCCTTCGCAGAGGATTACTGGATCGTCGTGCTCGAGGCCGACCGTCAGAAGGCCGGGCTTTCCCCCGTTTGCGAAGCACCACCGCTTTCCCCGGTCCTTGCGCTCGTAGCGGTACGCGTGGATGCCACCGTCCGGCGAGCTGAAGGCAATCGCCGGTTCCGCGCGATCCTCTAGCCCGTCAGGATGGATGGTGCCCTCGACCACACCAAAGGCCGCCCACGTCTCCGCGGCGTAGTTCTTTCCGAGCTGCTCAGCGAAGCGACGCTGCGCTTCGAGGGAGATGGACCCACGAGGAACGAAGACGAGGGAGAGCTTCCGGCGGCTGGATCTAGGGCCATCCACCGTTGTCGGGGTCTTCCTCGGGCTGGCCTTCGTCAGCTTCGGGAGGCTCACGGCGAGCTCCTTCGCAAGATCGACGACACCACCGCCGCGACCGCAGGGGTCGCAGTACCAGGTGTTCTTCTCGGGGTTGAGGCGACAGGAGGGGTGAGCGTCGTCGTTGCGATGATTCATGGAGGATGGACACTGGATAAGGACTTCGCCTGGCGGCGCTCCGGAACTCTGCAGCGGGCGACCCGCGAGCCGGGCTACTTCAAGGATCGAGCCGAAGCTCATCAGCAGTGTCTCCACAGTTGTCATCTACTCGGTGATTGCTGTGGAGGTGGTGCGGGTGCGAAGGAAAGCCTCGATCTCCGATCGCCGGAAACGAATGAGCGAACGCTTCCGGCCGGACCACAGGCGGATGCACGGCAGCTTGCCGCGCCAGACGGCGTCGCGAACCGTCTGCGGCTTTACCGCGAGGATCTCGGCAACTTGTTCGGGAGTAAGAAGAGGTTCGTCCACGACAGGCTCCTTTGCTGTACGTGACGAACGGTAAAGACCGTGGTCGAAGTTCGATAGGTGGTGGGACGAAGAAGCCAGTGAAACTAAGGGGGGTAGTCTATTTTCTCGCCGGGATCACCGGCGGGGGTAGCGGGACGTGGGCCCCCCTCACGACGCGTGCGACATTTGCAACGACCTTCCGGACCTTGGCCTCTCGACTAGGGCGCTTCTCCCCCGGAAAAACCTCCTGAGCGACCTCGAAAACCGAGCGCCCTCCGAGTCTGACGCTCAAGAACACGTAAATGTCCCTGTACATGTTGGTGCGAACTCGCGGACGCTTGATCTTCGTGAATCGGTAGGCGTAGTCAGCGAGCTCGTCGAGCCATGGCAGGACGCGTTCCCACTGATCCTGAAGCGACAGGGAAAGGTCGAACGGGATCGCGAGGTAGCGATTCTGCGCGAACATCTTCGATCCGAGACGGGCATTCAGTGCTTGCGCGATGTCGGCACTCAGGAAGCCTGCTCGAGATCCTTGGATCCCCAAGCTCAACTGCCGTGCTTTCTTGTCCCATACATCGACGCCGTAGTCGAGCTTGACGCTGCGAGAGGAAACGTAGACGCCGCCAAGCTTCGCCACGCGCTTGAGCACTAGGGGCGCCTTCACCAGGCATTCGAGATCGAGATCGTCGAGCGCCCCCTCGCCTTCGATGTAGTACTTGAGATACAGCTCTCGCAGCAGAGTAGTCTCCGAAATCATTGTTCCCACTCGAGATGACAGCTTCCCGTTCCGTTCCAGAACCCCCGCGAGCATGCATGCCGTGACCGTTCGTCCACGGATGGAATGCGTGACGCGCGACCTCCACGAATCCTTCGTTGGACTCAGCAGCGTGGCGTGATCGGGGCCCTCTGATGGGGGGCAGATCGAGAACGGGTCGATGGTTCCCAATGTCCGGACGAGAGGCAATGATCGATTGGAGATGTCGAACGCTATTGCAGACGCGTAGTAACTACACTTGCTGCATGTGTACGGGCGGAACGGGAGGCCCGCAAGCACGCGATTGAAGGGGTAAGGAGAGTGACTAGGTCCAACCGCAAATGCGGGGTCTGGCTTGGACATCGCTATCCCCCGGGTCTTACGCTTCCCCGCTCCCACGAACGAAACGTAACACGGCGATTGAGGCGCACAAAACGCATGCGCAAAAGCCACAGCAGGGGCTTCTCAATCGGTCGTACTTCGCTATCGTGAGGATGCAGCCGAGGAGCCCGGGATGTGTCGAAAGGGCGTCGCGCACAACCGATGAAACGACCCGCAGCAATTACCGCGGGTCGAGGTGAAACGATGGGTGGGTTCTACGCCCGGAGCTTCTTCGCCTCGAGCACGATCGACTTGAAGGCACTGTCGTCGTCGTTCGTGAACGCCACAGCGAGCCCCCGCATCACGCGGCTCGCCTGCGCCGGCCCGGCCGCCTCATGGAGGGCCACGCGCTCGGGCTCCGACATGCGCAGCGCGAAGACGACCAGGCCTTCCTCCTTCGGTTGTCTCTCGCGCTTGGCCTTGGGTTCGGTCTTCCTGACGGCCTTTGTCTTTGCGGTCTTCGACTTCTTTTCGGCCATGGTGATCTCCTTCCGAAATCGAGCGCGCTTAGTCGCGTTCGATGATGTCGGCTTCGAGCGCCTGTGCGATGGACAGCACGAACGTGTATGGGCCCTTGATCAGACCAATGCGCATCAGGACCTCGACGCAGTCGCCGGTGTCCGGGTACGTCGTGAAGTCGGCGTCTTCGACGAGGCCGCCGAAGAACGCAAACCCCATCGGAAGTTTCGGTTGGATGCGGTAGCCGTCGATCGTCTTGGTCCTCGGTCGCGTCATGGTCAATTCTCCGACGCGCGTTCGTGCATGCGCGTTGCCAACACAAGGGCGTGGGTGGCGACTGGAATCAAGGGGAGTTCGAAGGAATTGAAGGCGATGGTGAAGCGATGAGGAATCCCGCGCGTTCACGCCGAAGACTGGCGATATGGGGCGCCCTCCCGCCGTACTTGGGCGGCAAGCGTCGGCTGTGTCCGCTCATCTTCCGGGAGATCGATCGCGTGCTCCCACGCCGGCTGTGGGCGGGGCGGACGTTCCTGGACGGATTCCTGGGCGGCGGGTCGGTCTCGCTCTACGCGAAGGCTCAGGGGTTCAAGGTGATCTCGTGCGACATTGCCGAGCGGGCTCTCACGACCGGACGGGCTTTGATCGAGAACTCCCGCACGAAGATCACGCGCGAGGACGTGATCCGGATCCTGACGCCTAACCCTGAGCCGGCCATGCGGATCGAGCGGGAGATGTGCCCCGCGATCTTCACCCAGAACGTCGCCCGCTTCATCGACCGGACCCTGGCGGTCGCTCGTGTCAGCCCTAACCCTGCGAAGGCGGCGCTCCTGCGACTCCTGGCCGTGCGGGTCGCGCTGCTCTCCCACCCGATGTCCCAGGTCAGGAAGGGGACGATTCATAGGGTCACGACGGGGGAGTACGAGTCGATTACCAACTCCTGCCTCAAGCGGTACGTGGACGACGCGCTGCGGCTCACGCGCCTCGACCGCGTGTGGCCGCTCGCGGAACAGATCAATGCCGGCGTCTTCCAGGGGGACGGGAGGGTGGTGGTGGCGAGCGTCCTCGACGTCCTCCCGACGATCACCGCGGACGTCGCCTACTTCGATCCGCCGTACCCGGGGGTCATGAGCTACGAGCGCGAGTACAAGGTGATCGACAACATCCTCGAAGGCGCGAGCCGGCCGACGAGCCCGTTCACCGCCAAGGATGGGGCGGCGATGATCGACGGGCTATTCGAACAGGCCCAGCACATCCCGGTGTGGCTCCTCTCCCTGGGAAACGCGGTGGTCACCCTCGACGAGCTCGCCGAAAAGATGCGGCGCCTCGGGCGCCAGACGAAGGCCATCGAGATCAAGTACCAGCACCTGCCGTCGATCGCGACGGACGAGAAGAACGCGTCCAACCGAGAGTTCCTGGTCGTCGGGTGGGACCCGGCGGCACCGCTGCTCCAGGGGCTTCCAATTGCTACCGACGCTCTCCATGAGGAGGCATCCGCATGACCACCCCCCACACGCAACAGCTGCACGCTGGCGCACGACTCGGTCCCAGGACCGTCTCAATCGATGAGCTGCGCCCTCACCCCCTGAACTCCAACGTCATGCCGGAAGACCTGAGGGCGAAGCTGGCGGCGCACATCAAGCAGTCTGGCCGGTACCCGATGGTGATCGTGCGGCCGCACCCCGAGAGTCCGGGGCAGTTCCAGATCTTGGACGGCCACCACCGCGTGGAGGTCCTACGCGACCTGGGGCACACCGAGATCCGGTGCGACGTGTGGGCGGTCGATGACCGCGAGGCCAGGATCCTGCTCGCGACCCTCAACCGCCTTCAGGGCCAGGACTCTCCCATCCGGAGGGCTCAGCTCCTCCACGAACTCCTGGGCGAGATGTCCCTCGGCGACCTCGCAGGGCTTCTCCCTGAGACCGACAAGCAGATCGAGGAACTGCACGCCCTCCTGGAGTTCCCGGCGGACGAAATCGCGGCCCTTCTCGCGGCCGATGCCGCCGAGCAGGAGAAGGTCCTCCCGCGGGTGATCTCGTTTGTCGTGACCGCCGAGCAGGAGGAACTGATCGAGACGGCCATTGAGAAGGCGTCGGACGGAACGCCGGGCCGAGACCGCAAGGCCAAGGGGCTGACCAACCTCGCCAAGAACTTCCTCGAGGACGGTGGAGATGCAGTACTCGACGCGTAAGCGGGAGGAGGCGCGCCGCCTCTACCTCACCGGGGAAGCGACGACCGTCGCCGAGATCGCCCGCCGGCTGCGGGTCAAGGCCCATACCGTGGGGACCTGGAAGAAGCAGGAGGACTGGGACGCCCTGCGCATCCAGATCGAAAAGCGTGCCGCGGAACAACTCGTCGAGAAGCTCGCCTCCGAGCGGGTCACGCTCAACGAAACCCACCACCGGCTGTGGGGTCTCGTCGTCTCCCAACTCTTCGAGTCGATGCAGAAGGACAAGACCCCGAGCGTCGTCACGCTCAAGGAGATCTCCGGGATCCTTGAGAAGGCGCAGAAGGGTCAGCGGCTCGCGAGGGGACTCTCGCTCGACGGCCAGAACGAGGAGCAGATTCGGGCGGAAGCCGAGGCCGAGGGGCGGGGTCTCGTGGACCTCGTGATCGACGTCATCAAGGCCGAGGTCAAGGACGAAGGGATGCGGGACCGGATCGCCCGCGCGATCTTCGAGCGGGCGCCCGCGTCGATCGAGGACGAGGCGCGCTGAATTGGCGGCACCCAACCGTCGCATCGCCTACCTCCGGAACCGTGTGGCCGAGCTTGCCCGGCCGGAGACGCGGGCGGGCGCAGAGCCTCTTGCCTCGTGGGCCCGCCGGCGCATTCGCCTAGACGGGAAGCCGTTCTCATTCGAAGGGCACGAGTACTTGCGGGCGATTTACGACGACACGGCGCCGCACGTGGTTCTCTCGAAGGCCGCGCAGATCGGCGGCAGCACCTGGGCGCTGCTCCGAAGCGTCCACGCATGCGCGATGGGACTCAACGTCGGCTACTTCTTCCCGACCAAAACCGATGTGCTGGAGTTTTCCAAGTCGCGGGTCGGGCCGCTGCTCGCTGACAACGCCTCGATCTCCAAGCTGATGAGCGACACCGACACCGCGGGGCTCAAGCGGATCGGTGAGTCCTACCTGTACCTGCGCGGGATGCAGTCGACGGTCGGGATGAAGTCGATCCCGGTCGACATGATCGTCTTTGACGAGCTCGACGAAGCACCCCCCGAGGCGAAGGCGATGGCGCGGGAGCGCCTCGGGCATTCGGACTACAAGAGGATCATCGAGCTCTCGAACCCTTCGCTCCCCTCCTACGGGATCGACGAGGTCTACCAGAAGTCCGACCAACGCCACTGGACGCTCAAGTGTCCAGGGTGTGGACAGTGGACCGCGCTGGAGAAGGAGTTTCCCCAGAAGCTCGGGCAGGAGGTGAGGCTGATCCTGCCGCGCCCCGAGGGCGGGTTCTACCGAGCATGCCCCCACTGCGAGGCGGAGCTCGACCTTGCCAAGGGGGAGTGGGTCGCAGACTTTCCCAATCGGCCGATCCACGGCTACAGGATCTCGCAGCTCTTCTCGTCGAAAGTCGACCCCGGGGAGATCCTCGAAGAGTACCGAACGACCCGCTATCCCGACCGGTTCTACAACCTCAAGATCGGGATCCCGTGGGCCGACCTCGAGCGACGGCTTGACGCGATGACGGTCCTCGCGCTCTGCGACGACACGCCGATGGCCGAGGCCGCCGAAGTCGATGCGCCGTGGTACTCGATGGGCGTCGACACCGGTCGCGCCCTCCACGTCGTGATCCTGCGCTCCGACCCCAACCTCACGGGCCCGGAGCGGCTCGTGTATCTCGCGGAATGCCACGAGTTCGGCGAGCTCGACCGGCTGATGGAGCAGTTCAAGATC
>Ga0137436_1000580_pt1 | contig 10555 bp, 8 predicted proteins | sample EasRivERMGT119_2_FD_102328 | JGI IMG/M metagenome (GOLD analysis project Ga0137436, IMG submission 102328) | Soil microbial communities from meander-bound floodplain in the East River, Colorado, USA - East River MetaG ERMGT119_2 | ecosystem: Environmental > Terrestrial > Soil > Floodplain ...
GCCGATCGAATGGCGGCTCGACGGCTTCGCGCTGGTGCAGTCCGTAACTTTGCCTCAAGGCAGCCGCTACGAAATTCGGAAATCCTGGAAGGGCTGAGCCTCCCCTGTAAAACCCGGCGATCGTTTCGCGCAAAGGTGTGCCGTAATGCCTCCCCGGCGAGCGCAAATCCGAGTAGTTTTGGCGGTCGAGTGCTACGCTCGTCGTTGAATTACGTGCCACCAGCGGCGTATGAGAAACCGGCCCGGTGTCGACAAGATCGGGGGAATCCGGGGGCGCCGGCTATTTCTCAACTTTGGGAGGAGAGGGGGGTCGCTGAATGAATGCTGAACTCGGCAACAAGGCAGCTCTGGCGCAGGTGGATTTCAGCAAGCGTCGTCACCAGCCGGAAAAGGACGATCTCGAATTGGGCGCAGCAGGTCAGGCGCTGCTGGCGTCTCTCGAGGAGTCGGCACGGCCCAAGGAGCTTGCGGCATTGTTTCCCAGGATCGTCAATCGCATCGCCAAACTGTGGAAAATGCCGCGAGAGATGGATCGCTACTTCGAGGAGCTGCTTACCGACACCCGGGGGCACCGCCAAGGCTTTCCGCTCAGCATCCTCATGGACCTGAGCACGCTCAAGGATTACTACCGGGCCAAGGTGTTTCCCACGCGGCGCGATGCGTGGGATTCATAGGCTGAAGTCCCGGCGGGCGGCAAGCCCGCCGATCCACGTTATTTCACCAGCCCCATCTGTTTTGCAACGCCCGTGTAGACCCGGGTCTTCTCCTTCATGAAGGCGTCCATCTGCTCGACGCCGACGTTGACCAGCTCGAAGCCGCTCTTCGCGGCGAGTTCCTTCATCTCCGGGTCGTTGTTCAGCGCGGCCCACAGGTCGGACATGCGCTTGCGCGCCGCGGGAGGCGTGGACTTCGGCATGCCGATTCCGCGGAAAGCGCCGTCGACCCAGTTCACGCCCAGCTCCTTGAACGTGGGTGCGTCCGGCAGCAGGGGGTGGCGTTTCTCCATCGCCACCGCGAGCGCGCGCATCTTGCCCTTGTTGTTGATCGCGAAGGCCGTGTAGGACATCGCGCCGCCGACGTGCCCGCCGGCCACCGCGATGGTCATGTCGCCGGTGCCCTTGAAGGGAATGTAGTTGGTCTTCACCCCGAACTCGTTGTTGAGGCGTTCGTGCGCGGCGTGGTTCGCCGAGTTGATCCCCGAGCCTCCGAGCGTGAGCTTTCCGGGCTCGCCCTTCGCGGCCTTGACGAAATCCTGGAAGGTCTTGATGGGACTGGATTCGGGCACGACCAGCGCGTCCGGGGTGTAATGGAACCAGAACGTCGGGGTGATGTCCTCGGTCTTGTACTGCACCTGGCCTTCGAACGGCGCCAGCACGATGTGCGGCAGGTTGATTCCGACCACGTTCAGCCCGTCGCCGGGCAGGGCGTTCAACTGGTTCCACATGACGGCGCCGCCCACCCCCGGCTTGTACTGGATGATGGTCTCGATCGAGGGGCATTTCTTTTTCAGCACGAGCTGCTGGTGCCTCGCCGAAATGTCGGATTCGCCTCCGGCCGGGAAAGCCTGCCAGTACAGCAGGTTCTTCTCGGGGCAAGGCTGCGCAAACGCCGCGGGGGCGGCGGCCAGGCACAGGATGGCAAGCAGTCTCTTCATGGCTGGATTTTCCTTTTGAATTCCCGCGAAGTGTACCCGAAAAACCCCTCTCGCCCGGAGCGCATTCATGCGGCCGCTTTCCCCTCGAACGGAAGCCGGATCCGCGCGACGAGGCCTCCGCCTTCGCGGGCGAGCAGCTCGAAGCTGCCGCGGTGCGCGCGCACCACGCGCTCGACGATGGCGAGCCCGAGGCCCGCGCCGCCCTTGTCGCTGCGCGCGACCTCCAGGCGCGTGAACGGCTGCTTCAGGCGCTCGGCCTCCGAGGCCGGAATGCCGGGCCCGCGGTCGGCGACCTCGAGCACCGCGGCGCCCGCTTCGGCGTGCACCGCGACGCTCACCTCCTTTTCCCCGTAGCGCAGCGCGTTGTCGATGAGGTTCAGCACCACGCGCCGCATCGACAGGACCTGCAGCGGCAGCTCGGGCACGCGGGAAAAATCGGTCGCCACGGACTTGCCGCGGCGGCCGTAATGTTCGGCGACTTCCGCCGCGATGGCGGCCAGATCGGCGTGCTGCAAGGTCTCGCCGCCGTCGGTCCGCGCAAAATCGAGGAACTGGTTGATGGTGCGGTCCATCTCCTCGATATCGGCGGTCATCCCGTCCCTGAGCTGGGGATCGGCCCCGCTCATCTCGATTCCCAGCCTCAGTCTGGAGAGCGGCGTGCGCAGGTCGTGCGAAACGCCGGCGAGAATCAGGGCGCGGTCGGCGTCCAGTCGCGCGAGGTCCTTCGACATCTGGTTGAAGGCGTGCGACAGCGTGCGGATTTCCTCGGGCCCCGATTCGGAGACGGGATCGGGGATTTTCCCCTTGCCGATCGCGCCTGCGGCCGAGGCAAGCGCCCGCAAGGGGCGGTTCAGGCGGGACACGAGGAAGTACGCCGCGAGCAGCGACAGCGCCACAGCGAGCGCGCCCCAGCCGAGCCAGCGCAGCGCGATCTGCCGCTCGATGCGCTCGCGCGGCACGCGCACCCAGTACTCGTCGTCGTCGATGTGAAAGCTCAGCCAGAACCCGGGCTTGCCGTCGCGCTCGCTGGCAAAGCGCGTGTTCTCGCCGAGCTGCCGCCGCACCATCTCGCTCACCAGGCGCACCAGCGGCCGGTCGGCGGGCGGAGCGATGCGCTCGCCGGGCTCCTCGGGGTAGACCTGGATGCCTTCGCGCTCGGAAAGCTCCGATAGCAGCTCGTGGCGCCGTTCGGGCTGGGAGGTGATGAGCGCCGTGCGAGTAAGGTTGACGATACTGACGAGGTTCTGCGAAATCTGCCGCGCACGCGGCTCGAGTTCATAGGCGCGGAAGATCCCGAACCAGGCGGCCGTGGTCACCAGGACCAACGCCGCGAGCAGGATGAAGGTGCGCCACAGGAGCGAACGCGGCCACAGAATTATCCGCAACGTTTGGCCTCCGGTTCAGGGGAGCATGAGGGGAGGGTTCCCCTCGTGTCGTCGGAAGGCCTTCATTGCGTCCGGCCGTCGGGCACGAAGACGTAGCCAAACCCCCATACGGTCTGAATGTAGGCAGGATGCGCGGGATCCCTCTCGACGAGCTTCCGGAGGCGCGACACCTGGACGTCGATCGAGCGGTCGAACACTTCGTATTCGCGGCCTCGCGCGAGCTCCATCAATTTGTCGCGCGACAGAGGCGTCCTCGGGTTCGTGACCAGGACCCTGAGCAGGGCGAATTCGCCCGTGGTGAGCGACATCGTCTGGCCGTCGCGCTCCAGCGTGCGCGTTGCCAGGTCGATCGTCATGTTCCCGAAGCTCACCTTTTCCGGTTCGACCGCGGGCGCACCCGGAGGGAGCGGCGCCGTGCGGCGGCGCAACACCGCGTGGATGCGCGCGACCAGCTCCCGCGGGTTGAAGGGTTTGGGCAGGTAGTCGTCGGCGCCCATCTCCAGGCCGACGATGCGGTCCACGTCCTCGCCCTTCGCGGTCAACATGATGATGGGGACCGTATTTTTCCCGCCGCGCAGCCGCCGGCAGATCGAAAGACCGTCCTCGCCGGGCAGCATCAGGTCCAGCACCAGCAGATCGACGCGCTCGCGCCCGAGCAGCTTGTCCATGCCCGCTGCATCCGAAACGGTATGCACGCCGAAGCCCTGCTCGGTCAAATAGCGCTGCAGCAGATCGCGCAGGCGCAGATCGTCGTCGACGACCAGAATTCTTGTCTTGGGCTCGCTCATCGGCGTATCGTAACCCGATGAGCGTCGCCGTTGCAGGGCGACCGTAACCGCATATTGCCCGGTCGGGTCCGGAAACAAGTTGTTACAATCGGCAGGCCGAGCGTCGCAAATCACTTACAAGCGCAGTCTAATCTGCGCACACGGTCCGGAGAACGACGGGTGCATGAAGTGGAGCGAATTGTGAGGACTTTGATCGCACTGGGTGCTGCTGTCCTGATTCTGCTCGCCTCGCTTCCCGCAGCGGCGCAGCAAGGTCAGGGCGGCCGGGGCATCGAGCGTGGCGCGCCGGGACGCCCGACGCCGCCTCAGCAGGTGCCGGCGCGCGACGGCACCTGGCAGCACCGCGACGCGACTCGCGACTCGCGGATGAGCCCCGAACAGCGCCGGCAACTGCGTCGCGACGTCCACGACCACGGCCGTGACATCTACCGCGACCGGTCCGGTCAGAAACGGCCCTGATTCCTCACAACGCGCCGGCGATGGCCTTGCCGACGTCGCTGGTCGAAGCCTTGCCTCCGATGTCGCGCCGTGCGATGTTGCGAGCGCGCGAACCTCCGTCAGCCCGTCGGCGCGCACCCGATCGCACGCCATCACGCGCTGGCGGGATACTTCAGTCCCAGGACCAAAGTACTCCATCGGCACGCCTCGCCGGAAGCCCAACAAGCCAGCATCTTCATGCGCTTGTGATATCGCGCGGTAACAAAGCAGGCGGCAAAGACCCTCCTTCAGGCTGATTTCCCCGACCTTCGATCGCCTGTTTAATTCGGATCGTAGCAATGGTCCGCAGATAGCGGTCTGCGATTACGACAACAGGAGGTCATCAATGGAAACGCTGCATTCGGCTATTCGCCAGCTCGTGAAACCCCGATCGGAGGTCACCGTGAAAACGAATCTGATTTCGGCGCTGGTTGCGTCTGCGGTCCTCGTTGCTGCCAACGGCGTGCTGGCGCATGACGACGACATCAAAAAACTCGGCACCGTGCATTTCGCGAATTCCTGCAGCGCCGAGGTGCAACCCCTGTTCCAGCGTGGCGTGGCCCTGTTGCATTCGTTCTGGTACGCGGAAGGGGCGAAGACCTTCGCCGCCGTCGCCAAGGCGGATCCCGCGTGCGCGATGGCGCACTGGGGCACGGCCATCACGCTCTTCGGCAACCCTTTCACCTGGCCTCTGACTGGCGCGGCGCTGCCGCAAGGCTGGGCGGCCGTGGAACGGGCCAAGGCTGCCAATGCCAGGACTCAGCGCGAACGCGACTACATCGGCGCCATCGAAGCGTTCTACAAGGACGCGGACAAGATGGATCACCGCACGCGGGCGCTGGGCTACCTGAAGGCCATGGAGCAGATTACGGAACGCTACCCCGAGGATTCGGAAGCCTCGATCTTCTATGCCCTGGCGCTCAATGCGACGGCACTGCCGGCGGACAAGACCTACGCCAATCAATTGAAGGCGGCGGGCATTCTGGAGAAGGTGTTCGCGACGCAGCCGGACCACCCTGGTGTGGCCCACTATCTTATCCACAGCTACGACTATCCCTCCATCGCTCACCAAGGTCTCAACGCGGCGCGGCGCTACGCTTCGGTCGCCCCCGATGCACCCCATGCGCTGCACATGCCGGGCCATATTTTTACGCGGCTCGGCTTGTGGGACGAATCCATCGATACGAATATCCGCTCGGCGAAAGTCTCGGAGAACCACGCCGAACTGCTGCACGCAATGGACTACATGGCCTACGCGTATCTTCAGGAAGGTCGCGACGGCGATGCGAAGCGAGTTGCAGACCACATCTCCAACATAGGCCCCCTGAACAACAAGCAGTTCGTGGCGGCCTTCGCGCTGGCCGTGATTCCGGCGCGGTATGCGATGGAGCGCGGGCAGTGGGCCGACGCGGCCAAGCTCAGCCTGTTCCCGGGTGAAGCGGACTTTCCGTGGAAGGCTATCCCGCAGGCCGAGGCCCAGCTCGTGTATGCGCGTGCCATTGGCGCGGGGCGTTCCGGTCACGCGGCAGCAGCGAAGAGCGACATCGAACGGCTGCAAGCCCTTCGCGCGGCGATCGTCGAACTCAAGCTTCCCTATTGGCCGCAGCAGCTGGACATCCAGCTCAAGGTCGCCTCTGCCTGGGCGGCCTATGCGGAGGGCAACAAGGCGGCAGCCCTGAAGCTGATGCGCGAAGGCGCCGACCTGGAGAGCGCCAGCGACAAGCATCCGGTGTCGCCCGGCTACGTCGCTCCTGCCCTGGAACTCCTGGGGGACATGCTCATGGAGATGAATCAGCCCGCGCAGGCGCTACCCGCTTACGAAGACTCGTCGAAGCGCGAGCCCAACCGCTTCCGTACGCTGGCCGGCGCGGCTCGCGCCGCGGAGCAGTCGGGAGACCGAGTGAAGGCGAAGGCGTACTACGCGGAACTGACCAAGCTTGCCGCGAAGTCGGACGGCGGGAGGCCGGAGCTCAAGCGCGCGAAGAACTATCTCGCGCAGAACTAGCACGTTGCTCAAAAGAGATTTTGACCTTTAACAAGGAGACCATCATGAAAACACTACATTCTGGAATCATCGGGCTGGCGCTGGTTGCGGGTGCCCCGGTTGCGCAAGGCGACGTCATCACCGACTGGAACCAAACCGCGATCGAAGTCATGAAGGCCGCGAACGTCGCGGGCAATCCCTGGACCCGCAGCATGGCGATGATGAATGTCGCGATGTACGACGCGGTCAATTCCGTCCAGGCCCGCTACACGCGCTTCGCGGCCACCGTCCCCGTGGCGCCCAGGGCGTCACCCGAGACCGCCGCTGCGGCCGCCGCGCGGCAAATGCTCTTCCAGCTCTATCCGAACCAGAAAGCGAAAATCGACGAGGCCTACGCGCTGTCGCTCAAGTCTATTCCGGAGGGAGCGGCCAGGACTGCGGGCATCGCGCTCGGCGAGCAGATCGCCACGGCGCTCTACACCGACCGCCTGAACGACGCGACCAACGCGCCCGATACCTACCGCCCGGTCACCACCCCCGGGGTCTGGATTCCGACAGTCTTCCCTCTCTTCCCGCAATACGCGACCGCCAAGGGGTGGGGAATCGAGAGCGCCAGTCAATTCCGCCCGGCGCCGCCGCCAGCCTTGTCGAGCGCGCTGTATGCGCGCGACTACAACGAGACCAAGGCGCTTGGCGCGGTCAAGAGCACGGTTCGCACCGAAGCGCAGGCCGAGGCCGTGCGCTTTTGGAATCAGGCGAATCTCGCGCCCGCATGGTTCCAGGCCGCGAGCCAGCTCTCCACCGCGAAGGGACTGGGGCTCGCCGAGAACGCGCGGCTTCACGCGCTGCTCTCCATGGGGCTCGCCAATGCCTTCATCACCGACTGGGACGCGAAGTTTCAATACAACTCCTGGCGGCCGATCACCGCGATCCGCAACGGTGACCTGGACGGCAACAACGCCACCGAGCGTGATGTCGGCTGGACGCCATTGAATGCAACGCCCATGCATCCGGAATATCCGTCACAGGCGGGCATCAACGTCGGCGCCACGGTCGGCGTGCTGGAGTCCGTGTTCGGCACCGGGCCACATAGCTTTGCCGCCACCGACATCGCCGATCCGCGCCTGCAGCGCCAGTTCACGAGCGTCGCGCAGATGGGCAAGGAGCAGTGCGAGGTCCGCATCTGGGGCGGGATCCACTTCCGCAATTCGCTCGAAGTCGGCGAAGGCATGGGACACAAGATCGCCGATCATCTGGTGGGCAATTACCTGAAGCCGACTCCGCGTACAGCGGATGCCCGGTGAAAAGGCCCGTGCGGTCCGCGCCAAAGGCACCCCTCATGCGCCCCATCTTCGTCTTGCTTCTGGGGGTGCTCGGCGCGACCGCGCACGCTGCCGACAACGAGCCGCTCGCGCTGCGTCCGCAGATCGAGCGGCTGGCGGTGAATCTCGCCGCCGATCTCTCGCGCCTGTGCCCGCCGGCTCAACCCGGTGATCAAGCTGCGTTCGACCGTTGCCGACAGGGCCTGTTTCAGGATTCGGTGCTGAGGCGCGACCTCGCCCCGCGCCTGCTGTGGGGCAGGGTACACAAGGATCCGGGGACGAGCCTCAAGGAAACCACGCTCACCCAGTTCGCGCCCGATGTGCTCGCTGGCCTGTACCTGCCGCTGTTCATGTTCAATGGCAAGCACACCGTCGAGTACGATGCGCGAGAGAGTCTCTTCCTCGTGCGCATGGAGGTCGCATTCCGCAACCGCCTCGCGCCGGGCCAGTTTCCCTATCCCTTCTGGCACGACGATGCGAAATGGAATACTTATCAAGGCGCCAATTCGCTCCTGTTCTGGATCGATCCGAAGACGACCAGGATAAAAATCGCGCAGTTCACCGACCGTGGCGCGACGCCACTGATCGTCGGCTCCGCGCCCGTGCTGCAGCCGAAATTCGACGGCAAATGGCTGTGGACCGATGCCGAGGGGCGCGTGCAGCCACAGGTCACGCTGTTCGACGGCCTGTTCCGCGCGGAAAATCCTTACCTCCCGAAGCTGGACGGCGCGTACAAGACGCTCGCGCTCAAGATGCGTGACGCGCAATGCGACACCTGCCACGTGCCGAGCAATCCCGACAAGATGAAGCGGCTGGTGCTGCTGCAGACGCCGGCGCACGCCGCCGGGGAGATCGAGCGCCTGATGAAAGCGGTGCGGGAGGACAAGATGCCGATCGACGAGATCGGCATCGAACAGCCGCTGGACGCGAAGCTGAAGAGCTCGCTGCTCGAAAGCGGCGGCGCCTTCGAAGCGCTGGTGCTGGCGGCAAAAGACTGGGAATCGAAGGGCCGGGCTCAATGAGCATTGCGGTGCTAGACTGGTTCGGACGGGATTGCTGCAGCCAGTTCCGGGCTCCATCACACTGCGTCAAGAAGGATTACCAAGAGGAGTGATCGATGCCTTACCGAAGGGACGGCGGCTGGAACCGACGTGAGTTCCTGAACACTCTCGGCCTCGCCGGGACTTCGGCCTTGCTGGGATTGCGATCTGCGCCGGCAGCCGCCGAGCCGCCGCCGGAGACAACCCGGATCCGGATTCCCCAGCTGGTCAGCACCTGCCGGACCCCAGAGTGGGTGGCCGAGGATCTGCTCCGCGCCGAGGGCTTCAAGGACGTGCAGTACATCCGGTCCGAGGGCGGCACGCGGGGGGTGGAGCGCTTGCTTGCGACCGGAGGTGCGGACATCGGAGGTCACTTCGCGGCCCCGGTGATCTTGCGGGTCGAGGCAGGCGACCCTATCGTGATGCTCGCAGGAGAACACGTAGGGTGCTTCGAGTTGCTGGGCACCGATCGCATCCGCAGTATCCGCGACCTGAAGGGACGCACCGTTGCCGTGCCCGAGCTGGACCCCAGCCCCTACGCGTTTCTCGCGAGCATGGCGGCGTACGTGGGCCTGGACCCGCGCAAGGACATCAACTGGGTCAAGCATTCCGCTGATGAATCAATGGCGCTGCTCGCCGAGGGGAAGATCGACGCCTACCTCGGCTTTCCTACGAACCCGCAGGAGTTGCGCGCAAAGAAAATCGGGCGCGTCGTCGTCAACAGCGCCGTGGACCGGCCGTGGTCCCAGTATTTCTGCTGCATGCTGGTGGGCAACAGGGAGTTCGTTCAAAAGAACCCCGTCGCGACGAAGCGCGCGCTGCGGGCCATCCTCAAGTCGGCCGACGTCTGCGCCGTCGCACCCGAGAAGGTCGCCAGGATGATTGTCGACAAAGGCATGGCAAGAAACTATGACTACGCGCTCCAGGCCATCAAAGAGCTGCCCTACGGCCGTTGGCGCGAGTTCGATCCCGAGGACACGGTACGTTTTTATTCCCTGCGCTTGCGCGAGGTCGGGATGATCAAGTCGAGCCCGCAGAAAATCATAGCCGAGGGCGCGGACTGGCGTTTTTCGAGAGCGCTGAAGGCGGAGTTGAAGGCATGACGCCAGCGGGCAGCATGAGCCAAGAGCGCAGCGGGGGCACGAATTGCCGGGCGGCGCTGATCGTTTACGAAGGAAGTTCACATGAGCGATAGAACCCGTTGGAGCCGGAGAGCGTTTCTGGGTACGGCGGCTCTCGCCGGAACTGGAGCGCTTTGGGGATCGCGATCCGAGGCTATCGCCGCCGAGCCGCCGCCCGAGACGACAACACTCAGGATGGTGCACCCCCCCGGCATCTGCATGGCCCCCCAACTCGTGGCGGAAGAGCTGCTGCGCGGCGAGGGCTTTGTCGACATTCAATACGTCAAGACATCGGCCAAGGGAATCGGCCCGGCATTGATCTCGGGCGAGGCGGACCTCAGCACGCACTTCGCCGCCCCGCTGGTCCTCCATCTGGAAGCCGGGGACCCCCTCGTGATCCTCGCTGGAATTCATGTCGGGTGCTTCGAGTTATTCGGGACCGATCGAATCCGCGCGATTCGCGACCTGAAGGGGAAAACCATCGCGGTACCGGAGTTGGACGTGGGACCCCATCTCTTCATCTCGATCATGGTCGCGCATGTGGGTCTCGACCCCCGAAAAGACATCAAATGGCTCGTGCGTCCTCCTGCAGAATCAATGCGGCTCCTCGCCGAAGGAACGATCGACGCCTATCTGGGCTTTCCGCCCGAGCCACAGGAGCTCCGGGCCAGGAAGATTGGTCATGTCGTGGTCAGCAGCGCAGTCGACCGCCCCTGGTCCGAGTACTTCTGCTGCCTTGAGGCGGGCAATCGGGAGTTCGTCCGGAAGCACCCTGTCGCTACCA
>Ga0137436_1000581_pt1 | contig 10546 bp, 9 predicted proteins | sample EasRivERMGT119_2_FD_102328 | JGI IMG/M metagenome (GOLD analysis project Ga0137436, IMG submission 102328) | Soil microbial communities from meander-bound floodplain in the East River, Colorado, USA - East River MetaG ERMGT119_2 | ecosystem: Environmental > Terrestrial > Soil > Floodplain ...
CACGCCGGCCGGCGCGCTGGCCCCGTTGGGTGGAGCACGCACCCCAGCCCAAGCCGGAGACCAGGATCGAGGGCACGCGCCTGCGCGTCACGTTCGTCAATCATGCGACCGTGCTCGTCCAGACCGCGGGCCTCAATCTCCTGACCGACCCGCATTACTCGAAGCGTTGCTCGCCACTTCCCTTCGCCGGCCCCAAGCGCGTGCACGCACCCGGCGTGGCGTTCGGCGACCTTCCGCCGATCGACGTCGTCCTGCTCAGCCACAATCACTACGACCATTTGGACATTCCGACCCTCGAGCGGCTCTGTAACGCGCACACCTGCACGATCGTCGCTGGGCTTGCGGCCGCGCGCGATCTCCCGCGCGCGCTGCGAGGCCGGATCGTCGAGCTGGGCTGGTGGGAGAAGGCCGATCTCGGTCTGATGGTCCATTTCGTGCCGGCGCAGCATTTCTCCGCGCGTGGGTTCCACGACCGTTTCAAGGTGCTCTGGGGCGGCTTCGTCGTCGAAACGCCGGCCGGAACGCTCTATTTCGCGGGGGACACCGCCTACGGCAGGCACTTCAAGCTGATCCGCGAGCGGCTCGGCGCGATGCGCCACGCGATCCTGCCGGTCGGCGCGTACGAGCCGCGCTGGTTCATGAAGGCGGTGCACATGATTCCCGAGGAGGCCGTGCGGGCCTTTGTCGACCTCGGCTGCCGGCAGGCCCTGGCCGTTCATTGGGGGTGCTTTCAGCTGACCGACGAGCCGATTCTGGAGCCCATACAAAGGCTCGGCGCCGCCGTGAAAGGCGCCGGCATTGTGCCGGATCGGTTCCGGGCGCTCGATCCGGGCATGTCCTGGGACTTCGAGTCGTGATAGCGTCCGTCTTTCACCGGGAGAACATTCGTGCCAGCACATCGCGCATCCTTGAAGAAGAGCCTGCGCGCCATCGAGCGCGCGTTCACCGAGATCGATCGATCGCTCGCGCGGCTCGCGACGAGGGCGCGCCGCGCCCAGCGTGAGGCGGTCAAGGGCGCGACGTCCGCCGGGAGGCGCGTGCGCCGGGCCACGAAGCTCAGCCCCAAGCGCCGCGCGCAACTCAAGCTCCAGGGCGCTTACATGGGCTACATGCGCCAGCTCAAGCCGGCTCAGAAGGCTCGCATCAAAGCATTGAAGGCGCGACTGGGTTTCGAGGCGGCGATTCGGGCGGCGAAGCGTCTCAACGCCTCGCGCTAGACGCGGAGCGGCTCGCACTCCTCACGTGCGAGCCGCCCCTCACGACAGGCTCAGTGCCTGTCGCCGTGGTACGACTCCGTGAAAGCCTGCTTGCCGGCTTCACGCCCGCGCTCGACGGCCTGCCGCGCCGCCCGCGGAATACGCGAGGCCTTGTCGCGGATCTCGCGCGTCCAGTAGTTGATCGCGTCGCGCGTCTCGCGCCCCGTGCGTGGAGCGGTCAGGAGCGCGACCGCGGTTCCCGCGAGCGCCCCCGCAGCGAACGCCAGCACGTAGTTCATGCCGCTGAAGCTTCGAGTGTCGCTGATCATCGTCATCGTTCCGGTCCTCCAAACGTCCCCTCGGTCATTCCTCCTGGTCTCTGGCTGGATGGAGCGCAAGGCCGGTGCCAGTCCTCTCGACGGAAAAGGTCCCGCCCGGCGTTGCTCGCGCGACGACTTCCTACACCCGAGAAGCTCTTACCCATTCTCGCTTCACGTGGAAGACCTCACGCGCGTTTCGCGCTCGTTACGCGGCTAGCCGAAACGAAGGACGCGCAGCGGGGCGTCGAGTCTCGGAAGCGGGATCGGCGGTGGGCCCGGCAGGGGCGGGTGAGAGAACAGACCCCGAACCTCCGCGCGAGCGGAGGGCTCGAGATGCGTGTGCATGACCCACCGATCTCCGATGAGGAACCACGCTCGATCGTCGTGGCGGGGATCGATCGCGATGTAAACGCGTTCGGGGACCGTCTTTCCGAAGTGCTTCGCGAGCCCCGGCGGGACACCGTCTTTCTTGGCGAGGCCCGGGGGCGTGCCGCTGGCGTGCGTGCTCGAGGTGTCGTGCTTGTCGGCGGGCGGCTTGGCGTGTGCGGCTCCGGTGAGCGCGACCGCAAGGACGAGCAGCGTGCTGATCGTGCGCATGATGCACCTCCCAAGCCATGCTGCCTCACGCGGGAAGAGCGCGCACCTCGCCGGTTAACCGTTGTCGGGTGAAGTCCTCGTCGCGAAGAACAGCAGCCCGAACGCGATCATCTGCAGCAGGTGATAGAAGGCGTTGTGGCTGATCGCGCGGGGGAGCGGCGTGAACCCGGCCTGCTGGAGCGCACCTGCGAGGATACCCAGCGCCAATCCCACGACGCCGAGCCACGCCCGGCGCGCGCCGAGCGCGGCGCCGAGGAGCAGGCTCGCCGGAAGGTACGCCGCGATCGCCACCTTGAACTCGTCGTGGCCCGAGAGCACGGCCGCGGCGAACGCGAGCGCGACGGTGACGATCGCGACGAGCGCGGCGCGGCGCCATCCGAGAAGCCTCGCGGCGGCGACGGCCATCGCGGCCGAAGCGCCGATCACGGCGACGAGCGTGGCGGGCCAGAGCACCCGATAGGCGGGAGTATCAGGCTGCGGCGCGAACCCGTGCACGATCCCGCCGAGCGCGGTGGCGATTGCGGAGAGCGCGAAGACAGCGACGAACGCGATCGAGGAGGCAGAGCGCGGTCTGCGAGCGAGCGCGAGCGCGAACGCTGCGCATTCGATCGTGAGGGCGAAGTCCGTGAGCGCGACGTCGGCCTCGGTCACTCAGGAGCGTCCCCCTTCCGCGCGCGGAGTGTAGGCCAAGCCGGTCAGGGGCACGGAGCCAGGGCGCGATCGCTCGTGCACGAGGCGATCCCGTCCGGCCGCTCGGTCCCCGCCGAGCTCGTTCCCAGGCTGCCCGTGAAGCCGCCCGCAATCGGTGCGATCAGGTAGTAGCGATCGCCTCCGAAGGGCGCGAGCGTCGTGGACAGCGTGCCCCCCGCGGTGCACTGCCGCGCTTCGTGCGAATACCAGGTTCCGATCGCACCCTCGTGCACCGCGTAGGCGGCGACCCCCGGACGGCAGCTCGCGCCCCACGAGAGATCGATGCTCCCCGGCGTCGCGCTACGGCTCACGAGGAGCGGCACGAGCGATCCCGGCAGAGCGGCGTTGGCCACACAGCTCTTCCCGTTGTTCGTCGCCACGCAGGTGCAGCTCGGGCACGAGCGGAACGGAGGAAAACACACGACCCCGTTGTTGCAATCGACGGCGAAGGGATCGCCGCACGCCGTGCCGCCGAGCTGGCAGCACGCGGAGGCGGGGCGGGCCAGGCCGAGCGCCAGCCCGGCCGCCGCGACGAAGAGCCCCCGCGTCCGCACGCCGCAAACGTCGTCCCTCGGGTCGGCCCGGTCAAGTCACGGTAGAGTCTTCGGATGCTCGCGCTCGGGCTTCTCGCAGCGACGATCCTGACCGCAGAGGCGGTGGCGCCTCTGTGGGTGGAGCCGAAGGACCTCGAATCGCGCGATCTGCTCCACGGCGCCGGGGGCGAAAAGGGGGCGCCGCGGCCCGGGGAGGAGCTCCGGTTCGAATCGAAGGAGACGAAGGGGCACAGCGCCGGCTACTACGTCTTCGGCGCCGACGGCCGGAAGTGGAAAGTGAAGACCGGGAACGAGGCGTCCTCGGAGGTCGCGGCCTCGCGCCTGCTCTGGGCGATCGGCTACCGGCAGCCGGTCCTCTACTACGTCCCCGAGTGGCGCATGACCGGCGCGCCGGATCCCCACCCGGGCCCGGGGCGCTTCCGGCTCGTCTCCGATCACGACTCGAAAGACCCGTGGGCGTTCGACGACAACCCTTTCGTGGGAACGCGCCAGCTCCACGGCCTCGTCGCGGCGAATTTGCTTCTCAACAACTGGGACCTCGCGGCGAGCAACAACCGGATCTACGAGGTGGGGAAGGAGCTTCGCTACGTCGTCCAGGACCTCGGAGGGTCGCTCGGGAAGACGCGCTGGCCGATCGGCTCGCGCAACGACATCGAAGACTTCGAGAGCCAGGACTTCGTGCGCGGCGTCGAGCGGGGCCGTGTGCTGTTCGACTACCACGCGCGCCACAAGCACCTGCTGCGCGGGATCGCGCCCGACGACGTCGTGTGGGTCTGCCGCCTGATGGCGCGACTGAGCGACCGGCAGCTTGCCGACGCCTTCCGCGGCGCCGGCTACGCCGACGACGTCGCCGCCCGCTACGTGCGGAAGCTCAGGGCCAAGATCGCGCAGGGGCTGGCGCTGGAGAAACACCCCCCCGCCGACGCGGAGCCGGCGGGGGGCATCGGGGCGCGGTCAGAGCGACGGAGGGATCGGCTCCGGGCTGTCGCCGATCGCAACGATGGTTCCCGTCGCGCTGAGCGATACCGAGACGGTCGCGGCGCCGCCGATGACGAGGTTCGGGCTCGTGAGGGTCTGCTGGCCGACGCCCTCGACGACGACCGTCACCTGGATACGGACGACCTCCGGGTCGCCGTCGGGGTTGTGAACGGCCACGACGACGGTCGAGCCGCCGACGGCGGAGGTGGCGACCTCGACCTCGGGCGGGTCTGCCGCCATGGCTCCGAAGGAGAGGATGAGTGCGGCGAGGACAACGAGCGTTCGCTTGATCATGGGACTGGCCTCCAGGCTCCGAAATGAGTTCCAAGGACGTGAGCAGGTGGAACTTTTTCGAGGCGGCGCACGGGCCAGTTGGCAGACGGGTAGACACACGACCCCGTTCCCCCAACGGCGGACCGCTCGAGCGGTGAGAGTTCAGTGCTGGCGTATTGCGCGCGAGGCTACGGGCTGGGCTTCATCACATCGCGACCGAGATGCCGGTGCAGCTCGGTGACCTCCGGGCTCGACTGATCGACGAACCGGACAAAGTAGGCGGCCTCGCGAAGCTCGACGTCAGCGCGGGCGGGCTCTCCGCCGGCGAGTTCCGTTTTCCAGAGGTAGTAGTGGGCGTGGAAGCGGATGACGTTGTCATCCGTCGTCAGGGAATCGGCGAGCACCGAGCGCAGGAGCTTGCGGCTGCCCTCGTGATCGCCTTCGAGCTGTAAGCCGCGCGCCGTCTCGAGCTCGGCGAATAGGCGCAAGCGGCCGAAGCCGTTCTTGCGAGCGAACTCCGCGGCGCGCCGCCCCGCGGCGACCGCCTCGCCGCCGCGACGGCGCCCGTACGCCAGATTCGCGAAGGAGATGAGGAGCAGCGACTGGTCGCGCGGCGATTTCGCCTTGCGCGCCGCTTCGAGCGCGAGCGCGAGGTGGCGGCCGGCCGCGTCGAAGTCCTCGAGATCGATGTGGACGAGCGCACGCTGATGCTCGACCCACAAGCGCCGGCGGTGGTCCTTCGGGCCGACGTGGACGGCCGCCCTTTCCAGGAAGGCGAGCGCGGCCTCGGTCGAGCCCAGCGAGCGCCACGCGACCGAGAGCTGGATGAGCGTCGAGACGAGGATCGGGACGCCGGGCTTTTCGAGAAGGAGATCCTCGAGGACGTGGCGCGAGATACGATGCTTGCCGAGGCTCGACGCGGCGACCGCGAAGCTCAGGACGGCTTCGTGGCGGATCGCGGGCGGCACCGCCGCCTTCGTCGCTCGCTCGCGGAACTCGAAGAAGCACGCCATCGCCTCGGGAACCCGGCCCGCGCGCCACGCGGCGAGCGCGGCGTCCCGGAGCTTGAGGGGATCCCGCTCGAACGGAACCGCCCCTGCCACCGACTCGAGGTCGAGCAGGTCCCCCGCGGCCTGGGCGGGGAGCCGGTAGAGACGCAGGAGCTGATGCAGGCGGCGAACGCCCGGGTCGAGCCGGCCGCTCTCGATGCGCGCCAAGGTGCTGTGAGGAATCGACTTGCCGGACTCCTCCGAAAGCGTTTGAACCTGCCTGAGGGTCAGGCCCAGCTCGCGGCGCCGTTGCCGGAGGAACTGGGCCATCGCCTTCGAGGCTTCGAGGGGCTTGCTGGGCATGTATCGGAAAGCTTACGGGCCGCTTCAGAACAAAACCAGAAAATGTTGCTTGACAGCACCAAGTGCCAACAGGAAGATTCACTCAGAGCATCACGGCGCGGGATCCCGCACCAAAGTCGGTGGGTCGGAAGCGGAGTCGTTCACGCATACACTCACCCCGATCGGGGGACGTGTTGCGAATTGCTCACACGATGGCCGCTGGCCTCCGCGATCTCGCCATGAGAGTGGGCGTGTCGAGCTGCTGGCGCGCATCGAGCCCGACGGCACCGTCGGTCCGATGTGGATCATGCGCTCGTCGGGTCCGTCGTTTGCGAGTGCCGCGATCGAGGCGGTGAGGCAGTGGGGTTACGACCCCGCGCGACGGAATGGGGAGGCGGTGCCTTGACGATGGCGCGGGAGGATCGCTCCCCCCGCGCCTCGCAAAGCTATGTCGTGATCTTCTTGATCGCGGACACGCCTTCGTGCTCGCCGGTGTCCTTGTCCTTGCACGTGACCGAGACCTTGTCGCCGGCCTTCAGCGTCTTGGCCTCGTCCACAGCCTTGCCGAGCAGCGGGGCTGTATGGTTCTCGCCCTTGTCGTCCTTGACCGTGATCGTCTTTGCGGTCTCGTCGATCGAGACGACTTCGACCTTCATCTCATGGGTCTTGCCCGCGCCGGCAAGAGTGGTTGCGGGAAACGCCACGGCGAGCGCGGCGACCAACGGGAGCACGAGCAGAAGCTTGAATCTCTTCATGGGATCCTCCATCGGAAGGGAACTGAGCCAGAATCGGGCCCACACACGAGCCTGTCCGAGAAACACCTCAAGCAACGTTGAAGCCAGCCTCGTCAGGACGCCTGTTCTTCGAACAATTATCGCGAACGGACGTCCTCGGCGGCGGTTCTTACACACCCTAGCATGCGGCCGAGTCCAGATGCGGTCCTTTCTACTGGCTTGACGCCCTGCGTCAACGTGGCGGCTGTAGGCCTCAAATTGGCGCTCGCGCATCCTCCGTTATGGCTGTTTCTCCTATCGCCGTCGTAGGCGCTAGGACGCTCGCTGCGATTCACCTCAGGAGGTCGACTTCATGACGCCACCCCCTTGACCTCGAGCATACGGCGAGCCCCGCCGAGCGACCGGCTGCGCCACGCGTGGTAGACGGCGGGGTAGACGAGCAGCTCGAGGAGGAACGACGTCAGGATGCCGCCGATCATCGGCGCCGCGATGCGGCGCAAGACGTCGGAGCCCGGGCCGCTCGCGAAGAACAGAGGCAGCAGGCCCAGCACCATCGTGGCGACCGTCATCAGCTTGGGCCTCAGGCGACGCGCCGCCCCTTCCACGACCGCCCGCGTGAGCTCGGCCGGGGAGCCGGCACGGTGCTCGCCGCGCGCCCGCTCGTACGCCTCGTCGAGGTACAAGAGCATGAAGACCCCGGTCTCGGCGTCCACGCCCAGAAGCGCGATGACGCCGACCCACACGGCGGCGCTCACCGGGTAGTCGAGCAGCCACACCGCCGCGACCGCGCCGATGGCGGAGAAGGGGACGGCAAGCAGGACGATCCCGGTCTTCGCAAGCGAGCGCGTGCTGAGGTACAGGAGCCCCGCGGCGAGGAGGAGAGTCAGCGGCACGATGCGAAGGAGCTGGCGCGTCGTGCGCTCGGTCTCCTCGTAGCGCCCCGACCACGAGAACGTACACCCGGCCGGAAGCGCGACGCGCTCGCGCAGCGCGCGGTCGGCGGCCGCGACGTAGGCGCTGGCGTCGCCCCCGGCGAGGTCGACGTAGACATAGCCGGTGAGAAGGCCGTCCTCGCGGCGGAGCATCGCCGGGGCCCTGACCGTGCGCACCTCGGCCAGCTCCCCGATCGGCACGTGGCGCGCGCCGTCGTCGGAGGTGACCGGGAGGCGCGCGACCTCATCGGGGTCGGCCGGGAGCTCGCCCGCGTAGCGCACGCCGACCGGATAGCGGGCGTGGCCGTCGACGACCTCGGTGACGGCGTCGCCGCCGATGCCGTAGCGGATCGCCGACTGCGCCTCGTCGAGCGTGATCCCCGACCGGGCGAGCGCCGCCCGGTCCCACCGGACGTCGAGGAAGCCCGTGCGGCCGGCCTCCTCGGCGTAGACGGCGCGCGTGCCCGGGATCGACCGGAGCGCGCGCGCGATCTCGGCGCTTGCGCGCTCGATCCCGTCGGTGTCGTTCCCGGAGACCTTGAGCCCGACGGGCGTTCGGATCCCGGTCGCCAGCATGTCGATGCGGCCGCGGACCGGCATCGTCCACGCATTGGAGACCCCGGGGATCGAAAGCGCCGCGTCCATCTTCGCGATCAGCTCCTCGCGCGCGCGCATGCTCCACGAGGCAGCCGGCTTCAGGACGACGAGGGTCTCGAGCATGGACACCGGAGCGGGGTCGGTCGCCGTGTCGGCGCGGCCGGCCTTCCCGAGCACGCGCTCGACCTCGGGGAACGCGGCGAGCGTCTTGTCCGTCAACTGGAGCAGGCGCGCGGCCTCGGCAACCGAGATCCCGGGGGCCGTGCTCGGCATGTAGAGGATCGTCCCCTCGTCCACCGGGGGCATCAGCTCCGCATCGAGCGACAGCGCCGCCGGCACCGCGACCAGGACGGAAGCCAACGCGATCGCGGCGACCGCTCCCTTGTGCGCGAGCGTCCACCTCACGACGGGCTCGTAGACGCGCATGGCGCCTCTCAGGAGCGGGTGATCCTCCTCGCGCCGGATCGGCCCGGCGGTGCGGGTCAGCAGGAGGCGCAGCGCGGGATCGAGCGTCACCGCGAGGATCGCGGCGGAGAGCATGGCGAGGCTCTTGGCCCAGGCGAGCGGCCGGAACAGGCGCCCGGCCTCTCCCTCGAGCGTGAGGATCGGGAGGAACGAGATCGCGATGACGGCGAGCGCATAGAAGCTCGGCCGCGCGACCTGGCGGATCGCGCCGAGCACCACGGCGCGCGGGTCCTCCCGGCGCCCGGCGGCGTCCCACGCCTCGAGCCTCTTGTGGGTCTGTTCGACGACCACGATCGCGGCGTCCACGAGCGCGCCGACGGCGATGGCGATCCCGGCGAGCGACATGATGTCGGCGCCGATCCCCAGAAGGCGAAGCGGCACGAAGGCGATCAGCACCGCGAGGGGAAGCGTCACGATCGGGACGGCGGCGCTCGGCGGATGCCACAGGAAGACGAGGATGACGAGCGTGACGATCGCCATGATCTCGAGGATCGTCCGGCGCAACCCGCCGACGGTCCGCAGGATCAGCTCGGACCGGTCGTAAACCGGCACGATCCGCGCGCCCGGGGGAAGCGACGGGACGATCTCGGCGAGCCTCGCCTTCACGCGGCCGATCACGGCGAGCGCGTTCTCGCCCTGGCGCATGACGACGATCCCCGAGACGACCTCGCCGTCCCCGTCGAGATCCACGACCCCGCGGCGCGGAGCGTCGTCGATCGTCACCCGGCCGACGTCGGCGACCCGGATCGGAGTCCCGCTCGCGGCGCGGGCGACGAGCGTCTGCTCGAGATCGTCGATCCCGGCGAAGCTCCCGAGGCCGCGGACGACCAGCTCCGCCCCGCCGGCGTCGAGGACCCGTCCCCCCGCGTCCCGATTGCTCCGCTCGAGCGCATCGACGACGGCCCGCAGCGAGACCTCGTGCGCGCGCAGGCGAGCGGGGTCGACGTCCACGCGATAGCGGCGCACGAGCCCGCCGGCGGTTGCGACCTCGGCGACACCCGGGACCGACTCGAGGTAGGGCTTGAGGTGCCAGTCCTGAAAGGAGCGCAGCGCGTGCGGGTCGGAGCGGCCCGTTCCGTCAACGAGCGCGTACTGGAAGACCCACCCCAAAGACGACGCGTCCGGCCCGAGGCGCGTCCTCACCCCGGCCGGGAGCCGGGAGGCGGTGGTCGCAAGCGCCTGCGCGACGCGCGACCTCGCCTCGGACACCGACGCGCCGTCGTCCAGGACGACGTACACGTACGACGACCCCGCGTCGGAGATCCCGCGCACCGCCTTGACGCCGGGGATGCCACGCAGGGATGACACGATCGGCGAGGTCACCTGTGCGTCGATCGCGTCGGGCCCGCGATCCCAGTCGGCCTGGACGATCACCTGGCGATCTCCGACCTCGGGGAGCGCGTCCCAGGGGAGACGGGTCAGGGACCACCACCCGAGGAGGGCCGCGGCGGCGGCGAGCGTGACGACGGCGGCCTTGTGACGCGCGGACAGGTCGACGAGGCGGTCAATCATGACCGACCAGGAATGCTCCCGACACGACGATCGACTCGCCGGGCGCCAGCCCCTCGACGATCTCGACTCGATCGCCGAAGCGGCGCCCGATGCGGACGCTCCGGGGCTCGCGCCGGCCGTCGCGATCGACGAAGACGGTCTTTCCGCCCCCCGCATCGAGGATCGCGGAGGCGGGGACCGTCGTGACGTCGGGCAACGTCACCGGCAGCTCGACGTCCACGAGCATGTCGGGGCGGAGGACCAGGCCCGGGTTGTCCGCCTCGAGGCGGAGCTTCGCGGTGCGCGATGTCGCGTCGAAGCGGGGAAGCGCGCCGCTCACGGTCGCGGTCAGCGGTTGCTTCGCGCTTCCCGGGGCGGTCACGCGCGC
>Ga0137436_1000582_pt1 | contig 10546 bp, 10 predicted proteins | sample EasRivERMGT119_2_FD_102328 | JGI IMG/M metagenome (GOLD analysis project Ga0137436, IMG submission 102328) | Soil microbial communities from meander-bound floodplain in the East River, Colorado, USA - East River MetaG ERMGT119_2 | ecosystem: Environmental > Terrestrial > Soil > Floodplain ...
ACAAACGCCGGACCCGGCAGCACGGTGCGCCCGTTCTCCGTGTCATGATTGATGACCAGTCCGCGCTTCTTGTCGTAGTCAATCCCCGCCGTGGCAGGCCCCGCCGGCGAGAGCGGCGTCTGGGGAATGCTCGACGAATCGATCTTGCGAATCTTGTTGCTCACTGAAAAAACCTGTCCTGAATGCAGCTATCCCCGAGGCACTAGGAACCTCGGGGGGTCTGCTGCGGGAGGCGCGAAGAGAGTCCTAGTAACTGCCGCGGGAATGCGGCGAGAGAGTTTACACCGAGGCGAGGGCCGGCAGCTCTTCCCACAGGATGCTGCTAGCCACAGAATGCGCAACCGGGGTTGTGCCACACAACAGTGCGAGCACTCCACCTGGAGGCACAATCAAACTGCCATCGAAATACTCGACGCCAGCCACCATCTGAGTGGCAGCACCAGCCGCCGTGCCGACGTTGGAGTAGTTCATAGCAGATCCCCCGCCCAATGACGATCCCCCCAGCACTACGAGGTTGTTCGTAAGTCCTGTTAGGGCCGTGCCGGGGAAAAACTTTGCTATGGAGCCAAGCGCCGCAAGGGTTCTCCGGTGGAACGGCAGCGATCCCAACGTCAATGCGTCATTACTCCGAGACGCAGCCCAAAAAAACCCACCAGGTCCCGTCGATGTCGCGGCGGTCATAACCCCCGCCAATGAAGCCTGGAGAATAATCAGATTGAACGGAGACGAGAGCGGGTTCCAGACCCCGATAATGGGCGTAGCCGTGGCCCCAAGGGTCGCGACGGTGAACGTGGCGTTATTGATCGCCAACAGGGTGCCGGTGCCCCCACCGTAGACGCGCCCGGCCAAGGTGGCATCCATGAACATGCCGTGCGCGTTTGCAGACCGCTGAGCCCCGGAAATCGCAGAGGTAAAGGGCTTGAACGTGCCCGCCCCGCCCCAATCCGAGCCAACTTTCATCAAATCTGACACTGAATTTCAAATCTCCATCGGAACAACTTTGACATTCCACAGACTCTCCACAGAGGTGAGTTCGGGAACGGCAAAAAAAAGGTTGTCAGTGCGGAACATTTCCAAATGCGTCGCTGCGGGCAACGAGGACACGCGGAGACGTCCCTGAGAGGTCAGCGACAGCGGACGTTTCTCATTCGTGATGTAGGTCTCAATCGTTTCCGCGACCAACGCTAACGCCACACCGCCAATCGCCGGCGCAGAAGAGATATTTCCCTCGTCATATTCCGTCCCGCCGCCAATCGATTGATCCGAGGCAATGACGACAGGAAGTGAATTGGCCCCCAGGGCTTGTCCAAGCGCCGGCACCTTGGTGTTCAGCGAGGCAAGCGTTGCTTGGGTGGCGAAATCTTTTGCCACTAAGGCTGCGAGATTGCCTCCACTCTCGACCGCGAGGGCGGAGGTATTAAGATCTGTGCCCGCGTTCGCGCTCACGGTGCCCGACACCGGCACGGGACTCGCTCTCAACTGAGTATCCGTCAACGGGCCTGTCACCGCATGAGAAGGCACCGAGGCAAGACTCACCGGCTGCGTCTCAGCGAGATCAGCTTTGGCTTGCAACTCTGTGAGCAACGCCGCATAGCTGACCGGGACGGCCGCGGCCCGCAATTCGGTGTCCGTCAACGGCCCACTTACGGGCTGCGTGGCCTGATAAAAGGCTCCTGTTACTGCCAGCGACGCATTCAGCTTCGCCAGAATGCTCTGTAACTCCGTCAACACTGACGCAAGTGACGTGTTGCCCGTATCTTGCTTCGCCGCGGTCGCGGCTCCTGTTGGGAGCGGCAAACTCGCCGCGGAGATGGCTTGGGTCGCCGGATAATTACTTATCGCAACCTGCTCGCCATCAAGAGAAACTTTGACATCTGACGCCCGAAGTTCCGTGTCGGTTAACCCTTCGCCACTCCCGCTCCCGGGCTGGAGCATTGGCTCCCAACTGAGCGTATTGGGGTTATAGGCGTAGGGTTGCGTATGTAAATGCCCCGCACGCGCAATCATCGCGCGGCCAAGGCTTGAATCGTCTCCCGCTTCAAGGCCATCAAGACTTCAGTCATGCCGGCACGAATTGCCGCTTCGACCTGGGCTTCCGTGCGGAGAAATCCGACCCCCTTGGCCACGGCCGCTTCGACGCAGCTCGCGATGAGATCCCGTTCGAGCTTACCCCCTGGGGGCACCTCAACGATGGTGCCATCGGGATAGGTGATTTGAAGTTTGAAGATTTGCATTGATGGAGCCTTCGGAAGCGAGAAGAGAGGGGGGAGTAATCCCCCCTGCTCATTTAGCTCATGTTGATCCCGAGCAGGGCGCCTAGACCGTTCCGCGCGACCGTGGCAAGGTTAACGTAGGAGCCGTAGACCCCTTCGAACGCATCCTTACCCGCGACCTTCCGCAGCACGCCCGAGCCATCGTCGATCCACTCGAAGTCCATCGAGCGGACAATCTTCAGCGCATCCGGCACGATGAAGTTGTAACGCCCGATTACCGCCGCGGGATCCGCGATGAGCGCGATCGAGCCGTTGTAGCTCAACCCGGTGAAGCCGCCATCGAGCTTCATCTCGTTGACCGTCCGGCGCTCGTTCGCGGCCACTTCGGCATACTTGTCGCGGCCGTAAGGCGAGGTGTGGATGAACTTGACATCCGTTTCCTCATACGCCGAGAACATGCCGATGCGGCTGATGACGCGCTGGAAGAGTGGGAATCGAAGGTCCTGCATGGTGCTGTAGGAGCCGACAACCTGCGCCTGCCAATACGGGTTGCCCGAGACCGCCTTGCCCTGGAGGTTGCCCAGCGGGGGGTTGCCGTTCGAGATGATGCCCGTGATGCCCATGAGCTGCTTGCCCAGGGTGCCCGTCCGGACGTAGTAGTCCGCGGTGTTGTAGCGATTGCCCGCGGTGCCTGCGCTGGCGGAGCCATCGACGTTGCCCGTCGCGTCCGCGAGATCGTAGCCATCCGTCTGTTCCGCACCGAGGGTGCAGACCTGGGCCGAGTCGAGCACCGTGGAATGGTCGCTCGCGTCGATCAGGTCGAGGGTGATGGCTTCCGCCGGAAGGTGCGTGAACACGTTTCCGTTGCCATCGTCCACCCTCGCCGTCGCCGTGCCGGTGCCACTCACATAGAATGCGAGCGCATCCCGTCCGTCGCCGTTGATCTGGCGGTTGATGGACTTCTTGGTATCCAGCACCGCGCCCTGGACTTCCGATCGGACGGCCCGCACAAACGCGCCGGCATCCGTCTTGGTCGCCTTGATGACTGGTCCGGAGAGCTGAATCGGGGTATACACATACTTCAGCGGCACGACCGTGGTGTTGAACTTCTGGTAGTCCGCATCCGGGATGGTCCCGCTTTCGCTCACGCCCACCGCGGCCTGATTGTTCCCGCCGGTGTGCAGTCCGAGGGTGAAGCTCTTGCCGTCGGCATTGAGCGTTCCCGCGTTCTTGTCCAGTCGCATCCAGAGCACGCTCTGACGGTTGATCAGGACGTTCATTTTGGGAGCGTAGAAGACCTTGAGGGCCTCGGCTCCCGTCGAGAGATTGAATTCAGCCACGTTTACTCACTGTCGAGTCCCGCCGGCATCACTCCTGCTGTTACGCCTTGCGCCTCGCGTCGATCCAATTGATGACATCCCGATCGAGTGCGTCCCAATCAGGCTTGCCATCTTTCGTCTCATACGTCTTGCGCTCGCGTCCCGGCGGAGTGCCGCCTTTGGGCTCGATGCCTTTGTCGAGCTTCGCCTTCTGAGCGACCTCGATCTTTTTCGATTGAAGTTTCTTCGACGCAAATTGGGTCGAGAGATCCTTCGCCGCCTGCACAATCGCCTTGCGGACTTCCTCAAGGCTCTTCGGCTGGTGGTCGGCCCACGCTTTCTTCTTGATAATGGAGTCCACATACGGGATGTCCCCGAGGGTCTCCGCGTGGTCCTTCAGGACCGCATCGAGCATTTCTTCCGTCGTCGAAACCAGGGTGCCAACAAATTGCTCTTGCGCGAGGTCGGCCCGTTCCTGTTCGATCCGCCTGATCTCGTTCTCCACCGCGACTCGCGTTTCCGCGATGACTTCTTCCTTGGTCCGTCGGATGTCTCCGGCAGTTGCCAGTTCGTCATCGGTTGGCGCCGTCGCCGCCGCGGGCTTCACTCCTGCGAGTGTCTTGCCTTTGGTGATGTGGGTGTAGAGCTTTTCCAGCTTCTCGGGATTACTCGCGAGATCGATGAGCTTCTGTTCCCGCTCCTGGAGCTGGGTGAACACGCTCTCGATTTCTTTTTCTCGGGCGGAGACCGCCGTCGTCTTGCGGGTGTAATCCGCGATCCGCATGACGTTGCCGTTGTAATCGCCCCAGCGCACGTAGACGACTTTCCCATCCTGCTTGATGGGCACAAGGTCGTCATCCGCTAACGCAATCTGCTTCGGCTCCGTTGCCGCGGGCTTCTCGCCCTCGACTTCGGCTTCAACGTTCTCCTCGTGGGACTCGCTTTCAGCGACATCACCTTCGGCTTCGACTTCCGGTTCCGCCGGAGGTTCGTTGCCCGCAGGCTTTGTCGCGACTGCGTTAGTCCCCTTCATCTCTTCCGCAATCTGTTCAGGTGTTGCGTCGAAGATTTCTAACCCGATTTCGCCGTCTTGGTCGGCCATTCAGCCTCACGCGCTCCCGCGCTGCGGGGTAGCGCAAAAGCAGATCCGCGCGACGCGTTATGCGCCGGCGGGTGTCTGCGAAAGTTGTTCAGGAGACTCCTCCATTGGGGGCGCCGGCGGTTCGTCCGACACACCCTCTGGGGGAGGTTCTTGTCCTGGACCGGGGGGCATTCCCCCCGGGGGCATCGGGGGAGGAATCTTGTCGATCCCGATCCCGATCAGATTGTTCAACCCATATTCCAGGGCAAAGTTTGCCGCGGCCATCGGGTTGATGTATTTGAAATGGAGCAAGAGGTGCGCAATCAACGCGAACCGCACTTCATCGTCCCAATCCTTTGCCTCGGGGCTCTTGAGCTGATCCGAGTGGATGGTGTAATGCAGGTTGTGATTCTCGTAGAACTGCGGCACCGCGATGTCGTGCCCCGCGGCGATTTCGTCGTTCTCCTGCTCCGCGAGTTCCTCATCCTTGCGTGCGGGGTCTTGCATCGTCTCTAGCCCCCCGACGTCGCTCATGGAGAGGAACTTCCGTCGTGTTTCGGGGTCTTTCGGATCTCCGAAAATCCCTTTATCGAAGTAGTCCAGAAGAATCTGCTGCCGCGCGGCCTTGAGCGTGGGAAGTCCGCTTCCCGTCTGCACGACAATGTCGGCGTTCTCGTCGATCTGATCCGAATGGAACTCGACCACCTCCGCTTGGCGATGCCGGCCCGTAACCGTCAGCAGTCTCGGGATGTCATACCCGAGCTTCATCAACCTTCGAATCTTCCACGCGGCTTGCTCGATCGCGAGTTCGTGTGCTCTCGCATCCGGCGCATGAACGGACTCACTGGCCTCCTGCAAGAGGTTCGTCTGATATCCGCTCTTCGCATCCCCTACGGCCCCTTCGGAGCCGGGGAAAATTTGCGAGATATCCTCGATCTCCTCCTTGAGGGTCTGAATCATCCGCCACGCGTCACTCGCGACGTTCGGCGGGGTCCAGGCAAAGGGGGCTGGAAGCCCCGGAATCCAATTCCACCGAATGACCTCTCCGGGGCCCGAGTGAAATGCATTCTTCGGAATCTGCGCCTGTGTGGGGGTGAAAATCTTCGGGTGCATCATCAGCCGCAACTGCTGATCGATCTTGTTGCGGATGAAGTTGTATTGCCGCTGGGGTCCAATCAACTGCTCGATGATCGTCGTGTTCCAGAACTGGCCGACTGACGGCACGTCCACGAACTCAACCACCGGATACGGGCTATCCATGTCCGCAAAGAATGGCAACTCCTGCTCATTCCTGACGAGCACATCCCCCACGACTACGAGATATCGGCCCTGTTCGAATTGCCCCCCGGGACGGGTGAACAATTCCTTGACGAGCACCTGGTTTTTGTTGCTCCCATCCTCGGCCGAGCCGCTCTCTTCGCCTTCCGAGAGGGTCATGCCTTCGGCCCGCGCCGTCAGGGCGGCAATACGCTTCTCGAAATGAAACGCCTGCTCGTGCCCCGCGCTGGCTTTGATGAGATGCTTGAATTTCGGAAACCGCTTCTGTTGCTCCGCGACCTCACGCATCCGAATACGCAGGATCTCGGGCTGCTCGTCAACCGAGCCGATAGTCGGATCCGCCACGAGAACTTCGAAGGGCGAGCCGACTTCGACCGAAACGTCTCCAAGAGGAAGCGAAAGAATCTGCTCCGCCTGCGTCAGCGGGTTGGTGATTTTGATCCGCCCTTTGGCGGTTTTATCCCAGTTCAGCCACCAAAATCCCTTGCCGCAATCCTTCGCCCAGAGAAGCGCGTTGCGGTATTTGACTTCAAGGCGAAACTTCCGCCACGCGTAGTCGAGCGCGATCTGACTTCCGCGCGCATTCAGCTTATCCTTGCGTTCGGTGCTGGCCGGGATGACCACCGGCTGAGGGCGGGCACGCAGAAACTTCGCGAGCCTCGCGCGGATCTTCGGAAAGATCCGATTGATGGGAATCTTCTTCTTGTGCGGCGGGACCGGCATCGGGTCCGTGTTCCGCAAGGTGTGAAACTGGTTGTCCCACGCGACGAACTGCTGGCCGCGATAGAACGCCGCGTTGATGAACCACTGCACTTCGTGCTGTTCGCGGTCCGTTTTCCACTTGGTAAACTTCCGCTCGACTTCCGCGACCAGAACCTTCTCCGTCTCAGTTGGGGTATACGGCTCGGCGTCTTCCCCTTCTGGATCAGGCTCCAGGTCGTCTTCTACTCTGGCGACGGACCCGGTGGGCTCAGTCGTCGGTGTCATGCTTCTCTATCCAATTCGCGATCTCTTCCGCCGAGCCTTCGAACGGAAATCCGTTCTGCTCGGCCCAGGCTTTGTTTTCTTCCGCTCCGACATTCGCCGCCGACGACGGCGGTTCCGCCATCTTGAACAGCGACAAATGTGCGGTAATCGCGTCTGCTTGTTTTGCCTGGGTGGCCGTGATGGATTCGACGGATTTCATCACCGCTTCCGCCATTCGCGCTTGCGTTTCGACCAGACTCTTGACGGCTTCGACGAGGGGATCGGGCGTACGCGTCCACCAGGACATCAAGCCCAGAGCCCTTCACTCAAATTCGGCCTCATCGCCTCCGTCATCGTCATAGTCATCCTGAAACGCATTGCGCTTGCGAGCGAGGTGCAGTTGCACGCGCTCGAATGGGGTGGGACCTTTCGGCGCCTCGATCGGATCGGGGGCCGCGTTGCGAAACTGGCTGGCCCGCCACGACGCGAGGGTCGTCACGGTCGCCATGTCGTCATGTTTGCCCACAGGGGCAGAGATATGAAGCCCGCCTTGTGGCAGCGAACGCTTCTGGATCAATAGCAACTCTTGAAACGTCTCCTCATCGTCGAGGAGCTTCCACTGGCCCTGACGAGCCAGCATGAGTGCGGTGCCGTAGATCTTGACCTTGCTCCCCGCGGTAAAGGTGACGCCTTCGATGGAGAATCCGCGGTCCTGTGCGAGCTGCTGAAGAGACTCCAACTGGTATTGGTCGCTCAGCACGTTGTTGATGCCGTATTTGTCCAGAATCGGCTTGATCTGGTCGAGCACCCACGCGGGTTGGAGCGGCTGTTTCGGATTCGCGGCCTTCCACCTGCGCTTGACGTCTTGCACGACGCCCTTCCCTGGTTCCCAATGCGTGATCGCGAACGCAAACGCGTCCTTTTTGAACGCGGGATCGATCGCGGCGACATACGTGGGTTCGGGGTCGTTCGGAAATTGCTTCGGAGCGCGAGGCAACCGCTCGCGGTCTGCGAGTTCGTCCCCGCCAACCGTGGATGGCTGGCCGTCCATCGCTTTCCGGAGGAGACTTTCTTGAAAAATCCCGTCTACCGCGTCGATGAACTCGGCGCCGATCTCCCTCCGATACGCCTCGGGATCTTTCGCGTATTCGCGGACGAACCACTCCTTTTTGAGCAGTGGATTCTGCATTGCGGGGGTTGGTGCGTGGAGCACCAGTGTTCCTTTGAACCTCGCGCGCTTCTCCGGCGAGGAAAAGTTTCTCCCCTCCGTGCCAGCGTTATGAGCGTCCCAAACGATCCCTTCTTTCGTCCACGGGGTCGATTTGACCACTTTCTTCGCGTAGGGAAACTGTCCCTGCGCCTTCTCCACCGCGCGCTCGACTTCGTAGTCGGGATTGGCGCTTTCGGCGTCCTTATACCAAAACGCCGCTTCGTCCATCCCGATGACGGGAATCGCGGGTCCGCGGAAGGCTTTGATATTCGGCGGGGCGGGGCGGATGTCGATTTTCTTGTTGATCCCCTTGCGACCTGAAGACACCAAAATCCCGTCGCTGTTGAATCTCTCGATCCGCTTCTTTCCAAGCGGAGAGTCTTCAATCAACGGCAGGACAAACTGGAGGATGAAATCTGAGGCGTATTCCGCCTTCTGGGCGGTGAGGAAAATTGCGCACTCTTGCCGCTTCGCGACAAATTCGAGATGCCCCCCACACAACGCCTCGTAGGCGAGGATGAAGGACATGATCTGCGCAGTCTTGCCGCTCCTGCGGCCCATGATGCCGACGATGGAGTTGTATTCCTTCGGGCTGTAGGCAAGAGGGACGATGGTTTTCGGGTAGCCCAGGTGATCGAAGGTTGCGTTACCCTGGAAGAGGGCCCAGAGTTTCAGCTCTTCTTCGTTGAGCGGAAGTCCATAAACGATTTTGAGCGCGGTCGCCTGGGGTAGGGAGAGTGCGGCGAATTGAGACTGGAACAGTAGAGGCTCCGCGATGGCCTCGGCAAAGGAAATGCGGTCGTCCATCAAGCCTTCACGGTTGGAGCCTCCCCGACCCTGTTATTTCAGGGGACGATCCTTTTAGGGACCTTGGAAGGCATAGGTGGGTGGCTGAGGGAGCAGGGTTCGAACCTGCGACCGTCCGGTTAACAGCCGGAGACTCTACCTTCTGAGCTATCCCTCAATCTCGTTCTCAATGCTGCGCAGCAGAGAAGTCAACTTCCCCCGCATCTGCGGACTGTCCCCCTTCAACGCTCGCTTCGCGATCAACCTCGATAACTTCCGCCTCGATCGTCTCGGGATCGCCGCCGGAGTTTCCTTCGCGGCGCTCTCCTGGAGGATGACCTTCGCTCGCTGGCGGGTCATTTTGCCGGGTGAGTGCGCGCTTGGCGGTAAATCGTTCCCAGGAAATTTCATCAGCTCCCGCGTCCAGCGCTTTCTGCGCTTCGTTGATGCGATCGGCGTTTGGATTCAGGAGCCGAACCCCACGGAGAATCTTTTCCGCCGCTTCCCAATCCCCTGATTCCAGATGTTTCTTGAGCGCCTTCTCCATCACATCCAGCGCGAGTGGCACGATGCGATTCCGAAGAGCGTCATTCGCTTGTTCGTAGAACCCCTGTTGTTCCGCCCACCGCAGCTCCGCCCGAACGGTCTCGCGAGAGAGCTGCCAGCGCTCCGCGATCGCGAGGATCGACGCGCCATTGGCGATTTCGACGATGAAATTCGCCGCACGCGCCCGACGGGTCAAAAGGGATTCGTTCTTGGTGTTCTTCTCGCCGGCGCTACTGCGCAGCGGCCCGCCCGGGGGCAGGAGTTTGGGCTTGCTCGGTCCTGCCATGGGCTCCAGAAGGAGAGGACCACCCCGAAGCGCCTGAAGGCGTGCTCAGGTAAGGGCGCAACGCGCAAGGCCGGCGCCGGCGGGGGGTCAAAGGATTGGGGGCGAGGGGAGGCTTTGAACCTCCGACCTCTTGGTTATGAGCCAAGCGAGCTGACCGGACTGCTCTACCGCGCCATGTCGAAGTCGAGTGGATAAAAGACCCGGCGTGAGCGCCATCATCTTATTGGAATTGCCCGGTTGCTGCGCATAGGCCAGCGGTGCGGGGCGCTCTCTTCAGGTCTATGACTATTATACGGAAGTTGGTTGGGGTTGTCAATAGGTTGGGGCTCCCGCCGTCGAGTGCCCCCAGGGGTTGGGATCACGACCTCCTGGATCATGCTCGACGGACGCGTGTGGCGAGCAGGGCGAAGCCCGCGAGCGGGGGTGCTCAGCCATTGGATAGTCTACTGGGCTGGTAGGTTTATCCCCCGAGGTCCAGTCCCTCGTCGAGCTTCCGGCCTTTGGCGACACCAGCTTTCCGGGTCACATTTTCCGGCATCTATTCTATTTAATAGACCGGAAAAACTACCCCCCGGAAAACTCAATCTGTTGATAATAAAGGACTTAGAAGTTTCCGGCCCCTTCCGGCCCACCCGGAAAGACAAATTCCCTAGGTTTTCCCTCAAGGTTTTCGACGAGAAAAAGACCCCCCTTTTTCTGGCCCGGAGGGCACCCGGAAAATCACGGAATCCCCCCAACCCCTTGAGCCATTAGGATTTCGACTGGGTTTGGCCGATTTCGTGGCCGTTCGTTTTCCGGCCAGCCATTCCGGGCGGAATGCCTTGTCGCTTTTCCACTGGCTATCATCTCGATGGGGGCCCT
>Ga0137436_1000583_pt1 | contig 10540 bp, 5 predicted proteins | sample EasRivERMGT119_2_FD_102328 | JGI IMG/M metagenome (GOLD analysis project Ga0137436, IMG submission 102328) | Soil microbial communities from meander-bound floodplain in the East River, Colorado, USA - East River MetaG ERMGT119_2 | ecosystem: Environmental > Terrestrial > Soil > Floodplain ...
AGCGGCGCGCTGGCCCGGACGCCTCGAATTGCGCCCCGGCGGGGCCGGAGTCTGCGGTGCGGCCGGAGGACAGGTGCGCGTCGACCTCCTCCTCGACGGCGCGCACAACCCGGCCGGCTGCCGCATCCTCGCCGCATACCTGGCACGCCACCAGGCCGCGCGCCGGCGGCGCATCCTCGTCTTCGGCGTCATGCGCGACAAGCCGGCGTCCGAGATGCTGGCGATCCTGCAGGGCGTCGTGGACGAGGTGATCGTCACCGGCCTCCCTCTGCCGCGCGCCACCCCGCCCGGCGATCTCGGGCGGCTGGCGCGGAAGGCGGGGATGGCGGCGACGGTCGAGCCTCTCCCGCGGCCCGCCCTGGCGCGCGCGGCCGCGGCCGCCGGGCCCGGGGGCCTGGTGGTCGCCTGCGGGTCGCTCTACCTCGTCGGCGCGCTCGTCGCCTGAGCGGCGCCCGTCGCCGCGCGCTCCGAATCGTTCGTCACGGCCTCCGGATCCGCTTGCCGGCCCCCGGGGCCGGCCGTATATGTCCGGCATGCCCTCCGGGACTGCGCGTGCGGGGATGCGAGCGACCTGCCTCCTGACCCTCGCCGTGTCGGTGGCCGCGGCCGTCCGAGCCGTCCGTGCGGAGGACGGCATCGTGCTCATGGTCCAGCAGGGGCACAGCCCCGGCCAGGTCATCCTGTCCTGGTCGGGGCCCGGGAACACGTTCGACGTCCACCGGGGCACGACACCGCCGGTCCCGACCGATCCGGAGACCCGGCTCGACACGACCGCATCCCTGCAATGGAGCGACCAGCCTCCGGATGTCCCGATCCAGTACTACACGGTCACGGGATCCGATCGGATCCGCCGGCCGGTGGACGTGCTCGAGCCGTATGTCTTCCTCCTGGTCGATTCGTCCGGCTCGCTCTCCACGACGACTGGTTTCGGGCCGCCCGGTTGCCCCGGCGGCGCCGACACGAGGCTCGACCACATCCGCTGCGCCGTCGCGAAGACCGTGGAGGATCAGGGTGACGCGGTGTTCGGGCTGGGCCGGTTCAGGCTGACCACGACCGACAGCGACTGCGCCGACGGGTGCGTCATGACCGGAACCACCTGCACGGGATGCGACCCGTCCACGGGGGCCGGCTGCACGACCGCCATGGGAAGCGACGGGCGCTTCGAAGTGCTCGCCCCGCTCCTGCGCGGCGGCCAGCCGGACCTGATCCACTGGAACGACTTCACCTGCGGCACCTGCACCACGGATCCCGGGTCCAATCCGGAGTTCTCGATCGCGGGCATGGGGCCGATCGCCGGCGCGCTCCGGGGCGTGCGGCGTTACTGGCAGGGGCTGCAGGCACTGGACGGCACCACCTTGTGGCCTGCCGGCCCGGGTTTCGATCCGATCCGCGCGGATCCGCTGCGCGGCGCGTTCCTGCCCGGAGGCGGGCAGTGCCGCCCTTACCTGGTCGTGACGATCGTGGACGGAAACGAGACGTGCTCCGCGCACGGAGACGGCACGGCGGCCGCCGCGGCCTTGCTCGCGACGGACGTGGACGGCAGCGACTTCAGGATCGAGACGCGCCTCGTCGGGTTCGGCGTCGCGCCCGGAGACAGCCGGATCGAGGACCTGGCCCATGCCGGCGGGGCGGCCGATCTGCCCGGAGCCGGCGAGGCGCGCTACCCGCGCAGCTCCGGGGAGCTGACCGAAGCGCTGACCGAACTCCTCCGCGGCGCCACACGCTCGGAGCGCTGCAATGGCGCCGACGACGACTGCGACGGGATCGCCGACGAGGAGTTCCCCGGGCTCGGAGCCGCCTGCGACGATGGCGTTCCCGGCGTGTGCCGCGCGACCGGTTACCGCGTCTGCCGCTCCGACGGCGCCGGCACCGAGTGCCACCTCACCGCGCCCGGCGCCTCCCCGTCCCAGGAAACGTGCAACTTCCTCGACGACGATTGCGACGGCGCCGTGGACGAAGGGTGCGGCGGGTGCGCGGCGGCGGAGATCTGCGGCGACGCGCTTGACAACGACTGCGACGGCGCCATCGACGACGGCTGCTCGGGCTGCATCGAGTGGGTGGATGTCGGCGGCGGGCTCGAGATCATGCGGTTCGAGGCGTCGCGGCCGGACGCCACGCCGAACGCCACCGGCGACCTCGACGGCGGCGTGTGCTCGCGCGCAGGCGTGCAGCCCTGGACCGATGTGAGCCCGGCGGCGGCGGCCACGGCGTGCGCCATGGCCGGGGCGCGCTTGTGCACGGAGCCGGAATGGCACCGGGCCTGCGCCGTGGTCCGACCACAGGTATACCCGGTCGTGGAGCCGGCAGCGAACAACGGCCTCGTCGATTTCGAGGCCGAGGATCACCTCGCCGCGACGAGCGCGGCGGCCGCAGACGGCGTGACGCGCGCCTTCGTCCCCGACAGCACGACCGGGTTCTCGTCCATCGGGGCGCTCGCCGCCGGGCCGGACACCGGGGCCGCCGTCGCGGCAGCCGCCGCCCCCACGCAGTCCCCGCGGATGGACTACGCCGTCACGTTCACCCAGCCGGGGCTCCACTATGTCTGGGTGCGGGGCTTCGCGACCGGCACGGCCTCCGACTCGATCCACGTCGGCCTCGCCGCAACTCCGGGAACGAGTGCGCCGGGGCGAACCATCATTCTCCCCCTCACGGGATCGTGGACCTGGGCGCGCATCGGCACGCCTTTCAGCGTGGCGGCCGGAACCCAATACGTCAGCCTGTTCATGGCCGAGGACGGCTTCCGGGTGGACCGGCTGGCGGTCACCCGCAGCAACAGCGCCAATCCGCCGACCCTGACGCCGGCGACGAATGGCGGCGATTGGGCGTTCGCATCCAATCCCGACAGCTATGTCGCCGGAGCCTGCAATGCGCGCGACCTCGATACCGACGCCGGAACGCCGGGGGACCAGGACGACATCCTCGCGGCGGCCGGAGCGCCGGGGGGTCAGTGCTACGCGAACCACGGCCCGGGACGGCAGGTGCTCGACCTCTCGGGGAACGTCGGCGAGTGGACCGCCGCGCGCGCCCCCGGGATCCATCCGATCCGCGGCGGCGGATCCACGAGCGCGGCCGGCGGGATCGCTTGCTCCGCCGCCACCGTCGCGCCGGACGCACACTTCGCGCCGAACGTCGGCTTCCGCTGCTGCCGCTAGAGCGTCACCTTCAACGCCAGGCCCGAACGTCGCACCGGGAAACCGGGGGCGGTCTCGAGCGCGTCGTTGGTGCGCAGGTGCCAGGCCTCCAGACGGAAGCGGTCCCGGATGCGCCAGGCGAGGGAGCCGAAGGCGCCGTGCAGATCGGCGTCCGGCTCCGCGACCGGGGCGCGCACCGCGCCGTTCTCGGCGTACGCCTGCCGGCCGGAGGTGCCTTCCACTTTCCAGGTGAAGCGGCCGCCGTTCTCCTCATCGGACAGGCGCACGTGGAACGCCTGCTGGTCGTAGCGGATCGGGTCGAGGTAGCCGTAGTCGCGGTCGTCGTTGTGGCGCATCACCCGCGCCGATACCGCCAGGCCCAGCACCGGACGGGGCCACGGCGTGCGCCATTCGATTTTCGCGCGGATCCCCTCGCGGGCGTTGCCGTCGGAGTAGCGACCCAGCTCGCCGTATCCGTCGAGCTTCCAGGCGGAGTGAAAGCGCCAGGCGACGTCGAGCGCCGCCGTGTCGAGCCGGATCCCCCAGTCTACGAGCGCGGCGGAATCGAGGAGCGGACGCCGCTCGGTGGTGCCGACGAGGGTCAGCGTGGGCCGCGCCTCCCAGCGCAGGAGCGCGTCCCCCATCACCACGGTGCGGTCGTCCCCCGACAGGTCGTCCTGGCGCGCGGCGCCGGCGCGCGCCTCGAACGACAGCGGCCGGACCAGGTGCGACGCGACACCGGCCACGAAGGTCGTCGTGTCGAGGCTCGGCTCGCCTGGGCCGGCGAAGCCGGGGGCGCTCTCGCTCTCCGTCTCGTGGCCGGTGAGGGCGATGCGCACCGCCGTCTGCGGCTCCACCATGAACGAGCCGGCGAGCCCGAGCGCCGCAAGGCTGTTCCCGGCGTTGTCCTCCTGGTACGAGGGCGTGATGTCGAGCCGCGGCCGCTGCGCCAGGTGGATCTCTCTCTGAAGCGCCAGGGCCTCGGCGCTCTGCGGGTAATCGAGGACGAGGGTGTCCACCTGGGGGACCGCCTGGCGGTCGAGCCCGACCGCGTGCGCTTCGCGCACCGATCCGATGCGCGCCTCGACGTTGCGGGGGTCGGCGCGGGTGATGTCGCGGTAGAACAGGCGCGCCTGCTCGTGGTCTCCGATCGCGGCCTTGACCCGCGCCCGCCCGAGGTGCGCTTCGATCGGGGTGATGCGGGCCTTCTCCATCTTGAGGTAGTGCTCCTCCGCTTCGTCCCAGCGGCGGCGGGATTCGAGGACGCGCCCCTGGGCGAGCAGGCGCTGCGCTTCGAGGCTCGGACCGACCTCCTCTCCGGCCACCGGAGTCTGCGGGGCGGGCGGTTCGTCCGCCGCCACCGGCCCGGCGGCCGCCAGAAGGGCCCCCAGGGCCATGGCTGCAACTCGAATCTTCACAGGAAGATCGGCCTCGTTTCGCGGAACCATTCCGGGACCGCGTCTTTCTAGCCCAAAGCGGCTTCCTTGACAAGCACCGTATCCTTTTATTAGTGTCGTGGACCTCCCGCGTCGCTGTGAGGCTTGCATGTCGGTCCTTTCGAGGGACACTGACGAAGCCGCGCGACGGCGGGGGGTCGTGGCCCTGACCCCCCGAGACCCCGGATATCCGCCGCTTCTTTCGGGGACGGCCGATCCGCCGAGGGTCCTGTACGTGCGGGGGAGGATCGCCCCGGAGGACCGGCTGGCGATCGCGGTGGTCGGCGCGAGGCGCGCCACGCCGGCAGGCCTCGACTTGGCGGAGCGGATCGGTCGCGATCTCGCCCGCCGCGGGTTCACCGTCGTGAGCGGGCTGGCGCGCGGCATCGACGCGGCGGCGCACCGCGGCGCGCTCGACGGAGGCGGTCGGACGATCGCGGTGCTGGGCTCGGGACTCGATCGCGTCTACCCTCCGGAGCACGAAGGGCTGGCGCGGTCGATCGTGGAGCACGGGGCGCTCCTGAGCGAGAAGCCGTTCGGGACGGCGCCGAAGGCGGGGCACTTTCCGGAGCGCAACCGGATCATCGCCGGGATGTCCTGGGCGACGGTGGTCGTGGAGGCGGCGCGCGACAGCGGGTCGCTCATCACCGCGAACCTGGCGCTCGAGGAAGGGCGGCTGGTGTTCGCGGTTCCGGGCGGCGTCGGCGAGCCGAACGCGGAAGGGACGAACGCCCTCCTGCGCAGCGGCGCGCACCTCTGCCGCGGCGCCGGGGACATTCTCGAGGACCTCGGCCCGCAGCTGCTCGACACCGCCGCCGCGGTCGGCAAGGCTCGCGAGAGCGAGCCGCCAGGGATGCCTCGCGAGAGCGGGCCGCCGGAGATGCCCCGCGAAAGCGGGCCGGAGGCGCGCGGCGGGATCGGCGGTGACGCGGAGAACGACGCCGAGCGCAAGGTCCTGGCGTCGTTGCCGCAGACGCGCGGCCGGGATCTGGAGTCGCTGGGGCGGGCCACCGGGCTCTCCCCCGCGGTGCTCCAGGCGACGCTTCTGGGGCTGGAATTGCGCGGAATCGTGCGTTCCACGCCCGGTCCGCGCTATTTTTTGCGGTCGTCGTGCGATCGGTCAGGATAGGCACCGGGCTTGCAGGATTTGACAGCCGCCTATATTTGACCAACGATAAGGTCCCCTGCGGGGGCGGAAGGAGAGTCTTCTTGGGCAAGTCGCTGGTCATCGTCGAGTCGCCGGCCAAGGCGAAAACGATCAACAAGTTCCTCGGCCGCAACTTCACCGTCAAGGCGTCGATGGGACACGTGCGCGACCTCCCGAAGCGCAACCTCGGCGTCGACGAGAAGAACGACTTCAAGCCGACCTACGAGATCCTCCCCGGCCGCAAGAAGATCATCGACGAGCTGAAGAAGGCGGCGCAGGGAGCCGACAAGGTCTACCTCGCCCCCGACCCGGATCGCGAAGGCGAAGCGATCTGCTGGCACCTCGCCGAGATCCTCAAAAAGACCAACAAGAACCTGCACCGAGTGATGTTCAACGAGATCACCAAGCGCGCCGTGCAGTACGGGATCGAGCACCCGCACAAGATCGACGGCCACCGCGTGGACGCGCAGCAGGCGCGGCGCATCCTCGACCGCCTGGTCGGCTACAAGATCAGCCCGCTCCTCTGGGAGAAGGTCCGGCGCGGGCTCTCCGCCGGGCGCGTGCAGTCGGTGGCGCTGCGGATGGTGGTCGAGCGCGAGCGGGAGATCCAGGCGTTCGTCGCGGAGGAGTACTGGACGCTCGGCGCCCACCTCGAAGCGGCGACGCCGCCGCCGTTCGAGGCGCGCCTCTTCAAGATCGACGACAAGAAGGCGGAGCTGAAGACCAAGGACGAGACCGACGCCATCCTCGCATCCCTTGCTGATACCACCTTCACCGTGCAGTCGGTCGAATCGAAGGAAAAGAAGAAGAACCCGGTCCCGCCCTTCATCACCAGCAAGCTGCAGCAGGACGCCTCGCGCAAGCTCGGGTTCACCGTCAAGAAGACCATGACCCTGGCGCAGCGGCTGTACGAAGGAATGGACCTCGGGGAGATCGGCACCGTCGGTCTCATCACCTACATGAGGACCGACTCCACCCGCATCGCCCCGGAGGCGCTGCAGGAGGTGCGCGACCACATCGCCCGCGTCCACGGGCCGGAGTTCCTGCCGGACGAGCCGCGCCAGTACAAAACCGGCAAGATGGCACAGGAGGCGCACGAGGCCATCCGCCCGACCTCGATGGAGATGGCGCCGGACACGGTCAAGGCGCATCTCCAGAAGGACGAATTCCTCCTCTACAGCCTGATCTGGAACCGCTTCGTCGCGTCGCAGATGAAGTCGGCGGTGTTCGACGTCACCAGCGCCGACATCAAGGCCGGCCGCTGCCTGTTCCGCGCCACCGGCTCGACGATGAAGTTCGCCGGCTGGCTGGCGGTCTACCAGGAGATGGTCGACCGCGAGCGCGCCGACAGCGACCGTGCCGAGCGCGAGCGCAAGGATCCGGGCTCGACCGCCGAGGAAGACGAGACGGCGCGCCTGCTGCCGCCGCTCGAGGAGGGCATGGCGCTGACGCTCAAGAAGCTCGACCCGAAGCAGCACTTCACCCAGCCGCCTCCCCGGTTCACCGAGGCGTCGCTCGTCAAGGAGCTGGAGGAGAACGGCATCGGCCGTCCCTCGACTTACGCCACCATCCTCTCGACGCTGCAGAACCGCGAGTACGTCGAGAAGACGGAGGGGAAGTTCGTCCCGAGCGAGCTGGGGCTCACGGTCACCGACCTCCTCGTCAGCCACTTCGGCGCCATCGTCGACGTCGGCTACACGGCGAAGATGGAGGAGGAGCTCGACGAGATCGAGGAGGGCCGCCTCGACTACGTGTCGGCGCTCAAGGGCTTCAACAAGCAGTTCTCCAAGGACCTGAAGGCCGCGACCAAGAATATGGAGAACATCAAGACCAAGGAAGAGCCGACCGACCGCGTCTGCGAGAAGTGCGGCAAGCCGATGGTCATCAAGTGGGGTCGCTACGGGCGCTTCCTCGCCTGCACCGGATACCCGGAGTGCAAGAACACCCAGGAGCTGGCGTCGGTCCTCGCCGGCTCGGCCGCCGGAGCGAACGGCGCCGCCGGCGCCCATAGCACGGTCTCCGCGGAACCCGCGGTCATCCCCGAGGACCACGGCACGTGCGAGAAGTGCAGCTCGCCGATGGTCCTGCGGCGCGGGCGGTTCGGCCCGTTCCTCGCCTGCTCGGCCTACCCGGAATGCCGCAACACCAAGAAGATCGCCCTCGACAAGGACGGCAAGATCACCGTCACCAAGAAGCCGGACCGGATCCTCGACGAGCCGTGCCCGCAGTGCAAAAAGCCGCTGGCGGTGAAGGACGGCCGCTTCGGCGAGTTCACCGCCTGCTCCAACTACCCCGACTGCAAGTACATCAAGCTGAAGGAGGTCGGTCTCGAATGTCCGCGCGAAGGGTGCGGCGGCCAGATCGTCGAGCGCCGCTCGCGCCGCGGCCGCACCTTCTTCGGGTGCAACAACTACCCGAAATGCGACTTCGTCACCTGGTACCGCCCGATCGCCGAGTCGTGCCCGTCGTGCGGCCGCCCCTACACGCTCGAGAAGGTCACCAAGCGCGAGGGGACGACCCACTTCTGCGACAGCGAAGGATGCGGCTACAAGAAGGCGGTCAACTCCTGATCCCGCACTGAGGCCCAGGCACCCGATGCCCGTCGCCCTCGACTATTTCCACAAGCCGACCTGAACCTCCTGCCGCAAGGCGAAGAGCCTGCTCGCCGCCCGTGGGGCGGTGCTCAAGGAACGGGATCTCGGAAAGCAGCCGCTCTCGGAAGACGAGTTGAAGGCGCTGTTCGCCGGCCGGGACCCTCGCGACTTCCTGAATCCCCGCAATGAGCAATACCGCTCAATGAACATGAAAGAGAAGCCGCCTTCGCCCGCCGAAGCGATCCGTCTCATGTCGAAGAACCCGAATCTCATCCGCCGGCCGCTCGTCGTCCGCGGCCGCCGCATGGTCGCCGGTTTCGACGAGGCGGCGCTCAAGGATCTCGTCAAGAAGTAGCCCTCCCCCCCTACGGACAGGGGGCCGCCGTCACCGGCGTTCCGTTGGTCCCGACCCCGTACCCGCTGTCGCCGCAGGCGTTGCGGCTGCGCACCCAGTAGTAGTAGAGGGTCCCCGGCGCTGGGGTGGAGGTGTCGCGCGCGTTCGCCCCCTCGAGCCCGGGCGCGAAGCACTCCGCGCTGTCCCACGGATGCGGGTATGGTCCCGTGGCTCGCACGACGTCGTAGATCGTGCTGGTGCCTGACGAGGCGGCGAGCGGCGTCCAGAGCATCAGGACGTTGTCCGCGCCGAACATCAGGTCCCCAATCGGCCCGGGGTTCTTGAACGCTCCGGGATCGGTGGCCAGGCAGTCGCAGGCATCGCCAGCGCCGTCCCCGTCACTGTCCATCTGGACCGCGTTGCCGATCGCCGGGCAGTTGTCGCACGCGTCACCGACGCCGTCGAGTTCACCATCCGCCTGCCCGGAGTTGGCGACCCCGGGGCAGTTGTCGGCGGCGTCACCGAAGCCGTCGCCATCGTGATCGCCTCCGAGGGCCACGACGTACTCCCCGAGCATCGGCGTGCGGACGAGGATCAGGCTTCCCCCGGCCCCCGGCTCGACCGGCACCGGCATCCACATCATCGCGATCGGGTCGAAGAAGAAGACCCCCAGCTCCGGGATCTGCTGCGGTCCGAGACCCGTCTCGTCGGTCCAGCCGATCGACAGCGTCATCGGCTCGTCGAGCATCGACGGCTCGTACGCCCCGCCGCCGGCGGCGCTCAGCGAGTGCACCCTCACGTCGAAGGCGGCGAGCGGCATTCCCATCGGCATGTCGTGCGCGGGGTACTCGCGCGGCAGATACTCCCCCATCGGGTTGAAGAGCGTCCCGACCGCGGTCGGCGGGAGATCGATGTGCAGGCTCATCCCTTTCAGGCCTTTGCCGCCGATCATCGTGCCGATCGGCGCCAGGGTCGGACCGATGTTCCAGACGTCCCCTTCGTACTCGTACGCGCCGGCGTCCCAGGCCTTCGACCTCGGCCGCGACACGCCGCGCTGATCGGGATTCGGACCCGCGCTCGGCGTGCCGTTGTCGAGGGCCACGCTCCATGACTTGAGGGCTCGCGTGAAGGTGCGGCCGCCGTTCGCGCCGAGCGTCTCCATGCCGGGATCGACGTTGATGAAGTTCTGGGCCACGCTCAGGCCGCAGGTGTCGGCCGATTCGATGTTGTACCCGAAGTCGACGACCGGCCCGCTGCAGTTGGCCGCCGACGCCAGGCGATTGGCCATGATCGACCCGATCATCGACGCGTAGCTCGTGGGACCCGCGAGGAAGATCCCCTGGGCGATGCCGGCGTCCCCCTTGTTGTCGGCCACCGTGCTCCACCAGACGAGGGCGCGGCCGTCGGAGACGTAGATCCCCTCCCCGGTCCCCTGGCAGACGTCTTCGGCGTGGCAGATGCCGAGGTTGTCCGACACGGTGGAGTTGTAGACGAGACCCTGGCCGCCGTCGATGAAGACCCCCGCGCCGCGCGTCGCGGTGTTGTAGTAGATGCCGCTGTTGTCGAGGTCGGCGTACGCCGGGGCGGCGCCGACGTACAACCCGCCCCCTTTGGTCGCGTCGTTGAGCTGCAGGGCCATCTCGACGCCGTACAACTTCCCGAAGACTGACACCCCGCCCCCCGCGCCGCTCCCGCCCGCACCGTGCTGCACGATGAAGGAGGTCATGCTGACGGTGCGCCCCGCATTCACCACGATGCCGCGCCGCGCGTCGCCGCCGTCGATCGTGGTCATCCCGGTCCGGGTGTTGAAGTCGTGGTCCCAACCGCCTGTGATCGTCAGGTTCTTGCCGACGGTCACGACCGGCGGCGCCCCCGAGCCGGTGTAGGTCTCGTCCGTC
>Ga0137436_1000584_pt1 | contig 10529 bp, 9 predicted proteins | sample EasRivERMGT119_2_FD_102328 | JGI IMG/M metagenome (GOLD analysis project Ga0137436, IMG submission 102328) | Soil microbial communities from meander-bound floodplain in the East River, Colorado, USA - East River MetaG ERMGT119_2 | ecosystem: Environmental > Terrestrial > Soil > Floodplain ...
AGGCGGACGAGCACCCGCGCCGCGATGCAAGCATGGAATCGCTCACCAAGCTGAAACCGCTCTTCGAGGGCGGTGTGGTGACCGCGGGCAACGCCTCCGGCGTGAACGACGGCGCGGCGGCGCTGCTCATCGGCAGCAAGCAGTGGGGCGAGAAGAACGGCAAGAAGCCGATGGCGAGGATCCTCGCCGCGGCCAGCGCCGGCGTCGAGCCGCGCATCATGGGCGTCGGCCCGGCGTACGCCATTCCGCTTGCCCTGCAAAGGGCGGGGCTGAAACTGACGGACATGGACATCATCGAGATCAACGAGGCGTTCGCCAGCCAGGTGCTCGGCTGCCTCAAGCTGATGAACGTCGACTTCAAGGACCCGCGCGTCAACCCCAACGGCGGCGCCATCGCCCTCGGCCACCCGCTCGGCGCCTCGGGCGCGCGCCTCGCGCTCACCGTGGCGCGGGAGCTGCAGCAGTCTGGCGGCAAGTACGCCGCGGTGTCTCTGTGTATCGGGGTCGGTCAGGGACTCGCCGTCATCCTCGAGCGAGTCCAGTAGTCAGACGGCGGTATATCCGCCGTCCATCACCACGTCGGAGCCGGTAAAGAAGGACGCCTTCCCGCTGGCGAGGAAGAGCACCGCCTCGGCGACCTCCTCCGCCGTGCCGAGACGGCCGATCGGGTGCAATCCGCCGAACACGCGCTTCACCTCCGCCTCGCTGCCCAGGCGCGTCGTCAGGCGGCTCGTCATGATCGCCCCCGGCGACAGGCTCACCGCGCGGATCCCGTCGGCGGCATGGTCGACTGCGATGGAGCGCGTGAGCGAGATCACCGCCGCCTTGCTCGCGCTGTAGGCCGCGCCGTGCTTCGTGGTCACGCTGCCGAGCTGCGAGGCGATGTTGACCACCACGCCGCCGCCGGCGGCGCGCATGTGCGGGATGGCGTGCTTCGCCATGAGGAACGCGCCGGTGACGTTGACCGCGAAATGGCGCTGCCAGTCCTCGAGCGCGACGTCCGCCACCGGCGCGCGCGCGGTATCGGCGGCGGCGTTGTTCACCAGGATGTGCAGCGCGCCGTAGTGCCGCGCTACTTCTTCGACCGTGCGCTTCACCGCCGCGGCGTCGGCGAGGTCGCACGCGAGCGCCAGCGCCTCCGGCGAGCGCACCGGCTTGACGTCCACGGCCGCGACACGCGCGCCCGCGGCGGCGAAGCGGCGCACGATCGCAGCGCCGATGTCGCCGGCCGCGCCGGTAACGAGAGCGATCTTCCCCTGCAGCAGCGCATCCATTGATGCATTATCGGGCATGCGCGACGCCGACGCGATCGTAGTCGGCGCCGGCGCGGCGGGCATGATGGGCGCGCTCGCCGCGGCGAACTCCGGCGCCGAGGTACTGCTGCTCGAGAAGGATCTCGCCGGGCCCTCCAACCTGCTGGTCAGCGGCGGCCTGTTCCCAGGGGCCGGCACACGCTGGCAGCGAGCTGCCCGCCTCGAAGATTCGGGCCCCGCCTTCGCGCGTGACATCCGCTCGAAGGGCGGCGCCAGCACCAACCAGACGATCGTCGACGCAGTCGCCGCGCGCACCGCGGACGCCTGCCATTTCCTCGCCGACGTCGCCGGTATCGACGTGCATCTTGCGGCAGCCATCTCCGCGCCCGGGCACGCCGTGGCGCGGCTGCACGCCACGCCCGCCGAAAGCGGCCGCGAGCTGCACGCGCTCATGCGCGCAGCGCTCGCGCGCGAGAAACGCATCGAGGTGGTGGACCGCGTCGAGATCACGGCAATCTCCTTCGATGGGAAGTTCAACGTGAAAACCAGCAGCAAGGACTTTCGCGCGCCTGGCGTCCTTCTCGGCACCGGCGGCTTCGCCGCGAATCAGGCGTTGCTGCGCGAGTTCATTCCCGAGGTCGCCGGCGCGATCCACATCGGCGCCGGCCCGAACGACGGCTGCGCGATCGCCTGGGGCCGCGCGCTCGGCGCCGCGGTGGCGCAGATGGACGGCTACCAGGGACAGGGCCATGTCAACCCAGGCAAGAAAACCCGGCTCGGCATGGGATTGCCGCTGCTTGGCGCGTTCATCGTCAACCGCAACGGCGAGCGCTTCGTGCGCGAGGACGTCGGCCCCTCCGAGCTCGGCGCGCTGGTGCTCGCCCAGCCGGGCGGCGTCGCGCTCGAGGTGTTCGACCAGCGCATCCACGACAGCGCGATGCGCCAGGGTCCCTACCGCGAGGCGTGGGCCGCCGGCGCCATCATGACGGCGAGCAGCGCAGAGGAGCTCGCGGGCATCGCCGGCCTGCCGGAAGGCTTTTCAGAGGTTTTTGAAAACTTCAAAAACATTGCAAGCGACGGGAAAGACCCGCTCGGGCGCACGCGCTTCGGTCCGGCGCTGCAGGCGCCGCTCTACGCCGCGTGGGTAACCGGCGCCCTCGCCCACACCCAGGGCGGGCTGGCGGTCGACGCAAGAGCGCGCGTGGTGCGCGCGGACGGTACGGTGATCGAAGGCTTGTTCGCTGCGGGCGGCGCCGCGGCGGGTCTTGCCGGCCGCGGCGGCGAGGGCTACCTGCCGGGCAACGGCCTGGCGCAATCCTTCGCGCTCGCCCTCATCGCCGGCGAGCAAATGGCTTCGCCGCGAGCCTCACTCGGCGGTTGCGCCTGAGATCTCCACCGCTCGCTTGAACTTGGCGAGCTCGCGCTTGTGAAAGGCGGCGGTCTGCGCCGGCGTGGTGGCGACCACGGTGGCGCCCATGTCGCCGAGCCGCGCCTTCACCTCGGCCACCTGCATCGCCTTCGCGCTCTCCGCCGCCATGCGCTCGACGATCGGCGCCGGCGTGCCCGCCGGCGCGAACAGGATGATCCAGGCCGCGGCGTCGAAGTCGCGGATGGTCTCCGAGATGGCGGGCACGTTCGGCAACGACGGCGCGCGCTGCAGCGAGGTCACCGCCACCGCGCGCACGGTTCCCGCCTTGAGATGCGCCGGAAGCGAGGGCAAGCCCTCGACCGCGAACTGCACGTCGCCGCTGATCACCGCCTGGGTGGCCGGCGCGCCGCCGCGAAACGGCACGTGCACGAGGTCCAGCCCGCCAGCTGACTTCACCATCTCCATCACCAGGTGCGAGGTGGTGCCGATGCCGGCCGAGGAGTAGTTGAGCTTGCCGGCGCGCGCCTTCACGTAGGCGGTGAGCTCGTCCATGGACTTCACCGGCACGTTCGGGTTGACGATCAGCACCTGCGGGAACGACACCAGCGTGGTCACCGGCACAAAGTCCTTCTCCGCGTCGTACGGCAGCTTCTTGAACAGGTACGGGTTGATCGCCATGGTGCCGGGCGAACCGACCAGGAAGGTGTAGCCGTCGGCCTTCGCCTTGGCGACGAACTCGGTGCCGATGTTGCCGGAGGCGCCGGTCTTGTTCTCGACCAGGAATGACTTGCCGGTGGTCTGCGTCAGGCCTTGCGCCACCAGGCGCGTCACCACGTCCACCGCGGAAGCGGCGGCGAACGGATTGACCATCAGCACCGGCCGCGTCGGCCAGTCCTGGGCCGCAGCGGGCACGGCTTGCAACGCGAGCAACGCAACCAGCAGGATCGATCTCATGCGACTGATTCTAGCGGGTAGAATCGCGAGACTCCATCGCTTCGCCGAGATCGCCATGAACGCTCCCGAGAAGAAACAGAAGGCTCAGTTCGTCTGGGACGATCCGCTGCTGCTCGACCAGCAGATCTCCGAGGACGAGCGCATGGTGCGCGACGCGGCGCGCGACTATTGCCAGGGCAAGCTCGCGCCTCGCGTGCTGGAAGCTTTCCGCCACGAGCAGACCGACCCGAAGATCTTCCGCGAGATGGGCGACGTCGGCCTGCTCGGCCCCACCATCCCCGCCGAGTACGGCGGCCCCGGCCTGAACTACGTCGCCTACGGCCTGATCGCGCGCGAGGTCGAGCGCGTCGACTCGGGCTACCGCTCGATGATGAGCGTGCAATCGTCGCTCGTCATGGTGCCGATCCATGAATTTGGGAATTTACAAACAAAACAAAAATATCTTCCCAAGCTGGCAAGCGGCGAGTGGATCGGCTGCTTCGGCCTGACCGAGCCCAACCACGGCTCCGACCCGGGCTCGATGCAGACGCGCGCGAAGAAAGTCCCCGGCGGCTACAGCCTGACCGGCTCGAAGATGTGGATCTCCAACTCGCCGATCGCCGATGTGTTTGTCGTCTGGGCGAAGGACGGCGAGGACATCCGCGGATTTGTCCTCGACAAAGGCATGAAAGGCCTGTCCGCCCCGGCCATCCACGGCAAAGTGGGACTGCGCGCCTCCATCACCGGCGAGATCGTGATGGACGGCGTCTTCTGCCCGGAGGAGAACGCGTTCCCCGACGTGCGCGGGCTGAAGGGCCCGTTCACCTGCCTCAACTCGGCGCGCTACGGCATCGCCTGGGGCGCGCTCGGCGCCGCCGAGGACTGCTGGCACCGCGCGCGGCAGTACGTGCTCGACCGCAAGCAGTTCGGCCGCCCGCTCGCCGCCAACCAGCTGATCCAGAAAAAGCTCGCCGACATGCAGACCGAGATCACCCTCGGCCTGCAGGGCTGCCTGCGCCTCGGGCGCATGAAGGACGAAGGCACCGCCTCGGTCGAGATCACCTCGATCATGAAGCGCAACTCGTGCGGCAAGTCGCTCGACATCGCGCGCTTGGCGCGCGACATGATGGGCGGCAACGGCATCTCCGACGAGTTCGGCGTCGCCCGCCATCTCGTCAACCTCGAGGTGGTCAACACCTACGAAGGCACGCACGACATCCACGCCCTGATCCTCGGTCGTGCGCAGACCGGCATCCAGGCTTTCAGCTGACCGCCTGCAAAGCGACACGATCCGGGCTGAGGAGCTGTATTCGGCGCTGAAGGCGGCGCTGGCGCCCGCGCTGAAGACGGCCGGCTTCAAGCGCTCGAAGATCTGGACGCTGGCGTGGGCGCGCAGCACCGACAAGGGACAACTCGCGTTCTGGTTCCAGTGCGACCACTACGGCTGGATGCGCGAGCTCGGCTCGAGGTTCACGCTGGAGTTCCAGCTCGCCGAAGACGCGGATGCTCTCAGCAACAATCTGAAGAAACGGGAGCGATTCGCTGCGCTCCTGTCGGACGAAGAACTGGGAACCGCGCGCTCGCTGAATAACGAGGTGCTCGGGTCGCTGCCAAAACCCTCCACCGGCAATCCCATCCTCGCGATACCGGATCACCTGCGGGAATCGCTATTGGCCGCCTACGCGCCGCGCACCGAGCCCTACCGTAGCAACGATGATGTGTGGATGCACTACTACACCCATGCGCACATTCGTGCATGGGCCGCCTTCCTCGAGCCTAGGATCACAGGGCTCTCGCTCAAGTTCCTCAAGGGCGCCTGATCAGACTGCCGGCTCTACCTTGCCGCGCTGCTGGAACCACAGCGTGGCGAGCCAGCATGCGGCAGCCCATGCGGCGCCGGCCGCCCAGCCGGCGAGGACGTCGGTGGGCCAGTGCACGCCGAGGTAGACCCGGCTCACGCCGACCAGCAGCGTGAGCACGATCGCGGTGAACAGCAGGAACACCTTGATCGCCCAGTCCTTGTGCAGCCGCGCGAGGAGTGCGCCGAGCGTGAGATAGGTGACGGCGGACATCATCGAGTGTCCGCTCGGAAAGCTCGCGGTGTAGATCTGCGACAGATGCGCCACCAGGTCCGGGCGCGGCCGGTCGAACCCCGCCTTGAACAGCATGCTGAGCAATATTCCGCCGCCGACGGCGGCGGCGACAAACAGCGCCGCGTGGCGCTTGCGCATCAGCAGCAAGTAGACGACGCTTGCGGCAGTGATCAGCGACAGGATGCCGACGCCGCCCAGCCCGGTGAAATCGCGCGCCATCTCCTCGAGCCAGCGCGGCCCGAGGGGGTTCGCCGTGTCCGCGCTGCTGCGCAGCGCGAGCAGCACGCGCTTGTCGAACTCGCGAGAGCCGCCGTCGCTCACCTTCTCCGCGATCTCGATGAACGCCCAGATCGCGGCCGAGCCGGCGGCGAGCAGCAGCAGCACCGGCAGCTCGAAGCGCGTGAGCTGCCGCTTCAGCATGGCGACGGCGCGGTCTATCCCTGTCATGGCCGCATTATTCCCCGGATGAGCGAAGCGTGTTCATGACGAGGGAGCTGTGACCCGCTGCTGGATTCTGGCGCTGTCCCTTTTCGCCGCCGCGGCGTGGGCGCAGCAGGCCGAGCGGCCGAACGCGATCCTGCTGATCGCCAAGCCCGACCTGCAGGACCCGAACTTCAGCCGCACGGTGGTGCTGGTCACGCAGACGCCGGACGGCGGCACGGTGGGCGTGATCCTCAACCGGCCGCTCGGCCGCACGCACACGAGCGGCGCGCCGATATTCCTCGGCGGCCCGGTGATGCAGGGGGTAATCGTTGCGCTGTTTCGCGCCGAGCCCGCGCCCGCGGCGCCGGCGTTCCACGTGCTGAAGGACGTTTATCTGTCGATGCACCCGCGCAACGTCGATCCGCTGCTCGAGGCGCCGGCCGGCGCGCGCCATCGGCTGTACATGGGATTTTCCGGCTGGGCGCCGGGCCAGCTCGAGAGCGAGATGCAGCGCGACGGCTGGTACGTGCTGCCGGCGAGCGAAGCGATCATCTTCCGCGCCGACACCGCCGGCCTGTGGGACGAGCTGGTCGAGAAGGCGCGCGGCGGCCGCACCGAAAGCAGGACTATTCCACAGCGCAAAACGCCAAATTGACTGCCCTGCTTCCGGGGCGATAAAAAGCCGTATACACTTTAGTCAGCATGAAAGCCGCACTGCGCTGGTGCATTGTTCTAGCCCTGAGTCTCCCCGGGCTGGCGCAGGCGCAGCAGGAAGAAGCGATCATCCTGATCGCGCATCCCGCGTTCCGCGACATCGAGTACCGCCAGACCGTGCTGATCGCCGCGCCGGTGCCGAGCGGCGGGCACGTCGGCGTGATCCTCAACCGGCCGACGCGGCGCTCGCTCGGCAGCCTGTTCCCCGAGCACGAGCCGTCCAAGAAAGTGCTCGACCCGGTCTACTACGGCGGCCCGTTCTCGCGCGGCGCGCTGGTCGCGCTGGTGCGCGCCGATGCTGCGCCCGGCGCCGGCTCGGTGATGCTGATGAAGAACCTGTACCTCGCCTTCCGCGCCAACACCATCGACCAGGTGATCGAGAGCACGCCGAACGAGGCGCGCTACTTCGTCGGCTACGTCGGCTGGCGGCCGGGCGAGCTGAAAGGCGAGATCGACCGCGGCCTGTGGTCGGTGCAGAACGCCGAGCTGGACACCATCTTCCGCAAGGACACCGACGGCCTGTGGGAAGAGCTGCAGCAGCAGGCGAAGCGCATCCGTGCAGACGGCGGCGCCTCCGCCGCCCCAGCTCCCCTCGCCGTCGCCCGCTAGCAACGCGCCGGCCGGGCGGGAATAGCTCCTCCCGGCAGCCTGTTTACGTTAGGCTGCCCAGTTAGGCTGTCCAAACAAGGGAGGAGACACCCATGAAGCATCGCATCGCGCCATTTCTCGCGCTGGTTGCCGTCTTTGGCCTGCTGTCCTGCGCCAGCGGCCCGTCGAAAGAGCAGCAGCTGGTCAACAAGGCGGTCGAGGCCCTGGGCGGCGCCCAGACCTTGGCCGACATCCGCACCACCACCTACAAAGGCAACCTCAAGCAGTGGGAGCCGGAGCAGTCGGACGTGCCCGGTGGGGAAATGCGCTTCGCCAACGAAGCTCAGATCGAAGGCATGGTCGACGTGCAGGCGCGCGCCAGCCGCGTCGACTGGGTGAAGAACTTCGCCTACCCCGCGCCGCGCACCTTCACCTACAGCGAGATCGTGACACCGACCGCCGGCTATGTGATGGGCGTCGACAGCAACGGCCGCAACGCCGAGAGCCAGAAAGCCAATCCGCCGGCGCATTCGATGTCGGGATACCGGCTCGCCACCTCGCAGCGCGAAGGGCGCCGCGGCGCCGTCTCCAGCCTCCTGCTCGCAATGTTCTTCACCCCCGAGCAGGTGCAGCCCGCCGCGGACATCGTGGTGCAGGGGCGCGCCTATCCGGCGGTCTCCTACCAGGGCTTCATCGTCGCGTTCGATCCCCAGACCGGGCTGCCAGCGCGCGTACGCACGCTCGACTACGACAACATCTGGGGCGACGTGACCTACGACCAGGTCCTCAGCGACTGGAAGGAGGTCAACAAGGTTAAGGTAGCGATGAACCGGAAGACCGAGTTGAACGGGCGCGTCATCTCCGACTTCACCTTTACAGACCTCAAGTTCAACCAGGCGCTCGACGCCAAGCGGCTGGCGATCCCGAACGAGGTGCGCGCCAGCGCGGCAAAGCCCGCCACCGGAAACGTGCCCTACCAGTGGGTGCTGCGCCGGCAGTACATCGGCGTCTACATGGACTCCGACAACGTCAGCTACGACACCAAGGGGTCGCAGGGGCTGCGGCTGCAGGAGGTCTCGCCCGGCGTGCACCACGTGGTCGGCGGCACGCACAACAGCCTGGTCATCGAGATGAGCGACTTCCTGGTGATCTTCGACGCGCCGGTGACCGACGCGCAGTCGGCCTGGGTGATTAGCACCGTTAAGTCGCGCTTCCCGAACAAGCCGGTGCGCTGGGTGGTGCTGACGCACCACCACATGGACCATGCCGGCGGCGTGCGTGGCCTGCTGGTCGACGGCGGCACGCTGGTGGTGGGTACGCCTGGCCGCGCGCACTTCCAGAAAGTGCTCGCCGCACCTGCAACGCGCAACCCGGACCTCACCCCGCGCAGTTTCGCGGCGATCCAGATCATGGAAGTGACAGACAGCCACGTCATCAGCGACAGCCGCGGCCGCCAGGTGATGATGTACGTGATGGACAACCCGCACGCCAAGGGCATGATGATGGGCTGGGTGCCCGACGCGAAGCTCGGCTTCGTCACCGACATCTGGTCGCCCGGCCCGCCGCTGCCGGCCAAGCCGAACCCGGGGCTGGTGGCGGTGGTGAACACCGTGAAGAAAGCGGGCCTGCAGCCCGAGCGCTTCGCCGGCGGCCACGGCTCGACCTCGGACTACGCGTCCCTGGCGAGACTCGCCGGCCAGTAACTACGCCGCGGCGCGGGCGGGCTTCTTCTCGAACGTCATCCGCCCGCCGCGGTTGTCGACATAGATGCGGTCCTTGGGGGCGAAACGACCCTCGAGGATCGCCTTCGCCAGCGGGTTCTCGAGCTCGGACTGGATGGCGCGCTTGAGCGGCCGCGCGCCGTAGACCGGGTCGAAGCCGGTCTTGGCGAGCTCGCCGAGCGCCGCCTCGGACACCTCGAACTCGAAGTCCATCTTCGCCAGCCGGCTCTTCAGCACGGCGAGCTGGATGCGCGCGATCGACTTGATGTGCTCCTCGCCAAGGGCGTGGAACACCACGATCTCGTCGATGCGGTTGATGAACTCGGGGCGGAACTGGGTCTTCACCTCGCCCATCACCGCGAGCTTGATCACGCCGTAGTCGCTGTCCGCCATCTGCTGGATCATGTGCGAGCCCAGGTTGGAGGTCATCACCAGCACCGTGTTCTTGAAATCCACGGTGCGGCCCTGGCCGTCGGTGAGACGCCCTTCGTCGAGCACCTGCAGCAGCGCGTTGAAGACATCCGGGTGCGCCTTCTCCACCTCGTCGAACAGGATCACCGAATAGGGCTTCCTGCGCACCTGCTCGGTGAGCTGGCCGCCCTCGTCGTAGCCGACGTATCCAGGCGGCGCGCCGATCAGGCGGCTCACCGAATGCTTCTCCATGTACTCGGACATGTCGATGCGGATCAGGTGCTCTTCGGAATCGAAGAGGAAATTCGCCAGCGCCTTGCACAGCTCGGTCTTGCCGACGCCGGTCGGCCCGAGGAACAGGAATGAGCCATAGGGCCGGCTGGGGTCCGACAGGCCCGAGCGCGAGCGGCGGATGGCGTCCGACACGAGGCGCACCGCCTCGTCCTGGCCGACCACGCGCTCGTGCAGCCGCTCCTCCATCCTGATCAGCTTCTCGCGCTCGCCCTGCATCATCTTCGACACCGGGATGCCGGTTGAGCGCGAGACGACCTCGGCGATCTCCTCCGCGCCGACCTGCGTGCGCAGCAGCCTCGGCTTGGTGTTCTGCTTTTCGGAGGCTTCCGCGTTCTTCAGCTGGGCCTCGAGCTGCGGCAGCTTGCCGTACTGCAGCTCGGCGAGCTTGTCGTACTGGCCCTTGCGCTGCAGCTCCGCCATCTCGAGGCGGGTCTTCTCGATCGCCTCCTTGATGTGCGCGGTGCCCTGCACGGCGGCCTTTTCCGCCTTCCACTCCTCTTCCAGGTCCGAATACTGTTTCTGCAGCTTTTCGATTTCGCCTTCGATCAGCGCAAAGCGCTTCTGCGAAGCCTCGTCCTTCTCCTTGCGCACCGCCTCGCGCTCGATGCGCAGCTGGATCAGGCGCCGCTCCAGGCGGTCGAGCGCCTCGGGCTTGGAGTCGATCTCCATCTTGATGCGCGCCGCCGCCTCGTCGATCAGGTCGATCGCCTTGTCGGGCAGGAAGCGGTCG